>Ga0209682_10000602_pt1 | contig 12380 bp, 8 predicted proteins | sample DOMMetBare2Fresh_2_FD_187471 | JGI IMG/M metagenome (GOLD analysis project Ga0209682, IMG submission 187471) | Wetland sediment microbial communities from St. Louis River estuary, USA, under dissolved organic matter induced mercury methylation -... | ecosystem: Environmental > Aquatic >...
CAACTCCTTCAGCGCGCTGACCGAGCGGTCCTGGCCGGTCCGGAAGAAGACCAGCACCGTCGCCTTGGCCTTGGCCCGCAGGACCTTCTCGCTCGGCCCGGCGAGGGTCTTCATCTCGGCATCCTTGATGGGCGCTCCGGTCATCGCGACGGCGTAGGCGAACGGCCGCAGGAACGCCAGCGTGGCGAAGACGAGGAGGATGGTCCGCATGGAGGGTCGCATGGCTGGCCCTATTTCTCCGCCGCCGCGTGGGCGTCGACGGCTTTGGTCAGGGTCCTCGAGTAGGAACGCGTGTCGTGGCAGGTCCGGGCGCACGTCCCGCCGGTGGAGGTCTTGGTGAAGTTGATGGGGAGGATCCAGCCCTTCGAGCCGAAGGGCACGCCGTCGCGGACGCGGCGCTCCTGCTTGGCGGCGTGGACCTCGTGGCAGGCGCGGCAGGAGCGGCCCCGGTCCCGGTGGACGTGGGTGTAGTGCAGGTTCCTCGACCCGTCCCGGAAGCCCGTCAAGGTGGTGGTCTCGGGCTCGGAGACCACGCGCTCGCTGTGGCACCCGTAGCAGAGCGCGTAGTTCTTCGGATCGTAATCCTTGTAGAAGGCGGCGGGGTAGCCGTTCACCAGCAGGCGGTAGTTGTCGCCGCCGTGCGTGCGGTGGCAGGCCGAGCAGTCCTTGGCCTGCACCGGCGCATGCCACACCTTGTTCTGCCCCAGCCACAACTTGCTGTTCGGCATCGCCTTGCCGTCCGAGGAGACCATCCCGTCCTTGGAGTGGCAGTTCACGCACAGGTCGAACGGGAGCGAGATCAGCATCCTGTCGACCTTGGAGGCGTGCGGGTTGTGGCAGTTGGAGCAGCGCTTCCCCTCGGTCAGGGCGTCGTGCTTCACCTTGGCCGTCGCGACGGCCTTGTGGAGGCCCTTGTGGCATTCCCAGCACAGCTCCTCGGCCTTGGCCAGCAGCAGGCCCGGCTCCACGGAGTTGTGCGGGTTGTGGCAGTAGTTGCACGAGACCACGGACGGGTAGTGCTTGTAGGTCCGGCTCATGACCTCGCGCGTGTCCTCATGGCACTCGAGGCACTCTTCGTTGACGCTGGCGTGGCGCAGGCCGCCCGGGTTCTTGTCGTCGTTCTTGACGTGGCAGATGCCGCACCGGCCCGGCTGGAACGGTGCGTGCGTGTGCTTCGACTGGGCCGCCGGGACCGGCGCCATGTCCTTGGCGGCCCGCAGCGGCGCCTTGACCGTCTCGTACCTGGTCTGGATGGCCAGTGCCTGCTGGGGAAGGGCGAGCGATCCGACCGCGAGCGCCGTGAGGCATCCCATCACCAGGCGAGCGTTGCCTCTCGAGCTCCGCCCTTCTTCGACCCTTCGCGAACGTAGCGTCTGCATATCCCGGTTCCTTCTGGAGTTGGTCGGCGTCACGCCGCCGGTACCGATCCACCAAGCACCATGTTGAGGAATCCACACGGCCCGTCCACTTCCCGGCCCTCGGTCGACCGGCTGCTGCGCCAACACCGGGAACTCTAGTGGGGCCAGTGCGGCGAGTGAAAACCCGCGGCCGAGTGACGTGACGCCGTGCCGCATCTCTCCGCGGCATCGCTGTGGGTCGCGCACCTACGCCTGGCGCGCTCTGCCCACACGGCCTGGAGCCGTCCGGATCACGTGGTGCGGGCCTGGGACGTGCGGCGTCGCAACGGGTCCCACGGCGTGGTTCTTGCGCCATCCGCTGACGCGTGCAAGCGTCCCATGGCGCGCCGCCGCACCGCCGGCCGGCACGCCGACCCACTCGTCCGGAGATCTCATGCTCGCCCTGCCGCTGCTCATGGCCCTCGCCGTCACCGCCGTTCCGGCGGCCTCCCCCGCCGTGCCGCCCGCTCCGGCCAAGCCGGAGCCCGCCGAGGCCGAGGGAACCGGGTTCATCGTGGCGCCGCCCGACGCGCCCGGCGCGGTGACGCCGCCGGCGCCCGCCAAGCCCTTCCTGATCGAGGCCTTCATGGCGGGCAGGCGCACGGTGGTGGGCGCCACCGCCCGGGTGGGCGGCTCCCGGCGCGGCCTCGAGGGAGCCCTGGAGACGACGGCCCGCTGGCACGGTCTGGCGGCCGGCGTCACGGTGGGGGGCGCCGTCAAGTCCGGAGAGAGCGTGCACACCCTCGGCCTGGTGGCGGGCTACGGGTTCTCGCGCGGCCGGTATCGCTGCGAGGCGCTGTTCGGTTGGGGCCTGGCCTCCGACCGACAGGACGTGGCCGGCATCACCGAGGTCCGGAGAGGTCACTTCCGGAGCGTCCAGCTCGGGCTGGACCGCGCGGTCTGGGGCGGCCCCGGCTGGCGCGCCACGCTCGGTGCCGGCCTCTGGTGGCGCAACCTCTTCGGACTCGCGTCCGCCCCGACCACCCTCGAGGACCTGGGCGGCGGGCTGCGCCTCGGAATCGAGACCGGCCTGTAGTCGATCGGACTCGCGCCGGGCGTCGCTTCGCTGATCTCACGGCGTGGTGACTCCGGGTGACGGGTGGCCCGCCGTGCCGCCGCGTCGCCTTCATGGCGGGGGTGTCGCGATCGGCACACGGGTCCGTCCGACCCACGCCGGGCCTGGCCAGCGGAAAGCGCCTGCGCCGCCGGGCCGTTCGCCGATCGGTCTCCTGGGCGGATCGGGCATTGCAGGAGTTGGTGCCATGCGAACGACCCGACCGCTGGCCGCGCTGCTCGCTCAGCTCCTCCTCCCCGTGGCCGGCCTCGTCGGCGCCGGGTGCAGCGTCGCCGCCGAGGATGGCGGCGGTCCCGCCGACATGACGCCGCCCGGCCTGACCCGCTGCCTCGGCACGCCCTTCACGCCGGCGCCCACCGAGGGCTGGCGCAACCCCATGACCTCGCCGCTCACGGTGGCGCTCGGGTCCGCGGGCCACTCCATGCAAGACGTCCTCGCCAGGCCCGCCGGCGGCGCCACCATCCGCGGCAAGTTCGCCTACGGCGACCTCTCCAAGGATCTGGAGGGCGAGGCGGTGCGCGTCTTCCTCGACGCCTGCCACGGCTGGACCAGCCTGGGCGACGTGCGCACCGACGCCGACGGGCGCATCGCCGTCCCCGTGCCCGCGACCCTCGGGGCGGGGATCTACGACGTCCGGCTCCAGGTCCTGGGTGACGGCACGGTCGCCTCGGGCCGCCTCTGGCTCCTTCCCGCCGGAACCCGCCTCGTGGTGAGCGACATCGACGGCACGCTCACCACCAGCGACGAGGAGCTGGTGCGGGACGTCTTCACCGATCTCTTCGAGCCCATCTTCTCTGGCCCGGACGTGCCGGGGGCCTGGCCGGGCGCGGCGGCGCTCACCGGCGCGCTGACGGGGCGCGGGTACGTGCTCGTCTACCTGACCGGGCGGCCCTACTGGCTCACCGCCAAGACGCGCCAGTGGCTGGCGGACGGTGGCTTCGCGGCGGGACCGCTCCACGTGGCCGACTCCAACGCCGAGGCCATCCCGAACGAGGGCGGGGTGGGGGCCTTCAAGCGGACCTGGCTGGACGGGCTGGTGGCGCAGGGCTTCGTGCTCGAGGAGGCGTACGGCAACGCCACCACGGACGTCTCGGCCTACGCCGGCGCCGGCCTCCCGCCCGCATCGACCTGGATCATCGGTCCCAACGGCGGCGCGGGTGGGACCCGGGCCGTGGCGGGCTCCTGGGTGGCGCGCGCCGCCGAGGTGGCCGCGCTGCCGCCGGTGGCGCAGCCGTTCCAGCTCCCGTGAGGACCCGGCCCGGCGGGCGGAGCGCGTCTCGCCGACCCCCGCCGGACCGTCGCGGGTGCGGCGGTGCGTCGAGATGCCGCCACCGAGCCCGCTCCGGGCCCCCGTGGTCCGCCGCGACGATTCGTTGCTGGGGCACATGACGCACGGGGGGGTGCGTGATTTGGCGCACGCACTCGGACCCCACCCGCCCCACATTGCGATTCAGGCCGATTCGGCGGCCCCCGTCTCGCACGCACCGTGAAGCGGCGCGGCACGGCCATTGCTCAGATGCCGTGACGTTGCTTCGGCAACCAGTCCATTGCTGCGTCAACCAACACGCGCCTCGTCGGCGCGTGCCGGGCCGAGGCGACCAGGCAGCACCCACCATCGACATGGAGACACCCAGGATGCACTCCTCTTCGCGTTACGGTCAGGTCGCGCTGTGCGCGGCGGCGCTCGCGATCATGCTCACCGCCTGCACGGGCGACACCGGCGCCACCGGCCCGCAGGGCCCGTCCGGCCCCGGCGGCCAGGACATCACCGCCGCGGCCAAGCCCGAGTCCTGCGCCATCTGCCACGGCGGCGCGGCCGTCGAGCACCAGTCGGTCTACAACGCCTACACCGACGCGACCAAGCTGTCGGCCAGCGTCGGCGGCGTCACCTGCACCTCCAACGCGCCGGCGGCGACCTTCGACTGCACCATCACGCTCTCCATCACCGGCACGGACGGCAAGCCGTTCGTCGTCCCGTTCGCGGCCAACGGCACCGACCTGGACGTCTCGGTCCTGCCGCAGAAGACCGTCTACGCGATCCAGTACGTGCCGGGGACGAAGACCTTCACCACCGCCACCGCCAGCCAGTTCTCGGTGAACGCCGCCAACTTCCTGAAGGGCGCCACGGCGGGCAGCTACACCCTGCGCAACGCGGCCGCCAAGTTCGACGTGACCAACCCGGCCAACAACGGCTTCATCTACGGCTACTTCGCCGTCGGCACGACCATCGTCCCGGTCAAGGGCAACTACAAGCTCTACCCCGACGTCTACAACTTCAGCTGGATCCCCACCGGCGTCACCGTCGGCTACACCTCCACGGCCAACGTCTCGGCCTGCGAGAACTGCCACGGCAAGCCCTACCGCAAGCACGGCTACCGCATGGCGGTGGTCCCCGGCCTCGCCGACTTCGTGGGCTGCAAGGCCTGCCACACCGACCAGCGCGTCGGCAGCGATCACGTCTGGCAGCAGATCGTCGACGACCCGGCGGCCTGGGCGGCGGGCACGGCGCCCGACACCACCAAGTACGCCTACGTCGCCAGCGTCATGAACGACACGCACATGTCGCACGCCATGGAGTTCGAGTACCCGCAGTCGATGTCCGGCTGCTCGACCTGCCACGCGGGCCACCTCGCCGAGATCACGGCCGACGCCAAGTTCGTGCCCGCCACCTGCAAGAGCTGCCACGCGGTGACCGCCAACACCACCACGCAGGCGGGCCGCGCGCCCGCGCTGCAGGCGCTCACCTCCACGGCCGCCGCCGCCGCGTCCCACGCCAGCATCGACTTCTACACGGCCGCGGCCGACGCCTGCATCGGCTGCCACGCCACCGGCAACACGGGCGGCGCCCCGACGTTCGGCCAGATCCACAACGGCTTCAACCCGAAGATCTACAAGGCCGACGGCACGCGCTACGCCGACAACATCGTCGCCACCATCGACTCCACCACCGTGGCCAGCAACGTCCTCGACATCAAGTTCAAGGTCGTGGAGCCGGCCGGCTTCGGCGTCGATCTGTCCACCATGACGCCGACCGTGGTCATCTCCCTGTACGGCTATGACAGCAAGGACTTCATCGTCAGCGGCCACAACAAGGACGACCTCGTCACCCGGAACCTCGAGTGCGTCGTCGGTGGCACCGCCGCCTGCACCCGCATCGCGGTCGTTCCCGCCGGCACCGTCCCCGGGGCCGAAACCTCGACCTTCGAGGTGACGGCCGACCTGGCGCCCTGGGCCGCCATGATCGCCGACGGCACCATCAAGCGCGCCGAGATCCTGGTGATGCCGACCGTGAAGATCGGGACCACCACCCTCGCGCTCAACGCGCCGTCCAAGACGTTCGATCTCACCACCGGTGCCTTCGGCACCTCGGCGCCGATCGTCGACCCGGCCAAGTGCAACAAGTGCCACGACGCGCTCGGCTCGAGCTTCCACTCGGGCGACCGCGGTGGCAGCGTCGTCGCTTGCCGCGTCTGCCACACCACCCTGAACGGCGGCTCGCACCTCGAGATGCAGTCGCGGTCGATCGACTCCTACGTCCACGCCGTCCACTCGTTCCAGGTCTTCGACATCAAGGACGTGGACTTCTCGAACCCGATCTCCAAGGGCATCTACGGGCTGAAGATCGAGTCCACCTACCCGAACTTCACGCTGCTGAACTGCGAGTCCTGCCACGTCCCGGGCGCCTACGGCGTGCCGGACCAGTCGAAGTCGATGCCGGGCGTCCTCTCCGCGTCCGCCGTCCTCACCAACGGGGACCGCAGCCTCGCCGTGCCGAGCTACGTCACCGGCCCCGCCTCCAGGGCCTGCGGCGCGTGCCACCGCGCGGCGAAGATCAACGAGAACGACCTGGCCAGGCTGGCCGCCTTCAACGGCCACACCGAGGCCAACGGCTACATGCTCGACAACTCCGCCGGCACCCCCTCGGTGCTGAGCGGCGCCATCGACCTGATCATGTCGCTGTTCAAGTAGCGGGCGGCGCGGGGGAGGTGGGCTCCGGCCCGCCTTCCTCGTGACGCGACGACTGGCCGTCGGCGAGGCGAGCGCTCCCGCTCGCCTCGTCCTCTTCTGGCCGACCGTACGCCTCGAGGGCGATCGACCGATCGCCCCCGCGACTCGGCCGCCTCGGCGGCGGGACCAGGCCCGCCTGGTGCTGCGGCACGGCCGGACGGTGGCCTCCTCGGCGCCCGCGCCCGACACGGCTGGGGTAGCATCGACGACCATGGGCCCTCGACTCGTCCCGTTGATCGGCGCGCTGGCGCTCTCGGGGTGCCAGGCGCTCGTCTCCGCCGCGGTCGACGCCCGGCTCGTCGATCCCTCGCCGGAGGGCGTGGCGGAGGCCCAGGCGATCGACCTGCGGGGGCCGGCGGAGTACGAGGCGGGGCACCTGCCCGGCGCCCTGAACGTCCCGGCGCTCGGGCTGGACGGCTACCTGGCCCGGGTGAGGGACCCGGCCGGGCGGCCGCTCCTGCTGGTCTGCACCGACGGCCTGGAGGCGGTGCTCGCCGCGCCCACCGCGCAGCTCTACCGCGACGACGTCCGCGTGCTCGCAGGTGGCATGGAGGGCTGGAGGCGCGCCGGTCTCGCGGTCGAGCCGGGACCCTCGCCGCCGCTCGGCGCGGAGACCTCCATCCCGGTGCGCGCCTTCACCCGCTTCCAGCAGCTCGTCGCCTTCGCCTCCGGGGGGGTGATGAAGCCCATCTACCTCCTGCTGGCGTTCTGGCTCCTCCGCCTGCTCCGGCGGGCCACCGCCGCGCCGCTCCGGCTGCTCTGGCACGGCCTGGCGTGGTTCTTCGCCGGCGAGCTGCTGTGCGCCGCGAACTTCTACCTCCACCAGCCAGGCCCCTTGTTCCCCATCGAGCTGCTGCACGGCCTCGGGATGGTGGCGATGTCGGCGCTCGTCCCCTGGGGGCTCTGGCGCCTGCTCGAGGATCGGGTGCTGCACTACGACGACCCGGGCCACGGCTGCGCGGTGCAGCGCTTCTGCGGCCGCTGCTGGAAGCGCGATCCGGTCCGCTGCGGCCTCCACGATCTCATGATCCCGCTGGTGATCGGGCTCGCGGCCGTCGCGCTGATGCCGCTCACGGCGCCCCTGCGGCCCACCATGTTCCGCACGGAGGTCCTCGGGTCGGTCGCCGACTACGGCGAGCCGATCCTCAACCACCTGGTCGAGCTGCGCCTCTACCCCGTGATCGGCGCGCTGCTCTTCCTGGCGACGCTGCCCTTCCTCCTGCGCGGCGGCCCCGGGTCGCTGCGCCGCCTCGAGCCGGTCTTCTACGCGGCGCTCGGCTTCACCATCTACCCGGTGCTGCGCCACCTGCTCGTGAGCGGGTACCGCGAGCGCCTCTACTGGGCGGACTTCTGGGAGGAGCTGACCGAGCTCCTCCTGGTCTCCACCCTCGGCCTCCTGCTGGTGATCTTCCGGCGCCAGCTCGGGCTCGGGCTCGCGCCCGGGCGCGAGGCGGCGGCGCCGTCGCCCCCGGCCTCCGCCGGCTGACCCGTGCGCATCCGCCTCGTCCAGCCGCCGCTGGTGCAGCCGCGCTACCGCCAGCTCACGCTGCCGGTCGTGGGCGCGGAGCTCCAGGCCGCGGGGCTCGAGGTGGAGGCCTGCGACGAGAACGTCGAGGCGCTGGACGAGAGCGACGTCGACCTCGTCGGCATCACCTGCCACGCCTACAACGCGCCGCGCGCGTTCGCCGTGGCGGACCGCTTCCGCGCCCGCGGCGTGCCGGTGATCATGGGCGGGACCTTCCCGACGGTGGCGCCGCACCTGGCGCAGCCCCACGCCGACAGCGTGGTGGTGGGCGAGCTCGAAGGCCTCGCCACGGCCATCGCCGCCGACGCCCGGGCCGGCCGGCTGCGGCCGCGCTACCAGGCCGACGCGCCGCCGTCGCTGGCGCACACGGCACGCCCGGACTGGTCGCTCCTCGACGCCTCGCGCTACCTCCGCTTCAACTTCCCGGTCGAGCTCTCGCGCGGCTGCCGCTTCGCCTGCCGCTTCTGCACCCAGGGGGCGCTCTTCCCCACGCCGCGCGTCCGGGCCCTCCGGGACGTCGAGCGCGACCTGGGCCAGCACGATCACGGGCTGGTGGAGGTGGTGGACGTCAACTTCCTCAACGACCCGCGCCACTTCCGGGAGGCCGCGGCGCTCCTGCGCGCCGCGCCCGGCCCCGGCTGGATGGGGCAGACGACGGTGGCCGACCTGGACGCCGATCCCGGGCTCCCGGAGCGGCTCGCCGCCAGCCGCTGCCGCGCGGTGTTCGTCGGGGTGGAGTCGATCACCCGCGCCGGGCTCCGCTCGCTCGACAAGAGCTGGTCCCGCCCCGAGGTCTTCCTGGAGGTGGCACGGCGACTGCGCGAGGCCGGCGTGGCCGTGCAGGCAGGCCTGGTGGTGGGGCTCGACGGCGACGACCGCGCCGCCTTCGCCGAGACGGCCCGCTTCTTCGAGCAGGCCCGGGCCCAGTCGGTCTCCATCACCTACCTGCACTACCTGCCGGGGACCCGGGCCCACGCCGAGCTGCTGGCCGAGGGACGCCGCCTCTCGGCGGACCTGCGCGACTACGACGGCACGCGGCCGGTGATGGACTGCGCCGCCCTCCCCGGCGGCGAGCTGGTGGCCGAGGTGAACCGGTTCCTCGACGCGGTCTACGCGTGGCGCTCGATCCTGCGGCGGGCCGCGCACCGCGGGATGCTGCGCCACCCCGGGCAGCTCGTCCATCACCTGCTGGTGAACGCCACGCTGCGCGGCTACTACCGCGCCGGGGGCCAGGGCCCCTGGACGCGGGAAGCCGAGCGATACCTGGTCCGGCCGGAAGTGGGTGGTGCCGAGCTCCGTGGCGCGGCGATCGGCGCGTGGCTGCTCGACCGCGCCCTCGACCTGCTCGGGTGACCCCGCTCAGCCGAGGTTGACCCGCGTGGCGGCCGCCCGCCGCGCGTCGGCGTGCTGGAAGAGGCACATCGGGACCCGCGCCCCTCCGGCCTGCACGCTGCACGTGGTGCAGCGCTCCAGCCGCTCCTCGTCCTGGTGCTGCCCGTCGAGGAACTGCTCGATCACCACCGTCACGATCGAGCTGCTCCCGCGGCGGAAGAGCAGCCCGAACAGCATCCGCGCCAGCGGGACGACCTTGGTGAGCCGGATCGAGCGCCAGAGGAGCACGTTGAAGAGCAGGAGCGCCCGGAGCCGGTTGAACGCGCCGCGCGCCGCGGCCATCCGCCGGTAGAGCGAGGCCAGGTCGACGTACTCGTCGAGCGGCCGCAGGACGCCGCGGTCCAGCGCCAGCAACAGCAGGACGCCGCAGTCCGGGTGGACGTCGAGGGCGAGCGGGGCGAAGCGCGGGAAGGGCCAGAAGTGGTCGACCGTGAGCCCCTCCACCTCACCCGAGCCGACCAGCGCCGCGATGACGTCCTCGCGGGTGACGCTCGACTCCGCGGGGAGGAGGTAGCGGCCCGTCCTCCCCGCCGCCAGGAAGGTGACGATGCCGAGCTGCGGGGCGTGCGCCACGGCGCGCCGGAGCAGGGGCCCCACCTCGGGGAGGTTGGCGCGGACCATGGTGGCGTTGACCCCGAAGCGCAGCCCGCTCTCGCGGACGTGGCGCAGGGCGCGCAGCCGCAGCTCGACCCGCCGGTCGCCGCGGATCTCCGCGCAGACCTCCTCGCGCAGCGTGTCGAGCTGCAGGTAGACGTAGGCCAGGCCGCTCGCCGCCAGGCGGCGCGCCAGGGCGGGATCCTCGCCGAGGCGCAGGCCGTTCGAGAACAGCGTCACGTCGAGGCGCTCCCGCCGCGCCGCCCGGATGATCTCGCCGAGCCGGGGGTGCAGTGTGGGCTCGCCGCCCGAGAGCGAGACCGCCTTCAGGCCCCGCGCCCTGAGCCCGCGTGCCATCGCCGCGACCTCCTCGACGGCGAGGTAGCCCCCGGCCCCGGGGCGGGACCCCGCGAAGCAGATGGGACAGGCGCAGTTGCAGTCGCGGGTGATCTCCAGGATGTTGATCCAGGTGAAGCCGCGCGCGGACGGGAGGCACCCGGAGGGCAGCGCGCTCTTCCGGCGGATGAGCCGGAACGTCGCCGCGTCGCTCGACACCAGCGCCCTCCCGGTGCCGCGCGGGCAGTAGACCTCGAGGACCACGGCGCCGCCCACCTCCATCAGGGCCGCCTCGTGGAGCTCGCCGCACTCGCAGCAGTGGCTGCGCGTGCGGTGGAAGGCGGACGGCGGGCCGCCTGCGCCCGAGGCCGACGGCGCCGCGGGCGCCTCCCGGGTCGACTCCAGGCCGCTCATGGCCGCCGCTCGCAGCCGCTCGCCAGGCGCGGCGCCGCCGACTTCTGCCGGCGGCAGCCGTCGAGCGCGGTGCAGGTGCGCCCCTCGGCCGAGAAGCGGTCCCACAGCGCGTGGAGCGGGGCCTCGCGCACGTTCCCGACGCTGGCCGGATCGAAGTCGCACGGGCAGACCTCACCCCGGGCCGAGACGTAGAGCTGGCTCACGCCCCCCGCACAGCCGAGGCCGCGGTGGCTCTTGGAGTAGGCGTAGCAGTGCACCCCCGGGTAGTCGGGGCGGCGCTGGTACTCGGCGCAGGCGTCGATGATGGCGTCGAGCTGCGGGTGGCTCCAGACGAGGTCGGCCCGGTCCAGGTAGTTCCCGGTCGGGACGGCGTCGAAGAAGAGGACCTGGTTCACGCGCAGCTGCTTGCCCAGGTCGCACAGCCGGCCGAGCGCGCCGCTCTCCACGTCGCCCGGGCGGACCACGGCGGAGATCCCCACCAGGAGCCCCCGCCGGCGCGCCGCCTCGATGCCCGCCACGGCCCGCTCGAAGCAGCCCGCCAGCGCCTTGCGCCCGTCGTGCTGGGCCGGGTCGGCAGAGTCGAGGCTCACCAGCACGGAGGTGAGCCCGGCGCGCGCCAGCTCGCGGGCGCGCGCCTCCAGGGCCCAGCCGTTGGTGAAGAGGACCACCTGGCTGCGGTCCGCGTCCACCGAGGCGACGAGCTCGCAGAGGTCCTCGCGCAGCAGCGGCTCGCCGCCCACGATGCCGACGGTCGAGACGCCCAGGTCCTGGGCCTGCCGCAGCACGCCCTTCCACTCGGCCGTCGAGAGCAGCGGCCCCTTCGACCCGCCCATCGAGGTGGCGCTGCAGTGCTCGCAGGCGCAGTTGCAGGCGTCGGTGACGGCGACGCTGACGAAGTCGGGGAGCTTGCGCCACTGGTAGACGCTCATGATGCGGGTGGTGAGCCCGTTGAGCGCGGGGCGGCTGAGCATCGGCGGCGCCAGCAGGTAGTAGCTGGGGTACCCGCGGTGCCAGCCGGTGATCTTGGAGGAGCTGTTGCAGAAGCGCCGGTTGGTCATCTCGAGGAAGTCGGTGCCCAGCCGCGACCCCTTGACCAGCATGGCCCAGTAGAAGCGGAGGCGGTTGAAGCGGAGATCCATCGGTGAGGTCCTCGCGGCGGTGAGGGGGACTACCTCGGCCGAGCCGAGGCCAGGAAGGTCGCCACCTCGGCGTCCCCGCCCCGACCGGAGAGTATCCGGTCGAGGAGCGGGCCGCTGGTGACGAACCGGTGGATGGCGGCCGCGTCGTCCGAGCGTGCGCCGAGCAGGAGGCGGAGCAGCAGGCCGACCGCCTCGCGCCGGCTCTCGGCGGAGCCCCAGCCGAGCAGCAGCACGGCCCCGACCCTGCCGTCCCCGCTCACGAAGGACTCGAGGACGGCGGGTTCGGCGGCGAGCCGCGCCACCAGCGCCGGGTCGGGGATCAGCTCGCCCAGGCGGTTCGCGACGATGCGGCCCACGGCCGCGCCATCGGCGAGCAGCCGCTCGGCGAGGGCGGCGTCGGGGGAGGAGGCCGCCGCGCTCACGTAGGCGGGGTCGCGCACGGCCCGGCGCAGGACCTTGACGTTCTCGAAGAGGCCGTCCCGCGCGGCGTGGTCGGCGAG
>Ga0209682_10000603_pt1 | contig 12378 bp, 7 predicted proteins | sample DOMMetBare2Fresh_2_FD_187471 | JGI IMG/M metagenome (GOLD analysis project Ga0209682, IMG submission 187471) | Wetland sediment microbial communities from St. Louis River estuary, USA, under dissolved organic matter induced mercury methylation -... | ecosystem: Environmental > Aquatic >...
GCCCACGCCGGCCTCTTCTTCCTCCTCCCGGTCCTCGCGCGCCTCGACCTCGCCGCGTTCCTGGACGGCCACCCGGACCTCCGGGAGGCCCGCTTTCCCGCCCGCCTGCTCGACCACCTCGCAGAGCGCCTCGGGGCTCCGGCGGACGACCCCCTCCGCCGCGTCCTCGATCTTCCGGAAGAGGACCCGGCCGAAGGGGCGGAGACCCTTCGTGCCCACTTGTCCGCCTGGCGCATCGCCCTGCGCCGCTGGTGCCGGCGCCGCGCCGGCATCGGCCTCGCGAGCCTCGTCCGCCGCCCGGGCCGGGTGATCGCGAGCCGCACCCACGTCGATCTCTTCTTCGATCCCCGGCACGTCGAGATCCGGGTGCGGCGCGCCGGGCTGGATCTCGATCCGGGTTGGGTGCCCTGGCTCGGCCGGGTCGTCCTGTTCCACTACGCGCTTCCTCCGGAGGTTTCGGATGGCTGTTGAGCCTCTCCTGCGGGTACCGGCGGCACCGGCCGTGCCCGGTCCCGCGGTCACCCTGCGCACCTGGGCGCTCGCCGCCGCCGGCACCTTCGCCTGGGGAGGCCCTCCCGAAGGCGACGGCTGGGAGGCTGGCCACCTCCGTGCCTGCCTGGACGCCGTGGCCTTGGGCGACGGGGACTGGACGGCGTCTCTTCCCGCCTACCTGGGCCGACCGGCGGCGGAGGACGTGCCGCTGCTCGACCTGGCCCGCGACCTCGGCCTCTCGCTCCCCGAGATCCTGGCCGTCGCCCTCGCCACCGCCGTCGAGGACGACCTCACCACCGGCCGCCTGATCGCCTGGCTTCAGGCCCCCCTCGCCGGCTCGCGCCCCACCCTCGGCCTCCTCGCCTCCTGCCTCGAACCCCTCTCCCGGGCGGGCGGGGGTTCCCCCTCTCTGATCGAGCCCCTGGTGAACGGGCCGGCGATCCGCTCCGGCCTGCTGACCCTTCCGGCCGAAGGCGGTCCTCTTCCGGAGCGCACCGTGTCGGTTCCTCTCCACCTGGGCTTCGCCCTGCGCGGCCGCGACGCCGTCCTCCCCGGTGCCACGATCGGTCTCGGCTGGATGCCGGAGATCCCGCTGCCGCCGTCTCTCCTCGCCGAAGCCGGCCGCCACGCCGCGGGGCTCGCGGCCGGCCCCCGGCGGTCCTTGATCCTGCGCACCGGCATGCCGGCCGAAGGGCGCTCCGCCGCCGCCGCCATCGCCGCGGCGCTCGCCCTGCGGCCCCTCTTCCTCGACACCGACAAGCTCCTCGGCTTCGGTCCCTGGTGCCTCCTGCGCGGCCTCCTGCCGGTCTTCTGTGTCGATCCCGGCCCGGGCGAGCGCAGGGTCCTGCCGGCCCTGCCGGGCTACGACGGACCCGTTCTCGCCCTCGGCGGCCCGGATGGCAGCATCGAGATCACCGGCAGCTCGCCGCTCACCTGGTCCCTCCCCGTCCCGCCCCGGGAGGAGCGTCGCGAGCTCTGGCGCCGGGCGTTGGGAGAGGGCGACGGTCTCGACGCGCTCGCCACCGACCTCGCCCGCCACCATCGCCATGGCAGCGGGCGCATCGCCACCCTCGGCCGCCTCGCCCTGCACCGCAGCCGGCTCGCCGGCCACGACCGGCCCACCCGTGCCGACGTGGCCGCCGCGGCCTGGAGCGGCGACGGCACCGGCCTCGACGCCTTGGCCCAGCCCCTTCCCGATCCCATCCCGGACGAGGCCCTGGTCGCCCCCGACACCCTGCGCCAGGAGCTGCGGCTCCTCCTGCTGCGCTGCCAGGGGCGCGACGGCCTGGTCGACCGCCTGGGCGTCTCGGCGCGGGCCCGTTACCGGCCGGGTGTGCGCGGTCTCCTGATCGGTCCCTCCGGCACCGGCAAGACCCTGGCCGCGGGCTGGCTCGCCACCCGCCTGGGCATTCCGCTCTACCGGGTCGACCTCGCCGCCGTCACCTCCAAATACATCGGCGAGACCGAGAAGAACCTGGCCCAGCTCCTCGCCCGTGCCGAGCAGTCCGAAGTCGTCCTGCTCTTCGACGAAGCGGACTCCCTCTTCGGCAAGCGCACCGACATCAAGGACTCCAACGACCGTTTCGCCAACGCCCAGACCAACTACCTCCTGCAACGCCTGGAGTCCTGGGACGGCATCGCCCTCCTGACCAGCAACAGCCGCTCGCGGTTCGACCCCGCCTTCATGCGGCGGCTCGACGCGATCCTCGACTTCCCCCTGCCCGGCCCCGAAGAGCGCCGGCTCCTGTGGAGCTCGCATCTGGGGGAGGGCCACCGCCTGCCGCCGTCCGAGATCAGCAAACTGGCCGCCCTGGCCGATCTCGGGGGCGGCCACATCCGCAACGTCGTCCTCGCCGCCGCGGTCCTGGCCCAGAGCGAAGAGCGTCCGATCGAATCCGCCGACGTCCTGCTCGGGCTGCTGGCCGAATACCGCAAGCTCGGCCGGCAGGTCCCTCTCGAGCTCAAACACACCGTCCCGGGGTAGACCATGCCACCCACCACCTTTACCCGTAAGCCCGAAGAGGCGAAGCCTTCCGTGCCTTCGCCGCCGAAGCTCGCCGCCCCCACCGCGACCGGTGCCCCGGCAGGCGCACCGCTTTTCCTGCGCGGTCCGGGCGAGGAAGCTTCCGGCGCGGCGCCCGCCGTGATCCAGCGGCAGGGCGACCAGACCGCGGCGAGGAAGCGGCGTTTTCTGGGGGTCTATGACAATCAGTTGGATCCGCTCTCCAAGCTGCTCGCCAAGGGTCTGCATCTCGCCAATCCCGACATCGGCGAGCAGAAGAGCCGCGATACCAAGGGGAGGAAGATTCGTACCGAGGGCTGGGAGGACGCGGAAGGTAACACCGCCTGGTACCGCATCCATGAGGGCCCCGAGCTCTTCGCCGTGAAGGAGGCCGACGCCGCGGGTGATCGCGTGGCGCAGCTCATCGGCCGTCTGGGAAATGACGTGTCGAGGCTGACGGAGCTGCGCAACAGCGGCCAGGGAGACAGCCCCGAATACACCCGGGTCCTGGATCATGCCCTCGAAACCGAGGCGGCCATCTGGAAGGAGATCCGGGCCGCCGAAGAAGCGACCGCCCGCTGGCGTTCGGAGGTCGAGGGCGACGCCGAGCTCGAACAGGAGCTGGACGGCAAGCTCAGCCGGCTGCAAGGTCTCGCCGGGTCCATGCCCTCCCTGGAGGACATGGTGGACGACCTGGCGGCCAACCGCGAATCCCCGCAGCCACCGGAGAAGAAGGGTGGTGAGGACGAGGCTCCGACGGAGTGAGGCCAGCCATGCAAACCGCCCTCGCCACCACGCACCTGCAGAAAAAGGCGGCCCCCGAGGCCGACACCGCAGTCCGCTCGGGAGCCCCGGCGGGAACCCCGCGCTTCCTGCGCCGCCAGGCCGCCGAGCCGCCGCGCGAGCAGCCGGTCATCCAGCCGAAGCTGGAGGTCAACGAGCCCGGCGACGTCTGGGAGCAGGAGGCCGATGGCGTCGCGTCTGCCGTGATGCGCAAGCAGGAGACCGCCGCCGCCCCCCCTTCCGATCCGCCTCCGGGGATCCAGCGCCAATGCACCGCCTGCGCCGCTGCGGGCCGCCCGTGTCCGACGTGCGCGGAAGAGGAAGAGGAGGCAGAGCCGGACGTCGTCCAACGCAAACCGGCCACCCCGGGAGCCGCTCCTTCCGGTTCGTCGATTCCTGTTCCGGACACGGGCGCGCCGCTCTCCGGCGCGGTGCGGGAGAGGGTCGAGCCCGTGCTGGGCGCCGACCTGGGCGGCGTGCGGGTCCACTCCGGCCCGGAGGCGCGCGAAACCGCCCGGTCTTTGCAGGCCAAGGCCTTCACCCATCAGGGGCACATCTGGCTCGGCCCCGGCCAGAGCGCCGACGACGTCGAGCTCATGGCCCACGAGGCGACGCACGTGGTGCAGCAGGGAGCCGGAAAGCCGCGGGAGGCCGTGCAGCGCGAGCCCGATGGCGGAGGTAGCCCAGGCTCCGGCCAGCCGGATGCGGAACCGGACGAGCGCTTGACGGAGTTTCGTGAGCAGCACGCCGGGCGCCGCCATCGCCTCGACGAGATGGCCCAGGAGATCGACCTCTCCAGCGAGGCGCGCCGCGACCTGCAGGGCCGGCTCGACGGCTTGCCGCAGCAGTCCAGCCCGGAAACCGACAAGGAGCGAGCCGCCCTGGAGGCCGAGATCCGTCGCGCCAACGAGCATCTGGAAGAGCAATTGACCGACCGGATCGCCTTGCTCGACGAGACGCTGAGCGCTCTCGAAGAGGCCCGGCCGCTGTACCCGGACCCTGCCGAGAACGAGCAGGAAGCGTTCTGGGCCTTGGAGCAACGCCGCCTCGACCAGGAACGGCTGGTGGAGGTCAAGCGTCCTCTCGCCCGCCAAAGGATTCGTGAGATTGAGGAGGAGCTCCAGATCGCCGGATTGAGCGAGGAGCGCCGCAAAGAGCTCGAAGAGCGACGCAAGAATCTGGGCGAATTCCTGAGCTCGACCGCACGGCATCGCACCCCTCCGGGGACGGCCGGGCAGCTCAATGGCAAGGTTTACGTCGTCTATGCCAACGAGGTGAAGGTAGGGGGCTCGCTCCCCTGGGTGAACAACAATCCGGGTAACGTCTCGCCGGCGAAGTTCAAGGAGCAGCCGGCGGGAGCCATCGGCGTCAATCCGGCCGGAACCGTGGGAGGCTTCTACATTTTCTCGACCGTCGAAGCCGGCCAGCGGGCCTCCATGGGCTGGATCGACGACAAGCCGGGGATGCGCCTGGACAGCTTCCTCATCTGGTACTCGCAAGGCCGGCTCGACCTGGAGACGGATCCGGACAAGCTCAAGAAAAAGCAGGACGACGGCGAGGCGTACGTCGGCCGTGTCCTCGGCCGGTGCGGCCTGGACCGGAACCGCGTCATCGGCAGCCTCAGTGCCGACGAGAAAGCCGCCCTCCACCGGGCGATCCAGATGGAAGAGAGCGGCGGAGCGGCGGGGATGAAGGCCGGCGATACCTATACCTGTGGCAAGAGCGCGACGCCTCCCGAATTTCGGAGCATGCTCGGCTGCGACGATTGAGCCTCCCGGAAGATCGCTCATGTACGCCGCGCTCGCCCCCAAACCCGAGGAGAAGAAGAGCCCTGCGGCCTCCGAGCCGGCGGCAGGGCCGGAGCTTGCGTCCGAGAGCGAGGCCGGCGCTCCGGCCGGCGCTCCTCACTTCCTGCGGCTGGTCGGCGGAGCACCGCCTCCCATGCAGCGCCGGGAGTCGCTCCGGCCGGAAAAGGACGCGGCACAGAACGAGGACGTCTTGCCGCTCCAAGGCCGGCTCGAGGTCAACAAACCGGGGGACGCCTGGGAGCAGGAAGCCGACGGCGTCGCCTCCGCCGTGATGCGCAAGACCGAGCCGGCCGTCCTACCGGTCACCCGGCCGGCCGGCCCGCCCCGCATCCAGCGCGATCCCCAGCCCGGCGCCTCACCCTCCGGCGTGCCGGCCAGCATGCCCGGCCCGAATGCCAGCGTGCCGCCGGGCAAGGCGATTCCATTCGAAGGTGTGGTCCTCTCTCCGGATTCCGCCGGGCTCCGTCAACAGCTCGAGCAGATGGCCGCCACCAAGGGAGAGGCCGCAGCGAGCACCTTCGCGTGGCGTTTCATCAACATGGATTGGGCGCAGAAGGCCAGCCTGGAGGCAGAGTACGGCAAAGAGTTGGTCGGCGAGATCCAGGTCTATCTGCGCGAGGAGATCAACCGGCTCGAATTCGACAACCAGGAATTCTTGAAGCTGCTCGAGCAGAAGGCCACGGTGGTGACCCGCGAGCTGCTCGCCAACAGCAAGACCCAGATCGAGAAGGAGCTGGCCCACTACGGCATCACCGAGAAGCAGACGGAGGACCCGGCCGGAGGGCCGCCCACCAAGGCCTATGACATGAGCAACGAAGCCGCCGGCAAGGGGCTCCAGGTCGCGGCGGGCGAGCTCGCGGCGAAGCGCCGGATGGTGGACGAGGTGGGCCGGCAGTCCATTGCGGCGCGCGAGGCGGTCGAGAAGGCGGCCCAGGCGAACCCGTTTCTCATTCCGCCCGCCCTCCAGGAAGAGGCCGAAAGCTCCCGCAAAGTCTGGCAGCAGGCGGAGAAGGAGTTCACCGATCTCGCCAACGGCAAGCAGGCGGAGTTCCCGATCCTGGCGGCCTACTCGGCCGGGCCCGGAGCGGCCGGCCGGCTGGAACAGCTCGCCCAGCAATCCAGCGGCTCTCTCGCCGGCTCCCTGGGGCAGACGGCCCATGAGCGGCTGGCCAACATCCAGACTGTGGAGTCCGAGCTGGGTGGGCGCTTCAACGTCTGGTCGCAGCAGCGCATGCTCGACCTCGCGATGCGCCAGATGAACGCCACACCGATGCAGAGCCGCGTGGCGGCGGACAACGTGGCGAAGGTCAAAGCGGACGCCGAATCCTCCAAGATGCTTTTCGGCCTGCTGGCGATCGGCCTGGGGTTGCTCGCCGCGATTCCCACCGGGGGGACCACCCTGCTCGCAGGCATCGCGCTCACCGCCTCCGTGATGGGGGCCGGTTTGAGCCTCTACGCCGCCTACGAGGAAGCCCAGAATTACGCTCTGGCGTCCGCGGCCACCGGCACCGATTTCGACAAGGCGAAAGCGATCTCGCAGGAAGATCCTTCCATGCTGTGGCTGGCCATCGACATCGTCGGAGCCGTGCTCGACGTCTATGGCGCCGCCGCGGCCTTCAAGGCCCTGCGCACGGCTCTCCAGGCCACCAAGGCGCGGGGGATCGCGGGGATGCCGGAGCTGATCGGCGCGGCGCGCCGTGCCCGCCTTTCCCCGGCCACCCAGGGACGCCTCATCGCCGAGGCCATGGGCGGCGCCGGCAAGGTCGACGAGACGGTCAAGAGCATCCGTCAGATCTATCGCAACCTGCCCCGGCCGAGCGCCGACGAGCGATTGGCCGAGGCCTTCGGCTATGCCGCCGAGAGGCTCTTCAACGAGCGTAAGGTCGTAGTGGTCCCGGCCGAAAAAGGTGCGCAGAAGAAGATCCTGATGGAGCTCGCCCAGGAGCACGGCAGCCGGCCCAACGCCAAGAGAATCGCGGAATATCTGATGCATGAGCTCGAAGGTGCCCACGGTTATCTCGACCGGGACATGGGAGTCATCATCCTCAAGGGGGACTCCTCGTCCTCGTCGGTCGCGACCTTCCTGGCACACGAGCTGGGTCACCACCGCCAGGACCTGTTGATCGGCATCGAGAACATGGGCCGGTTCGAGAGCGAGTTCCAGGCGATCGTGGCCGAGCGCGAGTTCATGAAGCTCCTGCCTCCCGAGCAGGTGAAGACCTTGCTCCCCGAGCATCTGGAGATCCTCCACGCTTCGGACCAGGGGATTGCGAAGATCGCCGGAGAGCTCTATCCGGACCTGCCGCAGCCCCCTGGGTTCAACCCCGAAGCTTCCGCTGATCTGATCCTGAAAGCCTTGCGAGGGAAGTGAGCAGGCCGCGAAGGAACGTGGAGTTCGGGGGTGGTTCCCTCCGTGGGGTGCTATCGACTCGCTTGCGATGGGGGGGACTGGGGCGCCGGCTTGGCCGCGGGGGGGCGAGCCTTACCTGAGAATACCTTCTTCCACTCCTCAATGTTCTGGTCGAGGTCGACCAGGGAGTTCCCCTGCGTCGGGTTCCAGTCCTTCAGAGCTGGGGGAATCACGGACTCGAGCTGCGACTTCCGGGCGAGATGGATCAGCGCGACGTGAATCCGCGCACGGGCGTCCGGGTTGCCGGCCCGCAGGGCGTCAATGAGCTTCGCCGCGATCCGAGAGTTGGTTGGGTCACCGGTCCATTGCCTCTCGATCAGCACGGCAAGCACTTGGTCGATGCTGGCGACCTGGAGGTCCGGTTCCCTCAGCAGATGGGCCAAGCGGTCGCAGGTGAACGCGGAGCTTGAGCTCGGCGGCTCGCCGAGCAGCGCCAGGAGCTTGCGGCTTGCCCGAAAGCGATCGATGGCGGTGCCATTGGGCTTGCTCACGCGCCAGACGTAGTAACGGGCCACGTACTCGGGCGTGGTGAGTTGCTGTGCTAACCAGAGGGCGCCAAAGACGGTCAAGGCTCCGACAATGATCGCGAGGGTCTTGCTGCGCCATTCACGGGCGTACCAGAGATAGGCCACCGGTCCGGTGATCCCGCGTCGGCGCATCAGGAATTGGGAATCCTTGTCGGCGAGGTGCCGCAGCCGGTCGTAGAGAAATTTTGCCACGTTCTCGTCGGCCGATTCATCGCCGACCCGCTGGAAGCGTTGCTGAACGTCATCGATCTCCTTCTGGACGGCCTCCGGGTCGGGGGAGCGTGACAGGACGAGCCCTTGAAGGAGCTTGAGCTTCTGGTCATTTTTCGCCAGCTCGCCGATGACCCGCTCCCGTAACCGTGTGTCGTTGCGCACTACCCGCTCGACCACCCGCTCGACCACGCGGTCCGTCCATTTGACGAACGGCTGCCAGAAGCTGGAGACTTCGCCCGGGGCCTTCAGCGTGTTCATCGAGCCCGCGAGGATCTGCTGATACCCCACGGCGACGAGGAGCGCGGCGAAGAGGGACGTGTCGTGGATGGCCCCGGTGCGGTCGAGCAGCCAGAACAGGCCGACGGGCACGAGGGTATAGGAGAGGAACAGCAGCCAGGTGTCGGCCATGATCCAAGAGCCGGAAAAGTTGGCCAGCTTGCTCGAAACCTGTCCCCGGGCGACCAGGGCGCCGACGAGGACGACGATCCCGTAGCAGTAGAAGGCTTCGAGGTCTGGAGAGGCGCTCAACTCCATGGCGGAGCCTAGCGGCTGGCGGAGCGGATCGCGTACTCGGCCAGGGCCGCCGCCGAGGGCCTGACGGTCAGATAAGCGTCTGCGAAGTCCGCGGGTTCATAACAGTCACCTTTGACGTTCACGAGGTCGATGCTGACGAGCTCGCGCACGGCCGAGACGATGTCTTCCGCCCTTGTTGAGGTCAGGCGGTTCAGCACCTCGGAACCGCGGGTGACACCGCTGTCCTTGACGAGTTGCAGGACCCTTGCGGCGGTCGCGCTGATAGTCAGGGGAGCTTGCATATCGGTTCCTCCGTCCGGCTATTCTGCCACAGGTGTCCCCCTCTTGGGAGAGGGAGATGGGGTGAGGGAGGGAGGTCGGGCGGGGGAAGGCTCCGCTCCGCGCGACGTTGCCGGCGGCCTTGCCGCGCCGCCAGCCGGACGATTGCGGCGGAGCGCCGGCTGCGCTGTAATGATCACCGCCTGTCGCACCGCCCTGGAGGGAGGAACCGCGTGATGAACCGGCTGGCCCCGTGTGTCCTGTTGTCCATCTGTCTCGGCTGCGCCTCGGCGCCTGCGCCGGCGCCGCCGGAAGCCGCGCAAACCCCCTCGGCGGCGTCCGAGATCACCGGTGCTCCGCCCTCGATCGGCGTGCGGGTCGGGGACCTGTCCACCAGGTCGCGCGGCAGATTCGGCTTTCCCGAGGGGACGCAGGGCGCCGTCGTCCAGGAGGTTCTCTACCACAGCCCCGCCCAGCGGGCCGGCTTGATGGCGGCCGACTTGATCCAGGCGGTCGACGGGACGCCGGTGGCAGGCTCCTGTGCCTTCCTCCGGGAGATCGCCGAGCGCCAGGCCGGTGCCACGGTGACGCTGTTGGTCCGGCGTGGCGGCGGGAGCCTGCAGATGGCGGTGCCGCTGGCCGATTCGGTCGAGCTGTTCCGGGGGCTCTGCGATCAGGGTGACGGCTTCGCCTGCGACATGCTCGGAGGTGTCCACACGCTCCTCGGCCAGGGCGAGACGGCGGCGGAGCGCGCCGTGGCGCTCTATCAGAAGGCCTGCGCTGCCGGCTATGCCGAAGGGTGCTCGTCCCTCGGCGCCGCCTACCTCGACGGCCGGGGCATCGCCGCGGACGCGGCGCGCTCCCTCGCCCTCTTCGAGCAGGCCTGCCAGGACGGCAGCGGCTCGGCCTGCGCCTCCTACGCCTTTCAATACGCCACGGGCAAGGGGGTGGAACGGGATGACGTCCGCGCCACGGACTTCTACACGCGCGCCTGCGACAAGGGGAACCCCCCGGGCTGCTACAACGTGGGAATGATGGTGTATGACGGGCGGGGCACCGAAAAAGACGTCGCGCGCGCGGTGGCGGCCTATACCGAGGCGTGCGAGATGGAGAACACCCTCGCCTGCACCAATCTCGGCTATCTGGCGGAGAACGGCGAAGGAATGGCTGCGGATGACGCCCGGGCCGCCGTGTTCTACCGGCACGCCTGCGAGGGGGATGGCTGCAACCAGATCGATCCCCTCGGCTGCAACAACCTGGCGGTGCTGGTGCGCAACGGCCGGGGCGTCCCGGAGGACAAGGTGCTGGCCGCGGACCTCTTCACCCGCGCCTGCGATGGAGGCGTCATCGACGCCTGCGCCGAGCTCGGCAGCATGTTCGCCCTCGGCGAAGGGATCGCGCAGGACGACGTCCGGGCGGTCGAGCTCCACCGGCAGGCGTGCGACGGCGGAAACGCGATGGGCTGCTTCAACCTGGCCTTCTCCTACGCGAACGGCAACGGCATCGAGCAGGACCTGGGACAGGCCGCCGAGATCTATCGCCGGACCTGCGACGGCGGGTACGCGTCGAGCTGCGACGAGCTCGGCCTCTTCTATCTGAACGGCACCGGAGTGGACAAGGACGCCGCGACCGCCGCCGCCCTCTTCCAGAAGTCCTGCGACGGCGGCGAGCCGCTGGCCTGCTCCAACCTCGGAGCGCTCTACAACACGGGCGAAGGCGTGGAGCCGGACCCTTCCCGGGAGCTGGATCTCTACGACCGCGCCTGCGAGCTGGGCCTGGCGCGCGCCTGCTACAACCTGGCGATCAGCTATGCGGCGGGGGAGGCGCATCTGCCGAAAGACCCGCAAAAGGCGGCCAGCCTGTTCCAGAAGGCCTGCGACGACGGATACCTCAAAGCGTGCGTCAACCTCGGCGTGATGGCCAATCAGGGCCAGGGCCTCCCCGCAGACCCGGTGCTCGCCCGTGGCCTCTACGAGTACGCCTGCAATGCCGGGGACGGGCAGGGTTGCTACAACCTCGGCACGCTCTATGAGAACGGCCACGGCGTCGAGAAGGACGCCGCCCGGGCGGAGGAGCTCTACCGGAAAGCCTGCGAGATGGGATTCGAGGTGGCTTGCGACGAGGCCGAGCGGCTGGGCGGCTCTTGAATCAACCGGGGGATTGGACGGCGCTCTCTCGCGTCGGCGCAGGTGCCGCGGCTGATTGTCCCACGTGGGTGATACCTGCGACAAAAGGGCGACGGACTGTCGCAACGAGAGGAGTACTCGTTAACGGTACCGCGGTACCCGTCATGAAGACCGCGGTCTTTATAACAACGTCTCGTCAAAACGTCGCAACGGGAGGCCACCATGCGTCGGTCCCTGGCGACGGGCTGAGGGCGGTGTCTGATTTCATGACAACGCCATCAGCCTTCGTTGCAACGAGAGGTCGCATGCTGTCCACCTCGTCACGTTGTGTTGCAACGTCTCATCGTTTTGTAGCAATATGATGATGCAACGTGGCGACCTCTATGGGGTTCGGTTCGACGTGTTGGATGATTGTCGCATAGCGCCGGGTCTTCATCGCAACAGAGCGAAGGAATGTAGCGACTATGAGCTTGAGTGTTACAATATGGAAAAGAAATGTGACGAGTAGGGAATCTAGTGTAGCAATGTGTGAAGGGGAACGAGCGACTACCTCCAAGGTCGTCACATCCGAGAGCGGGCGGTTGCCGCGGGCTGGGGGGAAGTTGGCGAAGGCAGGAGGTGTTGTTACAATCCCTCCTCTCGCTGGCGTGCGGGAGGTGTTCAGGCTCATGGACGGCGGAGTGTTGTTGCAGGCGCTGGCCACGTTGTTACGTTTCGACCGGCTCGCCGAGGCGGGATGATCTCTTTGTCGCAACTCCCCGAAGGGCTGCTACACGACGGGGAGATCCCGAGCTGAGGGCTACGGAGGAGCCGGCAACCTTCGTGGCCGACGACTCGATGCGCGTGCCGCGCCAACGTCTTTCCCTTGTCGCCGGGACATGTTATCTTTCGCCTGGGAACGAACCCGAAGGAGGACATCCCATGAGCCAGCCCGCCGTTCAGGCCCTCGACGACGACCTCTCCTTCGATCTCGTCTACAGCGACGGGTGGCCGTTGGACAGCAACTGGGAACGCATCCAGATCAACCTGCTCATCGACGTGGCCCGCCAGGCGATGGCGGAGCGCGGGCGGCCGGATTTTTTCGCCGGCGGGGACATGTTCGTCTACCACTCGGTCGAGCAGGCCCGGGACGTGGCCGAGGCCGTGGCCCAGGGCCGCACCACCTATCTGCGGGGTCCGGACTTCTTCTTCGTCGAGGGCGTCGAGGACCATGACCGCAAGTCCT
>Ga0209682_10000604_pt1 | contig 12355 bp, 2 predicted proteins | sample DOMMetBare2Fresh_2_FD_187471 | JGI IMG/M metagenome (GOLD analysis project Ga0209682, IMG submission 187471) | Wetland sediment microbial communities from St. Louis River estuary, USA, under dissolved organic matter induced mercury methylation -... | ecosystem: Environmental > Aquatic >...
CGGCGATGAATCGCCGGGCTATCAGCAGCGCCCCATGAATGGGGCTTGAAGCCGGGTTCACCCGGCGCCGCTGCTAGCCCGGGCATTCATGCCCGGGTGGCTGGTCCGGGTCGAAGGCCTCCTTCGGACACATCTGGTTCTCGGTGGTCGAGCTGTTGACCGTCACCTCTTCGCCGAGAGGAACGCCCGCGGCGGCCGCTCACAACGCAAACCGCCCGGCCAGCGCCGCGGCCTCCTCGGCGCTCATGGGGGTGTCCGGCAGGCGGGGATCGATGGGGCGTCCGAGGCTCGCTGCTTTGGAGAGGCCGTAGGGGTTCCAGGGCAGCACCTCCACCCGCCGGGCTCCCACGTCGCGGAGGAGCCGGCGGATGGCGCGGAGGTTGTCCGGTGTCGCCGTGAAGCCGGGAATGAGCGGCACGCGCACGACGACGCCGGTGGGACGCGCGGCGAGCAGGCGGCGCAGATTGGCCAGGATGCGGCGGTTCCCCGCTCCGGTCAGGCGGCGGTGCAGGCCGGGGTCGGCCGCCTTGACGTCGAAGAGGATGAGATCGAGGTCTCCCAGGACCGATGCGAGGACCGGCCAGGGGGCGGCTCCCGAGGTTTCGAGCACCGTATGGATGCCTTCCGCCTTGAGCCGCCCGAGCAGGGCGCGGACGAAGACGGGCCACGCCAGCGGCTCTCCTCCCGACAGGGTGACTCCGCCGCCGGATGCCTCGAAGTAGGGCCGGTCGCGCAGGAGGCAGGCCACCAGGGCGTCGACGGTCCATTCCGTCCCGATCCGGCGGAGCGCCGCCGCCGGACAGGCGTCCGCGCAGGCGCCACAGCCGGTGCAGAGCAGGCGGTCCACCCGGCCGGGACGGTCGAGCGACGCGGCGTCCTCGGGGCAGGTGCGGACGCAGTCACCGCAGGCCAGGCACCGGTCCGCCGAGAAGGAAACTTCCGGCGGGAAGCGGATGAGCTCGGGGTTGTGGCACCAGAGGCACCGCAGCGGGCAGCCCTTGAAAAACACCGTGGTCCGCAGGCCGGGCCCATCGTGTACGGAGCCGCGGGCCACGTCCCCGATCAGGGCGGCCGGGCTGCCCGCCGTGGTGCCGGTGCGCATCACACCCCTGCCATGGCCCGCAGCCGGGCCGCGAGATAGGCGAAGCGGTAGAGGTAGTTCAAGTTCCCCTCGGGTTCGATGTCATGGGTCAGGAGGGGGCCGATGACGTCGGTCTCCCCGCGGAGCAGGAAGCTCAGGAGCGCGCGGCCGCTCGCGAAGCGGACGGTCAGGTCGGGATGGTCGATCTCGGCCTCGCGCACCAGCAGCCGGTTGTGGTCGAAGATCGCCGCCATGGTGACCGTGTGGTCCTTGCTCAGGAACTGGTAGCGGCCCCGGAAGCCGCGGATGTTCTTCCGGTAGCCCGGGTCGAGCCGGAACACGAGCTGCATGAAGAGCAGCAGAGCCTTCAGGATCTCCTCGGCGGCCTCGCCTTCGAGGGCGGTCTTGAAGCGGGCCCAGAGGGTTTCGAGGAGGATCTGGCCGTCGTGGAGCGCGAGCAGGGCGGCGGGGACGCTCTCCGCGGTGGCGGGGCGGCTCGCCGGAGCGGTCTCCGGGACGGCCGCGCCGGCGGTGACGGGGAAAGGCACCGCCCGGCCCGAGCCCAGGTCGTACTGCGTCCGGGTGATGAGCTCGTCCTTCATGCGCTCGTTCAGGTCCTTGAAGTAGGCCGAGTAGCCGGAGACGCGCACCATCAGCTCGGGGTAGCGCTCCGGGTGTGCCCGGGCGTCCAGCAACTGCTGATAGGTCATGACGTTGAACTGGACCTGCTGGCCGCCCTGGTGGAAGTAGCCCTCCACCGTCGCGCCGAGCCGCCGCGCCATGGCCGCTTCGTCCTTTTCCGGAGTGAATTTGAGATTGAGCGCCCAGCCGCCAGGGACGTGGCGGCCGCCGAGCGAGGCCACGGCGCCGAGGCACTCGGGGAGGCTCTGCACCGCGCCGGATTCCGGCGTGATGCCGCTCGCGAACACCTCTTCCTTGCCGCGGCCGTCGGGCAGCGCGCCGCACACCAGGCCGAGCCCGGCGTGGTTGGTCATCGTCCAGTACGCCGGCCGATAGGGACCGCCGCGGTAGCTCGTGTGGGCCTGGTAGACGCCGTACAGATGATCGATCAGGGCGCGGGAATTCTTGAGCGCCACCGGGTGCTCGGTGCCGTACTTCGGGCCGCGGGTCTGGAGCATCCGGCGGACCCGCGTGCCGGCGGCCCCGGCGAAGTTCTTGCGGAGGGCGCCGAGGAGCTCGGCCATGGTCAGCCGGTGCTCGGTGAACACGAGCTGCTCGACGGCGTTCAAGGAGTCGACCACGTTGGCAAAGCCGACATGGGTGGCTCCGGAGGAGTTGTAGGTCGCGCCGCCCTGGATGACGTCGAGCCCTTTGTCCATCGGTCCCTCGATGAAGCAGGAGAGCAGGGGCGAGGGCATCAGATCCTGGTGGACGCGGCCCAGGGCGTCGTTCAGCTCGACCGCGTGGCCGATGAGCCAGTCGAGCTGGGTGGTGAAGGCCTCCCAGAGCTCGGCGGCGGAGGTCATGGTGAGCGGGTCCCGGGTCACGGGGCCGATCTGCTCGTCACCCGTCAGCGGCCGTTTGCCGCGGTAGAGCGCCATTTCGAGAGGAGCGGTGAGGTTGAGCAGGATGGAGCTCGACGCCGAGTACTCCCGGCCCGCGCTGCAGAGCTCGACGCAGCCGATGACCGCGTAGTCCCGGGCGTGCTCCTCGGTCTCCCCCTGGCCGCGCAGCGCATCGACGTTGGCCAGGTCGTTGAACAGGGCCGGCACGGCCTTGGTGGTGACCACCACCTCGGCGACCCGGTCGCGGTAGGCCGGCGTGTTCTTGCCGGGCTCATACCGCGCGTTGACGTTCGGATCCCGGGTGCGCAGGAGCTCGGTGGCGCGCAGCATGACGTAGGTGAGGTCGTTGACCGCGTCCTCGCCGTCGGGGCCGACGCCGCCCAGGGTGACCGCCGGCACCGAGCCGGCGCCGCCGAACAGCTTTTCCGAGGCCTCGGGGGCCATGTCGACGTTGTCGGACAGCTTGAGCCAGAGGCACCCGACGAGCTCCAGGGCCCGGGCCGGATCGAGGAGGCCGGCTTCCACGTCGCGCGCGTAGTACGGCCAGAGCACCTGGTCGAGGCGGCCGGGGCTCATCGCCATGTTGATGTTCTCGGCGAGGATGCCGGCATGGCACAGCCAGAGGGCGCTCACGGCCTCACGGAAGGTGCGGGCCGGCCGGGCCGGCACCCACCGGCAGACGGCGGCCATCTCGGCGAGCTCCTTGCGCTCCACCGGGTCCTTCGCCTCGCGGGAGAGCGCCTCGCAGTGCTCGGCCAGGTGGGCGGCATAGTCGAGCAGCCCTTGCAGCACGATGGGCACGGCGCGGTAGAAGTCCAGGCGGCGCGGATCGGCGTCCGGGCCGAGGGCCGCGAGCCGCTCTTTTGCGTCCTCGATGACGGCGAGCAGACCGCGCTCGAGGGCGGCCTGGAACGCCGGCACCGTGTGGGAGATGCAGCCGGCCTTGCCGGCGATGAAGAAGGCGATGCCCTCGAAGAGGCTCAATCCTTCGGGCGCCTCGCCGCGCCGGCGTGCCACCTCGAGGACGTTCCTGTCCATCCAGAAAGGAAAGATCTCCGTGTTGAGCTCCCGGGCCTCCCCGGGTGTGAGCCCCTGGGGATTGGCGGCGCGGCGGCTCACCGTGTCGAGCTCGGGCCAGAGCGTGAGCGCGAAGAATTCCGGGAACAGCGGGGCGCCGAGGGCCTTGCTCGTCGTGCCCCCGGGCAGCAGGTTCCCGTCGTGGAGGACCGCGGCCCGGTGGCGCAGGTAATGCGCGATCTTCTTCGCCTGGCGCACCTCGGGTCCGTCGTGCGGGTCATCCAGGGACCGGAGGTACTCGGTCACGTAGCGAGCCCGTTCGATGCAGATCTCGGGGCGGCGTTCGAAGCCGAGGCGCCGCAGCGTGGCCAGGCGCGGCAACGATTCGAGGGTGAGCTCGGGCAAACGAATGTCTTTGAGGGTGACCCGTTGCATGACGCACCGTTCCTTTCATCATCACGGCCGGTCACCCGCCCGATTGGAGAAAGGTCCAAGCGCTTGCCGTGCAGGGCGCAACGCGTCGTCAGGCGCTGCAGGGGGGAGGGGAGTGAGGGGGTGCCGCCGGGCCGGGCGGGTTGTCCCGGTGGATCGTCCTCATCCGATCCGGTCCTCCGCGCACTGGATCACTCTTTCAGTATACGCCTTCCGAGGGATCGGGAGTCTTCTCGAGGCTCCGGAGACTTCGCCTCAATCCCTGTAGAATCGCCGCCGCGAAAAAGTCCCCGGATGGAGACGATGCATCACCACGACATTGAAACGATCGACGAGCTGTCGCCGATGCAGCAGGCGATGCTCCTGCACAGCTTGATGGCTCCGGGCTCAGGGGTCTATGTGCTCCAGACGAGCCTGCGGTTGACCGGCCGCCTCGACCTGCCGGCGTTCGAACGGGCCTGGCGGTCCCTCGTCGCGCGGCACTCGATCCTGCGCACGGCGTTTTTCTGGGAGGACCTGGAGACGCCGCGGCAGGTGGTCTTCCGGGAGGTGGAGCTGGAGGTGGAGCGTGCGTCCTGGCGCGAGGTTGGCGGCATGGGCGCGGCGGAGCAGCAGGAACGGCTGGCCGGTTTTCTGGCGGCGGATCGCGCGCGCGGGTTCGCGCTCAACGAGGCGCCGCTCCTGCGCCTGGCGCTCTTCGAGCTGGCGGACGACGTGCACCAGCTCGTCTGGACGCAGCACCACCTGGTGACCGACGGCTGGTCGCAAGGGCTGGTGTTGCAGGAGCTGCTGGCCACCTATGGCGCTCTCACCGCGGGGCGCGAGCCGCTCCTTCCGCCGGCGCCGGGTTTCCATGCCTATCTGAGCTGGCTGAAGCGGCAGGATCTCGAGGCGGCCGAGGCGTTCTGGCGCCGGAGCCTGGACGGGTTCTCCACGCCCACCTTCCTCGCGGCGGGAGAAGGGCGGGTGGAGGCGCCGGCCGGAACGGACGCGCGGCGGCGGGATCTCGCGCTGCCGGCGGCGGTGGGTGCCGCGCTGCGCGAGGTGGCACGGCGGCGCCGGCTGACCCTGAGCACTCTGGTGCAGGGTGCCTGGGTGCTCCTCCTGGCGCAGGAGAGCAGCCGGGAGGACGTGGTCTTCGGCGTCACGGTGGCGGGCCGGCCGGCGGACCTTCCCGGTGCCGAGTCGATCGCCGGGCCGTTCCTCGCCACGCTGCCGCTGCGGGCCGAGGTGGCGCCGGAGCGCCGGCTGCACGCGTGGCTCGCCGCGCTCCAGGAGCAGCAGGTGGCGGCGCGGCGCCACGAGCACGCGCCGCTGGTCGCGGTGCAGCGCTGGAGCGCGCTGCCGGCGGGGGTCGCGCTGTTCGATCACATCCTGGTGTTCGAGAATCTGGCTCTGCCGGAGGCGGCGGGGCACCCGGTGGCCGCCGGCCTGGAGATCGTCGAGGAGGCGGCGAGCTCGCTGACCAGCTATCCGCTCACCGTCGTCGTCCTGCCCGGCCGGGAGTTGCTGCTCTCCCTCCGCTGGGACGGCGCGCGGTGCGGCGCTCCGGAGATGGTCCGGTTGCAGGAGCGCCTGGCGCTCGTCCTGACCACGTTTGCCGAGGGCGGCGATCCGCGCCTCGGCGAGCTGCCGCTCCTGCTGCCGGCGGAGCGGCAGCAGCTCCTCCACGAGTGGAGCGACACCGCGGCATCGTTTCCGCGAGAGGCGACGATCCATGACCTCTTCGCCGCGCAGGCGGAGCGGCGGCCCACGGCTATCGCCGTGGAGCTGGGCGCGGAGCGGGTGGCCTGGGAGGAGCTGCGGTACCGCGCCGGCCGGCTCGCCCGCTGGCTGGTGGCCGGGGGGCTGCGGCCGGAAGAGCGGGTGGCGGTGCTCGCCGAACGCTCGCCGGACCTGATCGCGGCTCTCCTCGGCATCCTTCAGGCCGGCGGCGCCTATCTTCCCCTCGATCCCGCCCTGCCGGCGGAGCGCCTGGCGTGGATGCTCCGCGATGCGGGAGCGTCCCGGCTCGTGGCGCACGGCGCGCCGGAGATCGAGCTGCCGGACGGTCTTCAGCTCCTGGACCTGCTGGATCTGGCGGGTGACGGACCGGACGTCGAGCTGCCGCGGGTCCCAGCCGAGGCCCTGGCCTATGTGATGTACACCTCCGGCTCGACGGGCACGCCCAAGGGCGTGGCGGTCACCCACCGCAACGTGATCCGGCTCGTGCGCGGCGCCGGCTACGCGGACCTGGGACCGGACCAGGCCTGGCTCCAGGCCGCCCCGGTCTCTTTCGACGCCGCGACGCTGGAGATCTGGGCGCCCCTCTTGAACGGCGGCCGGCTGGTCCTGTTCCCCGGGCCGGCCGGGGCGCTCGGCGAGCTGGCGGCGGTGATCGCGGCCCACGGCGTCACCGCGGCCTGGCTCACCGCGGGGCTGTTCCACGAGATGGTGGATGGCTGCCTGGAGGGCCTGCGGCCGCTGACCCAGCTCCTGGCGGGCGGCGACGTGGTCTCCCCCGAGCACGCGCGCCGGGCTCTCGCGGCCCATCCCGGCCTCACGCTGATCGACGGCTATGGCCCCACCGAGGGGACCACCTTCACCTGCTGCCACCGCCTGAGCGCGGCCTCGGAGGTGGGGGCGAGCGTACCGATCGGACGGCCGATCGCCAACGCACGGGTCTACGTTCTCGACGGGCACGGTGCGCCGGTGCCGGTGGGCGCGTGGGGCGAGCTCTACGCGGGCGGCGAAGGCCTGGCGCGCGGCTACCTGGGCCGGCCGGACCTGACGGCCGGGCGTTTCGTGCCGGATGCGTTCGGCGAAGCCGGAGGCCGCCTCTACCGCACGGGCGACCGGGTGCGCCGGCGCGCGGACGGTCTCCTCGAATTCCTCGGCCGCCTGGACCACCAGGTGAAGATCCGCGGTTTCCGGATCGAGCCGGGGGAGATCGAGGTGGCGCTGGCCGCGCTGGATGGAGTCCGCGAGGCAGTGGTCGTGGTGGATGACCGGCGGCTGGTGGCCTATGTGGCCGGCGATGCGGCACCAGGCGCGTTACGCGCATCGCTGCGGGCGCGCCTGCCGGACTACATGGTGCCGGCGGCATTCGTGGTGCTCCCGGCCTTTCCCCTCACCCCGAACGGCAAGGTGGACCGGAAGGCTCTGCCGGCGCCGGAGAGTCTGGGTGGCGCGGCGGACCGACTGGCGCCGCGCACACCGGTGGAGGAGTTGGTGGCCGGTATCTGGGCCGATGTGCTGGGTCTGGACCGGGTGGGGGCGAACGACTCGTTCTTCGACCTGGGTGGACATTCGCTGCTGGCGACGCGGGTGCTGTCGCGCCTGCGGGAGGCCTTCGGCGTCGAGATGCCGTTGCGCGACCTCTTCGAGGCCCCGCGGCTGGCGGATCTCGCGGCACGCATCGAGACGGCACGGGTGACCGGCGGGGCCGGCTTGGCCGCGCCGGCTCCGCCTCTGGTGTCGGTCCCGCGCCAGGGGCCTCTCCCTCTCTCGTTCGCGCAGCAGAGGCTCTGGTTCATCGACCAGCTCGAGCCGGGCAGCCCGCTGTACAACGTGCCCCTCGCGCTGCGCATCGAAGGGCCGCTCCACCCGGCGGTCCTGGCGGCGGCCCTCGGAGAGGTTGTGCGCCGGCACGAGGCGCTGCGCACGGTCTTCGCCGTGCGGGACGGCGCGCCGGTGCAGGTGATCCAGGCGGCGGAGCCCTTCCTTCTGCCGGTGGGCGATCTGGCGGGCCTGCCGGGCCTGTCGGATCGGTCCGATCGGTCTGATCTCTTTGCCCGGCAGGCCCGCTCTCTGGCCCTTGAAGAAGCCGGCCGCCCGTTCGATCTCGGGCGTGGCCCGCTGTTGCGCGGGGTGTTGCTGCGGCTGGCCGCCGAGGAGCACGTTCTCGCGCTGACCATGCACCACGTCGCGAGCGACGGCTGGTCGATGGGCCTCCTGGTGCGCGAGATCACGGCGCTCTACGCGGCTTTTGCCGCAGGCAGGCCGTCGCCCTTGCCGGAGCTGCCGGTGCAGTACGCGGATTTCGCGGCCTGGCAGCGCGCCTGGCTCCAGGGCGCAACCCTGGAGGGCGAGATCTCTTTCTGGCGCCGGCAGCTCGCGGACCTTCCTCCCGTCCTCGATCTGCCCACCGACCGGCCGCGCCCGGTGGCACAGAGCTTCCGCGGGGCCACGCGGCCGGTGCTCCTGCCCGCCGGGCTCCTCCGGCAGACCGAGGCCCTGGCCCGGAGCGAGGGAGCAACGCTGTTCATGGTGCTGCTCGCCGCGTTCCAGGCTCTGCTGGCCCGGACCGGCGGACAGGACGACGTCGCGGTGGGCTCGCCCATCGCCGGGCGCAACCGGATGGAGACCGAGGGACTGATCGGATTCTTCGTCAACACCCTGGTGCTGCGCGGCGATCTGAGCGGTGCGCCTTCGCTGCGGGATCTGCTCGGCCGGGTGCGCGAGACCTTGCTCGAAGCGTGGCGGCATCAGGACGTGCCGTTCGAACGGCTGGTCCAGGAGCTGGCGCCGGAGAGGAGCCTCGCCCATGCCCCCCTGTTCCAGGTGATGGTCGTCTTGCAGAACGCGCCGATGGGCGAGCTGGCCCTGCCGGGCTTGCGGCTCTCCCCGTTGCCGGTCGACAGGAGCCACACGGAGCTCGACCTGGACCTCACCTGGAGCGAGGGGCCGGCGGGGCTCGCCGGGTCGCTCACCTATGCCGTCGATCTGTTCGACGGCTCGACGATCGAGCGGTGGGCCGGGCATCTGGTCCGTCTGCTGGCGGGGGCCGTCGAGACCCCGGACCTGCCTCTTGCCGAGATGTCGCTGCTCGCCGCCGAGGAACGGCACCAGCTTCTGGTGGAATGGAGCGGCGGCATGGCGCCGGTGGCTCCTCTGGTCCCCGGGCTGTTCGCGGCGCAGGCCGGGCGCACAGCCGAAGCTATCGCGGTGTCCTTCCCGGGCGGCACCCTGACCTACCGCGAGCTGGCGGCGCGGGCGGGCGCCCTGGCGCGCACCCTGCGCAGGTGCGGGGTCGGTCCGGAGGTCGTGGTGGTGCTCTTCGTCGACCGCTCGCCCGATCTGCCGGTTTCCCTTCTCGGCGTGCTCGCGGCGGGGGGCGCCTACGTGCCCCTCGATCCCGCCACCCCGCGGGAGCGGCTCGCCTTCCTGCTGGAGGACTGCGGTGCGGCGGTGGTGCTGACTCAGGAGCACCTGGTGGCGCGCCTGCCCGCCACGGCGGCGCGGGTGGTGCTCCTGGATCGGACCGATCGGACGGATCGGACGGATCGGACCGATTCCATCGATCCGGAGCAGGCGGCCTATGCGATCTACACCTCGGGATCGACCGGCCTCCCCAAGGGAGCGGTGATCAGCCATCGCGCGCTGGCGAGCTTCGCCGTCTCGTTCATCGAGCGCCTCGGCCTCGGGGCGGAGGACCGGGTGCTGCAATTCGCGGCGCTCGGCTTCGACGTGGTGGTCGAGGAGATCTTCCCGGTGCTTCTCGCCGGGGGGCGCGTGGTCCTCCGCGACCCGCAGGAGCTGGCCACGATGCATGGGCTGGTGCGGGCGATCACAGAAGAGGGGGTCACCACGGTCGAGCTGCCCACCGCTTTCTGGCACGACTGGGTGTTCGAGCTGGAGAGCTCCGGGGAGCGGCCTCCCGTCTCCCTGCGACGGGTCCTCACCGGGACCGAGCGGATCCTGCCCGAGCGGCTGGACGCCTGGCGGCGGCTCGGTGTGCCGCTGGTCCACGTGTTCGGGCTGACCGAGGTGACGGTCACCTCGCTGCTCCACGTTGTCCCCGGAGATGGCGAGCCGGCGGCGGCGCCACCCGTCGGCCGGCCGTTCGGCGGTACCCGTGCCTGGCTTCTCGACGAGGCGCTGCGGGAGGTTCCGGTGGGGATTCCCGGCGAGCTCTACCTGGGCGGTCCGGGCGTGGCACGGGGGTATCTGGGCCGGCCCGGGCTGACGGCGGAGCGGTTCCTCCCCGATCCGTTCAGCGGCGAGGCCGGCGCCCGGATGTACCGCACGGGAGACCGGCTGCGCTGGCTGCCCGATGGCACCCTCGATTTCCTGGGGCGCCTGGACCGCCAAGTGAAGGTCCGCGGCTTCCGGATCGAGCTGGGCGAGGTCGAGGCCGCGCTGGCTGCGCTGCCCGGGGTCCGTGAGGCGGTGGTGGTCGCTCGATCGGACGGATCCGACCGATCGGACCGATCCGTCGGATCATCCGGTGACCAGCGGTTGGTCGCTTACCTGGTGGGTGACGCCGCGCCCGGCGCGGACCTGCGCCGGCTCCTCGGCGAGCGGTTGCCGGACTACATGGTGCCCGCCGCTTTCGTGACGCTCGCCGCGCTGCCCCTCACCCCGAACGGCAAGGTGGACCGGAAGGCCCTCCCGGCTCCGGAGTGGCAGGGGGCCGGAGAGGGATATCTGGCGCCGCGGACGCCGGTCGAGGAGGTCCTCGCCGGGATCTGGGCCGAGCTTCTCGGCCTCGAACGGGTCGGGGCCGCCGATTCGTTTTTCGACCTGGGCGGCCACTCGCTGCTGGCGACGCGGGTGCTGTCGCGCCTGCGCGGCGCCTTCGGCATCGAGCTGCCGCTACGCGATCTGTTCGAGGCTCCGGTGCTCGCGGACCTCGCCGCCCGGGTCGAGGCGGCCCGGGGGACCGGCGGGGCCGCGCCGGCTCCGCCTCTGGTACCGGTGCCACGGGAGGGGCCGTTGCCCCTGTCGTTCGCGCAGCAGCGTCTCTGGCTCATCGATCAGCTCGAACCGGGGAGCCCGCTCTACAACATTCCCGTCGCGCTCCGTGTCGCAGGGCGGCTCGATGCCGGTGTGCTGGCGCTCTGTCTGGGAGAGATCGTCCGCCGCCACGAGGCGTTGCGCACGGTCTTCGCCGTGCAGGACGGCGCGCCGGTGCAGGTGATTCAGGGGGCGTCCCCCTTCATGCTGCCGGTGGTGGACCTGTCGGGCCTGCCGGGCCTGTCCGATCGGTCGGATCGGTCCGATCTCATGGCCCGGCAGGCCCGCGCCCTGGCTGGCGAAGAGGCGCTACGCCCGTTCGAGCTCGCCCGCGGCCCTCTGCTGCGCGGCCTGCTGCTGCGGCTGGCCGGGGAAAACCATGTCATCGCGCTGACCCTGCACCACATCGTGAGCGACGGCTGGTCGATGGAGATTCTCGTCCGCGAGATCACGGAGCTCTATGCGGCGTTCGCCGCGGGCCGGCCGTCGCCGTTGCCGGAGCTGCCGGTGCAGTACGCGGACTTCGCAGTCTGGCAGCGCGGCTGGCTCCAGGGCGAGGTGCTCGCGGAGCAGCTCGGCTACTGGAAGCGCCGGCTCGCCGGGGCTCCCCGGCTGCTGGAGCTGCCCTTGGACCGGCCGCGTCCGGCGGTGCAGACGTTTCGCGGGGCCACCCGGCCGGTCGTCCTCGCGCCGGCCCCGGAGCTGGCGGCGCTCTGCCTGCGGGCGGGAGCGACGCCGTTCATGGCTCTCCTGGCGGCCTGGGCGCTCCTCCTGGCGCGCCATGCGGGGCAGGACGACGTGGTGGTGGGCTCGCCGGTGGCGGGGCGCAACCGGCGGGAGATCGAAGAACTGATCGGGTTTTTCGTCAACACGCTGGCCCTGCGCGTCGAGCTGGGATCGAACCTGACGTTCAATGACCTGCTGGGGCGGGTACGCGAGGTGGCTCTGGGAGCGTTCGCCCACCAGAACCTGCCGTTCGAGCGCCTCGTCGAGGAGGTGGCCCAGGAGCGGGACCTCTCCATCTCACCCCTTTTCCAGGCGCTGTTCTCGCTCGAAAAGGCACCCTCCGGGCCGGCCCGTCTCCCCGGCCTCGAGCTGGCGCCTTCCGTGGCGGAGACCACGGCGGCGAAATTCGATCTGTCTCTCTATCTCGCCGAGGGTGCGGCGGGGATCGGCGGGGTCGTCGAATTCAACACCGATCTGTTCGACGGCGCCACGGCGCAGCGCCTGGCAACGCGCTTTGCCCTGCTCGTCGCCGGAGCCGTGGCCGATCCCGGATGCCCGCTCGGCGAGCTGCCTCTTTTCGGAGCGGCGGAGCGGCAGCAGGTGCTCGCCGAGTGGAACGACACCGCGCGCTCCTGTCGCACCGGCGTCACCCTGCACGAGCTGGTGGCGGAGCAGGCGGCGCGCACGCCGGAGCGGGTGGCGGCGTCGTTCGAAGGGGCGGACCTCACCTATCGCGAGCTGGAACGGCGGGCCGGCGAGCTGGCCGGCCGGCTGCTTCGCCTCGGGGTCGCGCCGGAAGACCGGGTGGGAGTGCGGATGGAGCGCTCGCTCGACCTGATCGTCGCCCTCCTGGGAG
>Ga0209682_10000605_pt1 | contig 12355 bp, 12 predicted proteins | sample DOMMetBare2Fresh_2_FD_187471 | JGI IMG/M metagenome (GOLD analysis project Ga0209682, IMG submission 187471) | Wetland sediment microbial communities from St. Louis River estuary, USA, under dissolved organic matter induced mercury methylation -... | ecosystem: Environmental > Aquatic >...
GAGTTCGGTCCGCCGCAGATCGTCAACTCCGGCGTGCTGGTGGCCAAGGCGGTCGAACTGGCCGATCCGTTCGAGAACATGGGCGCGCAGTTGCTGCGCGAGGTCGCCGCCCGCACCAGCGAGATGGCCGGCGACGGCACGACGACGGCCACCGTGCTCGGCCACTCCATGGTCCACGAGGGCCTGCGCTACGTGGCCGGCGGCATGAATCCGATGGACCTGAAGCGTGGCATGGAACAGGCCATCGAGGCCGTGGTGGCCGAGATCAAGCGCGTCGCCCGGCCGTGCGCCACCTCGCAGGAAGTGGCCCATGTGGCAGCGATCTCGGCCAACAACGACCGCTCGATCGGCGAGTTGCTGGCCGGTGCGATCGACAAGGTCGGGCGCGAGGGGGCGATCTCGATCGAGGACGGCTCCGGCCTGGCCAGCGAGTTGCAGGTCGTCGAGGGCCTGCAGTTCGACCGCGGCTTCCTCTCGCCCTACTTCATGACCCATCCCGAGCGCCAGCTCGCGGTGCTCGAGGATGCCGCAATCCTGCTCTACGAGAAGCGTCTGTCGTCGCTGAAGGAACTGCTGCCGCTGCTCGAGGAGGTGGTGAAGGCGACCCGGCCGCTGCTGGTGATCGCCGAGGACGTCGACAGCGACGCCCTCGCCACGCTCGTGATCAACACCATGCGCGGCACGCTCAAGGCCTGCGCCGTCAAGTCGCCGGGCTTCGGCGACCGGCGCAAGGCCCTGCTGCAGGACATCGCGGTGCTGACCGGCGGCACCGTGATCAGCGAGGAAGTCGGCCTGCCGCTCGAGAAGGCCACGCTCGCCCACCTCGGCCGCGCCAAGCGCATCGAGGTCGGCAAGGACGAGACCACCGTGATCGGCGGCGCCGGGCGGCCGGACGCGATCCACGATCGCATCGCGGCGATCCGCAAGGAGCGCGCGGCAGCGACCAGCGACTACGACCGCGAGAAGCTCGACGAGCGCGCCGCCAAGCTCACCGGCGGGGTTGCGCTGATCAAGGTCGGCGCCGCCACCGAGACCGAGCTGAAGGAACGCAAGATCCGGGTCGAGGATGCGCTGCACGCCACGCGCGCCGCGGTCGAGGAAGGCATCGTCCCCGGTGGCGGCGTCGCCCTGTTGCGCGCACGCCGCGTGCTGGCCGATCGCCACGGCACCAACCTCGACGAAGATTCGGGCATCCGCATCGTCGCGCGTGCGCTCGAGGAGCCGCTGCGGCGCATCGTGGCCAATGCCGGCGACGAGCCGTCGGTCGTGCTCGCCAGGGTCGACGAGTCGGCCGACCCCGCCTACGGCTACAACGCGGCCACGCGCGAGTACGGCGATCTGCTCCAGATGGGTGTCATCGACCCGGCCAAGGTCACGCGGCTGGCACTGCAGAACGCCGGCTCGATCGCGGCGCTGATCCTGACCACCGACTGCCTGATCGCCAACGCACCCAAGCCGGCATCGGCGGCCGGCCAGGGCCCGCCGCCGATGCCGGAAGCGGGCCCATACTGACCGGACGGCCGCACCGATCGCGCCCGGCGCGCCCTGGAGGACCACGATGCAAGAGGAACAACTGCAGATCGGCGTCGTCCACGGCGACCTGATGCTGCCCGCCGACGCCAAGGGCCTGGTCCTGTTCGTTCATGGCAGTGGCAGCAGCCGCTTCAGCCCGCGCAACCGCAGGGTGGCCACCAGCCTGCACCCGCGCGGCCTGGGCACGCTGCTGTTCGACCTGCTCGCCGAGGACGAGGCCGCCGACCGGCGCAAGGTCTTCGACATCGCGCTGCTCGCCGCCCGCGTCGGCCAGGCTCTGACCTGGGTCGACGGCCGGGCCGATCTCACTGGGCTGCCGCTGGGGCTGTTCGGGGCCAGCACCGGCAGTGCAGCGGCCTTGCGCGCGGCGGCCGAACACCCGCGGCGGGTCGGCGCCGTGGTGTCGCGCGGCGGGCGGCCCGATCTCGCCGCCGAATGGCTGCCGCGGGTCCACGCTCCGACCCTGCTGATCGTCGGCGGCGATGATCGCGAGGTGCTCGAGTTGAACCGCGCAGCCCTGGACCTGATCGCCGGCCCCAAGCGCCTGCAGGTCGTGCCCGGTGCCACCCACCTGTTCGAGGAACCGGGCACACTCGATGCTGTCTGCCGGCTCGCCGGCACCTGGTTTGACAGCCATCTCGGACAAGGACCCGCCGCACCATGAGCACACGATTCAAGGACCGCATCGCCGCCGGGCGCGCGCTCGCGGATCGACTGGCCTTGATGGCGTTCGACGAGCCGCCGGTGATCCTGGCGTTGCCGCGCGGCGGGGTACCGATCGGCGCCGAGGTGGCCCGAAGGCTGCACGCGCCGCTCGATCTGCTCATGGTGCGCAAGATCGGCGTGCCGGGCCAGCCCGAACTGGCACTCGCGGCCGTCGTCGACGGCGAACATGCCGATGTCGTGATCGACGAACGCCTGCAGGAATATGTCCCGCGCTGGGCCGGCTACATCGAGCAGCAGAAGGGCCTCGCGCTGCGCGAGATCGAGCGCCGGCGCCATGTCTACCTGGCCGGCCGCGCTCCGGTCCCCTTGAAGGGCCGCACCGTCATCGTCGTCGACGACGGCATCGCCACCGGCACCACCGTGCGCGCCGCCTTGCGTGCGCTGCGCCGGCGCGAACTCGCACGCCTGATCCTCGCCGTCCCGGTCGCACCGAGCGACGTCGTCTTGCGCCTGCGCGACGAAGTCGACGATCTTGTCTGCCTGGACGAGCCTTCGCCCTTCCAGGCGGTCGGCCTGCACTATGTCGACTTCCACGCAGTGGACGACGACGAAGTGCTGGCCGCCCTGGCCAGCGTCAGCTGATCGCGACCTTCTGGCTCGCGCCACCCGCCTTCTTCGGCAGGCGCAGGTCGAGCACGCCGTTTTCGTAGCGGGCCTCGGCCCGCCCGCTCTCGACGTCGCTGGCAAGCATCAGGCTGCGGCTGGCAAAGCCGTACTGGCGCTCGCTGCGCAGGACGCGGCCGTTCTTCTTCTCCTCGGTATCCTTCTTGACCTCGGCGCTGATGGTCAGCATCTTGCCGTCCACCCGCACGTCGATGTCCTCCTTGCGCACGCCGGGGATCTCGGCCTTGACCGTGAAGCCGCCGTCGTCCTCGTGGACGTCGACCTTGATCTGGGGCGCGCGGTCGGTGAACTCGGCCTTCCATGGCCGCATGAAGCCACGGAAGAAATCGTCGAACGCTTCGGGCGCGAAGGGATCTCTTGCACGCAGTTCGTTCATGGCACAACTCCTTTCCCGTCTATCGGGCGCGGGCATCGAAACTGGTGCCCGGCGCAGTGATTGAACTCCGCCCGGCGCGCAGGGCATTGAGAGGACGCAAGACCGCGACCACTAAGGTTTGCCGTGCGCGCGGCCTTGGTTCACAGTTGCGTTGGGGAGGGTTCGGATGGAGTTGTCGCACATGCCGGCCACGGCACTGCCCAAGGAGTTGACACCTGCCGAGCAGGCCCGCATGGTCGCAGCGCTGCATGCAGCGCTGCAAGGTTGTCATCCGCCGGGCACGGTCGAGCGGATCGAGACCCACATCTCGCACGTGCTGGTCACGCCCGAGCACGCCTACAAGCTGAAGAAGGCCGTGAACCCGGGTTTCCTGGATTTCACGACGTGTGCGCGCCGGCTGCACTTCTGCCTGGAAGAACTGCGCCTGAACCGCCGCCTGGCGCCAGCGCTCTACCTCGACGTGACCCCGATCACCGGCAGCATCGATGCGCCCGTGCTCGGCGGCGTCGGCGCGCCGATCGACCATGCCGTGCACATGCGCGCGTTCGCGCAGGACGGCCTGTGGGATCGCATGGCCCTGCGGGGCGCGCTGAACGCGCAGCAGATCGACGAACTCGCGGCGACGCTGCACGCCTTCCACGTCGCCGCCGCCGTGGCGCCGGCCGGCAGCCGCTTCGGCGAGCCCGAACAGGTGCGCGCCCCCATGCTCGACAACCTGGACGCGCTCGACGCCCTGCTCACCGACCCGCAGGACCGCGCCCACCTGGCCGCGCTGCGCCAGTGGGAGGCCGCCACCTTCGAGACGCTGCGCCCGGTCTTCGCTCAGCGCCGGCGCGACGGCCACGTGCGCGAATGCCATGGCGACCTGCATCTGCGCAACGTGGCGCAGATCGATGGCCGCACGACCGTCTTCGACTGCATCGAATTCAACGACGATTTCCGCTGGATCGACACGATGAGCGAGATCGCCTTCATGGCGATGGACCTGCAGGCGCACGGCCTGCCGGCGCTTGCGCACCGCTTCGTCGATGCCTGCCTGCAGCAGGGTGGCGACCACGCGGGCCTGCGCGTGATGGGCTACTACGTGGCCCACCGCGCGCTGGTGCGGGCCAAGGTCGCGGCCTTGCGCGCCGCGCAACCCGGCGCCGTGGCGGGCGACGCGGCCGCGGTTCGGCTCGGCGTCGATCTCGCCCTGGCCGAGAGCCGCGCGCGACCGCTGGCGCTGATCATCACGCATGGCCTTTCCGGCAGCGGCAAGACCACGCAGACGCAGCAACTGCTCGAAGCCACGGGCGCCATCCGCGTCCGCGCCGACGTCGAGCGCAAGCGCCTCGCGGGCCTGCCGTGGCAGGCGCGCAGCGGCTCCGCGCTGCAGGCGGGCCTCTACACGGCCGACGCGACCGCGGCGACCTATGCCCGCCTGGTCGAGATCGCGCGCGAGGTGCTGCGGGCCGGCCGGCCGGTGGTGCTGGACGCCACGTTCCTGCAGCGCGCGCAGCGCGACCGGGCGCGCGCCATCGCGGCCGAGGCTGGCGTACCCTTCGTCATCCTCGATCTCGAGGTCGATCTGGCCACGCTGCGCGAACGGGTGCGCCGGCGGCAGGCTGCGGGCACCGATGCGTCGGAGGCCGACCTCGCCGTGCTCGACACCCAGTGGCGCACCCGGGAGCCGCTGGACGCGGACGAACGCGGCGCCTGCGTGACGGACTGGACAGCGCTGCGCCAACGGTGGATGCTCGGCCCAGCGCCGGATTGACGCAGCGCAGGGAAAGCGCTCACGGCGGCGGACACACTGCACCCAGGAGAACATGACCATGCCACGCATCACCCTTCACGAAGTCCTCGCGGCAGAGCCGGAGACCGTGGAAGACGTTCCCGCCGTGCTCAAGAGCCTGTCCGAGCCGATCACCCACCGCCCCGACGGGTGGTACTGGCAGACGGTCGACGGCCGCCAGGAGTTCGGCCCCTTCGCGAGCTACGAGGACGCACTGGCCGACATGCGTGGCGGCGACCCCGAGGATCTGGCCCCTGGCGAAACCCTGCAGGAGGCCGAAAGCGAGATCGGCATCGCCGACTGGATCGACCCCGACACCGGCGAGCCGGCCGAAGGCCTTTCGCGCCCTCATTTCGAGAGGGATTGACCCGGGACAACTGCTTTGCGGGCGCGGTTGACGGGCATCAACGCCCACGGCGCCAAGCAGCAGAACATGCCGGTCATGGCTCTTTCGGGAGATCCGTCATGACCGATATCAAGTCCATCCTGGTGCATGCCGATTCGCAGGCCGCAACGGTGGTCCGGCTGCAGGTGGCACACCGCCTGGCCGAACAGTTCGACGCTGCCTTGACCGCCGCCTATGCGGCCACGCCGAGCCCGATCGAATACCCCACCGGCTTCAGCGCCGGTGCCGACGTCGCGGCGATGATGATCCAGTTCGACAACGAGCGCCGCACCCGCGCCAGGGCCCTGGTCGACCACGCGCAGTCCACCGGCATGCCGCGCCTGGCCTGGCTCGATCTGGAAGGCGAAGCGATCTATGCGTTCGCGCGTGCCGCGCTGTACGCCGACCTCGTCGTCGCCGGCCAACCCGACCCCCGTGCGGCGACGACCGACGTGCCGAACGACTTCATCGAATCGATGGCCATCCTCAGCGGAGCACCGGTGCTGGTCGTGCCCTACATCGGCGCACCGGCCACGCTCGGCCGGACGGTGCTGCTGGCATGGAAGGAGTCGCGCGAGTCGGCGCACGCCGTGGCCGCGGCACTGCCGCTGTTGCAGGCCGCCGATCGTGTGCAGGTCGTCATGTGGGACACCAGCGATACGACCGCCACCGAGGAGGCCCCGCTGATCGAGACCCGGCTGCGCCGGCACGGCGTGCCGGTGACCGTGCACCGCTGCGGTCGTGAGTCGCGCGACGTCGGCGAGCAGTTGCTGTCGATGGCCGCCGAGTTCAACGCCGACCTGCTGGTGATGGGCTGCTACGGCCATTCGCGCGCGCGCGAATGGGTGCTCGGCGGCGCCACACGCACGGTGCTGCGCTCGATGACCTTGCCGGTGCTGATGACGCACTGAGCCCGAGCTCGATTCAGCCTCAAGAGGCGGTCCGTCAGGGTTCGGCCCTCGCTTCAGCTTCTGCGTCCGGATGGTGATCGCCCGGCTCGCGCCGGGGTGCCGGCGGTGCCCACGCCAGCGATGGGTCGGCACCGGCTGGCGACGGTCGATCGAATGTCGACCCGCTGCGGCGCGGCGCGCTCAGCAGGCGCTGCCCGCGGCACGCAGAGCCACGCTGCGGCCCGGCAACGGTGCCCAGGGCGGTCGAACGGCCGTCTTCGAATCGACGATCACCAGCCAGCGGCCCGGCCAGGGCAGCGGCTGGCGGTCGGCTCGCACGACCCACAAGGGCTCGCCGCGTGCGAGCGCGTGCTCGTAGTCGGCATCGAGCACGCCATGGCGGTCGAGAAAAACATTCAGCGTCGCCGGGATCCGGATGCAGCCCTTGCTCTCGGCGCGCCCGAGCCGCGGCTCGAGGAAGGTCGGGTCGGTGGCGTGCATCTGCAGCCGCATCGGGCTGAAGCCGCCACGGCCCCAGCCGCGCTCGGCCTGGGCCCAGCCGAAATCGAAGATCCGCATGCCGCGCAGGCCGTAGCCGCGGATGCCGTTGCTGTTGAACGTGCCCTCGGCACGGAAGTCCGGGCTGTCCAGGCTGTGCACAAAGACGCCGAGCGGCGTGCGGAAGTGTTCGAACGAGCCCACGCGCCCGGTCGACACCGGACTCGCGCCGATCCACTGCCAGCGCGCCTGCGGCGTGCGCAGCAGCAGGACGACGGCCTGCACCTGCTCGCTGCGGTCGACCAGCAGCAGGTGTTGCGGCGGCAGGTCGGCAAGCCCGGCAGGCGCCAGTGCCTCTTCGAGCAGCTGCAGGTACACCTGCTGCGCGTCGGCCGGCACCTCGAGGCGGCGGTCGACCTCGGCGTTGAAACGATCGCGCGCCACTTGGACCTGCACCGCCGCATCGGCATCGGGCTGCGCCCCCGCCGCGCCCGACAGCAGGCATACCGCCAGGGCGCCGCCGATCCACGCGGCCCTCACGCCGGCCCGAGCACGCGCGCGCACCAGTCCACCAGCTTGTCCAGCGTATCGAGCTTCGCCGCCTCGGCATCGGGGATGTCGACACCGAGGGCCTCGTGCACCGCGACCAGGAAGTTCAGCCAGTCGGCGGAATCGAGATCGACCTGTCGGCGCAATGGCCGGGCGGCGTCGAGCGCGGCGGTGTCGACCTCGGGGGCCACATCGGCCAGTGCCTGCAGCAGTGCATTGCGAACGTCGTCGCGGTTCATCGGCTCTCCTCGGGCAGGTCCAGCGACGGCGGCTCCTGCAATTGTTCGCGGATCTCGGCCAGCAGCAGCGCGCCGCGGTGGCCGTCGCTGGCGCGGTGATCGGCCGCCAGCGTGGCCGTGACCACCGGCAGCGCCAGCAGGCCGCCGTCGTCGTCGACCCAGGGCCGCGGGCGCACGCGGCCGAAGCCGAGCAACGCGACCTGCGGCGGGTAGATCACGCCGAAGACGCTGTCGACGCCCTGGTCACCCAGGTTCGTGACCGTGATCGTCGCCTCCGACAGTTCGGAGCTGCGCAGCGCGCCGGCACGTGTTCGCTTGACCAGGTCGAGCAGGGCCTGCGTCAGCGCATCCAGGCGCAGCGCCGGCACATCGAGCAGCGCCGGGGCGACGAGCCCGCCTTCGCGCAGCGAGACCGCGACACCCAGGTGGACGCCGCTGCCCGGCACGAAGCCTCCGTCGCGCCAGAAGCCGTTGAACTCGGGGTAGCGCCGTAGCGCGCGCGCTGCCGCCTTCAGCAGCAGCGCCGCCGGCAGCAGCCGCTGCACCGCCGGCCGCTCGCGGTTGGCCTCGGCCAGCCAGGCCGCGGCACGCGCGAACGGGATCTCCTCGGCCAGGTAGTAATGCGGGATCTCGCGCTTGGACCGGCTCATCGCGGCGGCGATCACGCGACGCATCTCCTGCACCCGCGATGCCGGCGCCGGTACCGGCATCGCGGCCGGGTGCGCCGCCTGCGCGGCCTGGACATCGGCCAGCGTCACCGCGCCCTGGTCGCCGTGGCCGGTGATGCGCTGCGGATCGAGGCCGAGTTCGTGTGCGCGACGCCGTGCCGCGGGCGAGATGCGCAACCGGGCGGCGTCGCGCGCCACGGTCAGCCCGAACGGCCCGGCTGGCCCGGCTGGCCCGGCCGGCGTGGGCGGCGTGGGCGGCGAATGCCGCACGGGTGGCACGGGTGGCCTGGCCGGCGCCACCGGCAGAAGGGCACCGGACGCCACACCCTCGGACCCTGCGCCCGCCGGGGCCGCCGCCGCGCGCGCCGCCAGCGCGCGCTCCACGTCGGAGCCGCTCTCCCCGGCCTCGCGCAGGATCGCCATCACCGTGCCCACCGCCATCGCCGTGCCGGGCTCGACCGGCAGGGCATGCACCGTGCCTTCCTGCCAGCACTCGACATCGATCGCCGCCTTGGCGGTATCGACCACCGCGACGACCTGGCCGCGCGCCACGCGATCGCCCGGCTTCACCCGCCATTCGACCAGCGTGCCCGAATCCATGTCCGAACCGAGCGAGGGCAGGCGGAACTCGATCATGCGCTCGCCCCGCACAGCGCCCGCGCCGCAGCCACGATCTTCGGCGGCATCGGCAATGCGGCCTCCTCCAGGTGCTTGGCATAGGGCATCGGCACCTCCTCGCTGCACACCCGGGCCAGCGGGGCATCGAGCTCGTAGAACGCGGTCTCGCCGACCTGGGCCAGGACCTCGGCCGCCAGGCTGCAGGTCCGCCAGCCCTCGTCGACCACCAGCACGCGGTGCGTGCGTGTCACCGACGCGAGCACCGTGGCCATGTCGAGCGGCCGCAGCACGCGCAGGTCGATCACCTCGGCCTCGATCCCGCCCGCGGCCAGGGCCTGCGCCGCCTCCAGCGCGCGCGGCAGGGAGCCGCCGTAGGTCACGATCGTCAGGTCGCGGCCGGCACGCCGCACGGCCGCGTGCTCGATGTCCACTGCCGGCGGCGGGTCGGGCAGTTCGCCCTCCAGGTTGTAGAGCTGCGCATGCTCGAACAGGATCACCGGGTCGGGATCCTGCAGCGCGGGCCACAGCATGCCGCGCGCGTCCGCGAGCGTGGCCGGCGCCAGCACGCGCAGGCCCGGCACATGGGCGTACCAGCCCTCCAGGCTGTGCGAATGCTGCGCCGCCAGCTGGCGCCCGGCGCCGGTGGCCATGCGCACGACCAGCGGCACCGAGCACTGCCCGCCCGACATGTGGCGCAGCAACGCGGCGCTGTTGACGATCGGGTCGAGCGCGAGCAGGCTGAAATTGACCGTCATGACCTCGACGATCGGCCGCATGCCGCCCAGCGCCGCGCCGACGCCGGCACCGACGAAGCCCAGCTCCGACAGCGGCGTATCGCGGACGCGTGCCTCGCCGAACTCCGCCAGCAGGCCCTTGGTGACGGCGTAGCTGCCGCCGTAGCGGCCGACGTCCTCGCCCATCACGAAGACCCGCGGGTCGCGCTGCAGGGCCTCGCGGTGGGCGGCGCGCAGGGCCTCGCGGTAGGTGGTGGTGGGCATGGCGCGCTCCGCTCAGGCGCCCTGCGGGTGCTGGACCCGGCCGAGGGCGGCCAGGTACTCGTCGACGAAGGCCTCGACATCGGCCCAGTCGGTGTACTCGCAGTCCTGCGAGGTGTCGACCGTCATCCCGCGCTGGCGCGCGATCAGGGTCATCAGCGAGCGCTTGAACCAGTCATAGCGGGTGTAGCGCAGCGCGCCGGCGATGCAGCGGGTCACCACCGGATGCAGGTCGCAATCGCCGAGCAAGTCCTGCAGCAGGCGCTGCGCCTCGAGCCGGCTGTCCATGTCCTGCATCGCCGCGCCCAGGCTGACCGAGAAGACGGCGCAGGGCAGCGCGGCCAGCCAGTCGCGGTTGGCCTTGGCAAAGTGGACCAGGGCGGCCTGGTGCTTCTGCTGGTGCAGCGAGCCGCCGAGGATGGCGCCCTGGTAGGCCGGCGTGACCAGTTCGGCCGCCGGGCTCGCGGTGTCGACGAGGTCGACCCGGTGCCCGCGGATGCGCAGCCGCTCGGCAATGAAGTCGGCGATCTTGCGGGTCTGGCCTTCGGTGCTGCCGTAGGCGACGAGGATGGGAAGCATGGTCTTGATCCTTTCAGGCGGGCCGCGGTGTCAGCACGTCGCGGCCGAGTTGTTCCGGTGGCTCCCAGGTGCCCGCCTCGGCGAAGGCCACCGCGGCCTCGACCTCGGCACGCGAGCGGCCGTCCAGTTGCTCCAGTTCCTGCGGCTCCAGCAGCCCGGCCGCCTGCAATTGCGCCGCGAAGGCCTGGATCGGGTCGTGCTGCTTCCAGCGCTCGACCTCGGCCTTGTCGCGGTAGAGCTCGGCGTCGAACATCGAATGGGCGCGGAAGCGGTAGGTGTGCAGTTCGAGGAAGAACGGCGTCTGCCCGGCGCGCACGCGCTCGATCGCGGCCTGGGCCGCCGCGTGCACGGCCAGCAGGTTCATGCCGTTGATGTGCGCGGTCGGCAGGCCGTAGCTGGCGGCCTTGGCGGTGAGGTCGATCTGCGACTGGCTGCGCGACAGCGCGGTGCCCATCGCATAGAGGTTGTTCTCGCAGATGAAGAGCACCGGCAGGCGCCACAGCGCGGCCAGGTTGAGCGACTCGTGGAACGCGCCTTCGGCCACCGCGCCCTCGCCGAAGAAGCAGGCCGTCACGCAGCCGGGCCGCGGCGCCAGCTGGTCGGCCAGCGCCAGGCCCACCGCCAGCGGCAGGCCGCCGCCGACGATGGCATTGCCGCCCCAGAAGCGCGTGGCGGCGTCGAACAGGTGCATCGAGCCACCGCGCCCGCGCGAGCAGCCTTCCTGCTTGCCGAACATCTCGGCCATGATCGCGTTCATCGCCACGCCGCGCAGCAGCGCGTGGCCGTGCTCGCGGTAGGTCGCCACCACGTTGTCCTGCGGCTGCAGGTTGGGCAGGACGCCGGCGGCCACCGCCTCCTCGCCGATCGCCAGGTGCAGGAAGCCGCGGATCTTCTGCTCGCCGTAGAGCTCGGCGCAGCGCTCCTCCAGGCGGCGGATGCGCAGCATGTCGTGCAGGCGGTCGAGGCTCCATGCGCGCGGCGGCTGCCTCACGTCGGTGCCGATGCCTTGGGGCGGGTGCTCGTCGTTCGGCTTCATGTCGGACCTTCCAGCGTCGAGGTATCCCCTTCGGGCAAGCCCAGTTCGCGCGCCTTGAGCAGGCGGCGCATGATCTTGCCGCTGCGCGTGTGCGGCAGCGACGCCGCGAAGTCGATCTCCTTCGGCGCCACCGCCGGCCCGAGCTTGCGCCGCGCGTGGGCCAGCAACTCGCGCCGCAGCGCGTCGCTGGCCTCGATGCCGGGCTTGAGCGTGACGAAGGCCTTGACGGTCTCGCCGAGCAGCGCATCGGGCTTGCCGATGACGCCGGCCTCGGCCACCGCCGGGTGCTCCATCAGCGTGCTCTCGACCTCGAAGGGCCCGATCAGGTGGCCGGCCGACTTGATGACATCGTCGGCCCGACCGACGAACCAGTAGTAGCCCTCGGCATCGCGCCGTGCCAGGTCGCCCGTCAGGTAGAGCTCGCCGATCGCGCTGGCGACGAAGCACTTGCGGTAGCGCGCCTCCTCGTCGAGATAGCCGCGGAACATCGACGGCCAGCCGGTGCGCAGCGCGAGTTCGCCGTCGACGCCGGGGGCGTCGCTCAGCGTGACCGTGCCGTCGTCCCGGCGCTCGACGAGGCAGGCGTCCACGCCCGGCAGTGGCCGGCCCATCGAGCCGGGCAGGATGTCCTGCGCCGGCGTGTTGGCGATCATGATGCCGCCGGTCTCGGTCTGCCACCAGTTGTCGTGGATCGGCAGGCCCAGCACGTCCTGACCCCACCAGACGGCCTGCGGGTTCAGCGGCTCGCCGACGCTGGCGACGAAGCGCAGGTGCGGGAAGCGGTGCTGCGCGGCCAGCTCGGCGCCGGCCTTCATCAGCATGCGGATCGCCGTCGGCGCGGTGTACCAGACCGTGACGTCCTGCT
>Ga0209682_10000606_pt1 | contig 12352 bp, 3 predicted proteins | sample DOMMetBare2Fresh_2_FD_187471 | JGI IMG/M metagenome (GOLD analysis project Ga0209682, IMG submission 187471) | Wetland sediment microbial communities from St. Louis River estuary, USA, under dissolved organic matter induced mercury methylation -... | ecosystem: Environmental > Aquatic >...
ATCTTCCTTCATACCCGCTTTTTCGCGCAGGCGGCGCGGACCCCCGAGGCCCTCGCCGTGATCGACGGCACCGCGCGGCACACCTACGGCGAGCTGGCCACCCGCGCCACCGCCCTCGCCGAACGGCTGCGGAAGATGGGGATCGGCCCCGAGGACCGGGTCGCCGTCTGCCTCCCCCGCTCGGTGGACCTCCTCGTGGCGCTCCTGGGCGTGCTCGCCGCGGGCGGGGCCTACGTGCCGCTGGAGCCGGCGTGGCCGCGGGAGCGGCGGGAGGGGATCATCGAGGATGCGGGGGCGGTGGTGGTGCTGGGCAATGAGAACAAGGACTTCAAGGACAACAAAGACGGCAAGGACACGGCAACCCGGTCCTTGTTGTCCTTGCCGTCCTTGCAGTCCTTGGCTCTACCCCAAACCCTCGCCTACCTCATCTACACCTCCGGCTCCACCGGCCGCCCCAAGGCCGTGGGCATCACCCACCGGAGCGCCGCGGCGTTCCTCGACTGGGCCACCGAAGCCTTCGCCGAGGACCTGGCAGGCGGAGTGCTGGCCTCGACGTCGGTCTGCTTCGACCTGTCGATCTTCGAGATCTTCGGCCCGCTCTCCTCTGGCGGCACGGTGATCCTGGCGGAGAACGCGCCGGCGCTGCCGGAGCTGCCCGCGGCCGGGGAGGTGCGGCTGATCAACACGGTCCCCTCGGCGCTCGCCGAGCTGCTCCGCCTGGGGGACCTGCCGGCTTCGGTGCGCACGGTGAACCTGGCGGGCGAGGCGTTGCCGCGCCGGCTGGCCGAGGAGCTGCACCGCCGCATGCCGGGCGTCCGGCTGTTCAATCTCTATGGACCGTCGGAGGACACCACCTACTCCACCTGGACGGCGGTGCCTTCCGGAGGCGGCGGCCTCCTGGAGCCGGCGATCGGCCGGCCGGTGACGGGGACACGCGTTCATCTCTTCGACCGGGCGCTGCGGCCGGTCCCGCCAGGCGGGCGCGGCGAGCTGTTCCTGGCCGGCGACGGTCTCGCCCGCGGCTATCTCAGCCGGCCCGGGCTGACCGCCGAGCGCTTCGTGCCCGATCCGTTCGCGCAGCGGCCCGGAGAACGGCTCTACCGCACGGGCGACCTGGCGCGCTGGCGGGCGCACGGCGAGCTCGAATACCTGGGCCGTGCCGACCGGCAGGTCAAGGTGCGCGGCTTCCGCGTGGAGCCGGCGGAGATCGAGGCGCTGCTGGCGAGCCATCCGGACGTGCGGGAGGCCGCGGTGGCGGTGCGCGACGGACGCCTCGCCGCCTGGATCGTGCCGCGGGAGGGGACGGCTCCCGATCCACGGGCCTACCTGCTGGAACGCCTGCCGCGCCACATGGTGCCCACCCTGTGGAGCACGCTCACCGCCCTGCCGCTCACCGCGAACGGCAAGGTGGACCTCCGCGCCCTGCCGGACCCGGACGCCCCCACGGCCAGCGACGGTACGCCGCGCACCCCCGCCGAGGAGAAGCTGGCCGCGGTCTGGGCCGAGGTCCTGGGGCTGCCCCGGGTCGGCATCCACGACAACTTCTTCCGCCTCGGCGGCGACTCGATCCTGAGCATCCGCGTCGTCGCCAAGGCACGCCAGGCCGGAATCGCCTTGACGCCCCGCCTGATGTTCGAGCGCCAGACCGTGGCCGACCTCGCCGCCGCGGTGGCGAGCCTCGATCCGGTGGCCGCCGAGGAGGACGACGGCCCAGCCACCGGAGAGACCCCGCTCACCCCGATCCAGCGCTGGTTCCTCGACGCCGATCCGCTCGATCCACACCACTTCAACCAGGCGGTATTCCTGGAGACGCGGGGCGCCATGGAGGACGGCTGGCTGCGCCGGGCGGTGGCGGGGCTGCTGGAGCATCACGATGCGCTGCGGCGGGGCGAAGAGCGGGACGTCGTGGTACGCATCGACCTCGCCGCCCTCCCGCCGCACCTCCACCGCCCCGCCCTCGAAGCCGCCGCGGAGCAGGTCCAGGCGAGCCTCGACCTCACCGCCGGCCCCCTGCTCCGTGCCGGGTTCTTCGATCTCGGCACCGAGCATCCCGGCCGCCTCCTCCTGGTCATCCATCACCTGGTGGTGGACGGCGTGTCCTGGCGCATCCTCCTGGAAGACCTCCAGACCTTCCCGGACCTGCCGCCGAAGACCACCTCGTGGCGGCGCTGGGCCGGGCGCCTCGCCACCTACGCGCGGTCGGCGGACGCCGAGGCGGAGGCGGAATTCTGGCTGAGCCACCCGGAGCCGGAGCCGCTGCCGGTGGACCGTACCGGCGGTGAGGACACCGAAGCCTCGGCCGGCGTGGTGTCGGTGGCGTTGTCCCCGGAGAGCACGGGCGCGCTCCTGCGCGAGGCCACGGCGGCGTACCGCACGCGGCCGGACGACCTGCTGCTCGCCGCGGTGGCCCGCGCCTTCGCTCCCTGGACCGGCTCGCCGCGCCTCGTCCTCTGGCTCGAAGGGCATGGCCGCGAGGAGCTGTTCCCCGGCGCCGACCTCTCGCGGACCGTGGGCTGGTTCACCTCGCTCTCGCCGGTCGCTCTCGACCTGACCGGCGCGGACGATCCCGGCGCGGTGATCCGCCGGGTGAAGGAGTCGCTCCGCGCCATCCCCCGGCGCGGTGTGGGCTATGGCCTGCTCCGCCACCTCGGCGATCCCGCCCTCGCGGACCGTCTCGCCGCGCGGCGTGAGCCCGAGGTGGTGTTCAACTATCTCGGCCAGCTCGACCTGGTGCTGCCGGAGGGGAGCCGCTTCGCCCCGGCCGCGGAATCCGCCGGCTCGCCGCGCAGCCCCCACGCGCGCCGCCGGCACCGCATCGAAATCAACGCCGGCGTGGTGGGCGGGCGGCTGGAGGTGCATTGGGCCTATGGGCGAAACGCCCATGAGCGCGCCACCATCGAGGCGCTCGCCGGGCGGTTCGCCGCCGCGCTCGAAGAGCTGATCGCCCATTGCACCGCCCCGGGGGCCGGCGGCTGGACCCCCTCCGACTTTCCGCTCGCACGGATCAACCAGGAGGCGCTCGACCGGCTCGCAGGGAATGACCCGGCGGTCGAGGACGTCTATCCCCTGTCGCCGATGCAGGCGGGCCTCCTGTTCCACGGCCTCTACGCGCCGGCCACCGAGATCTATTTCGAGCAGATCTCCTGCACCCTGCGCGGCGACCTCGACCCCGGCGCCTTCCGCCGCGCCTGGCAGCGGCTGGTGGACCGCCACGCCATCCTGCGCACGGCGTTCGCCTGGGAAGGGCTCGACGAGCCGCTCCAGGTGGTGCGCCGCGGCGTCGAGATCCCCTGGATCGAGGAGGACTGGCGCGGCTCCTTCAGCCCCGGAGACGACCTCGACGCCCGCCTCTCCGCCTTCGCCGCGGCGGATCGGCGGCAGGCGTTCGACCTCCGCCGCGGGCCACTCCTGCGGGCGGCGCTCCTGCGCACGGGCGAGCGCGAGCACCGGTTCGTCTGGAGCTTCCACCACCTGCTGCTCGACGGCTGGAGCCTGCCGCCTCTCTTCGCCGAGGTCTTCACACTCTATGAGGCGGGGAGAAAAGCTCATCGGACGGATCCGTCCGATCGGTCCGATCCGTCCGATCTCCTGCCGGCTCCCCTCCTCCCCTACCGCGATTTCGTGGCCTGGCTGGCGCGGCGCGACCGGGCGGCCGACGAGCACTATTGGCGGCAGGCCCTGGCGGGGGTGACCGGCCCGACGCCGCTGCCGTGGGACACCGCGGCTCCGCCCTCCGCGCGGGCCGACGAGTTCACGCAGCACGAGGTGTTTCTTCCCGAAACGGCCACGGCCGCCCTCGACGCCTTCGCCCGTGCGCGGGGCCTCACGGTGAACACCCTGCTCCAGGGCGCCTGGGGGCTCCTCCTCTCGCGGTGGAGCGGCGCGCGCGAGGTGATCTTCGGCGCGGTGGCCGCCGGCCGGCCCCCCGAGCTGCCGGGGTTCGAAACGGCTCTCGGCCTGTTCATCAACACGCTGCCGGTGCGGCTGGACGCGGACCCCGAACGGCCGCTCGGCGCCTGGCTCCAGGCCCTCCAGAGCGCCCAGATCGAGGCGCGCCAGCACGAGCAGGCGCCGCTCGCCGAGGTGCAGAGCTGGAGCGGCGGACCGGCCCGCGAGCCGCTCTTCGCGAGCCTGCTCGTGTTCGAGAACTACCCGCTCGACGCCGCCGTGGCGGAGCACTCGAGCTCCCTGGAGCTTTCCGGCGTCCGGGCCGTGGAGCGCACCAGCTACCCCCTGTCGCTGGCGGTCGTCCCGGAGCGCCGCCTGCGCCTGCGGCTGACCCAGGACCGCCGCCTGGAACCGGTCACCGGAATGCGCCTGCTCACCTGGCTGGAGCGCCTGCTGGCCGGCTTCACCGCCGCGCCGGACCTGCCGCTCGACCGCTTCGAGATGCTCTCGGCGGCCGAGCGGCACCAGCTCCTCGCCGAATGGAACGACACCGCGGTGCCGCCGCTGCCGGAAGAGCGGCTCGACGGACTGTTCCGGCTCCAGGCCGAACGCACGCCGGAAGCCCCCGCCGTGCGCTTCCGCGACGAGATCCTCACCTTCCGGCAGATGGCGGAGCGGGTGGACCGCCTCGCGGAGCGCCTGCGCACGGAGGGCGTGGGGCCGGACGTGCCCGTGGTGCTCCTCCTGGAGCGCGGGCTCGACCTCCCGGTCGCCGCCTTCGCGGTGCTCGCGGCCGGCGGCGCGTTCGTCCCCCTCGACCCCAAAGCGCCCGCCGAGCGGCTCGCCGGGCAGATCGCGAGCTGTGGAGCGCCGGTCGTCATCGATCAAGCGTGGCTCCAGGCATCGACTGCGCCGACCCGGCCAGCCGTGGCCTCTCCGGCCTCCCCGGGCTCTCCCGACGGCCTCGCGTACGTCATCTTCACCTCCGGCTCCACGGGGACGCCCAAGGGGACGTTGATCCGCCACCGCTCGGTGGCCAACCTGGTGCTGGCCCTGCGGCGGTCGGTCTACGGCGGCGCGGCGGAGGGGCTGCGGGTGGCGCTCAACGCGTCGATGGCCTTCGACGGCGCCATCAAGCAGCTCGTGCAGATCGTCTCGGGGCACTGCCTGGACCTCCTCCCCGAGGACGTGCGGCTCGATCCCGGGCGGCTCCCCGCCTACCTGGAGCATCACGCGGTGGATGCTCTCGACGTCACGCCCTCGCAGCTCCGTCTGCTCTTCGCCGAAGCCCCGGGCGCGCAGGCTCCCGGACGTGTGCTGGTGGGAGGCGAGGCTCTCGACGAGGCGCTGTGGGACGCCCTGGCGGCGAAGGAACGGACGGCGTTCTGGAACGTCTACGGCCCGACGGAGTGCACGGTGGACACCACCGCGGCCCGCGTCGCCCCCGGCCCACCCCAGGCAGGCCGGCCGCTCGCCAACATGGCGGTCTACGTTCTCGATCCGGCCGGGCGGCCGGTGCCCGCGGGTGCCATGGGGCAGGTCCACGCCGGCGGGGCCGGCCTGGCGCGCGGCTACCTCGGCCGCCCCGAGCTGACCGCGGCGGTGTTCGGCCCCGATCCGTTCTCGGGCGTCCCCGGTGCCCGGCTCTACGCCACCGGTGACCTCGGGCGCCTCCTTCCCGACGGCCGGCTGGAGCTGCGCGGCCGGGCCGACCGCCAGGTGAAGATCCGCGGCTACCGCGTCGAGCCCGGCGAGATCGAAGCCGTGCTCCGCCTCCATCCGGAGGTCCGGGACGCCGCCGTGGTCCTCCAGGAGGGGCGCCTCGCCGCCTGGATCGAGGGCTCCGCCGACCGCGCCGCGCTCCGCCCCTGGCTGCTCGCCCGCCTCCCCGAGCCCATGGTGCCGGCCGAGATCGGCGTCCTCGACGCCTTGCCGAAGACGCTGAGCGGCAAGATCGACCGCCAGGCCTTGGCGGCCCTGGTCCCCGCGACCGGCGGCGGCCGGCCCTACGAGCCGCCGGCCAACGACGCGGAGGAGAAGCTCGCCGGCTTCTGGCGCGAGCTTCTGCACGTCGAGCAGGTGGGCCGGGGCGACAACTTCTTCGACCTCGGAGGCCACTCTCTGCTCGCCACGCAGCTCATGGTCCGCGTGCGCGATCATTTCGGCGTGGAGATCCCGCTGATCACGATCTTCGAGACGAACGACCTCGCCGCGCTCGCCGGGGAGATCCTCGCGCTGCGCCTGAGCGACGAGAGCCCGGCCGAGCTGGCGCACCTGATGGCCGAGCTCGACGGCCTCTCCGACGATCAGGTGGAAGCTCTCCTCGCCGAGCTGCCGGAGGATGAGGCCGGCGCATGAGCCTCGACGACCGGCTCGCCTCGATGAGCCCGGCCCAGCGCGAGCTCTTCGAGGTCCTGCGCCGCAAGCAGGAGGCCGCGAAGCCCGCACGCCCCGCGCCGCCGCTCGCGCCGCGTCCGCCTGGCGACGCCTGGCCGCTCGCCATCGACCAGGAACGCCTCTGGTTCCTCCATCAGCTCGATCCGGGCGACATCTCCTACAACATCCCCCTGATCGCCCGCCTCGCCGGACCGCTCGACCGGCGCGCGCTGGCCGGCTGCCTGAGCGAGGTGGTACGCCGTCACGAAGCCTTTCGCACCACCTTCCCGACCCGCGGCGGAGCCGCCGTCCAGGTGGTGTCTCCGCCGGCTCCGCTGCCCTTGCCGCTGGTCGATCTGGAAGGATTGCCGGCGGCGTCCCGGGAGGCCGAAGCCCGCCGGGCGTCGCTCGCGGCGCTCCGCCTCCCCTTCGACTTGGCGCGCGGACCGCTCGTCCACGCCTGGCTGATCCGCCGGGAGCCCCGGCTCCACGAGCTCGGCGTGACCGCCCATCACATCGTCTTCGACGGCTATTCGTTGCAGATCCTCCTGAGCGAGCTGGGAGCCCTCTACCCGGCGCTCGCCGCCGGCCGGCCGAGCCCGCTCCCTCCGCTGCCGGTGCAGTTCGCGGACTTCGCCGTCTGGCAGCGCACGCTCCTCTCCGGTGCCACCCTCCAGGAGCAGCTCGACGACTGGACCCGCCATCTCGCGGGAGCGCCGCTGGTCCTCGACCTCCCCACCGACCGGCCGCGCCCGGCGCATGCCACCACCCGCGGCCGGCGCCTCCTCCTCGCCTTCGGACGCACCCGGACCGCGGCGTTGAAGACGTTCGCCCGGACGCACCGGGCCACCCCGTTCATGGTCCTCCTGGCGCTCTTCCAGACCCTCCTCGCGCGCCACGCCGGCCAGGAGCGGGTGATCGTCGGCTCGCCGAACCTCAACCGGAACCGCCCGGAGCTCCACCAGCTCATCGGCTTCTTCCTCACCCAGTCGGTCTTCTGCACCGACCTGGGCGGCGATCCGACCTTTCCGGAGCTGCTGGACCGGGTGCGCGAGGTGGCCCTGGGAGCATTCGCCCACCAGGACCTCCCGTTCGGCAAGCTGGTCGAGGCGCTCCAGCCCGAACGCGACACGAGCCGCCCGCCGGTCGCCCAGGTGACCCTCCTCCTCCAGGAGGCACCGCCCGCCGCGGCTCCCAACCAACCCGCCCCGCCGGAAGCGCTGCGCATGTCCCCGGTCGAGCTCGATCCCGGCGCCTCGGCTTCCGAGCTAACCCTCGCCCTCTGGGACGGTCCGGACGGGCACCACGGCTACCTGGAGCACAACGCCGACCTGTTCGATGCGACGACCATCGCGCGCTGGAGTGAAGGGCTCCTCACCCTCGCCGACGCCGTCCTCGCCGGCTCCGCAGCGCCGCTCTCGGCACTGCCCCTGGAAAGCGAGGCGGCGGCCCACCAGGTGCTGCACGAGTGGAACGACACCGGCCCCACCCTGGACCTGAAGCCGGTGCACCACCGCTTCGCGGAGCAGGCCGCCCGCACACCGGACGCCCCCGCGATCCTCGACGGCACCACACGCTGGACCTACCGTGAGCTGGCCGGGCACGCCGCCGCCCTGGCCGAAGACCTGCGCGCCCGCGGCCTCGGCCCCGAAGACCGCGTGGCCGTCAACCTCCCCCGCTCCGCCGAGCTGGTCGCGACGCTTCTCGGCGTGCTGGGGGCCGGGGCGGCCTACGTGCCGCTCGATCCGGCGTGGCCGGCGGAGCGGATGGCGATGATCCTGGAGGATTGCGGGGCGGTGGAGGTGGTGACAGCGGAGGAGATCGGACGGATCCGTCCGATCCGACCGATCCGTCCGATCTTCCCCGGGGGGAGCGGCGCCGGGGCATTGGCCTATTTGATCTACACCTCCGGCTCCACCGGCCGCCCCAAGGCCGTGGGGATCACCCACGGCAACCTCGCCGCGTTCCTCGCCTGGTCGGCGGAGGTCTTCCCGGAGCTTGCCGGCGGCGTGCTCTTTTCCACTTCGGTCTGCTTCGACCTCTCGGTTTTCGAGATCTTCGGCACGCTCACCCGCGGCGGCACGCTGATCGTGGCGGAGAACGCACTGGCCTTGCCGGAGCTGCCGGCGGCCGGCGAGGTCGAGCTGGTCAACACAGTCCCCTCGGCCCTCGCCGAGCTGCTGCGGCTCGGTCCACTCCCCCCGTCGGTGCGCACCGTCTCACTCTGCGGCGAGCCGTTCTCGCGGCGGCTGGCCGATGCGATCGAGGCCCGTGGGAGCCTCCGGGCGGTCAACCTCTATGGACCGACGGAAGACACGGTCTACTCCACCTGGACCGAGGTCCCCCGCGGCGAAGCGCTGGAGCCGGCGATCGGCCGCTCGATCACCGGCTCCCGGGCCTATGTGCTCGACCGCGGCCTGCGCCCGGTGCCCCTGGGAGCGCGCGGCCTGCTCTACCTGGCGGGAGCGGGGCTCGCCCGCGGCTACCTGGGACGTCCGGAGCTGACCGCCGAACGCTTCGTGCCCGATCCGTTGGCAGAGACCCCGGGAGAGCGGATGTACGCCACCGGAGACCTCGTCCGCCGGCGCGCCACCGGCATGCTCGAATTCCTCGGCCGCGCCGACCGCCAAGTGAAGGTGCGCGGCTTCCGCGTCGAGCCGGCCGAGATCGAAGCGGCCCTCGCCGCCCTCCCCGGCGTCGCCGAGGTGGCCGTGGCCCTGCGCGATGGCCGCCTCGCCGCCTGGCTCGTGCCGGCAGGGAACGTGGAAGGGACGGCCCTCCTCGAAACAGCCCGCCGCACCCTGCCCGACCACCTCCCCCGCCACATGATCCCGGCCTTGTGGGCCTGGCTGCCCGCACTTCCCCACACACCGAGCGGCAAGATCGACCACCGCGCGCTCCCCCTGCCCGGCGCCACGGTCGAGGACGCATTCGTGGCACCGCGCAATTCCGTCGAAGAGCTGCTCGCGGGCATCTGGGCCGAGATGCTCGGCCTCCCCCGCGTGGGCATCCACGACAACTTCTTCCGGCTCGGCGGCGATTCGATCCTGAGCGTCCGCGTGATCGCCCGGGCGCGCGAAGCCGGCCTGCCGCTCGATCCCTACCAGATCTTCGAACGCCAGACCATCGCCGAGCTGGCCGCCGCCGTGCCGCTGGAAGAAGACCGGAACAACATGGAGGAGCTGATGGCCGGGCTCGGCGAGCTTCCGCAGGACGAGGTCGACGCGTTGCTGGCGCAGCTCGAAGAGGGCCTGGAGGAGGAGGGTTGACCGGATCCGGAGCAGCGCCGGGTGGTGCTCCGGGCAGCGGAAGAGAATTGCCCCGGAGGGGCCTGAGCATGTAGCCCAGGGTCAGAGCGTAGCGGCGACCCTGGGTACGGAGACAGAAAACATCTCCAAGCCCCGGCAGGGGCGGCAGCCAGCCTCCCCCTGAGCCGTCCAGCTCCCCCTCTCGAAAGGTCAGGGTCCACGAGTTTCGAAGGCCTGCAAGACTCCAGGGTAGGCGAGTCTTCGGATTCGGGGGCGCGCCTGACAGAGGTCGGGCAAGCATGCCACGGCACAGCCGAGAAGGCGGCGGCTTCCGCGAGAGGTATGGGAGTTTGCCCCGGTCAGCTTGGATCTCGTGCCGAAGACGGCCGTACCGAGAGGGGATGGCTCAAGACCGGTGTTTGGTGCGAGACCTCGAATGCATCGTGGTCTACCTCGAGCGTTCGGTGAGCGACATCGAGCGTATGGTGGCCTACGGCGAGCGCATGGTCGTCCAGATCGAGCACATGGTCGTCTACGTCGAGCGTTTGGTGGCCTACCCCGAGAGTTTGGTGGCCAACCTCGGGAGGTGGCGTAGGCCACCTCCCGAGTTCGGTGGCCTACCTCGAGAGATGGGGTAGGCCACCTCGGGAGTTTGGTGGGATACCTCGGGAGTTACGAGGCCAACCTCGGGAGTTACGAGGCCAACTTGGCGAGTTACGTGGCCAACCTCGGGAGTTACGTGGCCAACCTGGCGAATTGCGAGGCCTACCGGCCCGGTCCTTCCGTCCGTCCGCAGTCCCGCCTGCCTCCCGCCGTCCTTCCCAAACAAATTGGGCCGGGCCTTCGGCCCGTTCTCTTGAATGCCGGCGAGACGCCGGCGCTCCCAGGGGGCGCTCACCGGAGCCTCTCGGGCCCACCGGCCACCGTCGAGGAAGGTATACTCGGAGAATGGCCGAGCCCGCCAGGATGATCTCGACAGCTCGCAAAGGGCACAAGCTCCGTGAGAAGGCGCGGGGCCTCACCGTGCTGCGCTGGGTCGAGCACCCCGACGGAAGGATGGAGCAGGTGGAGCTTCCGCTGACACCGGAGCGTTTTCTCAATCCGCAGGTCGGAGACCAGATGTCCCAGGGACGGCGGCATGGCGTGACGGCGGCAGAGCTCGCGGGGCTCCTGGACAACCACTTCCGGGAGGACCCGGACGTCCTGGTCCTCTTCGACGTCAAGCATCTCTTCGGCCCGGAGCTTCCGGAGCCGGGTCCCGACGTGTCGGTCATCCGCGGCATCCGCGACAAGGAGGCCGACCGCGAGAGCTTCGACCGGAGATTCCGGATCCTGGGGTATCGGCTGAGCCCGGCCGGCCGCTATCTCACCCGCCGTCCGGAAAGGTCGCGAGCCCCCTCTCTTCTCTATAATCCCCGCCGTGCTGCACGGCTTCGACAAGCTCTCGCCCGCCAAACAGAAGCTGCTGCTGCGCCGCCTCGACGAACGGCGCAAGCGCGAGGAGGCGATCCCCCGGAGCCCGCGGCGGGATGAGCCGGAGGGAGGCGACGCCCGCTTCCCTCTCTCCTATGCACAGCGGCGGCTCTGGTTCCTGGCGCACCTCGAGCCCGGCCATCCCGCCTATCACCTGTCGTATGCCCTGCGGCTGACCGGACCGCTCGACGTCCCGGCCCTCGCCGCCGCGCTCGCCGGGGTCGTCCATCGCCACGAGGCGCTGCGCACGGTCTTCGAGATCACTGAGGGGGAGCCCTGGCAGCGGGTGCTGCCGCCCGCGCCTCTCCCGTTCCCCCTGGCCGATCTCTCGGCTCTCCCGGCCTCCCGGCGCGCCGCCGAGACGTTCCGCCTGGCCGAGGGTGAGGCCCTCCATCCCTTCGCGGTGGACCGCGGGCCGCACCTGCGCGCCACGCTGCTCCGGCTGGATGCCACGGAGCATGCGCTCTTCTTCACGATGCACCACCTGGTGAGCGACGGCTGGTCGATGGGTGTGCTCGTCCGCGAGGTCGGAGCGCTCTACACCGGTGTGGCCGGCCTCGCGCCGCCGACGATTCAGTATCCCGACTATGCCGACTGGCAGCGTGAGCGGCTGGCCGGCGCCGAGCTGGAGCGGCTGCTCGGCTGGTGGCGGCAGGAGCTCGCCGGGCTCCCCGGCGCGCTCGACCTGCCCACGGATCGGCCGCGCCCCGCGGTCGCCAGCGGACGGGGCGGGCTCGTCCACAGCGTCCTCTCGCCCGGACGGATCGAGGCCCTGCGCGCCGTCCGCGAACGGGACGGGGACACCCTCTTCATGATCCTCCTCGCCGCGTTCACCGTCCTGCTGCGGCGGATGACCGGCGAGGAGGACCTGGCCGTGGGTACACCGGTGGCCAACCGCCCGCGCCAGGAGCTGGAGCCGCTGATCGGCTTCTTCGTCAACACCCTCGTCCTGCGGCCGGCCCCACCGGGCGCCGCGCCGGACGATCCGACCTTCCGCGAGCTGCTCACCCGGGTGCGCGAGGCGGCGCTCGGCGCCTTTTCCCACCAGGAGCTGCCGTTCGAGAAGCTGGTCGAAGAGCTGCGCCCGGCGCGCGACCTCTCGCGCACTCCGCTCTTCCAGGTGATGCTCGCCCTGCAGAACGCCTGGGAACGGCAGACGCCGGACCTCCCCGGCCTCGCGCTGGAGCCGCTGGAGCATCTCGGCGCCACCGCCAAGTTCGACCTCTCCTTGAACGCCCAGGAGGCCCCCGACGGCCTCGGGCTCACCCTCGAATACGCCACCGACCTCTTCGACACGGCCACCGCCTGGCGCCTCTCCGGCCACTACCTGACCCTCCTCGCCGCCATCGCCGCCGATCCCGGCCGGA
>Ga0209682_10000607_pt1 | contig 12348 bp, 1 predicted proteins | sample DOMMetBare2Fresh_2_FD_187471 | JGI IMG/M metagenome (GOLD analysis project Ga0209682, IMG submission 187471) | Wetland sediment microbial communities from St. Louis River estuary, USA, under dissolved organic matter induced mercury methylation -... | ecosystem: Environmental > Aquatic >...
ACGGTCGGCCAGAAGCGTTTGAGCCCCTTCGGCGGCACCTCGGCGGCGAGCGCCACCGGCGGGCTCCAGGTCTTGCCCTGGTCGTCGGAATAGATCAGGAAGGCCTGGGTGGAGACCAGGCTCTGGTCGATGTACGAGGAGGGGGCGGGCTGCACGGAGCTGGCATAGGTCACGTAGACGCGCCCCTTGTGCGGCCCGTCCGCGGCCACGGCGATCCGCGGGATGTCGTTCATCGTGTTCTTGCTGTAGCCGACGGGGGTGTTCTCGCGCAGCGAATTGACCACGGTGAGCACCTGCGGCGGGCTCCAGCTCTTGCCGCCGTCGAGCGAGCGGGCGAAGCCGATCTTCGTCGAGTTGCCGAGCTTGAGCGGGGCGAGGCTCTGGAGGTCGGGGCCGTGCTGCCAGGTGACGTAGAGCTCGTCCTTGGGACCGAGGGCGAGGGAGGGGAGGATCTGGATCGCTCCCTGGTTGCCGCAATTCATGTCGTCCGGCTTCGGGTCCGCGGTCTCCTTGAATTCGTCGGGGCTGACGATCACTCCATCGTCCCAGGTCTTCCCCTCGTCGAGGCTGCGGCGGACGGAGATCTGGCCACCGGAGCCGCCGCGCCGTCCGCAGACGCCCACGAGCGTCGAATGCGCCAGCCAGACCCGGCCGCTGCCGTCCTTGGCGGCGAGGATGCTGGGGCTGCGCAGGAGATCGAGCGGGCGCGACGGCTGGAAGAGGTGCTGGTCGAGCCATTTGAAGGTGCCGTTCTCGAACCGGCCGCGATAGAGGATGAGCCCCTCCTGGTTCGAGCCGCCGGGTGTCGCCATGCCGCCCGGTTCCGGCGCATCGGCCGCCACGTCCGCCGCCCGGCTGGCCAGGAAGTAGGTCTGGTTGTCCTTGCCGCCGCGGTCGAGCCAGGGCCGGCCCGAGGTCATCACGTTGCCGCCGAGGAACGGCGCGCCCAGCTCGGTCCAGGTCTTGCCACCGTCGGTCGAATAACCGGCCGCCGTCACGCCCGGCGTTTTCGCCGGGGTGCAGGCGCCGCCGAACGAGCCGCCGCAGGTGCCCTGGATGGTCTCCCAGGCGGCCAGAAGGAGCTTCCCGGTCGGATCGCCGACGATCCCCTCGGCCGGCCGGCCGAGACGCCCGTCCGGCATCGGTGATTGCGGGCCATTCATCTTGACATTGGGACCGACGGCCGCCGGATCATAGGCGGGCATCTCCGGGGCCGGCTTCCCCGCGCCACCCATCTGCGCCGAAAGGACGCCGGCCGCCGGCAGAATGAGACAGGCTCCGCACAGGATCTTCAAGGTCTGTCGGGTTCTTCGTGTCATGGGCCTCACTCCGATATTCAGGGTTGGGAAAAATAAGCAGCCGTTCGCATGATTCCGGCCTTGTGGGACCTCGCGGCCTGCGAGTATACTCACCACGGTTTTTCGAGTCGAGGACTCCCGCGCATTTCCTGAAGCGCAAAAGTCCGTTCCGGCTCTTCCTGCCGGCCGATCACACGCGCTTCATTTTCTTTCATTGAAAAGGTTTTTTGAGCCAGTTCGGGGATTGCAGGATGGAACGCAACGAGATCGCAGCACGTCTGGCCGGCCTCTCTCCCGCGAAGCGCGCCCTGCTCGAAAAGCGGCGCCGCGGTGAGGCGGCGCCGACCCAGGCTTTCACCATCGGCCGCCGGACCGGCGCCGGACCGGCTCCCCTGTCTTTCTCGCAGCAGCGCATGTGGTTCCTGGACCGGCTGGAGCCGGGCGGCTCGACGTACAACCTGCGCGTCCTTTTGCGGCTCGCGGGTCCGCTCGACCTCGCGGCGCTCGCGCGGAGCTTCCGCGCGGTGGTGCGCCGCCACGAGGTGCTGCGCACGGCGTTCCGCGAGGAGGCGGGCGTCCCGGTGCAGGACGTCCTGCCCGATCTCGCCCTCGATCTTCCCCTGCTCGACTTGACCGCCGTGCCGGCCGCGGCGCGGGAGGCGGAGGCGCTGGCTCGCGCGCGCGAGATGGCCGCGGCCGGCTTCGACCTCGCCCGGCCGCCGCTTCTCCGCGTGGCGCTCCTCGCGGCCGGCCCGGCCGAGCACCTCCTGCTGGTCGTCATGCATCACATCGTGTCGGACGGCTGGTCGATGGGCGTCCTGGTCCGCGAGATCGGGGCGCTCTACGAGTCGTTCGCCGCCGGGCGGCAGACGGTGGTCTCGGCGGCCGTGCCGGAGCTCCCCATCCAGTACGCGGACTTCGCGGTCTGGCAGCGTGAATGGCTGAGCGGCGAGGCGCTGGAGCGCGATCTCGGCTGGTGGCGGGAGCGCCTGGCGGGAGCCGTGGACCTGGACCTGCCGGTCGACCGGCCGCGCCCCGCGGTGCAGTCGTCGCGCGGCGGCGCCTGGCGGTTCGGCTTCGGCGCCGGCCTCATGGAAGGGATCGAAGCGCTGGCGCGCCACGAGGGGGCGACGCCGTTCGCCGTCCTCGCGGCGGGCCTCTTCACCGTCCTCGCCCGCCTCTCCGGGCAGAGCGATCTGACCCTCGGCTCCCCCGCCGCCGGCCGCAACCGGCCGGAGGTGGAGAACCTGATCGGTTTCTTCGTCAACACCCTGGTCTTCCGGGCCGACGTGAGCGCCGCCGCCGATTTCCGCGCGCTCCTCCACCAGGTGCGCGACGCCACCCTCGGCGCCTTCGCGCACCAGGACGTGCCGTTCGAAAAGCTGGTGGCCGAGATCGCTCCGGAGCGCGACATGTCGCGCACGCCGCTCTTCCAGGTGGCACTGGCGTACCAGAACGCGCCGCTCCTCGACGCCTCGCTCTCCGGCCTGGAGATCCATCCGGTGCAGCTTCCGGTCGACAGCGCCAAGTTCGACCTCGCGTTCATCGTCGGCGGCGAGAGCGGCGCCCTCTCCGCGTCGCTCGAATTCACCATCGACCTCTTCGACCGCACCACGGCGGCCCGCTTCTGCGACCAGTGGCTGCGCGTGCTCGCCGCGGCGACGGCCGCGCCGGGCACGCCTCTCCTCGATCTGCCGCTCCTCTCCGCCCCCGAGCGTCACCAGCTTCTGCGCGAGTGGAACGACACGCAGGCGGAGACCGAGGGCGACGCCTTGCTCCACCAGCCGTTCGAAGCCCAGGTGGACCTGCGGCCCGAAGCCCTCGCCGCGGTCTGGGAAGAGGCGACGCTCACCTACCGCGAGCTGGAGGCGCGCGCCAACCAGCTCGCCGCCTTCCTTCGCTCGCTGGGTGCGGGCCCGAAGGCCCCGGTGGGCGTCTGGATGGACCGCTCGCTCGACATGCTGGTCGCTCTCCTCGGGACCTGCAAGGCCGGCGCGGCCTATCTCCCGATCGACGCCGGCTGGCCGTCCGAGCGCGCCGAGGCGGTGCTCGCCGGCACCGGGGCCTCGATCGTGCTGACCCGGCGGCGCCACCTGCCGGCCATCCAGTCCTTGCAATGGCGCCTGCCGCGCCTCGCCCATGCGCTCTGCCTCGACGTCGCCGCGCCGCAACCGCCTCCGGAGACGCTGGACGTCGAGGCGGTCCAGGAGCTGTGGGACGTGGTCTCGGAACGGGCCATCGACTGGGTCACCGAGGCCGGCTTCTGGAGCGCCTACACCGGCGAGCCGTTCTCCGAGGCCGAGGTCGTGGAGTACCGCGACCGCGTGGTGGGGCTGACCGAGCCCTGGCTCGGCGCGCATCCCCAGGGCAAACGGGTGCTGGAGATCGGCTGCGGCTCGGGCCTGATCCTCTTCGAGCTGGCGCCGCAGGTCGGCCGTTACGTCGGCGTCGATCCCTCGGCGCGGACGCAGCAGCGCAACCGCGAGCGCGTCCTCTTCGAAGAATTGTCGAACGTCGAGCTGCACACCGGCTTCGCCCACGAGATCGAGGAGCTGCCGGAAGGGTCGTTCGACCTCGTGATCCTCGCCAGCACCGTCCAGTTCTTTCCCGGCCCGATCTATCTGGAGAAGGTCCTCAGCCTGGCGATGTCGCGCCTGGTACCCGGCGGCGGACTGGTCATCGCCGACGTCCTGGACCCGCGGCGGCGCGACGACTTCCGCCGCTCGCTCGCCGAGTACGCCGCCTCCCATCCGGCGAGCCCGGCGGCGCGCTCGGGCGGCCGCAACGAGGAACGCGAGCTCTTCGTCGACGAGCGCTACTTCGCCGAGCTGCCCGCCAGCCTGCCGGCGGCCGAGGGCGTGCGGATCCTCCACCGAGAGACCGGCTTCCCCAACGAGCTGCGCTTCCGCTACGACGTCGTGCTCCAGAAGGCCGCCGTGCCCGCGGCGGAGCGCCCGCTCCAGGACGGTTTCCAGGAAGGGCGGAGCCGCCACGTCTGGACCGGCTGGCACGTCGGCCAGGCTCCGGCGGAGCGCCTGCGGCCGGCCGCGTCGCCGGTGGACGTCGCCTACGTCATCCACACCTCGGGCTCGACCGGCGAGCCGAAGGGGATCGTGGTGCAGCACCGGCCGGCGGTCGAGCTGACCCGCTGGGTCAACGGGCGCTTCGGCGTCGGTCCGGACGACCGGCTGCTGTTCATCACCTCGCCGGCTTTCGACCTCTCGGTCTACGACGTTTTCGGCGCGCTGGGCGCCGGGGCCACGGTCCATGTGGCGCCCGAGCGGGCGCTCCGCGACGCCGAGGAGCTGGTCCGCCTGCTCGTCGAGCAGCCGGTCACCATCTGGGATTCGGCGCCGGCCGCCTTGCAGCAGCTCACGCCTCTCCTCCCCGCGCCGGGGACGGCCGCGACCAAGCTGCGCCTGGTGCTCCTCTCGGGCGACTGGATCCCGGTCGGGTTGCCCGACGCGGTGCGCGCCGCGTTCTCGCACGCGCGGGTGATCAGCCTGGGCGGCGCCACCGAGGCCACGGTCTGGTCGAACGTCTTCCCCATCGGCGTGGTCGATCCGGCATGGCCGAGCATCCCCTATGGCCGGCCGATCACCAACGCCCGCTACCACGTGCTCGACCGGACGCTCACCCCCTGCCCGATCGGCGTGCCGGGCGACCTTTACATTGGTGGGGCCTGCCTGTGCGTCGGCTATGCGCGGCTGCCGGGGATGACGGCCGAGAAATTCATCCCCGATCCGTTCGCCGAGGAGCGAGATCACGGAGCGCGCCTCTACTTCACCGGCGACCGCGCGCGCCTGGGCGCGGACGGCAACATCGAGTTCCTCGGGCGCGTCGACCAGCAGGTCAAGATCCGTGGCTACCGCATCGAGCTCGAAGAGATCGAGCGGGTTCTCGCCCGCCATGCCGGAGTGCGCGAGGCGGCGGTGGTGGCGCGCGAGGACGTGCCCGGCGACAAGCGGCTGGTGGGCTACGTGGTGCCCACCTCCTGGCCGGCGCCCACCGCGGCGGAGCTGCGCGCGGCGCTCACCCAGGTGATGCCCGAATACATGGTGCCGTGGACCTTCGTGGCGCTGGAGCGGATGCCCGTCACGCCGAACGGCAAGCTCGACCGCAAGGGATTGCCGGCGCCTCAGGACGTGGCCCCGGACGAGACCGACTACGTCGAGCCGGCGACCGACACCGAACGCGCCGTGGCGGCGATCTGGCAGGAGGTGCTCGGCCAGTCGCACATCGGCCGCGGCGACAACTTCTTCGAGCGGGGCGGCAGCTCGCTGGTGGCCGCCCAGGTCATCTCGCGGGTGCGCCAGGTGCTCGGCGTCGAGCTCCCTCTGCGCGCGCTCTTCGAGCACCGCACCTTGATGGCCCTGGCCGCACGCATCGAGGAGCTGGGGGCCGAAGCCGCGGCGAGCACCGTGCCGCCGCTCGTGCCGGCGCCGCGCACCGGCCTCCTCCCCCTCTCCTTCGCGCAACAGCGCCTCTGGCTGATCGACCAGATCGAGCCGGGGAGCCCGCTCTACAACATTCCGGGCGCCATGCGCCTCACCGGCCCGTTCCAGCCCGAGCTGCTGCGCGCCGCCTTGACCGAGGTGGTCCGGCGGCACGAGATCCTGCGCACCACCTTCCCGGCCCGCGAAGGCCGGCCGGTGCAGGAGATCGCCGCGGCGCGGCCGTTCCCGCTGCCGGTGATCGACCTCTCCGCGCTGCCGGCGGCGGTCCGGGCGGAGGAGACCTCGCGGCGGATGACCGCCGAAGCCCGCCTCCCCTTCGACCTCGCGGCCGGTCCGCTGCTCCGCGCCACCCTCCTGCGCCTCGCCGCGGAGGAGCACGTGGCGGTCGCCACCTTCCACCACATCGTCTCCGACGCCTGGTCGGTGGGCCTTTTCTTCCATGAGATCGCGGCCCTCTTCGCGGCCTGGGCGACCGGCAAACCGTCGCCGCTCCCCGAGCTGCCGGTGCAGTATGCCGACTTCGCGGTCTGGCAGCGTGGCTGGATGACCCCCGAAGTCCTGGCGAAGGAGCTGGAGTACTGGCGGCGCCAGCTCGCCGGCATGCCGCGCGTCCTCGAGCTGCCGGTGGACCGTCCACGGCCGGCCGTGCAGAGCTTCCGCGGCCGTACCCGTCCGGTCGCCTTCCCGCCGGCCCTCGTCGCTCCGCTGGAGGCATTGGCGCGGAGAACGGGATGTTCCCTGTTCATGACCCTCCTCGGCGCCTTCGCCACCGTCCTCGGCCGCTCCACCGGCCAGGAGGACCTCGGCATCGGCACCGCCATCGCCGGGCGCGACCGCCGGGAGACCGAGGGGCTCATCGGGTTCTTCATCAACTCGCTCGTGCTGCGCGTCGACCTGGAGGGCGATCCCACCTTCGAGCACCTGCTCGCCCGCGTCCGCGGCATGGCGCTCGGCGCCTATGCGCACCAGAGCACGCCGTTCGACCGCGTCGTCGAAGAGCTCGCGCCGGCGCGCGATCCCAGCCACTCGCCGCTCTTCCAGGTCGGCCTGTCGCTCCAGAACGCACCCGCGGCGTCGCTCGAGCTTCCGGGCCTCCACCTCGCCCAGCTCCCGCTCGACAGCGGCACCGCGAAGATCGACCTCCTGCTCTCCTTGAACGAGAGCGGCGGCGCTCTCGCGGGCCTCTGCGAGCTCAGCTCGGCCCTGTTCGACGCCACCACCATCGACCGGCTGCTCGCCCACCTCGCCCATCTGCTCGCGGGGGTGGTGGCCGATCCGGCGCGCCGGCTCTCCGAGCTGCCGCTCCTCTCCGCGGCCGAGGCGCACCAGCTCTTCACCGAATGGAACGACACCGAGGTCGGCTTCCCGCGCGAGCCCTTCGTCCACGAGATGCTCGCGGCGCACGCGCGCCACACCCCGTTCGCTCCGGCCGTGGTGGACGGTGCGCGCCGGCTGACCTACGGCGAGCTCGACGCGCAGGCCGGAATCCTCGCCGCGCGGCTGCGCCGTGCCGGTGTCGGGCCGGAGGTCACCGTGGCCCTCTGCGCCGAGCGCTCGCTGGAGATGGTTCTCGGCACCGTGGCCGTGGTCAAGGCGGGCGGCTCGTACCTGCCGCTCGATCCGTCCAACCCGCCGGAACGCCTGTCGTTCATGATCACCGACAGCGGCGCGCCGGTCCTCCTCACCCAGAGCCGCCTCGCCGCGGCGCTGCCGGAAGAGGGGCTGCGCAACATGCGCGTCCTCCTCCTCGACGACGAGGACGACTCCCTGGCCGGCCTCACCGAGCCGGCTCCGCAGCCCGGCATCGGAATCACCGCCGAGACGCCGGCCTACCTTATTTATACGTCCGGCTCGACCGGCCGGCCGAAGGGGGTGCAGGTGGCGCACGGCTCGCTCGCCAACATGGTGCGCTGGCACCATGCCTGGAGCGGCCTCGCGCCCGGCCACCATGCGACGCAGGTCGCGGCGCCGGCCTTCGACGCCACGGTCTTCGAGATCTGGCCCTGCCTCACCGCGGGCGCCTGCCTCCACGTCATCGACGACGCGACCCGGCTCGCTCCGCCGCGGCTCATCGAGTGGCTGGCGCACGAAGGGATCACCATCGCCTTCCTGCCGACGCCGCTCGCCGAGGCGCTGCTCGACGAGACTTGGCCCGCCGAGATGGCGCTCCAGGCGCTCCACACCGCCGGCGACCGGCTGCACCACCGGCCGCAGCCGAGCCACCCGTTCACCCTGTACAACCTCTACGGACCGACCGAGGTCACCGTGCTCGCCAGCGGCCAGCGCGTGCCGCCCGCCGGCGAGACCGATCACGAGGGACCGCCCCCCATCGGGCGTCCGATCTCCAACTCCCGGATCTACCTGCTCGACCGCCATCTCCACCCGGTCCCGCTCGGCGTCGCGGGCGAGATCGTGATCGGCGGCCAGGGCCTCGCCCGTGGCTACCTGAAGCGGCCGGGGCTGACCGCCGAGCGCTTCGTCCCCGACCTCTTCGCTGCTCTCCAGGGAGAGCCGGGAGCGCGCCTCTACCATACCGGCGACCTCGCCCGCTGGCTGCCCGACGGCTCGATCGAGTTCCTCGGCCGCGCCGATCAGCAGGTGAAGATCCGCGGCTTCCGCATCGAGCTCGGAGAGATCGAGGCCGAGCTGCGCGAGCATCCGGCCGTGCAGGCCTGCGTCGTGCTGGCGCGGGAAGACACACCCGGCGACAAATATCTCGTCGCCTATCTCCAGGTGCGCGAGGGCGACGAGCCCGAGGCGCGCGACCTGCGCCAGTTCCTGAGCTCCAAGCTCCCCTCCTACATGGTGCCGACGGCCTTCGTCTGCCTCCCCGCCCTGCCGCTCTCGGCCAACGGCAAGATCGACCGCGCCGCCCTCCCCGCTCCGCCGCGCGAAGACCGTGACATCGTGGCCCCGCGCACGCCGGACGAAGCGACGCTCTGCCAGATCTGGGCGCAGGTGCTGAGCCGCGAAGAGGTCGGAGTCCACGACAACTTCTTCGACCTGGGCGGCGACTCCATCCTCGGCATCCAGGTCGTCTCCCGCGCCCAGCAGGCCGGGCTCTCCCTGACCGCCCAGGACCTCTTCCAGCACCAGACCATCGCCGAGCTGGCCCTGGTCGCCGTCCCCGTCGCCCCTCCCAAGCCCCCGGTCGAAGAACCGGTCGCCGTCGCGGTGGCCGAAGCCCCGCGGCCGGACACGCTGACCCCCGAGGCCTTCCCGGAGGCTCGGTTCAGCCAGAAGGATTTCAACTCGCTGATGGCGCAGATCGGGAAGAAGAAGCCCGGGCGGTGAGGGGGCTACGGCCGGCGGGTGATCCGGTAATCCCGCAGATCGGTCGGATCCGTCGGATTGGTCCGATCCGTCCGATCTGACAACGCACGCCGGCCACGGAGGTGCCGTGGTCCCCGCCGGCTCACCGCCCCAGCCACCCCTTCAGCCTCTGCCAGAGCCCCGGCCGCCGCTGCGCGGCAGGTGGTTCCGGGTGCTCGACCCGCCGGATCAGCTCGGCCACATGGTTGACCTCGGCCGTCCTCCCCAGCAACTGAAAGGCATCCCGCGAGGTGCGGAGGATCTCCAGGGCGCGCGAAGGTTCGGAGGCGGAGAGGAGCGCTCCGAAGAGCCGGCCGACGAAGGCGATGCCTTCCGCACCGCCGATGCGGCACATGATGCCCCACGCTTCGGCGAGGCGTTCCAGAGCCCGTGCTTTGTTCCCCTGTTTAAGGTCGAGCTCGGCAAGTTGAAATTGCGTATTCGCGACCCCTTCAACATCCCCGAGTTGGCGGCTGATTTGAAGACGCTCCGCGAGCAGCTTCAGAGCTCCCGCCACGTCACCCGACTGCGTGCGCAGATGAGCCACGGCACCCAACGTCGTCACACGTGACTGCACATCCCCCAACTGCTCGAAGATCTCCAACGACTCCTCAAGCAGCTTCAGAGCCTCCGACACGTCACCCGACTGCGCGCGCCATCGCGCCATCTCACCCAACGTCACAGCACGCGACCGCACATCCCCCAACTGCTCGAAAGTCTCCAACGTCTCCTCGAGCAGCTTCAGAGCCCCCGCCTCGTCCCCCGACTGCGCACGCAAATGAGCCAGGTCACCCAACCACACCGCGCGCTCCCGCACATCCCCCAACTGCTCGAAGATCTCCAACGACTCCTCAAGCAGCTTCAGAGCCCCCGCCACGTCACCCGACTGCGCACGTAAACGGGCCACGTCACCCAACGCGGCAGCTCGTTCTCTATCATGGCCGCCTTCTTCAAAGCCTGTGCGCGCCGCATCGAATTTCTCGATCGCTTCCTCGGTTCTGCCCGCCCGGGCCAGTAGCCTGCCCTGCCGCATCTGGATCCCTGCTTGGTGAAATTTTGTCTCGGGGGATGCCCCAGCGGCGACGAACCCAAAGGCGGTCTCGAGCGCTCGCGCCGACTCCTCGATCCGGCCCAGCGGTTCCAGAGCATCATGCCTGCGAACCCACAGTTTGGCTGCGCCAATCTGGGCGGCTTCGGCTTCGCTTGCAGGATATTTTTGAAGACCTTCCTGCGCGATCTGGAGACAAGCGGAATACGCATAGCGGTCCCTGAGCGTTTTCGCCCATTCGTTGTACAGCCCCAAAGCCCCCGCCCTGTCCCCCGCCGCATCGCGATGCCATGCCGCGATGCCGAAATCGGACAGCGGGCCGAGGCGGGCGACCAAGTGTTCCGCCACCCGCAAATGCCAGGCCTTCACCGCCTCCACCCCTTCTCGTTCCGCGAGCGCCCCCTGTTGCCGGCTGGCCAGCAGCCGATGGATTGCATCGCCGCCGGTCAGCGCGGAGGGTGCGACCGTGCGCGCCAAGAATCCATGGTCGCGCAGCCAGCCGAGATCAGCGGCCGGAGCAAGGATGTCCTCGGCAGTCAAAAGCGCTTCCAGCTCATCGGCGGGGAACGGTACGTCCAGCAGGCAGAGGCGTTCGAAGGACGGCCGGCGCTCTTCTGGGACGGTGGCCAGGACCTGGTCGACGAGGAGCTTTCGGCCATGCACCTGCCGCCGGGCGCGAAGCTTCGTATCGACAGCTTCGAGGGCGGGGCCGAGATCCGTGAGGAGCTGAGGGAGTCGGTCAGGCTTGCCTTGGAGGTAGCCGTTGAGGAGCTCGAGCGCTTTCGGGTGGCCGCCGAGGTGGGCGAGAACCCGCTTCCAGGGCTCTTCCTCAAGAAGGCGGAGTCCCTCGAATCGCGGGAGCAAGCGGAGCTTGCGGCACCCGGAAGGGGACAGCTCTCCCAGGTCGATCTGGCGGACCTCGAACGGTCCATCCCCCAGCTCCACGGCTTGCCGGCTCGTGAAGAGGAGCCGGAAGCCCTCGCCCCCCAGCTCTGCAAGATCGAGGAGCGCCTCGCCCAGCACCGGATTCTTCAGCTTCCCGTCGTCCTCGTCCTGGTTGTCCTCGAAGTTGTCGAGAAACAAGACCGTCCGCTCCGCGTGAAGTGCCTGCGTCAGAACCTGCCGGAACAGCGCATCCGCCTGCTCCGCGGGGAGGCCGGCCGGCCGCTCGAGGCCGAGCTTGGCGGCGGTCTCTTCGAAGACCGTGGACGGGGCCAGCTCGCGGCCGGCATAGAGGATGAGGACGCGCCAGCCTTCGGCTTGCCGGCGTTCCAGGAAGCGGGCGGCCAGGGTGGACTTGCCGATACCGCCGAGGCCGTGGATGGCGATCAGGCGGTCGGACGCGAAGGCGTGGCGCAGCCGGCGCTCGGCGTCGCGGCGGCCGACGTTCCCTTCTTCGAGATAACTGATCCCCTCGACGTCGAAGGCGCCGCGAGCGGCTTCGAACGGGTGTTCTACCGGCGAGGCGCTCCCCTTGGGGGCCACCAGCGGGCCGGCGTCGCAGCGGGTGGTGAGCGTGGGGATGGCCCATTCATGGTCGAATCCCCGGGCGCCCAGCTCGACGCGGCCGGCCCGCAGGGCCAGAGAGAGATCGGCGCCGTCGGCCAGACGGGCATAGAACCGTTCGGCGAAGGCGGTGGCACCGACATCCGAGACGGTGCTCTGCATGCCGAGCACGCGGAGGAGCCCGCCGCGCACCAGCGTCTCGGCCAAGCCGGTGGCTTCATTGGGACCCGGGGCCTCCTCCCCCACTATTCCTGCCGTGCTGCAGGCTGCAAGCACCAAGAGGGCCACATCCGGAGCCTCCCCAGGCGCGGAACGGCTCCAGGCAAGCAGTTCCGCGGCACCGAGCGGCTCCCTTCTGCCGTCTTCGTCCTCCAGAAAAAGGGCCGGCTCGGAACCCCGGACTCCACCGTGGCAGGAGATGTGAACCACCTGGGGCCGGGCGGCTTGCGAAAGGTACTGGCGAAGCTCTTCCTTCTCCCCTGTATCCGGCAGGAGGAGCCGGCCGCGGCGCTCACGCATGAGGCCTTCGAAGGCGACGAGCAGCCGCTCCTGCTCTCTCTCCCAGAACAGCTCGGACGACCCGAAGCCACCGGTGCCGAGCAGTGTCTCAAACGCTTCGTCCTCCAACGGCGCCGCGGTGAAGCCGAGGACGGCCAGGTGATCGGCGGGGAGGGTGGCGGCGGTGTCCTGCAGTGGATCGCCGGAGTCTCCCGGAGGGGGGAGGCGG
>Ga0209682_10000609_pt1 | contig 12318 bp, 12 predicted proteins | sample DOMMetBare2Fresh_2_FD_187471 | JGI IMG/M metagenome (GOLD analysis project Ga0209682, IMG submission 187471) | Wetland sediment microbial communities from St. Louis River estuary, USA, under dissolved organic matter induced mercury methylation -... | ecosystem: Environmental > Aquatic >...
CATCGCATACGAGCCCCAGACATAGAGCCCGTAGCCACCCATGTCGAGGAAGTCGGCCAGGGTCTGGCCGCTCACGGCTGCACCTCGCGCAGCGTCCGCGGCCAGGCGGCGCGGCGCTCGCGCTCGAGCAGGATCGAGCGCGCGCGATGCAGCACGCTGGCCACGCACCAGGCTCCCAGGGCCGATGTCGTCAGCAGCAGTGCGACGACGGTCGAATCGGTCATCGACGGCGCATGCGAGGCCCGCGCAGGGCCGTCGGGCAGCTGGACCTGCCACCAGTGCGCCGACATGTGGACCAGCACGACGTTGACGACGCCGCCCAGCGCCACCGCCGCGCCGACCCGCTCGGCGCGCCGGAGGTCGTCGAACACGAGCGGCAGGACCAGGTTGCCCACGTAGGCCACCAGGAGGCACAGTTCGGCCACCAGGCGCGCGTCCCAGGTCCACCAGTCGCCCGAGGTCGGCCGGCCCCACAGCGCGCCGGTCCAGATCGTCAGCACGGTCATCAGCGTGCCGGTCGGCGCCATGGCCAGCGCCAGGACCGGCGCCAGCCGCACGCGGCCCAGCAGGCCGAGCACGCTCGCCAGCGCCAGCGCCAGGTACAGCATCATCGACATCCAGGCCGCCGGCACATGGATGAAGAAGATCCGCCAGGCCTCCCCCGGCAGCAAGTCGGATTGGGCGAAACGCAGCGCGAACACCAGACCTGCCACCGCGGCCACGGTGGCGACGATCCAGAAGACCCGCGCGAGCGGCCCGGCGACCCGGTAGAACGCCTGCGGCGAGGCATGGCACAGCCGGCGCCAGCGCGCAGACAGCGATTCGGCGAGGGACACGGCAGTGGCAGGGCTCGAGGACATGTTCGTGGGCAGGCCTGTCTGGCGACGACAGGTCGACCGGGGTCTGCAATCCGCGTGCCCGCTGCGCGCCCCGGTGGCATGGCACGTGCAACACGGCCGCGGTGTCGACTGCAAGCCGTTCATGTTCACGCGCCGCTCGCTGAGCCTGACGCTCGCGCTTGCCGGTCTCGCCGGCTGCACCGCACCGGCGCCGGACGATCGCCAGCGCGGCCCGGTGTTGTGGCCCGCTCCGCCGGAGACGCCGCGCTTCCTGCACGAGGCCACGCTGCGCAACGCCGCCAGCCTGGCCGACGATTCGCAGCGGGCGCAGATGCGCCGCCTGCTCAGCGGCGAGGACGACGGCAAGGCCAGCTTCGGCAAGCCCTGGGCCGTGGCGGCCACGGGCGGCCGCGTCTATGTCAGCGACACCGAGGGCCGGCGCATCTTCGTCTTCGACCTGCCGCGCCGGCGCACCTTCCAGTTCGGGCTGCGACTCGAAGGCGAGTTGAAGAAGCCGGCCGGGCTCACCGTCGATGCCCAGGGTCGCGTCTACGTGGTCGACAGCACCGCGCGCCGGCTCGTGATCTACGACGCGCTGGGTCTGTACCAGCGGCACATCGACGGCACGCGCGACTGGGTGCGCCCCACCGCCGTGGCCGTCAGCCCCGAGGGCACGCGCGTCTACGTGCTCGACACCGGCGGCGTCCAGAGCACGAGCCACCGCCTCCATGTGCACGACGCCGACGGCCGGGCGCTCGGCACGATCGGCCGACGAGGCGACGGCGCGGGCGAGTTCAACCTGCCCACCGACGTCGCGATCGGACCCGATGGCACGCTGTGGGTGCTGGATGCCGGCAACTTCCGCGTCCAGGCGCTCGCCGCCGACGGGCGGCCGCTGCGCCAGTTCGGCTCGGTCGGCAACGGCCTGGGCCAGCTCGCGCGGCCGCGCGGCCTGGCGGTCGACCGCGAGGGCCTGGTCTACGTCAGCGATGCGAACTTCTGCAACGTGCAGGTCTTCCAGCCCGACGGCACCCTGCTGCTGGCGCTGGGCAGCCGCGGCGAGCGCGATGCCCCGGGCCGGTACCTGCTGCCATCCAAGCTGGCTTGCGACGAGACCGGAAGGCTGTATGTCGTCGACCAGTTCTTCCACAAGATCGAGGTGATCCGGCGCCTGTCGGAGGCCGAGGGGCGCCGCCTGCTGACGTCCGCGACGGGCTGATCGGCTCCCGTTTCCGGGAACGCACACCCGAATCCGGGAACGATCCGGCTTGGTCGGCGGGAGCCGCACAAGCCCGCAGGGCCGGCATGGGATTTGCAGCCGAGGCGCAGATCGCGCACGCGACATGACGGGCGCACGAGGAGGTGTGGATGAAGACGATCTCGACCCCGCCCTGCGGGCTGCGCACCATCGCCCTGTGGCTCTTCACCGCCCTGCTCGGCCTGCCGCCAGCGGCACGCGCCGACGAGGACCTCCCGACCAAGTTCAGCAACATCGGCACGGTCGGCAACACGCGCCACAACCTGTCGCAGCGCCAGGTCTCGGGCGGCGGACCATCGGGCCAGACGATGGACTCGTTCCGCAACGACTACATGGAGGTCTGCGTCTACTGCCACACGCCGCACGGTGGCAACGGCACGACGCCGGCGGCCCCGCTGTGGAACCGCACGATGAAGACCACCACCTACCAGACCTACGACTTGCTCAACACCTCGAGCCTGACGCAGCCGGTCACGCAGCCGGGCATCAATTCGCTGACCTGCCTGTCCTGCCACGACGGCCAGACCGCCGTCGACTCCATCATCAACATGCCAGGTGCCGGCCGCTACCTGCAGACCCAGGAGACGAGCGAGAACACGGCCTTCCTCAACAGCTGGAACAACAGCCGCGGCCCGGACGCCACCCGGCACGCGCGCCTGTCGGCCAGCGAGTGCCTGGCCTGCCATTCCTCGGGTGCCGGCATCGTCGGCGCCGGCGCGACCGACTTCACAGCCTTCGCGATCGGCACCGACCTGCGCAACGACCACCCGGTGGGCGTGCGCTACCCCGCGAACGCCGGTCCGGGCACCGACTTCAAGGACCCGCCGCGCAAGGAGGCACGCCTGGCCTACTTCGACGGCAACGCCAACCAGCGCGCGGATCCGAACGAGATCCGCCTGTACAACACCGGGGACGGCTACGAGGTCGAGTGCGCGTCGTGCCACGATCCGCACGGCGTGCCCTCCGCCGGCCGCGGCTCGGTCTTCAACCCGACCTTCCTGCGGATCAGCAACGCCAGCAGCGCGGTCTGCCTGACCTGCCACTCGAAGTGACGGGGTCTGCGGTCGTGGTCAGTGCAGGGCCACGGGCCGGCCGACAAAGGCGCGCGACACGTAAGCCTCCACGGCATCGACCTCCGGCGGTGTGAACACGTGGCGCCAAGCCGGCATCGACGTGCCGGGCAGGCCGTCGAGGATCACCTGGCGCAGCCGCTTGGGCGGCATCGTCGCGGCGGTGTAGGCCGTCAGATCGCGCGCCTTGGGCTCCATGAACTGGCCGATCCAGTTCTTGCCGCTGCCGTCGCCGCCATGGCAGAAGGCGCAGTTGGCCTGGAACAGTGCCGCGCCGCGCTGCTCCTTCGCCGTCAGGCCGTCGATCCTCGGCGCCACCTCGTGCTTGGCATAGACGCTGGCGCTGGACACCGCATCCACCGGTGGCGTGTTCGGCTGCCCCGGTACGAAGCCCATGCGCGGAAACGACACCGGCCGCGAACTCCAGGCCGGGCCCTCGTCCTGGACCCGCGCGCGGTCGTGGCAGCTGATGCAGGCATTGACGAAGACCTCGCGCCCGGCGCGCTGCCGGTCGTCGAGCAACTCTACGGGCGTGTCCAGGGCCACCTGCCCCTGCGCAAACGGGAAGGCGGCTTCGAACCGCCGATGCTGCGGCCAGCCGTTCTCGGGCGTGTGGTAGACCGTGTTCGTCGCCTTGTCGCGCACGAACTCGTTCGCCACGAAGGCCGCCACGGCCGCGATCTCGCTCTCGCTCAGGATGCCGCTGAAGGACTTCATCGCCGTGCCGGCACGGCCATCGCGCACGGCGGCGGCGATGCGGCCGAGCGGCAGGCTGGCGGCGTCGGCCTGCCTGAAGTCGCGTGGGGCCGGCGTGAGGTAGCTCGCCGCGAGGGTCCGCGCGTCACCCGAGTAGCCGTGGCAGAAATAGCAGCGGAAGTTGTAGACCTTGCGCCCGAGTTCGTGGCTGGCGACCGTCGGCGGGCTGGCGGCCACGGCCTGCCCGGGCAGCGGGCCCATCAGGTCGTAGCCGACCAGCAGGAACAGCAGCCCGGCGCTGCCGCCGACGAATGCCCGGCGCCACATGGCTTGCTCAGCGCGTGGCCTCGGCCGTTGCGGCAACGGCCCTGCCCTGGATGAAGGTCTGGAAGACGTATTCGCTGACGTCGGCCATCTGCTGCGGCGTCGCGACCTGCTTCCAGGCCGGCATCTCGCTGCCCAGCCGCCCTTCGCTGACGGCAGCGTACAGCGCCACGCGGTTGAAGCGCCCGCGCGACGCCGCCTCGACGAAGTTGCGCGGCTTGGGATTGATGAAGTAGGCGCGTGGCCCGCCGCCGTCGCCGCGCGCACCGTGGCAGGTGGCGCAGTTGGCGACGTAGAAGGCACCCCCGCGTTTGAGGTCTCCCTTCAGACCGTTGGGGAGGCCGGCCTTCATGTCGACCTGCGCGGGGGTGGACGTGGCATCGGCTTCGCGGCCGCCATGGGCCCGGGTGCCGGAAATGGCGGCATTCAACGCCGGCGCTGGCGCGGCGTGGTGGGTCTCGGCGTTGACGAACTGTGTGAGCACGTAGTCGGCCACGCGGGCGATGTCGGCGTCGGACAACTGGCTGCGCCAGGCGACCATCGCGGTGCCGGGCCGGCCGTAGGTGACCGCGGCGACGATGCGCTCGCGCGTGAGTTCGCGCTTCGAGGCCTCGGACGTGAAGTCACGGGGCAGCGTCGACAGCGATCCGGTCGCCCGGCTCTTGCCGTCACCCTTGTCGCCGTGGCAGACCGAGCAGTAGTTGTGATACAGCGCCGCCGCCTGCGAGCCCTGCGCCGGCGCTGCGGCTGCGGCGTCGTGCACGGCGGCCAGGCCAAGCACCAGCACCAGCGCCACGTGCCACAGCGCGCCCCACCGCGGGGTCTTCATCGCCTGTTCCATCGCTTCTCCTCGCCGCGCCTCGTGTCGATCCATCCCTGGACGTTGCAAGTTCTTTGCCATTCGGCGGCGCATGGCATGCGGCTTGCAGCCGCGCCCGGCGAGACCTCCGATTCCCCATCACTTCACCAAGGAAAGCTCCCATGTCTTTGCCAGGAACGAGATTCGCCCTTCTCACATTCGGCATCGCCGCCCTTGCCGCGGCGCCGTCCTTCGCTGCCGACGGCAAGGCGGTCTATGACAAGACCTGCGTGGTCTGCCATGCCGCCGGCGTCGCCAATGCACCCAAGCTCGGCGACAAGGCCGCCTGGGCCCCGCGCGTGGCCACCGGCAAGGACGCCCTGTTGGGCTCGGTGATCAAGGGCAAGGGCGCGATGCCGCCGAAAGCCGGTGCCGGCGACCTGACGGACGACGACATCAAGGCCGCCATCGACTACATGCTTGCCTCGGTGAAGTGAAGATGCCCGCGCGCGCAGGGCGGCTCGCGGCCGGTGTCATGGCCGCCCTGGTGGCGGCGTGCGCCCAGCCGCCGCAGGCACCTTCCGCGCGCGAATCGCGTCCGCTCGTCTTTCCGGCCGCGCCGGACGAGCCGCGCTTCATCTACGAGCGCACGATCCGCTCCAGCGGCGACATCGTGCCCGACGAGTCCGCGGGCGAACTGCGGCGCATGGTGACGGGCGAGGAGGTGCGCGGCGAGCCCTTGTCCAAGCCCTATGCGGTGGCCGTGCACCGCGGCCGGATCTTCGTTTCCGACACGGTCTCGCGCTATGTGCGCCTGTTCGACGTGCCCGCCGGCAAGATGTACCGCATCGGTGACGAGGACGGCGCCGGCCAGCTGATCAAGCCGGTCGGCCTCGACGTCGACGCTGCCGGCAACCTCTACGTGGCCGACATCGGCGCGAAGGCGGTGATGGTCTATGGCCCCGACCGCCAGTTCCTGCGCCGCATCGGCGGCGACAAATGGTTCACCCGCCTGTCCAGCGTCAGCGTCGACCCCGCCGGCAAGCGGGTGTACGGCGTGGACATCGGCGGTGTCAGCTCCGACCAGCACAAGGTCCGCGTCTTCGATGCCGTCAGCGGCACGCACCTGATGGACATCGGCCGGCGCGGCAGCGGGCCGGGGGAATTCAACCTGCCACGCGACGTCGCGATCGGCGTCGACGAGCGGCTGTACGTCGTTGATGGCGGCAACTTCCGGGTCGTCGTCTTCGACCGCCACGGCCAGTACCTGCAGAGCTTCGGCAGTGTGGGCAAGCAGTATGGCCAGTTCGCGCGCCCGAAGGAGATCGCGTCCGACCGCGAGGGCAACGTCTACGTGGTCGACTCGGCGTTCGGCAACTTCCAGATCTTCAACCCCGACGGCGAACTGCTGCTGTTCGTCGGCGACCGCTCCGAGCGCGACGGCCCGGCCAAATACATGCTGCCCTCGGGCATCGCGGTCGACGAGGACGGCCGGATCTATGTCGTGGACCAGTGGTTCCGCAAGATCGACGTCTACCGCCCGGTCGGCTTGCAGCCTGGCGCCGGCTTCCTGGCGCGCAAAGCCGGGCCGCAGGCACGTTGATCCTGCCGCCGCGTTCCCGAGACCGGGAACGCGGCCTTCCTGAAAGCGGGGAGTCCAGCCATGCGGATCGACCCAAACCCAGCATCCATGCGGTCTGCAAAGGGTCCTGCGCAATGGCACGGATCGTGCAATTCCACCGATGTCTGGACGGGCATTGGGGAGTGCGCGGCTTGGCGACTGTTCAACCAACCATCGAGAGGGCGACATGAGAATGCCATGGCACCATGGCCTGACGAGTTGGAGAGCGCTGTCAGCAGGTGTGCTGACCTCTGCCCTCCTGGCTCTGTCGGGCCCCGCAACGGCGGGAATTGCGGATACCAAACACAACCTCGGCAGCGGCCCCGGACCGGCAGGGCGCAACACCGTGAGCGACACGGCCGAGATCTGCGTGTTCTGCCACACACCCCACGGCGGCAGCACCGACGCGCCGGTGCCGTTGTGGAACAAGCGGCTGAGCAGCACGCCGGGGGCGCCCGCGGGCGGCGGCAGCTACATCACCTACGCCTCGTTGAACACGCCCTCGCTCGACGGCACGGTCGCTCCAGTGGGGTCGATCTCGGTGGCCTGCCTGTCCTGCCACGATGGCACGCAAGCGATGGACAACGTGATCAATGCCCCCGGCTCAGGCGGTGTGGTGGCCAACGGAGGTGACGGGACGAACGACGGAACCGCCGGGCGCGCCTGGACCTGGACTTCGCCGGGCAACACTGTCAACGCCGAAGGCCGGCTGATCAGCGGCGCGGCCGCCCTCGGTACCGACCTGTCGAACGACCACCCGATCGGCATCCAGTACTGCGGCGGCGGCCTGACCGGCAGTGGCGGGACGGTCTCGGGCACCTGCAAGGACGGCGACTTCAAGCCCGTTCAGACGCAGGATCTCAACGGCAACCAGATCTTCTGGGTCGACACTGGCGGTGGCGGCAAGCAGCGCACCGACCTGCCGCTGTACCAGCGTGCGACCGGTGGGCTCGGCCCGATGGTCGAGTGCGCCAGCTGCCACGACCCGCACGTGTCGAAGGACCAGGCCGGCCCGGCGGGCACCAGCCAGGTTGCCGGCGAGACCTTCCTGCGCATCTCCAATGCGTCCAGCGCTGTCTGCACGGCCTGCCACGTGAAGTAACGAGCGCGTACTGCGCCATCCAGGGGGCCGGGGACCGCAAGGCCCGGCCCCTTCTTTCATCCCGCCACGACCCCGGAGACCCGAATGGCAGCACGATTGCCCGGAGCCCTGCTCGCCGCATCGGCGCTCATGACGCTGATGGCGCCCACGGTCGCGCCGGCCCAGACGCCTCCCCCGGCCGCACCGCCGGCGGCCGCGGCGACGGGCCCCGCAACCACGTTCGCCACCGTCGGCGACACCTTGATCAGCGGCGCCGACTACCAGCGTGCGCTTGCGGTGGCGATGCGAAAGAAGTACTACCACGCCAAGCCGCCCGAGGACGAACTGGCGAGATTCCAGCGCGAGGTCGGCGACGACGTGGTCAACCGCGTGCTGCTGCTGAAGGAAGCCACGCGGCGCGGCATCCAGCCCGATCGCGACCAGATCAAGGCCACCGTCGCCGGCTACGACGCGCAGTACAAGGGCAGCGCCAACTGGGCCGCCAACCGCGACAAGATGCTGGCCAACGTGGTGCCGCAACTCGAGCGCGAGAGCCTGCTCGAGCGGCTGGAGAAGCTCGTGCGCCAGGTGCCCGAGCCGAGCGAGGCCGCCGCGCGGGCCTACTACGACGAGCACAAGGACCTGTTCGTCGAACCCGAGCAGGTCAGGCTGAGCGTCATCCTGCTCAAGGTCGACCCGAGCTCGCGTCAGGCCGTCTGGGCCAGCGCGCACGCCGAGGCGAAGTCGCTGCACAAGCGCTTGCTCGGCGGCGCCGATTTCGGCGAACTCGCCCGGCTGCATTCGGGCGATCGCTCGGCCGCAAATGGCGGCCAGATGGACTACACCCACCGCGGCATGCTGCCCGAGGCCGTGCATTCGGTGGTCGACAAGCTGCAGCCGCGGCAGATCTCGGAACCGGTGCAGATGCTCGAAGGGGTGGCGATCCTGCGCCTGGACGACCGGCGCCTGGCCAAGCAGCGCGACTTCGAGCAGGTGCGCGCGCGGGCCGCGGACCTCTGGCAACGTGCCGAAGGCGAGGCGCGCTGGAAGAAGCTGATCGCCGAACTGCGCCGCAGCGCCACGATCCGCATCGACGAGAGCCACTATGCGCCGCTGCGCGCCGCAAGCGACAAGCCGCGCGCGGGCTGACGGCCGGGCACTGCGCGGACGCCGCATCGGAAAGCCCGGCGTGTCACGCAGACCCTCGCGCCCGAGCCCGCCGCACACTGCGGGGCGGGCCCTGGCCTGGCCGGTCGCGCTGGTACTTTGCCTGCCCGGCCCACCGTCGCGCGCCGCCGCCTACCTGCCAGGCGCCGCCGAACCCGACCCGCCGACCGGCGAGCCCAGCTTGCCGGCGATACCCGCGGAGCCGCTGCGCGGCACAGGCATCCGCTGGGCACTCGGTCCGATCCGTCAGTCGGGCTCGCTCGCGCTGGACCTGCGGGCCTTGCGCCTGGACAACGGCACGAGCTCGCGCCAGGCGGTCGTCGCCGGCGACATCGACTGGGCCAGCTATGTCTGGGAGCCCTGGTTCATCCAGTTGCGCGCCGGGCTGGGGCTGGTCGCCGGGCGCGACCATGCCAGCAGCGAGGGTGGCGCCGGCAATTCGCAGGGCAGCACGGGCCTGACCGGCCGCGTCGCCGTGGCCGTCTTCCCGGCGAGCCGCTTCCCGTTCGAGCTGCGCGCCGAAGTCAGCGACAGCCGCAGCCGCGGCGACACGCTGGGCCTGGACACCCGCACCGAGCGGCTCTCGCTGAGCCAGAGCTGGCGCCCGGCCCGCGGCAACGACAGCGTGCAGTTGCAGATCGACCGCAGCCGCCTGCTGCCGCAGGACGGCTCGAGCGACACGCTGACCGCGCTGCAGCTGGTGGCGACGCGCCAGCTGCGCGACCAGTTCATCGAACTGGGTGGCCAGTTCAGCCGCAACGACCGCAGCGACACCGGCCAGTCCACCAGCCACCATGCGCTGAACGCGCGGCACAGCTGGACCCCGAGCCCGGAGCTGCGAGTCGAGTCGATGGCCACGCAAAGCCAGCTGCGCCTGCGCAGCGACAACGCGGCCGAGCTCGGCAGCGACGTGCGCCAGGTCGCGACGTTTGCCTCCTGGCGCCCCGACCCGCGCCACCCGCTGTACCGCGCCGATTCGCCGCTGCAGGTGACGGCGAGCGCGCGCTGGGTCGAGTCCGAGGCGCGCAGCGGCGACAGTGGCAACCGCCTGCGCGCGGTCAATGCCACGCTGGGCGTGGTGAAGGAGTATGGGCGCCACTGGCGCGTCGCCGGCGCGGCCGCGTTCGGACGCACCGATGGCAGCACCGCCGACGCCACGACCAGCGGCAGCGCCAATGCCAACCTGAGCTACACGCCGGACATGATCCCGCTCGGCGCGTGGCAGTACATACCGTCGGCCTCGGCCAGCCTGGCCCTGTCGCAGAGTTCCGCCGCGGACAGCGACCGCCGTGCCGCCGGGTTGCAGTTCAACCATGCGGTCTCGCGCAGCGTCCCGCTCGGCGAAGGCAGCAGCCTGGCGTTCAACCTGGCCCAGAACATCGGGCTGATCCGGGAGTCGAGCCAGGCCGAGATGTCGCGGGCGATCGCGCACTCGGCGAGCGTGTTCTGGCAGGAGTACAGCGGCGGCGCCGACCAGACCTACGCCGGCCTGTCGGTGAGCGACTCGCGAACGCGGGCGCAGGAGCGCGGCAGCTTCCAGCTCGTCAACCTCCAGTTCACCCGCCGCACGCAGCTCGCGCGCTTCGCCAGCTGGTCGGCCAACCTCACCGTCCAGGCCACGCGCAGCGACACCACCTCGCTCGACCCCTTCAGCGGACAGGTCCGCAGCGCGGCCAGCGGCTGGCAGCAATACCACAGCGGCAGCGTGAGCTACGAGAACCAGCGCGCCTTCGGCGTGCCGCGCCTGCGCTTCACGCTGCTGCTGTCGGCCAGCAGCGCCCAGCTCGAACGGCGCGCCGCAGGCGACATCGACGCGCCGCGCGAGCGCATCAGCGAATCCCTCGAAGCGCGCCTGGACTACGGCATCGGCCGCCTCGAGACGCGGCTGTCGGCACGCCATGCCCAGGTCGACGGCCGGCCCGTCACCTCGGTCTTCGCGCGTGTGCAACGCCGCTTCTGACCCCGACCTCGAACCCTCGGAAAGCACCACCGTGAAAGCCCTGCGATTCCTGGCCCTGCTGTTCGCGCTGGCCTGCGCCCTGCCGGCACAGGCCGAGTACGGCGACGTCGTCATCAACAACTTCTCGGACGCTGCCGGGATGCGCCCGGTCGTCTTCCCGCACTGGTTCCACCGCGTGCGCTTCCGCTGCAAGGTCTGCCATGCCGACCTCGGCTTCGAGTTCAAGGCCGGGGGCAACCAGATCAACATGCTCAAGATCATCGACGGCCAGTTCTGCGGCGCCTGTCACAACGGGGAACTCGCCTGGTCGGTCGAGAACTGCAACCTGTGCCACTCGGCGAAACCCGGCACGTCGACCCACGTGCACGAGAGCACCCTGCAGAAGCTCGCCCCGGCACCCGCGAATCCGGCCGCTGGCGCTGCTTCTGCAGCCACGGCGCGGCGCTAGGAGCATGAGCATGAGCCACCTCGCCAGCGCCCGCAACCTCGTTGCCGCCCTCCTCTGCGCCACCCTCGGCCAGGCGACGGCCCAGGACAAGTCACCCAAGGCCGTCTACGAATCCAGTTGCGCGCCCTGCCATGCCGCCGGCGTGCTCGACGCCCCCAAGTTCGGCAATGCCGCGCAGTGGGCACCGCGGGTCAAGGCCGGCATGGACGCGCTCGTCAAGAGCGCCGTCGCCGGCACGGCCAAGGGCATGCCACCCAAGGGCGGCCGCGCCGACCTGAACGAGGCGCAACTGCGCGCCGTCATCGACTACATGATCGCCGGCGGCCCGCCCAAGGCGCCAGGGCCGGTCGCAGCCGCACCCGCGCCCGCAGCCGCACCGGCGGCGGTGCCAGCCGGCCCTGCATCGGTGGGCGCGAACGCGGCGCTGACCAGCGTGGCACGCGCGGCGCCGACCCCACCGGCGAGCGCGGAGGTCAACGCCTTCAACCGCCTGCTCAAGCCTCTCGGCCGCTTCAACCGGCCAGCGGTGGAGTCGGGCATCCACGACCCGGCCAACGACATGACGTTGCAGCTCCAGCCGCCGTCGGTGGCCTTTGCGACGCTGCCCAAGAGCCTGGCCGGCAACCACGTCGACTGGGTCAAGGCGCTCGACGCCAAGGGCATCACGCCGCGCTGGGACCGCACCGACGCGGCGGCCAATGCGATCGTGATGGACCTGAACATCGTGCGCGAGGTCAAGGGCTCGATGCCCGACGTCGTCTACCCGCACAAGCAGCACACCGAATGGCTGGACTGCTCGAACTGCCACCCCAAGATCTTCGTGCCGCAGAAAGGCGCCAACCAGATCAGCATGGCCTCGATCCTGCTCGGCCAGCAGTGCGGCGTGTGCCACGGCAAGGTCGCCTTCCCGGTGTCGGAGTGTCGCCTGTGCCACTCGCGCAAGAAGGCGGCCGCGACCGTCGCCGGCGAGGCCGCGCGATGAGACCACCCTGGCATTGGACGCTCGCCGCGCTGCTGGTCGCCGCCAGCGCCGCCGCGCAGCCGCAGGCCGAGAC
>Ga0209682_10000610_pt1 | contig 12318 bp, 6 predicted proteins | sample DOMMetBare2Fresh_2_FD_187471 | JGI IMG/M metagenome (GOLD analysis project Ga0209682, IMG submission 187471) | Wetland sediment microbial communities from St. Louis River estuary, USA, under dissolved organic matter induced mercury methylation -... | ecosystem: Environmental > Aquatic >...
ACTGTTAGATAATTAACTCTTGGTGAATTCGAGTCCCCCACACCCCATACGGAGCCCCGCAAATCACCGGATTTGCGGGGTTTCTTCTTGTCCGCCGCCTCGGGAGCGGTCCCCTACATCTTGGGCGCTAACCTCTCGCCATCCCGGCGCTTTCCAGCGCGCCGCAGCTCACTTGTCATCTTCTTGCCATTCCTGGGATGCCCGAAGCGTACCCGGGGTACGCTGACGCCGCCGCAGCGCCGGTTCACGGTGCGTGACCCTCGAGATTGATTTCGGCCAATGCCTCGCGCCTATTTCGAGCGCGGCGGCGCCTTCGCCTTGCCCTTGCCCGGGAAGCGGCTCCCAGGTCCGTACTCGACACCTGGTCCACGCTGCGCCTTCGAGGTCTTCCTGAGGAGGTGCCGATCCACCATGTCCCTCAGGATGCCGCGGGCTCGCTGGACCTCGACCTCGAGCATGTTCTGCACCGTTCGGTTCGTGACCTTCCCGTACTCGCGCACGTGGGCGATGACCTTCCGGTCGATCTCGTCCACGGTCCGACGCTGGTAGGGTACCGCCGCTCCGAGCTCTCGCAGCACGTCCCCACGCAGCCGGTAGGACGGGTTGGTCCGACGCGCGGTCTGTCGCGTGGGCTCCAGGATGCCGACCGCGTCCGTCGCCAGGCGCCTCAGGACCTGCTCGGCCTCGACCACGGCCTTCTGGAGCAGCGGGGCGAGCTGCTGGGCCGACACGGACTTCACGCTGCAAAGGCGGAAGAGCACGAGCATGGTGTCGGTGTCGTCGCGCTCCTGCTCCGGCAGCTGGGCGGCGTACCGTGCCACCTGGGTGTTGGCCCTCCCACCGACCAGGCTCACGCGCACGTGGTCGTGATGTGACTCGATCCGCGGGAGGTCTCGCCCGGCGCTGATCATCTCGCGGAACATCCGGTCCACGCCGCGCCCCACCTCCTCGGCGAGCCCTAGCACCCTGGCGGCCTTGGCCAGGCAGGGGTTCCGCGGCTTCGACGGGTGGGTGAGGATGTTCTCGGGCGTCACGCCTGAGACCAGGGGCCCGGGCGAGACGACGGCGAGGAGCTCCGGGGAGTGGATGACGTTGACGGGCCCACCGAGGTGGTGGTCGCGGTGGATGATGGCGTTGGCAAGCGCCTCTCTCACGGCGAGCGTCGGGAAGTCTTCGAGCTGGACCTGCTGGCCACCCGGGAGGTTGAGCGGCGTCACCGACTGGCGGGCGCGAACGAGCTGGAGCGTCGCCTGGAAGCCGGTGAGCAGCGGCGCCGATAGGCGCTCGATCGCCTTGGGCTCACCGCCCGGTGTGGCCCGGTACTCGTACACGATGACAGGCGGGCTCCCGGGGGGCGGCTTCGCGAAGAGGAGCTGTCCGGCGATGAGGACCCGGCCTGCGTTCGTGCCGACTCCGAGCGCCCTGAGGAGCTCCTCGGTCCCGAGCCTGGCCAGCCGTCGCCGCTCGTCGGTGAAGTTGGCCAGGAGCCCCCTGGCGACCTCCAGGGCCGGCTCCGAGAGGTCCTTGAGGCTCAGCTCCGTCTCCCGGGCGGTCAGGTCGATCCCGAGACGGTCCTCGCGAAGCCGCATCTGCTCGCTCGGATCCATGGGCTGGCAGTCCCGCCCCACGCGGCGTGGCGCTCGCCCCTGGGGATCCGAGTGGATCTCCGGGCTCTGGGGCACCGAGACGAAGATCAGGCGGATCTTGCCGACCCGCTCTTCCCAGGCGTCCACCGTCAAGGGTGGCCTGCTGAGCTCCCACACCCGCCGGCGCACGGCATCGACTTCGAGGGAGCAGCCGACCAGGGCCGAGGCCCCTGCCTTCTGGTCGGCGACGCCCACGACCACGACCCCGCCGGAGGAGTTCGCAAAGCAGAGCGCGGCGTCTGCGACTATCTTGAGCGTGTCGCCGTCGCTCCGGCCCTGCTCCTTGAACTCCAGGGTCTTGGACTCCAGATCGCGGGGCGTCGCGCCTGCCTGGATGGCGGCCAGCGCAGCTCGAGCTTCGTCGGTCCTGGGCATCGGCACCTCGGTTTCGGACGGGTTTATACATACCCTTCACAGTGAAGGGATGCAATAAACTCGATCGAAACTCGCCATGTCATCAGCCCCCCGAGCCGCCGGCCCCGCCCACCGCCTCCAGCACCGCGACCGGGTCCACCCTCTTCCGGTACCTCACCACCCTGGCACCCGCCGGCAGCGCGCCCTCTCCGACGTTTCGCTCCTCGTCGAGGCAGAGGATCAGGTTCTCGATCCTGGCCTCCCGGAGGCGCGCCAGCTTGGTGGCGAGGTACTCGGGCGTCCAGAATCCCACGATCTCCACGAGCCACCGCCGACGTGGCTCGCCTCGCGGCTGGACGGCGAAGTCGGGGAAGACGAGGTGGCCCCCGGCCTGGACGGGCTCGGGCTCGCGCACGATCTCCCAGCCGGGCGCGGCGCGGGCGAAGTCGCGGGCGAAACGCTGCTCCACCAGGCTGTCGAAGCGCCTGGGCTCGGCGGAGGGGAAGATCGGGTCACCGGTCGTCAGGGTCACCGCGTAGACCTGCTCTCGAAGCTCGACGTGGGCGGTGAGGACGAAGCGCCTGGTCCAGGCGAGCACGGGCAGGACCGCCCCGAGGGCGCGCCCGTAGAGCCGGGTCGACCGGAAGAGGGCGAAGGGGCCCGAGATGGAGAGGCGGACCCCTTCGGCTCCGCGCCCCGGCGCGACGGTGCAGAGCAGGCCCCGCAGGGCGGCGTGGCGCACCACCGCGCGGGCATTCCCCTCCACGGCCACCTCGACGCGGAGCGAGCGCTCGAGGAGCGCCTGCGCCAGGAGGAGGTTGGCCCGGAGCGCCACCTCTCCGGGGTCGAGGCCACCGGGCGGGATGACCCTCCGCTCGCCGGGGAGGTCGGCGAAGAGGGCCTCGCCCAGTGCGGCGGGCGCGAGGCCGAGCCCGGCGGCGCAGGTGGCGAGCACCGCCTCGGGGGCCGCCCCGGGGCTGCGAGCCATCGCTGCGAACACCCCGGCCCTGGCCTCCCTCGGCGGCAGCGGCGCCTCGACGCGGCTCCGGGCCCAGCCGAGGAGGAGGTGGGCCACCAGCCGCTGGTGGTCGGCGGCGCAGCCGGGCACCGGCTCACGGAGCCGCTCCTCCAGCGCTCGCACCGGCTGCCCGGCCTCCCGCTCCCAGAGCTCGAGGAGCCGGCGGATCCAGGGCCGGTCCGCCGCCGTGAGGAATCGCGGGTGGGCCGTGCCACCCCGCAGCTCACACGAGATGAGGCTGGCGGGGAGCAAGTCCGGCCCGCCTCCGCCGGGCCTGCACCACCTCGGTCGTGCCGCGCATGACGAGCTCATAGACCACCGCCGACTTCCCCTCCCGCGGACGCAAGAGCCGCCCGATCCGCTGGACGTGCTCCCGCTCACCCCCGGCGCCGCCCACCACGACGGCGACCTCGGCGTCCGGCACGTCGAGCCCCTCGTTGAGCACCCGCGCGGAGACCAGCGCCATGAGCTCACCGCGCCGGAACCGCTCCAGGGCCGCCGCGCGTTCCCCGCGGGAGATGTCGCAGGTCATGGGCATGACGAGGTGGTCCCGCGCCACGGCGTAGGCGGTGGCGTTGTCGGCTGTGAAGACCAGCACCTTCGAGCGGGCGTGACGCGCCAGGAGCTCGGCCACCGCCCGCCGCTTGGCCGCCGGGTAGGCGAGGAGCTCCCGGCTGGTCCGGAACGCCTCCAGGGCCCGCCGTCCGACCTCGGTCCGCGAGGCGTGCCGCACGAAGTCCGGCCAGGCAGCGCCAGGCTGCGACCGCTGGAAGGCGCGGAGCACCGGCCGGTAGGTGGTCGAGGCCCGGTCCCAGGCGAGCCGCTCCCGGAGGTCGAGCTCGAGGCGGAGGGTGATGAGGTCGAAGGGGGCCAGCCAGCTGCCGGCGAGATCGCCGATGGCGAGCTCGAAGGTCACCGGCCCGAGGAGTGCCTCCAGCCGCTCGGCCGACGGTCCCCCAGGCGGCGTGGCCGTGAGCCCCAGCCGCGCCGGGGCCGCGCAGAGCTCCAGCGCCTCGTCGCGCTGCCCGTCGCCGAAGTGGTGGGCCTCGTCCACCACCAGCAGGCGGAAGCGGTCGCCGATCCGCGCCATGTGGCGCCAGCCGCTCTCGAAGGTGGCCACGGTGAGGGCCTCAACCGTGTGCACCCCGTCACCGAGCTGGCCTATCGGGCCCGGGCTGGCGGCCTCCAGCTCCCGGATCCACTGCTCCAGGAGCACGCGGGTGGGCACCAGGACCAGCGCGGGCCCGTGGAGCCGGGCGATGGCTGCGATGGCGAGGCGCGTCTTCCCGCTCCCGGTCGGGAGCACCACCAGGCCCCGCCGCCCCGCTCGCTCCCAGGCCCACAGCGCCGCGTCCTGGTAGGGGCGGAGCGCGGGCGCAGCCACCGGCAGCGAGAGGTCCGCCGGACGGCCGGCCTGGTCGTCGACGCGGACCTGCCGCCGGACGAGCTCCTGGCGGATCGCCTCCAGGTACATGGCCGGCGCCCGCAGCGCCGAGACGCGCGGATCCCAGAGGACTCCCGGCAAGTCCTGGAGGTCCGGCGAGGCCGGCGGTTCCTCCAGGAGGAGGGTTCCACGATCGAAGCGGAGGCGCACGACACGGAAGTCAGCAAGGAGCGGGCCAGCGTGATCACCGGTTCTCCCGCGGTGCCATCCGTGCCACGCACTCTGCGCGGCTCCAGGCACCCGATCCGTCGCCCCTCGGGATCGTCGAGTCCGGGCGGACCTGGTGGCGCCATCTGGGGATGATCCCTTGACGTGCCGCCATGACTAGTGAAGGCCTCGTTCCCAGCTCGGGTCCTTGGTCAAGGATCCCTTCCCAGCAAGGCACCGATGGCTCCCAGTGTGACAGGCCGGTACACGAGCTCCGGCGCCGGCGGGCAGCCTGTCGAGGCGTTCATCCCGGCACCGCTGCCCCCTCGAGAGCCGGCGGGTGACGCTCCTCGAGTCGCCCATCGCGGCGCGCCGCCCCGGCTACGCCGCGTACGTCGCCCGGACCGGCGCCTTCGTCCCGCGGCGACCCCGGTGAGCACGCCGCGGGATCCCCGCCGATCCTTCGCAGGCCTGGCCGCTCTGCTACGATGCCGCCATGAGCGAGCCGGGGAGCCAGGACGGCGACCTTCAGCGGAAGGAGATCTTCCGCGCACTGGCGGATCATTCCCGGGACATCCTCTCGGTCCTCGACGCACAGGGGCGCCTGGTCTTCAACTCGGCTGCCGCTGAGGCGATCAGCGGGTACACGCTCGAGGAGCTGGCTGGGATCGACACCTTCGCGCTCATCCACCCGGAGGACCAGCAGACGGTCCAGCAGGCCTTCTCCTCGGTGCTGGCGTCCCCCGGGGCCACCGCCACCGTCCGCTACCGCTACCGGACCAAGGCCGGCAGCTGGACCTGGATGGAGGCGGTCGCGGTCAACGAGCTGGAAAACCCGGTCCTGCGCGGCGTGGTGGCCAACTCCCGGGACATCAGCGAGCGGGTGCGCGCCGAGGAGGCGCTGCGGGCCAGCGAGGAGCGCTTCCGGAGCTTCCTTGCGGCCTGTCAGGAGGGCTTCCTTCGGGTCGGCGCGGGCGGCGCCATCCTCGACTGCAACGAGCAGCTGGCCCGGCTCCTCGGCTGCAAGGACGCCGCCGAGCTGCTCTGCCACCACCTCACCGACTTCGTCTTCCCCGAGGACAGGGCGGCGCTGCTGGCGCGCGAGGCCATCCGCCGGCAGGGCCAGTCGGAGCGCTACGTCTTGCGGGTACGACGCCTCGATGGGACGGAGCGCTGGCTCCAGGTCTCGGCCGCGCCCCAGCGAGACGCATCGGGCGAGGTGGTCGCAGGCATGGCCTTCCTGGCCGACGTCACGGAGTCCCGGGCGCTGGAGTCCCGGCTGAACCGGGCGCAGACCCTCGAGAGCCTGGGCACGCTCGCTGGGGGCGTGGCCCACGACTTCAACAACCTGCTGGTCGGCATCCTGGGCGGTGCCGACGTGGCCCGACAGGAGCTCCCACCCGGCCACCCGGCGCAGGAGTCGCTCCGCATCGTCACCGAGGCGGCCCAGCGCGCCGGTGGGCTGTGCCGGCAGCTCCTCGCCTTCGCCGGGCGCGCCGAGCCTCGGCTCGAGCCGGTCCACCTCGGGGCGCTGGTCAAAGAGACGGCCGACCTGCTGGGCGTCTCCGCCGGCCGCCGGCGCACCCTGCGCTGCCAGGTGGAGCCGGACCTGCCGGACGTCATGGGGGATCCCCACCAGCTCCGCCAGGTGCTCCTCAACCTGGTCACCAACGCCGCCGAGGCCTCGGGGGCCGGCGACGCCATCTCCCTCTCCGCACGCCAGGTGGTGCTCGACGCCCAGGCGCTGCGCACCTTCCAGTTCGGCGACGCGGGCGAGGCGGGTCGCTGGGTTCAGCTCCAGGTGACCGACCTGGGCCACGGCATCGCCCCGGCCGTGCTGGCCCGCATCTTCGATCCCTTCTTCTCCACCAAGGCCTCCGGGCGCGGCCTCGGCCTGGCTGCGACCCTCGGCGTGGTCCGGCGTCACGGCGGCTGCATCCGGGTGGAGAGCGAGCTGGGTTCTGGCACCACCTTCACCATCCTCTTGCCGCCGAACAAGCGGTCGGAGTCCACGCGCCCGGCCCCGTCCTCCGATGGTCCCTCGGATCACCTTCGGTTGCAGGGACGGGTCCTGGTGGTGGACGACGAGCCGACGGTGCGCCGGGTGGCCCGACGCATCCTCTCCGGCATCGGCCTCGAGGTGACCGAGGCCGACGACGGCCTCGAGGGCGCTGCGGCGGTGGAGGCCGACCCTTCCCGCTACGCGCTCGTGCTGCTCGATCTCACCATGCCTGGGCTCGACGGCGTGGGGGCGCTGGCCCGGATCCGCGCCGCCGCGCCTGGCCTCCCCGTCATCCTGGCGAGCGGCTACGCCCAGGAGGAGGCCCGCGCCAGGCTGCGCGAGCTGCGCGTCACCGAGCTGGTCGAGAAGCCCTACGACGTGGCGACGCTCCGCGAGGCCTGCCGGCGGGCGCTGGCGACCCGTCCCTCGGCGCCCTAGCTTCGCAGGCGCCGGGCCAGCGTGAGCGTCGTCAGCTCGAGCTCGAGATCGGCGAGCAGCAGGCCTGCCTGGCCGTGGGGAGGATGTACCAACGATCTGCTCGGCCCGCGGCACCACGCGCGAACATGGCACCTGGACCGACCGGTCGATTCTCACGAGGACGCGAGCCCAAGAGCGGGTCACAGTCACCGCTGACACGACCCTCGCCTTCCAGGTGCGCCTCGCCGGTGGCGGCCAGGTCACCCAGCCTGGCGTTCGGGTCGCATGAAGTCCCAAACAGCCACTGATTCGAGTGCCCGAACCAGTCACCACCTGGGACCGCAAGGGTTTCCTGACCGCAGGCGAGGTGCCCCCTAGGCCGCGCCGCTTCCTCAATGGCGGGTCGTGGTCAGAGGGCCAACGAGGGTCTGGCTGAGGAACTGATCGCTCGAGCCACCGCCGGCGCTGAACAAGCGAGTGATATGGGAGAAGAGGCCACCCGGGATCTTGCGATGCGCCAGGCTACGTGCCAGGGCGGGACCGGGACCTCAGACGCGGCCGGGCCTCAACCAGCGCACCGCCGGGACAGGTGAAGCGCCGAGAAGGATCGGGCCGAGGATCAGAGATCGCGAACCTCGCCCGCATGCTCCGTGGAGAAGGCGTCCGCCACCGCCTGGGCCGGCGCCGCATGCCGGCCTCAGGACATGCCTTTCGGACGGATCGGGACGGCAGGCCTGGCGGCCCGCGCCGCACTCGCCAGGCGGACGGCGCTACCGGAGCGTCCGATCTGGAAGGTGCCCACCATGGCTGCCAGCTCCTCGGACTGGCTGCTGAGCTCGCTGGCCGCCGAGGAGGACTCCTCGGCCGAGGCAGCGTTCGATTGGGTCACCTTGTCCATCTCGCTGACGGCCTGGTTCACCCGGTCGATGCCGGCCGCCTGCTCCTTGGCCGAGGTGGCGATCTCGGCGACGATCCCGGAGACCCTGCCGATGCCGGACACGATCTCGCCGAGCTTGGCGGCCATCTGCTTGGCAGTCACCTCACCCTCGCCGGCCTGCTTGACCGACTGGCGGATGAGCTCCTCGGTCTTCTGCGCGGCCTCCTTGGAGCGCAGCGCCAGTGAGCGGACCTCCTCGGCAACCACCGCGAAGCCGCGTCCCGCCTCGCCGGCACGCGCCGCCTCCACCGCCGCATTGAGCGCCAGGAGGTTGGTCTGGAAGGCGATCTCGTTGATGTCCTTGATGATCTGCGAGGTGCCCTGCGCCGAGGTCTTGATCTTCGCCATGGCACCCTGCATCTGGTCCACGGCGGCTGCACCTTCGGTGGCCGAGGCCCTGGCCGACTGGGCCAACGCGTTGGCCTGCTGCGCGTTGTCGGTGGCCTGCCGGGTGATGGCGAGGACCGACTCCAGCGAGGAGGAAGTCTCCACCAGGGAGGAGGCCTGCTCGGACGCGCCGGAGGCGACCACCTGGGACGAGGAGGCGATCTGGGACGAGGCGGAGGAGACCTGCTCCACCGCCGCCGCCACCTGGGCCATGGCCTCGTGGAGCGCCTCGCCGGTGGCGTTGAGCGAGTCCCTGATCTTGGCGTGGTCGCCCTGGTAGCTCCCGGTCACCCTGGCGCGCAGGTCCCTCCGGGCGAGCCGCTCCAGCACCCCGGCCGCCTCGTCGATGGGTTCGAGGACCGCGTCGAGCGTCTGGTTGACGCCCTCCACGATCTTGCGGAAGTCGCCCTGGTGCTTCGAGGCGTCGGCCCGGGTGCCGAGCCGCCCGCTCACCGCCGCCTCGACGAGCATGGCGGCGTCGGCGACCAGCAGGTTGACCGCGTCGATGCAGGTGTTGAGGTTGCTCGTGATGGTGTTGAAGTCGCCGGCGTAGCTGTCGGTGAACTTCGGAGGGATCTGGCCCCTGGAGATGTCGTCGACGTACCGGGCTGCCGCGTTGAGCGGGCCGATGACCGCGTCGAGCGTCCGGTTCACGCCCTCCACGACCTTCCGGAAGTCCCCCTCGTGCGTCGAGGCGTCGGCCCGGGTGGCCAGCCGCCCCTCCACCCCGGCCTGCGCCAGGGCCCCGGCGTCGCTCACCAGCCTGTTGATGGCGTCGATGCAGCGGTTCAGGTTGTCCTTGATGGCGTTGAAGTCGCCGTTGTAGCTGTCGGTGATCCTGGGCGGAATCCGTCCCCTCGAGATCTGGTCGATGCAGGTCGCCGCGACGTTGAGCGGACCGACGACGGCGTCCAGCGTCTCGTTGAACCCCTCCACGATCCTCCTGAAATCACCCTTGTGCGTCGAGGCGTCGACCCGCGTAGCCAGCCGCCCCTCCACCCCGGCCTGCGCCAGCGTGGAGGCGTCGGCCACCAGCGACTTCACGGCGTCGATGCAATCGTTCAGGCTCGACTTGATCTGGTTGAAGTCGCCCTCATAGGTGTCGGTGATCCTGGGCGGGATCCTTCCCTGCCCGATGCTCGAGACGTAGTCGACCGTCACCCGCAAGGGCCGCTCGAAGGCATCCAGCGTCTCGTTCACGCCGGCCAGGATGGGCCGGAAGGTAGAGTCCACCCGTGCCAGCTCGCCGCGGACCTCGAGATCGCCGCGAGAGACCGCCGCCGTGACCAGGCCGACCTGCGCGACCAGCTCCCCCAGGCTCTGCCGCAGGCGCCGGGCCAACATGATCGCGAAGAGCCCCACCACCGCCAGGACGCCCGTGGACAGCAGGACCAGGCGGAGGCTGAACATCCTGACGGCGTCCTTCGCCGAGGCTTCTGCTTCAGCGGTTGCCTTGTTCGCCAGCTCCGCCAGGCGGTCGATGGCCTCGCGGTGCGCCTGGAACAGCGCCGCGATCCTGACGAGCGCCTCCCGGCCGGCCGCCTCCTGTCCAGTGAGGAAGGCCGGGACCACCTCTCGATTCAAGGCGTCCAGGAATGCCGTGCCGGTGCGGTGGGCGCTGAGCTCGCCGCTCAAGATCGCTCCGGGTGGAAGTCGCTTCTCCCATCCCTGGTGAGCGTCCTCGAACTCCTTGGTGAGCTTGGCGATCTGGTCACGGAGCGCCGCCCGGTCCGATGCGCCTTCGAGCCGGAGCCCCGCCAGATAGGCCTCCACTGCGAAGGCCGGCGGCGGCAGGATGTCGGCCACCAGGTCCTTCTGGAGGGCGATGCCCTTGTACAAGGGACCGTTGATCTCCACGGTGGCACTGGACCGCAGCGCCTCCACGCCCAGGACCAGCACGCCAGCGAAGAACAGCGCGATCATGATGGCAATACGCTGGGCAGAGCTCATGGCGAACTCGGTGTCGTTCGGTTCGGCATTCGACGTCCTCGCGTCCCTGGCCGTGCGGGCCTCTCCCGGAGAGGCTCGGTCCACGCAGTGGCCTGACCCGGGTTTCAGCAAGACCTGTGCCGGGGGAAGCGGGCTCGCTCTGGCGACTCCTAGAGTACGTTGACACTGGCGCCGACCGCCTCAGCGGACCCGGGGTGTGTATTCACCCTCCTCCTTCCAGCGCCACCTCCTGGCGAGGAACCGGCGACGCGTTCCCATCGAGGTCAAAGTGACAGGCGCTAGGACCTCGCATAGGCCGAAGCCTAAGGTAGTCCGCGACATACACCCCCGCGGGCCGTCGGGCCGATGAGCTTGAGCAACTCCGGTCAATTGGCGTTGCGTTCGCGCAGTGCGTGTTGGCTATTCCACTCTCCGTGACTTTCCGCCTCGGGACCTCGGCGACGCTCCTGCTTCGCCGCACGTCCTGTCCTCCCTGCTGTTCCGTTGCCATTCCTGGTGGGGTTTCATGGGGCATCGTGGGGAATCATGGGGCATCGCGTACCGCCTTCTCTTCACTGGTACGACGTCGTTTCCGGAGAGAAGCAGCGTGACATCGCACTGTTGGCTGATTAACTATTGGTGAGTTCGAGTCTCCCATACGCTTCCTGCCGAATTCGGCCGCGTTCTCGATTGCTTCCGGGTTCCGGCCATGGGCCAACCGGCTCGTCGTGGCGTCCCGTTGCCATTCTCAAGGCGGTCGCTTCGCTCTGGGAAGCAGTCGCGCCGCCCGATCGAACCGGGGTATCTTGTGCACGGGAAGGTCCTCATCTTGGTTGGTGGCCTCGCAACCCCAACGATCGATGGGTCAACCTTCCCCTCCAACTTTCCTCCCGCGCCCCGCGGCGTTGCCTCCGATCGCGATTCACGAACCTTGGTTTGGACGACAGAGGAAGGAGCGACCGATGCCCCATGTCGTCCTCGAAGAGGCGCTCGATCTCGGGCTCGCCTGCCAGGGCATCAAGCTCGCGGCGGTGCGGAGCGGAACCGAGATCCTCAAGGTGGTCGATGTCTACCTGAACCGGTCGAGCCGCACGGCCCTCGTCGACTGCGTCGTGGTCGAGGAAGGTCGCTCGCGGTCCTTCTACGTGCAGCTCTCACAGAAGGACCGGCAGATCACCGTCCGGCTCCTTCCGGCCACGGATCCGGAGAAGACCGAGGGCGTGAAGCGGATCATGGCGCTCATCGCCAGGCAGCTCCATGAGGCGATCGGAGGAAGCCGCTTCGGGAAGACCAACCTGCAGGAGTACTTGCAGTGAGCGGCGGTCGGGTTGCGGCGGGCGGTGAAGGTCGCGTGGTTGGGCGATGAGCTTCGTCGCTGACCGCGTGGACGCCACGCTCGAATGGAGCGTCGTCGGCAGCTTCACCCGCCTCGGCTCGGCGCTGCGCCGGCGCCTCGACCACTGGGAGCCTCTCCAGGGCAGGAGGCTGGCTGGGCGAGTGGTGGTGCTGACAGGCGCCACCTCCGGGCTCGGGTACGAGGCGGCGCGGACCCTGGCCGGCCTGCCACGGGTACTTGACCGAGGCGTCGAGGCTCGCGCGGGTGAGGTTGAGCCCGACCGCCCGGCCGCCCGGGGCGACGACCTTGGGCTCGAGGCGGGTGAGCAGTCGCAGCGTCTGGGCGTTGCCCTCGAACCCGCCGACCGCGAAGGAGGCCTCCGCCAGGGCCCGCTCGCCGTTGTGGCCGAAGGGTGGGTGCCCGAGGTCGTGCGCGAGGCAGGCGGTGTCGACCACGTCCGGGTCGCACCCGAGCGACTTGCCCAGCTCGCGGCCGACCTGCGCGACCTCGAGGGTGTGGGTCAGCCGGGTGCGCACGAAGTCGTCGCTCGCCGGACCGAGGACCTGGGTCTTGGCCCCCAGCCGGCGCAGGGCCGAGGAGTGCACGACGCGCGCCCGGTCGCGGGCGAAGTCCCCGCGGCGCGGGTCCTTCGGCGGCTCGGGGAGGCGGCGCTCGCGGTCGGCGCTGCTGTACCCGGACGG
>Ga0209682_10000611_pt1 | contig 12318 bp, 11 predicted proteins | sample DOMMetBare2Fresh_2_FD_187471 | JGI IMG/M metagenome (GOLD analysis project Ga0209682, IMG submission 187471) | Wetland sediment microbial communities from St. Louis River estuary, USA, under dissolved organic matter induced mercury methylation -... | ecosystem: Environmental > Aquatic >...
ACGTTCTTCGCCCCTTCGCGCGCGGCGGTGTAGAACTTGCCGCTCATCAGGCGCGCCAGGTACTTGTTCAGCGCGCCCACCGGCGGGCTGATCGACATGTCGTTGTCGTTCAGGACGACCAACATGTCGGCCATCAGGCCGCCGTGGGGCACGCCGGCGTTGTTCATGGCCTCGAAGGCCATGCCGGCGGTCATCGCACCGTCGCCGATGATGGCCACGGTACGGCGGTCCTCGCCCTTGATCTTGGCCGCCAGCGCCATGCCGAGCGCGGCCGAGATCGAGGTGCTGGAGTGGCCGGTGCCGAAGGTGTCGTACTCGCTCTCGGCGCGGCGCGGGAAGCCGCTGATGCCACCCAGTTGGCGCAGGCTGCCCATGCGATCGCGCCGGCCGGTCAGCACCTTGTGCGGGTAGGTCTGGTGGCCGACGTCCCATACCAGACGATCGCGCGGCGTGTCGAAGACGTAATGCAGGGCAACGGTGAGTTCGACCGTTCCGAGGTTGCTCCCCAGGTGCCCGCCGGTCTGGCTGACGGTGTCGAGCACCTTCTGGCGGACCTCGTCGGCCACGCCCTTGAGTTGGTGCCGTTGCAGCCGACGCAGATCCGCCGGGCTGTCGATGCGGCCGAGCAGCGGCGCGGTGGTCATTTCAGCTTTCACGTTCCACTACCTTGTCGGCAAGCATCGCCAGCGCGCCTGTTGCAGTCAGGCCGCAGCGCCCGAGCGCCGCCAGCGCATCGTCGCGCAGACGGTTCGCATAGGCCTGCGCCGCGTCGAGGCCCAGCACCGAGACGTAGGTCGGCTTGTTGTTTTCGACATCCTTGCCGGCGGTCTTGCCGAGTGTCTCGGAGGGCTGGGTGACGTCCAGGATGTCGTCGACGACCTGGAACGCCAGGCCGAGCGCGGCACCGTAGTCCGCCAGTGCCACGTGTGCCACGGGCGTCGTCCGCCCGCAGGCGGCGCCCATCATCACGCTGGCCTGGAGCAGCGCGCCGGTCTTGCGCAGGTGCATGTCGCGAAGCGCCGATTCGCTCAGCGGCTTACCGATGCTGGCCAGGTCGATCGCCTGGCCGCCGGCCATGCCGGCGTGGCCCGCCGAGCGTGCGAGCAACGCACACAGCCGTGCCTGCAGTTCCGGTGGCACGCCATGGTCGGGCGTCAGGACCTCGAACGCCAGCGCCTGCATGGCGTCGCCGGCCAGCATCGCCTGGGCCTCACCGTACTTGACGTGGACCGTCGGCTTCCCGCGGCGCAGCACATCGTCGTCCATGCAGGGCATGTCGTCGTGGATCAGCGAATAGGCGTGGATCAGTTCGACCGCCACCGCAGCCCGCATCGCCGCATCGGCGAGGCCATCGACCGCCTCGCAGGCAGCCAGCGCCAGCAACGGGCGCAGCCGCTTGCCGCCGTCGAGCACGCCATAGCGCATCGCCTCGCCCAGGCCCGCCGGCGCGTCGGCCGGCACCCAGGTTTCGAGCGCGGATTCGACGGCCGCCTGGCCCTTGCGGGCCCAGGCTTCGAACTCGGTCGGAGTCATGTATCGGTCCAGGGTTTCAGCTGCCCGTCCTCGAGCACCTTGACCTGGTCTTCCACCGCCTTCAGGCGGATGCGGCAGAAGTCGAGCAGCTGCGCGCCGCGGCGGTAGCTGTCGAGCAGCCTGTCCAGCGGCATCTGGCCCCCCTCCATCGCCGCGACCAACTGCTCCAGTTCGGCCAGGGCGGCCTCGTAGCTGGGCGGATCGGTGGGCGTGGTTTCTTTCGGCGTTCGTGCCATCTCGGAACATTGAATCAATCTGAAATTCTAGTCGGTTGCGCCAGGGTGCCGGCCGCCGCCTGCAGCCCGGGTAGAATGATCGGCTCGCTCTGGAATCGGGCCCTCGTGGCCCGATATTCCTTTGCGGATCCCAACTCACCCGCGGGGCCACCGGGTGGGGGTTCGACATCCTTGAAGGAGATCCTTTGGATCATGTCCGACCTGAGCGTCAGTCTCCAAGCTCTCGAGCGTAGTCGCTCGCAACTTCCGGTTACCAGTTATTTCGACGAGGGTCTGTTCCGCAGGGAACAGGAACGCATCTTCCAGTCCTGCCCGGCCTACCTCGGGCATGGCCTTGCGGTGCCCGAGGTCGGGGACTATCTCGCCCTCGAGCGTGAGGGTGAGGGCCGAGCGCTCGTGCGCACGCCCAAGGAGGTCGAACTCGTCTCCAACGTGTGCCGGCACCGTCAGGCAATCATGCTCAAGGGGCGTGGCAATACGGGCGGCCACATCGTCTGCCCGCTGCACCGCTGGACGTACAGCCTGAACGGTGAACTCATGGGCGCGCCGCACTTCGCCGAGGATCCGTGCCTGAACCTGCGCAACTACCCGGTCCAGGCATGGAATGGCCTGATCTTCGAAGGCGGCCCGGGGCGGCGCCACGTCGCCACCGACCTCGCCGGGCTCGGTGTGGCTGCCGATCTGGACTTCTCCGGCTACGTCTTCCACTCGGCACAGATGCACGAGTGCGCGTACAACTGGAAGACGTTCATCGAGGTCTACCTCGAGGATTACCACGTGGCACCGTTCCACCCCGGCCTCGCCGGATTCGTGGATTGCGGCGAGTTGCGCTGGGAATTCGGCGCGCAGCATTCGGTGCAGACGGTGGGCGTGAACCATGCGCTGGCGCGGCCGGGCTCGCAGACCTATCGCCAATGGCACCAGGCCGTGCTCGACCGCTACGGAGGCGAAACGCCCGAGCATGGCGCGATCTGGCTCACGCTGTACCCGACCGTCATGGTCGAGTGGTATCCGCAGGTGCTGGTCGTGTCGACGCTGCATCCACGCGGCCCGCGCACGACCCTCAACGTCGTCGAGTTCTTCTACCCCGAGGAGATCGCGGCGTTCGAGCCCGAATTCGTGGCGGCGCAGCAGGCGGCCTATATGGAGACGGTGCTCGAGGACGACGAGATCGCCGAACGCATGGATGCCGGGCGCAAGGTGCTGATGGAACGTGGCGACAACGAGGTCGGCCCGTACCAGAGCCCGATGGAAGATGGCATGCAGCACTTTCACGAGTGGTACCGGCAGGTCATGGGCGACGACCAGCCCTGACGCACGGCATCGGGGGCAGCCGATGCCATGGCGCTCCCATGCCGGCACGCGCGCGGCTCGCGGAACCCAGGGTGCGGCGAGCCCGGGGCCGGCATGACCTAGCATCGCCGCATGCCTGCACCGCTGCTGATGGTCTGCGCGAGCCTGCTGTTCTCCGTGATGGGCGTTTGCGTCAAGCTCGCATCCGACCAGTACGCCGCTGGCGAGATCGTGTTCTATCGCGCCGTCACCGGCGTGCTGATCATGGCAGGCTTTGCGCGCGCCACGCGTGTCTCCTTGCGCACGGCCGTGCCGGCGATGCACTTCTGGCGCAGCCTGACCGGCGTGATCGCACTCTCGCTTTGGTTCTACTCGATCGGTGGCCTGCCGCTGGCGACGGCGATGACGCTGAACTACATGTCCTCGGTATGGATGGCGCTGTTCCTGCTGGGCGGGGCGGTCATGATGGGTACGACGAGCCGCATCGACGGCCGGCTGATCGCGGTCGTGATCGCCGGCTTCGCGGGAGTTGCGCTGGTGCTGCGGCCGACCATCGACGACCGGCAACTCTGGCACGGTCTGTGTGGTCTGCTGTCGGGCCTGCTGGCGGCGCTGGCCTACCTTCAGGTCACGTCGCTCGGCCGGGCCGGCGAGCCCGAGGCGCGCATCGTTTTCTACTTCTCGATCGGTGGCGTCGTCGCAGGCATTGCGACGACTGCCTGGACCGGCGGCCTGCATGCGCACACCTGGCGCGGCGCCGCGCTGCTGGTGGCGATCGGCGTGCTGGCCACCATCGCGCAATGGATGATGACTCGCGCCTACGCGATCGGCCGCACCCTCGGCAACGCGTCACTGCAATACCTGGGCATCGCGTTTTCGTTCGCCTTCGGTGTCTGGCTGTTCGACGACCGTGTCACCTGGATGGCCGTGGCCGGCATGGCACTGATCGTCGCCGCCGGCCTCGCGGCAACGATGCTGAGCAGTCGCAACGCCGGCGCTGCCGTCCACCCGACCGAAACCTGACCCATGCCAAGGAGATGCCGATGAGCTACCGCACGCTGATCAGCGCCGAACAAGTCCGGGGCCTGCTCGCGGGGCCGCAACCGCCGGTCGTGCTCGACTGCAGCTTCGACCTCGCCGATACCGGTGCCGGCGAGCGTGCCTGGCGGGCCGGCCACCTGCCCGGGGCGCACTACCTGCACCTCGACCGCGACCTGTCGGGCCCGAAGGTGCCCGGGGGCCCGCGCTCGCCGGCCTTCACCGGCCGCCACCCGCTGCCGGACCGTGCCGAATTCCGGACCCTCGTCGGGCGCCTGGGCATTGCTCGCGGTGTCCAGGTCGTGGCCTACGACGGCCAGGGCTCACCCTATGCGTCGCGCGCCTGGTGGCTGCTGCGCTGGCTGGGTCACGACACGGCGGCCGTACTCGACGGTGGCACTGCAGCCTGGGTCAAAGCGGGCGGCTCGCTCACGACCGACCTGCCGCGTGCCGCAGCCGGTGCTCCCTACCCCGAGCAACCGCCCGCAATGCCCACCATCGACGCGGCGACGCTGTGGGCCAGCCTCGGCCGCGTGCGGCTGATCGACGCACGCGCTGGCGCACGCTTTCGTGGCGAAGCCGAGCCGCTGGACCCGGTGGCCGGCCACATCCCCGGTGCACGCTTGCGCTTCTTCCAGGACAACCTGGGCTCCGACGGCCGATTCAAGCCGGCCGCCCAGTTGCGCGCGGAGTTCGCCGCATTCGGCGGCGCGCCGCAGGAGGTGGTGCACCAGTGCGGCTCGGGCGTCACCGCCTGCCACAACCTGCTCGCCATGGCCCATGCCGGGATCGAGGGCTCGGTGCTGTACCCGGGCTCCTGGAGCGAGTGGTGCGCCGACCCGGCCCGCCCGGTGGCGCTCGGCTGACTCGGTTGACTGGGGTCAACACGCACCCGCGATGCTGGGCAACACTGCGAGCATGGCGGTGTCCCCGCTTTGAGCGATACAGGAGGTACACCATGTACAAACGGATCCTGGTTCCGACCGACGGCTCCGAGATCTCCGCCAAGGCGGTGCAGTCGGCTGCCGCGCTGGCGCGCCTGTCGGGCGCCACGATGGTGGCGTTGAGCGTGAAGGAGCCCTTCCCTTACAGCGCCATCTCCGAGATGCAGCCGGTGCCGCCGCAGGAGTTCTACGACGCCCAGGAGCGCATCGCTGCCGAGCGCGTGAAGCTGGCGATCGACGCCGCGCAGGCGGCCGGCGTGACCTGCCAGGGCTTCACAGTCGAGGCCTTGCACCCCTGGGAAGCCATCCTCGACCATGCCAAGAGCCAGGGCTGCGACCTGATCGTGATGGCCTCGCACGGCAGGCGCGGCCTGAGCGCGCTGCTGCTGGGCAGCGAAACCCAGAAGGTGCTGACCCACAGCCCGGTGCCGGTGCTGGTCGTCAAGTAAGGTCGCGCGGCTGGCGCGTCCGGTCAGTGCAGATGCAACAGGCCCTTGGCGGCCAGCACGAGGCCGAGACCGAGCGCCAGCCAGCCGATCTGGATCGCCGTCTCGCGCGCCGAAAGACGCTGCTGCAGTTGCGGCAGCAGGTCGGCCACGGCCACGTAGACGAAGCTGCTGGACGCCACGACGAGCAGGTAGGGGAATAGCGATTCCCAGGGCCCGACGGCAAAGTAGCCGAGCACGCCGCCGGCCACCGCCGCCAGACCCGACATCGCGTTGAACAACAGCGCCTTGCCGCGGCTGAAGCCGGCGTTGAGCAGCACGATGTAGTCCCCCGCCTCCTGCGGAATCTCGTGCGCGACGATCGCCAGCGAGGTCACCACACCCAGTCGTACATCGGCCAGGAAGGCGGCCGCGATGATCACGCCGTCGCAGAAGTTGTGGATGCTGTCACCCACCAGCACGCTGTAGCCGCCGCGGCCGGCCTGCTCGGCATCGAAATCGTGGTGATGGTGGTGGCCGTCGCCTTCGTGGTGATGGCCGTGGCGATACAACTCGGCTTTCTCGAGCAGCCAGAAGAACAGCAGCCCGCACAGCAGCGTGAGGAACAGATCCTGCGGCGTGGCCTTGCTCTCGAACGCCTCGGGCAGCACGTGCAGCAGCGCGGTACCCAGCAGCACGCCGGCGGACATGCTGACCAACCCCTTGACCACGCGGCGCAGCAGCGCCAGGGTCAGCGACGCCGCGACAAGCACGGACAACAGGCCACCGGCCAGGGTGGCGATCACGATGTAGAGGAGGGTCATGGGGAAGCGAAGCTCGGCGCTTCGGCAGTCCCGAGCGCCGGTGTCGATCTTATAGAGGCTGTCAAGCGACGCACGCTCGATCCCGTCGGCGCTCCGTCTCGGGTAGGCACAATCGGCCCATGTCATCCGTACCCGCATCCCTGCCGACACCGCTGGCTGCCGTGGACATCGGCTCCAACAGCTTCCGGCTCGAGATCGGCCAGATCGACCAGGGACGCTACCGGCGTGTCGACTATCTGAAGGAGCCGGTGCGGCTGGGTGCCGGGCTGGACGCTCACGGCTACCTGACCGAGGAAGCGGCTGCGCGCGGACTGAAATGCCTGCGTGGCTTTGCGTCGCGGCTGGCCGGGTTCGAACCCACCCGCGTGCGCGCAGTCGCGACCCAGACCCTGCGCGAGGCACGCAACCGCGACGAATTCCTGGCACGGGCGCAATCGGCACTCGGTTTTCCGATCGAGGTCATTTCCGGGCGCGAGGAGGCGCGGCTGATCTACGCCGGCGTGGCCCGGCTGCAGCCGTCCGACGAGACACGGTTGGTGGCCGACATCGGCGGGCGTTCGACCGAACTGATCGTCGGCCGAGGCTTGCAGGCGCTGGCCGCCGAATCCTTCGGCGTCGGCTGTGTCAGCCTGTCGATGCGTTTCTTCGGCGATGGCCGCCTGACGGCCGAGGCCTTCCGCCTGGCCCAGGTGGCCGCCGGCGCCGAGTTCGACGAGGCGCTCGAAACCTTCGCCCCTGCCCACTGGACCGAGGCGCTCGGTTCGTCGGGCACGGCCGGCGCTGTCTCGCAGATGCTCGAGTCCGGTGGCCTCACCGATGGCACGATCACGCCCGCGGCCTTGCAGGAGTGCATCGCCCGCTGTGTCGAACTCGGCCGGATCGATCGCCTCCGGCTGCCCGGACTCAAGGGCGACCGCGTGCCGGTAATCCCTGGCGGACTGGCCATCCTGTCGGCACTGATGCAGCAGTTCGGCATCACGCGCATGGCGCCGGCCCGTGGCGCCCTGCGGCAGGGTGTGCTGTTCGAACTCGACCAGCGCCTGGACGCGCGGCGCCACGACGGCCATGGCGATCTGCGCGATGGCAGCGTGGCCGAGCTGCAGCGCCGTTTCGGCGTCGATATCGCGCAGGCCGCGCGAGTGCGCCGGCTCGCGTTGACGCTCTACGACGAACTGGTCCCGCGTACCGATGCCGAGCTGCGCCAGGAACTGGTCTGGGCTTGCGAACTGCACGAGATGGGATTGATGGTCTCGCATCACGACCACCACCGACACAGCGCCTACCTGATGGCTCATGCCGACGCGCCCGGGTTCTCGCAGAGCCTGCAACGGCGGATCGGCGAGCTCGTGCTCGGCCAGCGCGGCGGGCTGCGCAAGGTCGAGGCTGCGTTCGTGCGCGACGCGTTTGCCTGCCAGCTGCTGTGCCTGCGTCTGGCCGTCATCCTGTGCCATGCGCGCAGCGCGGACGGCGAAGTCGCGGTCCCGGGCGCGCGCCTGCGCGGCAATGGCGTGCATCTGGACTTCGATGCGGCCTGGGCGCGTGCGCGGCCGCGCACGGTCCACCTGCTGGGCGAAGAGGCCGAGACCTGGCGCCGGGGTGGCCCACTGAAGCTGATGCTGCCTGCGTGACGCGCCTCGGCTCTGCGGCGCACAAACAACGACCTGCAAGATGTCACAGTGCCAGCATCTCGTGACTTTCGTCACAATGTGATTCGGGACGGTTTCCGGCTGACGCCGACGGCGTCGCGCACGGGCCGCAAGCATACGATTCCGTTGGAGAACCCATTGATGAGCTCCCCCTTTGGCGATCTGGTCCTGAGGACCGATGAGGCCCGGCGCGAATTCGATTCGCAGCCGGTCTTGCTCGACGCAGTGGCCAACGGCATGTGCGTGGAGCGCTACCGCGCCTTCCTGCTCGAGTTGTACAACATCGTGTGGCACTTCAATCCGGTGACCGCGGTGGCCGCCAGCCGCATGCCCGACAGCCTGCGCGAGGTGCGCTACTTCCTCTATCAGCACATGCAGGAAGAGATGGGCCACGAGCTGTGGGTCCTGAATGACCTCGAGGCCGTGGGTGTCGCGCGTTCGATGGCCGAGGCCCACCGCGCCGGGCCGTTCACGCTCGCGATGACGGGCTACAACTACTGGGCGGCAGAACACCGCCATCCGGCGAGCGTGCTGGGCATGCTGTACGCGCTGGAGGTCGTCGCCTCGGTCTACGGCGGCGCTTTCAGTTCGGCCGTCCGGGAGTCCCTGCTGCTTGATGGCGATGTCGGCATCTCGTTCATCAGCTCGCACACGACGATGGACTCCGAGCACATCGCCGACCTGCGCGAAGTCGTCAACCAGGTCAAGGAACCGGCGGCGATGGACGCCATAATCGAGTCGGCCGAGCTCAACTTCCATCACTTCGGGCGGATCTTCGCGTCGCTGCCATGATGTCCAACAACGCCGAAGTCATACAGGCCATCCTGGGTCGGCCGTATCGGACGCTGCGACTGACCTGGGATGCCGACCTTGCCATGTTGCGGGTCGGCATGAACGTGAAGCCGATCCAGTGCTACAGCCTGGCTGCCATGACGGAGTTGCAGTTCGTCTTCGACGACGTCGCCAGCTATCCCGGAATCGTGCGCCACTTCGTGATGGCATCCGACGTGCCGCGCGTGTTCAACTTCGGTGGCGACCTTTCGCTGTTCGTCCTGTTGGTGCGTTCGCGGGATCTCGACTCCTTGAAGATGTACGGTCGCCGCTGCGTCGACCTGATCTGGTGGCTCGAAACGGCCGCCGACCGCGGTGTCCTGACCACGGGACTGGTGCAGGGTGACAGCCTCGGCGGTGGCCTGGAAAACCTGCTGCCGCTGCATCGGGTCATCTGCGAACGCAGTGCAACGGCCGGGTTTCCCGAAGTGCTGTTCAATCTCTTTCCCGGCATGGGCGCGTGGAGCTTCATATCGCGCAAAGCCGGCATTGCCGTGGCCAACGAGATGATCCTGTCGGGTCGTATCTATTCGGCCGAGGAACTGTTCGCACGCCGCCTGGTCGACATGGTGGTCAACGATGGCGAGGGCGATGCCGCATTGCTGCAGGCCGTACGTGCATCCGAGCCGCGTTGGCGCGGGACAGTGGCGGCCCTGCGCGCGCGCCGCATGGCCGAGCCGATCAGCTATGAGTCACTGGTGCAGATCGTCGATCACTGGGCAGAGACCGCCTTGGGTCTGACCGATCGCGACCTGCGTCTGATGGAGCGCCTCGCGCGGGCGCAGGTGCGCAAGGTCGGCGGAGCCGAAGAAGGCGCGGTCGAGGAGATCAAGCGCATCGAACTCGAGGCCGCCTGGCAGGCCTCGCGTCCACGGGTCGAGCCGCCGCCCGAAGCAGGCGCACCTCCACTGCTGAACTGAACCCGGGCGCTCAAAGCAGTTTGGCCAGCATCGCGCGCAGTTCCGTCTGCGTGTAGGGCTTGGCGAGGTGATCGTCCATTCCGATCGCCAATGCGTGCGCCGAATCCTCGCCGAAGGCATTGGCGGTCAGGGCGACGATGGGCACGCGCCGCGTGCCCATCGCGGCCTCGCGCTCGCGGATCTTGCGGGTCGCGGCATAGCCGTCCATCACCGGCATCTGCACGTCCATCAGCACGATGTCCACCGGTTGACGCGACAGCACTTCAAGCGCGGCCAGGCCGTCGCCCGCCTCCAGGACCTGCAGGCCGAGCGAGATCAGCATCTCGGTGGCGATGAGACGGTTGACCTCGTTGTCCTCGACGACCAGCACCATGCCGGACAGCTTCGCCGGCTCATCGAGCGAACCGTGCATCGAATCCTCGGGCGGGGGTGGGGTCGGCGCCGGGTCGCGCTCGAACTCGACGACAAAGGAGAACTGCGATCCGGCCCCTGGGCTGCTGCGGGCGCTGATGCGCCCGCCCATGGCCTCGACGATGCGCTGGCTGATCGCCAGACCCAGCCCGGTGCCGCCACGCCGCCGCTGCCTGGCGCCGCCCACCTGATGGAACGGTTCGAACACGGCTTCGAGTTCGTCGGGCGGCATGCCGATACCGGTGTCGCGCACCTCGAAGGCCACGCCGACCCGCCCTAGGCGCGACGCCGCCGGACGCAGGTCGAGCGTGACGGTGCCACTCTCGGTGAACTTGATGGCGTTGCCGACCAGGTTCAGCAGCACCTGCTTCAGGCGCTGGCCGTCGCCCAGCACCCAGTCGGGTGTCTCGGGGTCGATGTCCAACAGCAACAGTACGCCCTTGGCTTCGGCATTGCTGCGGAACAGGGCCGCCACCGAGGCCGCGATCGCACGCAGCGACATCGGGCCCATGGAGAGTTCGAGCTTGCCGGCCTCGATCTTGGAATGGTCCAGTACATCGTTGAGGATGGCCATCAACGTTTCGCCGGACGAGGCTGCGGTGCGGACCAGGCGCCGCTGCTGGGGTTCCAGCGCGGTGCGGCGCAGCAGGTCCAGGGCTCCCAGCACGCCGTTCATCGGCGTGCGGATCTCGTGGCTCATCGTCGCGAGAAACTGCGACTTGGCGATGTTGGCGGCCTCGGCCGCCTCCAGAGCGACGCGCAGCGCCTCGTTGGCCTGATCGACATCCCGCCCGTGACGGATCGACCGTTCCGTGGCATCACGGAACGTCTCCGCCGCACGGTGGATCGTCACGCCGAAGACGGACACCAGGATCGCCAGCGGGAGCGAGCCATTGGACGAGCCCAAGACGCTGACCGCCACCAGCGCTCCGAGTTGCAGCCCTGCAAGGATCAGGAATGCACGCCCGACCAGGCCCATGAACATGGCGCCAACGCCGATCGAGCCCACGACGATGACCGCATAGGCGATGGCCGTCGTGCCCTGCAGGTAGGGATAAATCCCGACCGTCGCCACGACCCAGGTGACCCCGGCGCCGACGGCGTTCAATTCAAGCATGCGGATGCTCGATGCCAAGTCGCGGGCGTCGAGCGACCCCTTGCCGAGGATGCGCCGCGACGACGTCCAGCGCCAAATGCCGGTGGCGACGCCGACGATGCCCGTCAGCCACGCAGCCGCCGAGGCCTCCGCACGGAACCCGACGAAGACGACATAGCCGATCGCTGCCAGTTGCAGCAGCACGCTGCGCGCCGCATTGCCCAAGGCAATGCGCAGGAGTTCGATCTGGGTCTGGAAGTCGGTGGTCTTTTCGTTCGGCATCGGACGGCCGCCCCTTCGGGCGCCCCGGGTCCATGAATGTCTCGATCCTCCATTATGCGCAGGGCCCGCCGTTGCACGGCGCGCGGGCCCCGCGAACGCGTGCCAGGCCGCGATCTCCCGATCCTCAAGTTGCACGTCGCCCGGCCGAAAACCGATGACGAAACGGGTGAATCCGGACCCGAAGAATCGTCGATCGCGCGGTGAGAAAAAGCACCGGCAATACATCGCAGTTGTGAGGTTGCGATCAGGTTGCATGTCGTTACGCCTCGACGTTTGTCCATACAGTTCATCGCATCGACGGGCACGTACCTCGTGTCTCCAGCCCTACCCCCGGGGCTGGCGACCCGGAAGGAAGCCTGCAACGAACCCGATGAATGGAGTTCTCAGAATGACGTCGTTGTCCCAGTTCACCGTGCTCATCGAGCGCCGCGCGCTGTTGAAGATCCTGGTCACCGCGAGCGCCGCGATCGCACTGGTCGCCACATCGATCTCGGCCAACCTGGCGCATGCCGGGCCCGGGCAGCGTCCAGGCCGCGGGCTGATCGCCCGCGACCTGACGCAGGGCATCGACTCGATCACCCAGCCCAAGGCCAAGTGGGCACGGCACGTGCGGGGCGAGCGCCACGTGCAGGTCATCGTCATCAGCGACTCCAGCGATGCGCGCCTGGCCGACCTGAGCGCCTATGTCGAACGACTGGGCGGCACGGTGCAGGTCCGCCACGCCGGCGTGCGCGGCCTGACGGTGCAGGTCCCGGCGCGCAGCGTGCGTGCGCTGGCGCGCCACCCGGACGTCGTCAGCGTCTCGCCCAACCGCGAGATCTACCGTACCGCCAGCACGC
>Ga0209682_10000613_pt1 | contig 12289 bp, 8 predicted proteins | sample DOMMetBare2Fresh_2_FD_187471 | JGI IMG/M metagenome (GOLD analysis project Ga0209682, IMG submission 187471) | Wetland sediment microbial communities from St. Louis River estuary, USA, under dissolved organic matter induced mercury methylation -... | ecosystem: Environmental > Aquatic >...
TCGCGGCGGCGGTCGAGTCGGCGACGGTGGTGCATGCGGTGCCTTCGCTGTTGCGGCAACTTGTGGCCCCTCACCCCCCTGGCCCCCCTCTCCCATCCCCTCCCACCCTGCCGGGAGAGGGGGGAACGCTTGGCTCGGCTTCCGTGGAGACCAGAGGATTCCCCTCTCCCGGCAGGGTGGGAGGGGATGGGAGAGGGGCCAGGGGTGAGGGGCCCCGCCGCCTCTTCACCGGCGGCGACCTCGTGCCCCCCGGCCTCCTCGCCGGCGCCCGCGCCGCCTTCCCCGGGGCTACCGTGACCGTCCTCTACGGCCCCACCGAAACCGCCATTCTCGCGGCGTGCGCCGAGACCGGCCCGCACCCCGTGGCCGCGCCGCTCGTGGGGCGCCCGCTGGACAACACGGCGCTGTGGCTTCTCGACGAAGCCGGCGAGCCGGCACCGGAGGGCGAAATCTGCATCGGCGGCGCCGGGGTGAGCTTCGGCTACTGGCGCCGGCCGGATCTCACCGCGGAGCGGTTCGTTCCCGACCGGTTCGCGGGCACGCCGGGGGCGCGGCTCTACCGGTCGGGCGATCTGGGGCGGCTCGGCGCTTCGGGAGACGTGGAGTTCCTCGGCCGCAGCGACCGGCAGGTGAAGATCCGCGGCGTCCGCGTGGAGACCGGCGAGGTGGAGGCGGCTCTCCGCGCGGTCCCCGGGGTTTCCGAGGCCGCGGTGGTGGCCCGGGAGGAGGTCTCGGGGGAGCGGTCGCTCGCCGCGTTCTGGGTGGCTTCCTCGGGCGTGCCGGCTCCGGGTGAAGAGGCTCTGCGCTCCCATCTGGCGGCCCGGCTCCCCGCGGTGATGGTCCCCGCGGTGCTGGCGCGGCGAGAGGCCCTCCCTCTCACTCCCCACGGCAAGGTGGACCGCAAGACTCTGGAGCGGTTGGCGACGGCTCTCGCGCCGGACGCGGACAGGGTGCCGCGGACTCCCGCCGAGGAGCTTCTCGCCGGCCTCTGGCGCGAGGTCCTGGGGATCGAGGGGGTGAGCACCGGCGCCGGCTTCCTCGACCTGGGCGGCCATTCCCTCGCCGCGGCCCGGCTGGTGGCCCGTGCGCGCGAGGCGCTGGGGGTCGAGCTTCCCCTGACCCGCCTCCTCGCCGGAGCCTCCATCGCCGAGCTGGCCCCGGAGCTGGACGCGGCCCGCCGCGGCGCGCCGCTCCCCCCGGTCGTGCCGGTGCCGCGCGAGCAGCCCCTGGATCTCTCCTTCGGCCAGCAGCGCCTCTGGTTCCTCGACCGGCTGGCCGGTGGAGATACGGCCTACAACCTCGCGTTCGCGCTGCGGCTCGACGGACGGCTCGACCGAGGGGCGCTCGGCCGCACCTTCGATGCCCTGGTGGCCCGCCACGAAATCCTGCGCACCACCTTTGGTCTGGACGGCGAGCGGCCGGTGCAGGTGATCGCCCCGGCCGCGCCCCATCCCCTGCCCCGGATCGACCTCCGCGCCCTGCCGCCGGCCGCGCGGGAGGCCGAGCTGGAGCGGGTGCTCCGCGCCGAAGGAGGCCGCCGGTTCGACCTGGAGCGCGGCCCGCTCTGGCGCACCCTCCTCCTCGACCTCGCCCCGGAGGCGTCGGTCCTCGCGCTGGCCAACCACCACGCGATCCTCGACGACCACTCGGCGGCCCTCCTCGTCCACGAGATCTCGGACCTCTACCGCGCCTTCTTCGCCAGCCGGCCGCCGCACCTGCCGGAGTTGCCGGTGCAATACGCCGACTTCGCGGCCTGGCAGCGCGCCCTCCTGGCGGATGGCCGGCTCGACCGCGAGCTGGCGGTCTGGCGGCGGCTCCTCGGCACCGGTACCCCGGAGCGCCTGCGCACCGACCGGCCGCGCGGCGCGGCGCCCTCGCGCGCCGCCCAGCAGGAGATGGAGCCGCTCCCCGCTCCCGTGCTGGACGCGCTGCGCTCCCTCGCCCGCCGCGAAGGGGCCACGCTCTTCATGACCCTGCTCGCCGCCTTCCAGGCGCTCCTCCTCCGCTGGACGGGCGCGGACCACGCCACCGCCGGCACCCCGGTCTCCACCCGGCCCGGCGCCGCCACCGCGGGGCTCCTCGGTTTCTTTCTCAACACCCTCGCCCTGCCGGCCGACGGCGGCGGCGATCCCCCGTTCCGCCGCTTCCTGCGGCGGACGCGCGACGCGGCCCTGGAGGCCTACGCCCATCAGGACGTCCCGTTCGAGAAGGTGGTGGAGGCGGTCCAGCCGGATCGCCGGGCGGGCCTCCAGCCCCTCTTCCAGGTGATGTTCCAGGTGCGTGCCCCCTGGCCGCCGCTCGACCTGCCGGAGCTGCGCATCCGCCTGCTCCCCACCGAGACGCCGCAGGCCGCGCCCTTCGATCTCGCCGTGAGCCTGGAGCCGGCGGACGGCGGGCTCTCCGGCGGCGCCGAGCTCGACGCCTCGCTGTTCGACGCCGCCACGGTGGCCGCTCTGCTCGCCGACTTCCGGCATATCCTGGAGGCCGTGGCCGCCGATCCCGATCTCCCGCTCGCCGCCCTGCCCCTTGCAGGGGACCGGCGCGCCGCCGCCATTCTTCCGGAGCCGGGGCCGGAGCCGCAGCCCGCGCCCGTTGAAGACGCCGAAGAGGAGCGCCGCGCCCGCCTCGCCGCGCGGAAGGAAGGCCTGTCGGACGCCCGCCGTGCCGCCCTCGCCCGGCTTCTCCGTGGCAAAGGGAAGGGCGAGCCCTCCGCGGACCTCCTGCCGCGCCGCCCGCCCGGCGCACCGCTGGTGCTCTCCTTCGCCCAGGAACGCCTCTGGTTCCTCGACCGGCTGGAGCCCGGCTCGGCGGCCTACAACATGCTCTTCCCCCTCCGCCTGCGGGGAGCCCTCGACGCGCCGGCCCTGGAGGCGGCCCTCGCCGGCATCCTCCGCCGCCACGAAGCGCTCCGCACCGTCGTCCCCACCACGGTCGACGGCGGTCCCGCGCCATCGATCACCCCGGCCGGCCCGCACCCGCTGCCGCGGATCGATCTCGCCGCCCTCCCGGAGCCGCTGCGCGAGGCGGAGGCGCGCCGCGTGACCGCCGCGGAGCTGGCCCGCCCGTTCGACCTGAGCGCCGGACCGCTCGTGCGCACCGCCCTCCTGGAGCTGGGGGAGGAGGACCGGCTCCTGCTCTGGAACGCCCATCACATCGTGTTCGACGGCTGGTCGCTGGGCATCCTCCTCCGCGAGCTGGGCGCCCTCTACGGCGCCGCCCGCGCCGGCACCGCCTCCCCCTTGCCGCCGCTCCCCATCCAATATGCCGATTTCGCGGCCTGGCAGCGCGGCCGGCTGCAAGGGGAGGCCCTGGCCCGCGAGCTGGCCTGGTGGCGCGAACGCCTCACCGGAGCGCCGCCGGCCCTCGACCTGCCCACCGACCGGCCGCGCCCCGCCCGTCCCTCGGAACGGGGAGGGCAGGTGAGGGCGGTCCTGCCGCGCGCGACCACCGACCGCCTCGCCGCCCTGGCCCGCGGCGCCGACGCGACACTCTTCATGCTCCTCCTCGCCGCCTTCGACGTCCTCCTCGGACGCCTGGCCGGAGAGACGGACCTGGTGCTGGGCACGCCCATCGCCGGCCGCACACGCGCCGAGACCGAGGGATTGATCGGCTTCTTCATCAGCACCCTCGTCCTCCGCCTCGACCTCTCCGGCGAGCCCACCTTCCGCGCGCTCCTCGGCCGGGCACGCGAGACGGCCCTGGAGGCCTACGCCCACCAGGAGGTCCCCTTCGAGAAGCTCGTCGAGGAGCTCGCGCCCCGGCGCGACCTGTCGCGTACACCCCTCTTCCAGGTCTTCTTCAACCTGGTCAACCTCGGCGACGAGAGATCCGACCTCCCCGGCCTCGCCATCGAGCCGCTCCTCGACGCCCTGGACATTCCCGCGAAGTTCGACCTGACCCTCTACGCCGCCGAGTCCTCGGAAGGGCTGCAGCTCACCTTCCTCTACGCGGCGGACCTGTTCGACCGGGCCCGCATGGAGGCGCTGGCGGAGTCGTTCGTGGCCATCCTGGAGCAGGTGGCGGTGGATGCCGACCGGCCGGTGGGGGCGTACGCCTTCCCGGCCTCACCCTCCATCGGACAGATCCGTCCGATCGGTCCGATCCGTCCGATCCCCCTCTCCACCCTCATCCACGCGATCGCGAAAAACCACCCCCGCCGCACCGCCCTGACCTTCCCCGGCGGCTCCTGGACCTACGGCGAGCTTCTGGAGCGCAGCGGCGGGGTCGTGTCGCATCTGGCGGCGCGGCGTGTGGGGCGGGGCGACCTGGTGGCTCTCTCGGCGGTGCGCGGCCCGGAGCTGGTGGCGGCGCTCCTCGGTGTCCTGGAGCGCGGGGCGGCGTTCGTGGTGCTCGACCGCGCCTATCCGGCGCCGCGGCGGGCGGAGCAGGTGTTCCAGACCCGGCCCAAGGCGATCCTGGACTTCGGATTCTCCGCGGCGGATTCCCACCCGCCACGGATCGCAGGGGACGCGGACGACCTCGCCTATGTGGTGTTCACCTCGGGATCGGAAGGGAAACCTAAGGGGATCCTGGGGACGCAGCGCCCGGTGCTGTCGTTCCTCGCCTGGTACCGGGAGCGCTTCGGCCTGGGACCGGAGGACCGCTTCGCCCTCCTCTCCGGCCTGGCGCACGATCCGCTGCTGCGCGACCTGTTCACGCCGCTCGTCCTGGGAGCGCGGCTCGCCGTGCCGTCCCCGGACCTCCTGGCCGAGCCGGTGGCCTTGCGGAGCTGGCTGGCGGCGGAGGGGGTGACCGTCCTCCACCTCACGCCTTCGATGGCCGACTTCCTCTTCCGCGATGCTCCTCCGGCGGTGCTCCCCGACGTCCGCCTCGCCCTCTTCGGTGGCGAGCCGCTCACCTGGGCGCAGGCCGCCCGCTTCCGCGCCGCCTGTCCGGAAGCCGCCGTCGCCAACGTCTACGGCGCCACGGAGACCCCGCAGGTCATGTCCCTCCACCGGATCGAAGAGGAGCGGATCGACGCCGGCCGGGTCCCCGTGGGGCGAGGCCGGGAGGGCGTCGACCTCCTGGTCCTCAACCGGCACGGAGCCCTCTGTGGTACCGGAGAGCTGGGCGAGGTCGCCATCCGCACCGCGGACCTGACCCTGGGCTACCTGAACGATCCGGCGCGAACCGCCGCCCGCTTCCGGCCGGACGCCACCGATCCGGGCGTCCGCATCTATCGCACCGGGGACCTGGGGCGGTACCGGCCGGACGGCGCGGTGGAGATCGCCGGCCGCGCCGACGCCCAGCTCAAAGTCCGTGGCCACCGCGTCGAGCCGGCGGAGATCGAGGCCGCCCTCAAAGCGCACCCGGAGGTCCGCGAAGCCGCCGTCGCCGTCCTCGACGCAGCCGGCGCGCCGCGCCTCACCGCCTGGCTCGTCCCCTATCGGGCGTCGCGACTCGTGAACCCGGAATCCGCCCTGCGCCCCTGGCTCCTCGCCCGCCTCCCCGAGCCCATGGTGCCCACCGGGTACGCGCTCGTGGCAGCCCTGCCGCGAACCCCCAACGGCAAGCTCGACCGGCGCGCCCTGCCGGCCCTCGCCAATCCCCCGGAGAGCGCCGCCGCGGGGCCGGGGCCGCGCGATGCACTGGAGATGGAGCTGGTGCGCCTGTGGGAAGAGCTGCTGGGCGGCCCCGTGGGCGTGCGGGACGACTTCTTCGAGCGCGGCGGCCATTCGCTCCTCGCCGTCCGTCTCCTGGCCGGAGTCCGCCGCCGGCTCGGCCGCGATCTGCCGCTCTCCGCTCTGTTCCAGGGGCCGACCGTCGAAAGGATGGCCGTCCTCCTTCGCCAGGAAGGGACTCCGGTCCCCTCCGGGCTCGTCCAGGTGCATCCTGGAGAGGGGCGTCCTCTCTTCTGCGTCCATCCCGCCGGAGGCAACGTCACCTGCTACGCCCCGCTAGCCCGCGCCCTCGCCGGCCGCGCGGTCTGGGCCCTGGAAGCGCGCGGCCTGGCCCCGGGAGAAGAGCCGCGGACCTCGATCGAAGAAATGGCCACCGCCTACGTAGCCGCCCTGCGGAGCGTGCAGCCCGCCGGCCCCTACGCCCTCCTCGGCTGGTCGCTCGGCGGCCTGATCGCTTTCGAGATGGCCCGCCAGCTCACCGCGGCGGGGGAGGCCGTCGATCCCCTGGTCCTCCTCGACACCTGGGGCCGCGATCGGCCGCAAGGAGGCGACCTGCCGTCCGACGCCGACATCCTGCTGGGAACCCTCGAAGGCCTGTTCACCCTGCCGCCGGAAGAGCTCGCCGCCGTCTCCCCGGACGAGCGCTTCACCTTCATCCTCCACCGTGCCCGCGCCGCCGGAGCCCTGCCGCCCGACTTCGGAACCGCCGAGGCCCACCGCTACCTCGCCACCTACCAGGCGAACGTCCGCGCCAGCCAGGCCTACCACCTGGGCCCCTATGCCGGCCCCGCCCTCCTCTTCCGCGCCGCCACCGACCTGGAGGCCGACGGCGACGAGACCCGCGGCTGGGACGAGTGGATGGAAGGAGGCCTCGCCGTGATCCCCACCCCCGGCACCCACCGCACGATGATCGACGCCCCCCAGGTGGAGGTGATCGCGGAGCGGCTGAGCTCCGGCTGCACCCAAGCTTTCGGCGCAACGAGGGGTTGGGTGCAATTACCGTGCGAATAAGCTGCGAGGCCGGCGGCTACCACCCGGCGATGAATCGCCGGGCTATCAGCAGCGCCCCATGAATGGGGCTTGAAGCCGGGTTCACCCGGCGTGGCTGCCAGCCCGGGCATTTATGCCCGGGTGGAGGGGGTCGCCGCCGGCTATGCAACCTGGCTGCGCCGAGTGACCACAACGGACACGCAAGCGCCTGCATGACCGAGCATCTCAATCAAGCTATCGACGCTAAAGCGGTCGATCTTCCCTCGCATGAGATCGCTGACCCGTGGCTGAGTAACTCCAAGGAGCTCAGCGGCGGCGGTTTGTGTGAGCTCCTGGGCCTCGATCAACTTCGTCAGCTCAATCATGAGATCGGCTCGGATCTTGAGGTTTTCTGCCTCGTCTTCGGCGAATCCGAGATCACTGAATACATTTCCGGTTGAGTGTCGAACCCGGACAGTCATCTCCTTCTCCTTTCTTCGCGGCGGAAAGCATCAACTTGCTTGAGGCGCTCACGTGCCAGGGTGAGATCTGTGTCACGAGTCTGCCGGCTTCTCTTCTCGAAAGCATGCAGCACCTACCATCCTCTACCTGGCTATTGCCCGGATTGTGGCTGCCAGGAGGGCGGGCTCCTCGCGGTTCCCTCCCCTGCAAGCTTCCTGTTCTTCTGTACTTTGTCAGGGCCGCTCTTTATTCAGACCCCTATCGGTTATCATTCCTACCGCTCGCCGATAAAGTGGCTTAGCCATTTCCCCAAGAACGATGCGTTGGCATTCTGCCCTGCCAAGGTCGCGTGCAGGTCTTAGGGTGGATTGAGTTAACCTGCGGACCTGACGACGCGAAGCGGCGGCAGAAACGTCGAGTTGAATGCTTGTTGGGCGTCAGTAGGGCACGCCTTGGTCTCCCTGTGCTTCAAAAACGCAACGATTCCGGGAAGAGCCGCCCAAAGCCCCGTGTCGAAGAGGGTCTTCGCGCAAAAAATATTTAGCTCATTATTTATGAATGCCGCGCCCGCAATAGTAGCTAGAGGGATGTCCACGGTTGATCCGGCAATTCTATTTAAGGTATCCGCAAAGGCCATTCCGTCGTTGTCGTTATAGATCAAGCGTTCCCTGTTCCAATAGGGATGATCGCGACCTGCCGCCGCAATATTGAGGAAGACTGTCTTCTGTACGAGTTCTGAGCTTTCTAATATCCGTTCAATCTCCCAGCGAGTACCTTGCGTGTCTTCTGGAACCAGAATGATCAATCCAGCGGACAACATTAGGCGAACAATCTCGTTCTGCCAGTCTTCGCTTGCTAGCTCCACTCGCTGTGCTTCAGCTTTAGTTTCTCTTCCCAGCGCAACCATCGGGCCTATGTAGCGCATGTTTCCGCGTAGAAAATCCTCCAGTACCAAGGGTAAATCGTGAGGAGTTACGGCGCGATACTGGTCCATCTTGAACGACCGTAGATATAGAACGCAGGGACGGTTATCGAGGAAATGCCGGCGTGATGGGCTTTCCTGCCATCGATTGATGGCAGCTAAGATCAATGCTGGTGGCAGCGCTGATGTAAGCGTCACTGCTGATTTAATTTTTTCGCCATAACTAGACAGCCTTTCTGGCCCTTGATCTTGTCGAGTACGTCCGATTAACCTCATTGCCCACGAGACAAAGAATATACACAGCGGAATGGTCAAAACCAACAAATTGGCAATGCTGATCGGCAGTTTTATTGCATTTACGAGCGAGTTCAGTAGCCGTACATGCCCTTTCCTTCGGACGCGGAAGAATCTTGATCTAAGAAAGGCGTAGGCCATTTCGTGGTCGTCAAACCATCGAATTCTCTTAGTTGGAATGCGCTCCATATTTGCCCAGCTAGAGAGCCGAAAATCATGCAAGTGACCAACCTCATATTCGACGTGTGCGACCAAAGTGCAGGCTACGACATCCCCTGCCCCCGGGAACGGCATCGACCTCGGTGACGCAGCGGGGAGGTAAGCACGGCCTAGTTTCTAGTCGATGTTACGCCTCTTGCAGTATCCTCGTCAACTCAAGGGCAGGTGTCAGAGGCATGTTGGTGCCACCCCCCTGGGCCGGACCACCCGGAGTGGTTTTCCCTCCCGTGCACCCCAGTTGTCGGCCGCTCCTCGCTCTCGCTGGGCAGGACGGCATAGGGTTGTCCCGATGGATTCCAGAGGCTGGCGTTAAATCTCTGCCAGGTGACTCGGAGGATGAGACTTCGAGTACCTTGAGCGCGGCCGCACAGGCCGTCTAGGTCCAGGGGGCTGTTCACTCCACGGGCGCCACGGTTCAGGACGTGGGTGCCTTCTGCCTTGCCGGATCTCCAGGAATGAGCCCCTGGTCCCGCCGGCGGCGCAGGGCGGAGCCGACGACGCGGGGATCGACGTGACGGCGGAGGATGGCTCCGTAGCGGCGTTCGATCTCGGCGGCGAGGGAGGAGGCGGCGAAGGGGACGTCCGGCGGCCAGGTGGCGAGCACGCGGTCCATGGCTGTGCTCAAATTGGGCCGCCGGCCGAGGATCTGCTCGTCGGTCTCGGGCGGCACGAACCCCGTGGAGCGCTTCGGGATTCACGTCGTGCCCCCCAAAGCGTTCCTCGACGTCATCGGAGGTTGACCATGGCGACTCTCAGCATCCGCCTTCCCGACTCTCTGCATCGCTATCTGAGGGACGTTGCCAAGAAGGAGCAGGTTTCGATCAACCAGCTCATCAGCACGGCGGTGGCGGAGAAGATGTCGGCGCTGATGACGGAGGACTACCTGGAAGCCATGGCCCGGCAGGGAGACCCAGCGGCCTTCGACCGCGTGCTGGCCAAGGTTCCCGCCGTGCCGCCCGATCCCTGGGACCGCTGGGAGGGGGAGGCGGAGGAGGTTCCATGAGCGCAATCCTTGAGCACACTGTCGAGGAGCACTTCACCGGCAAGGCGCCGGCCGTGCGGGCGATCTACGACCGGATCCTCGCCGCGGCGCGGGAGCTGGGTACGGTAGAGGAGGAGGCGAAGAAGACCTCCATCCATCTCGTCCATACGACCGCCTTTGCCGGGATCGCGACGCGGAAGGAGGCGCTGATCCTCACCTTGAAGGTCTCCCGGGACATCGCGAGCCCCCGCGTCACCAGACACGAGCAGGCGTCGGCGAACCGCTGGCATCTCGAGGTCAAGCTCACGGGGCCGGAGGAGGTCGACGCCGAGCTCCGCGGCTGGCTCGCGGCGGCGTTCGCTTTGCAACGGCCGGCATGAGCTGCCAGCGCGGGAGATGGAGTAGCATACACTTCTACTTCCTCATCTCCTCGAAGAGGGCTTTGTGAGGGAACCAATGGCCAGAGAAAGCTTTGATATCGCCATCTGTCCGACGTGCGGCAGCCCGGCCATCAAGAAGATGCGTGGAGCATGGGCGGGAACCTATCAAGGTGAGACCTATACCGTGAAGGCGCTTGAATACTACTCTTGCCCGAATTGCCACGAAAAGGTCTACCCCCCCGAGGCGATGAGGAAGATCCAGCAAGCTTCACCAGCCTACGCGAGGCAGACGGCGCGGCCAGTCAAGCGGGTAGCGGCGAGCCGCTGACTCACGTTCGCCCTGCAAGGAAGGAAGATCATGTCCACGCGTTGGATCAAAGGATTCGCCGCGGTCACCGCCGGCCTCGCAGGCAGCACGGTGGCGGCGGTGGCGATCGGTAATCTGGTGTGGAAGCGGAGCACGGCGCGCGCCGTCAAGCGGCTCGCGGCCGATGGCTCCGGAGCCGCTCCGGGTCCGCAGGTGTTCTCCCGCGAGATGCTGAAGGGGCTGCCGGAGCCGGTGGTCCGCTACTTCGAGCACGTTCTCACCCCGGGCCAGCGGCTGCTGCGCGGTGCCCGGTTCGAGCAGGTGGGGACGTTCCGCAAGGGGCTCGACGAGCCGTGGGGACCTTTCACCGCGGTGCAGCACTTCTCGGCGCACCCCCCGGGGTTCGTCTGGGACGCGTCGATCCGCCTGGCCCCGCTCCTCACAGTGCGAGTCCGCGACAGCTACATCGGCGGCACCGGCTCGATGCAGGGGAAGATCGCTGCGCTCGTTCCGGTGGTCCAGAAGGACGGCGGCGAGCTGAACGCCGGCGCGCTCCACCGCCTGTTGGCCGAGATGGCCTGGCTGCCGACCGCCCTCCTGCCGGGCCAGGGGGTGACCTGGAGCCCGATCGACGATTCGTCGGCGCGGGCCACGCTCACCGATGCCGGCACCTCGGTCTGGCTGGACGTCCAGTTCAGCCGCAAGGGGGAGATCGTGCGCGTTTCGACGCCCGAGCGGTTCCGCGACGTGGACGGCACGCCGGTCCCCACGCCCTGGGCCGGCTCGTTCTGGAGCTACGAGGAGATCGACGGGATGCGCGTGCCGACCGAGGGTGAGGTGGAGTGGAACCTGCCGGAGGGGCGGCTGGCCTATTGGCGGGGGCGGCTCGTCCGCTTCGACTACGACTTCGGAGCGTGAGCGAAGCCCGGGAGCCCGGCGGGAGGCTTCCCCTCTCCCGAGGGCCGGGAGAGGGGGTGGCTGGCGGTTGGGGCTAGTCGAGATCGAAGCGGCCGGTCCCGATGAAGAGGCCGGCTCCTTCGATGAGCCCGCCGCCCACGAAGGAGCCGATGATCTGCTTGCCGCGCTTCCAGTTGATCTGCAGACCGCCGGGTCCGACGCCAATGAAGTGGACCTCGCAGGACACCTCTCCGACCAGGTCATTCCGGTTGACGACGAAGGTCGAGATTCCCACGCTCATTCCTTCCGCCAGGCCGAAGCCCGGCAGCTCGGCGTGGAACTTGACGTGCCCGTGAAAAGGGCCCGGGGGGTACAGGAAGCGGCCGTTGATGTCCAACTTGAAGAGCAGCGCGGAGAAGGTCACGGGGCCTGGACAGATCCACGGGCCGGCTCCGGCTTGGAGGAGATGTTGGTTCGCGTCGGCCACCTCGGCGATCTGGCTGCGGATCTTGTCGAGGTACTCCCGGCCTTGCTGCGCATAGGCCTGCCGGGTGGCTTCGTCGAGCTCCAGAGATTCGGTTGTCGCTGCGGTTGCCATCGCTTCTCTCCATCGGAAGGAATGGGGCCTGATTGCCCCGCTGCATCGCCCTTCCTGAAGGGCAACCGCCGTGCCACCTCGTCCGCTTTGGCCTCATCTCTTGGAGAACAAAGGGTTTAGTGGGCAATCGCCAGAGTCGAGGAGGAGCGTCCCTGCCTCCGCCGGGAGTCACCCGCCGGTGGGGCTCCGTTCGCTTACAATCGTCTCCACCGGAAGGCAGGTGCCACTCCGCGGAGGCAGACCGATGTCGTTGGACCGGGAGCTGTTCGAGGTCTCGAAGATCCTGCTGGCCGAGAACGATTCGGAGAAGACGGCCGAGATCGTGCTGCGGCGCCTCATCGAGACGATGGGCGCCGACCGCGGATTCGTGGTGGTGCGCGAGGACGGTTCCTTTCAGCAGAAGCTCGAGGTCCGTTACGACCGCGAACGCATCTCGCCGCCGGAGCGCCGGTTCAGCCGGACGCTCGTGCGGGAGGCGATCCAGGCGCAGGCGCCGGTCTACGTCCCCAATCTGCTGGAGGATCCCCGCTTCGCCACGGGCGAGAGCGCCCAGATCCTCGGCCCCTGCGCGATCCTGGTCGTTCCGCTGCGCCATGCGGGCGAGGTCTACGGCGCCGTCTATCTGGACCGGCAGCAGG
>Ga0209682_10000614_pt1 | contig 12285 bp, 12 predicted proteins | sample DOMMetBare2Fresh_2_FD_187471 | JGI IMG/M metagenome (GOLD analysis project Ga0209682, IMG submission 187471) | Wetland sediment microbial communities from St. Louis River estuary, USA, under dissolved organic matter induced mercury methylation -... | ecosystem: Environmental > Aquatic >...
CCTGCTCGTCGAGCTGCTCAACGCGCTCCTCGAGCTGGAAGGCGAGCAGCGGATCGCGGATCTCACCTACCTGAGCCCCGAGCAGCGGGTGCCGGTCGCCGAGCTGAAGCTGTCGATCGTCGACGTCAAGTGCCGCGACCACGCCGGTCGCGAGTACGTCGTCGAGATGCAGATCCTGAATGTCGAGGCGTTCGAGAAGCGGGTCGTCTACAACGTGTCGAAGGCGTACGTGATGCAGATCCACAGCGGGGAGCACTATCTGGAGCTGAGCGACGTGATCGGCGTGACGATCTGCGACTTCCAGCTCTGGCCGGCGCCGCCGCAGCCGGGCGGCCCGCCGGTGCCGATGCTGTCGCGGTGGCGGATGCAGGAGCAAAACCACGGCGCGCTGGCGTTGTCGCAGGTGCAGTACGTCTTTCTCGAGCTGCCGAAGTACACGAAGGGCGCCGCGGCGGAGACGACGGTCGAGCGGTGGGCGCATTTTTTCCGGGTCGCGGAGAACCTGGGGGTGATCCCTCCCGAGCTGGCGCAGGAGCCTTTTCGGAGTGCTCTGGAGAAGGCACGCACGGCGGGCTTCACCTCGGCGGAGTGGGATGCCTACGACCGGGCGAAAGTCGCCGAGCAGGACGCGCGCGGCGCCATCTCGCTCGCCGAGCGGCAGGGCGAGGCCCGCGGTGAGGCCCGCGGCTTTGCTCGCGGTCTTCGGCGCAGCATTGAAGATGTTTGTGAGCTGCTCGCGATCCCGCTCGATCCGCCGCGCCGGGCCGAGATCGAGGCGATGTCCCACGAGCAGCTCGAGGCTCTTCTCGCGCAGCTCAAGCGCGAGCGCCGGTGGGGCTGAGCGCCAACGCCGGCCCCTCCCCCGCCCCCCCTCTTGAAACCTTCACCCCCTCCGGGCCATACATATATGATGGTGGCGATGTCCTCATCGTCTTCATGAGAGACCATCCAAGGGAGGCAAACACATGGCGGATTCTCCGGAGGTGAAGCTCAAGCCGGCGGCTTGGATCCTGATGCTGCTGGTCGCGCTCGGGCTCGTGGGCCTGGGGGTCTATCAGGGCCGTGACTGGCTGTTCCCCAAGGGGAAGGCCACGGACGGCGGCCCGATCTCCAAGGAAGACCTGCAGAAGGGCGCCCAGGAAGGGCAGGTCGAGGCTCCGGACCAGAGCGGCGGCATCACCACCGTCTCCGAGTACAAGTTCGTGCCGTCCGAACGGCTGCCGGAGGTCAAGGGCGCGGCCAGCTACCAGCCGCTCCAGGACAACACCGTCGTCCTCGGGCTGAACGTCTGGGCCGGCTGGGCCCCCATCTTCTACGCCAACGGCGGCACCGAGCCTTCGACCGACAGCCTCTTCTACAAGAAGTACGGCTTCAAGGTCGCGATCAAGATCATCGACAGCCCCGCGGAGTCGATCAACGCGTTCGCCTCGGGCAACATCCACGCCACCGCGTGGACGCTCGACATGATGCCGCTCTTCTACGAGCAGCTCAAAGCCGACTCGCGGGCGCTCCCCCGCGCCTTCCTCCAGGTCGACTGGTCGAACGGCGGCGACGGCATCGTGGCGCGCAAGAACATCGGCACCATCGCGGACCTGAAGGGCAAGAAGATCGCCCTCGCCCAGCACTCGCCGTCGCACTACCTGCTGCTCAACCTGCTGATCAACGCGGGCCTCCAGCCGAGCGACGTCGACTTCCGCTTTACCGAGGACGCCTTCCAGGCCGCCGCGGCGTTCAACGCCGACAAGTCGCTCGCCGCCTGCGTGAGCTGGGCGCCGGACATCTACAAGCTCTCCGAGGCGCCGGGCAACAAGCTCCTGGTGAGCACGGCGACCGCCAACAAGCTGATCTCGGACGTCATGTTCGCCCGCGCCGACTTCGTGCGCGACAACCCGAAGATCATCGACGGCATGGTGCGCGGCTTCTTCGACGCCACCGAGGCGCTCAAGACCGAGGCGAACCGCAAGAAGGCGGCGGCCCTGATGGCCAAGGCCTACGGCATGCCGGTGGCCGACGCGGAGGGGATGCTCGGCGACGCCCACTCGACGAACTACGCCGAGAACAAGGCGTTCTTCCTGAACCAGAACAACCCGACGAACTTCGAGCGTTATTGGGAGACGGCGAGCACGCTCTATCTCAAGCTCGGCTCGATCAGCTCGGTGGTGCGCTTCGATCAGGTGATGGACTTCTCGTTCATCAAGAACCTGGAGAACGTGCAGCCCTACGCCGCTTCGCAGGACGAGTACACGGTCACCTTCACGCCCAAGGGCGTCTCGGCGATCAAGGCCGAGGCGGACGAGATCCTCACCAACGTCCAGCGCATCCACTTCTACACCAACTCCCACGACCTCTTCTACAAGAATCCGGACGGCACGCTCTACGACCCGAATGCCGAAAAGATCCTGGAGGAGGTGGCCAAGCTCGCCGGGCAGTTCGGTGCGGCCCGCATCACCATTGAGGGGCACACCGACGCCTCGATGAAGGGATACGTACCGTTCACCGCCGTCCAGGAGCTGTCGATGAGCCGCGCCAACGCGGTCAAGGAGGAGCTGGTCAAGAAGTACAACTTGCAGCCGAACCAGTTCTCGGTCGACGGCATCGGCTGGGAGAAGCCGATCGAGGAAGGGAACAACGCCTTGAACCGGCGGGTCGAGATCAAGGTCTTCCCGCTGGAGCACGACTAGAGCCATGGTCCTGCGCCGGCCGGTCTCGCAGCTCCAGGGGCTCGCGCTTCAGGCGGCTGCGGTCCTCTTCATCCTGCTCGTCTGGGGAGCCCTGACCTGGGGCTCCCCGGAGGAGCGGGTGCTCTCTCCGCTCACCTTGCCCAGCCCGTTCGAGGTCGCGGGGCACGTCAAGACCCTGTGGTTCGACGCCGCCCTCACCCGGAGCACCGGCTGGAGCCTCTGGCGCATCCTGCTCGGCTTCGGCCTCGCCGCCCTGATCGGCATTCCGGTGGGGATCGCCGCCGGCTGCTTCCGGGCGGTCGAGTCCTTCCTGAAGCCGGTGACGCTCTTCCTGAGGAACGTCCCGATCGCGGCCCTGATCCCGCTGACCCTGGTCTGGTTCGGCCTCGGCGAGACGCAGAAGGTCTTCTTCATCTTCATCGCCTGCATCGGCTTCGTGATCTTCGACACCACCCGCGCGATCCTCGACGTGGACGAACGCTACGCCGAGACCGCCTACACCCTGGGGGCCAAGAAGCACCAGGTCATCTGGAAGGTGCTGATCCCGCTCGCCCTGCCGGACGTCTTCAACTCCCTGCGCCTGCTCTTCGGCCTCGCCTTCGGCTACATCGTCCTGGCGGAGCTGATCGACGCCAAGTTCGGCCTCGGCTACATCGTCCAGGTGGCGCAGCGGCGCGGCCCGCGCGAGCACATCTATCTCGTTCTCTTCGTCATCGTCACTCTCGCCTTCTGCATCGACCGCCTCCTCTGGTTCACGCAGAAGAAGCTGTTTCCGTACCGGTTCGTCGAGGAAGGGGAGTAGCCGTGGCCGGCACCGAAGTCCCGAAGGCGAAGGACGGGCATCCGGCGGACTGGGCGCCCGAGGTCGTCCCGGTCGAGCAGGAGCCGCACGGCCCCAAGCCGCCGGTCGTCCAGTTCAAGCAGGTGACCAAGCGCTTCCGGCAAGGCAGCCAGTGGAGCACCGCGATCGAGAACGTGAGCTTCGTGGTCGAAGACCTGCCGGAGATGGGGGAGTTCATCACCATCCTGGGACCTTCCGGATGCGGCAAGTCGACCGTCCTGCGGCTGATCGCGGGGCTCCAGCCGCAGTTCCCGCCGACCGTGGGCGAGGTGCTGATCTTCGGCCAGCCGGTCGCCGGTCCCGGCCCCGACCGCGGCATGGTCTTCCAGGACTACAGCTCGTACCCGAACCGCAGCGTCCTGGGCAACGTCGAATTCGGCCTGGAGCTCCAGGGGATGCCCAGGAAGGAGCGGCGCGAGCTCGCCCGCGTCTGGATCGAGAAGGTGGGCCTCGGTGGCCACGAGACCAAGTATCCGCACGAGCTGTCCGGCGGCATGCGCCAGCGCGTGGCGATCGCCCGGTCGCTCGCGCTCCACCCGCGCATCATTCTCATGGACGAGCCCTTCGGCGCCCTGGACCCGGAGACCCGTTATTCGATGCAGGAGCTGCTGATCGGATTGTGGCGCGAGCTCGCCGCGACCGTCTTCTTCGTCACCCACAGCATCAGCGAAGCCGCCTACCTCGGGGACCGGGTGTACATCATGAAGTCCGGTCCTGGCCGTCTGGAGGAGGAAATCAAGCTGCCGCGCCCCGACGAGTCCCCCATCGCGGTCGAGTCGCGCAACGACTTCCGCGAGGTGGTGGCGCTGCTCAAGGAAAAGGTCCACGGCGCGGCGGCCAGGAAGCGCAGCGAAACCGCCGACTAGCCCGCGGGCGACCGGTCATGGCGCTAACGACGCAAACGACGCGAACGGGGATCTTCGACTACCTGCGGGCGGCCTTCAAGGTCCCCTACAACCTCATCCTGCTCACCGGTGGCCTGCTGGCGGGGATTGTGCTGATGCACCCCCTGGCGGTCTGGCCGGTGGTGGGAGCGCTGGAGATCCTCTACCTCCTGGCGGTCTCCCACAACTCCCGCTTCCAGAACCTGGTGCGCGCCCGGCGCGCCGCGAGCGAAGCCGCCACCGCCTCGACCGTGGCGGCCGACCGCCTGATCGCGACTCTGAGCCCCGAGCGCCGCGACCGCTTCGCCCGGGTGCGCGAGCGTTGCGAAGAGCTGCAGCGTTCCGCCGCCGACTCGGGCGGCGGCGAGCGCCTCCTGGGCGACATCCTCGACGCGCAACAGACCGAGAGCGTGAACAAGCTCCTCTGGGCCTTCCTGCGCGCCCTGGTCCAGGAACAGGTCCTCGCCGGTTTCTCGACCCCGGCCCGCCGGTCGGAGATCGACGACAGCCTGCGCCGCGTCGAGGCGGAGCTCGCGAAGCCCAACCTCTCCGAGACCATGAAAGCCCCCCTGGGCGAGAGCGTCGACGTCCTCAAGAAGCGTCTCGCGAACCTGGACCAGGCGAAAGACAACCTCGAAAGCCTGCGCGCCCGCCTGCTGCGCATCGAGAACTCCATCCTCCTCATCCAGGAGCAGGCCCTGACCCGGAGCGACCCCGCCTTCATCGAAAACGAGGTCAAGGCCGCCACCGCCGGCCTCGATTCCTCGGAAGAGATGTTCCGGATGATGGAGCTCCCCGCCCTCGACAGCGTGGCGAGCGGCCCGCCACCGGAGTTCCTGGCGCGGGAGGGCGGGCGGGTGCGGGGGTAGGGTACCGCACCATGGACCACTTCGAATACGAGCCGTTCCCTGCTTCCAGGCTGTGTTCGGAGCACGTGGCCCATCATGACGAGTGGCGCCGCCGGAACTTGACGCTGGCCGGCCAGCTTGAGCGGCTGCTGCGCGGAGAGGAGCCCTTGCCACGCCTCCGGGTCGATCTCGATGTCGCCCGTCTCGCCGCCGCGGTCGGTGCGAACGGACTCCGCCATCGCGTGGGGCTTGCCTTCTCCTCCCTCCGGCAGCAGGAGCAGTTTTCGGCAGAATTCTCGGATCTCATGATCCAGAACGGATATCGGACGTTTTCTTTGGCTGGTACCGGTACGTCCTTTCAAGGCCTGAGCACCAATCCGCGAAAACCGGCGGACTGGATGTTCGGCAGCGGCGATCTCGACCTGGATCTCCAGATCTATTGCCCGAGCATGGTCGAACACGCACGAAGGGAGCAGGTCGCCCTCTTCCCGAACATGTTTCTCTACGTGGAGGGTCATGTGCCGCGAATGGCTCGCCTGTCCACCTTCAAGAACTACGGCGAAGGCACCGAGCGGGGGCTCGACGCCATCGCACCCTGGATCGCGGAGCTTGAGAGAGCTTGGGGTGGCCGGTTGAGGGCATCCTACGATCGCGAGTGCCCCATCCACATCGCCCTCATGAGCTTCGATGTGCTCTTCGAGCCTGAGAGGACGCTCGGCAGCCCCTTCGAGATGGTCCGGGTGGTCGATGAAGCCATGGTGCATTCATGAGAGAAAAAACTGGGACACCCTCGAAGGAGCACGCCCTGAAGGCGCTCGAATTCCAGCTCGAGATCCTCAAGAAGGAGCTCGACACGATCAACGAGATCATCGCGCGCCAGGACGGGATGAGCCAGACCACCAAGAACTGGGCAGTCGTGTGTTGGACAGGTAGCGTTGCCTTTACTTTGAGCGATGCAAGCCTCCGGCATTTCGTCGGCCTGACGGCCACCTTGCCTGTCTTGTTCTGGTATATCGATGCCACGTTCCGCCGGCTTCAGGCACGGACCATCTTTCGTGGCGCACAGATCCGCGATTGGCTGAACAGCGACCAGCTCGCCGCGAGCTTTGAAAAGGGCAAGCTGCAAGGTTTCACAGTTTTCGACCCAACGTCGCAGAAGTCTGTCGATACGCCGGAGTATCGGCGCGCCGTCGCCCTGCGGCGCACTCTTCGCTATCCGGAGATCCGTTATTTCTATGGGGTGCCGGCCTTCATCAGCCTCGTGTTGCAGATCGTGTTCTCGCTGCTCTAGGGGCATCGAGTGGCGCGTTGCCGGAGAGTGGCGAGGATGCCTGGCACTGGAAACGTAGATACCTTCTCTGCAAGGAAAGGTGTCTGCGCCGGGGGGCGGCGAGCCGGCCGGGAGCCCGTCTCGAGGAAGCTCCTCTGCAAGCCGCCACAGTCTTTGACCCCGGCTACATGCTTGGGCCTCTCCGAGGCCCTGCCGTTGCAGCAAGAGGGATGACTCTCGAGTTTATGTCCGGAAACCAGTTTTCAACTGAAGGGAGATCTCATGCGGGCTGCGCTTATCTTCGCGATGCTCTCTGCGTTCACAGGGCCGGCACACGCATGGGAGCGGCTGATCACCCAGCAGGGCACGGTGGTGGAGGGAGATGTGACCCAGCAGGAGTTCGTCCTCAACGACCCGACAGGTGGAGAGGTGGCGATCCCTCGTGCCGCGATCGACCGGTTCGAGGCGAGCCCTGAAGGTCTCAAGGCCTTCATCAAGGACGGAACCGTCGTCGCCGGAACCCTGCAAGGGAAGCTCGAGATCGAAGACGGCATGATCAAGCGGCGCTTCGCCGGGGCCGACATCAAGCGGGTGGATTTCGATCTGTTCATCGCCCCTGAAAAGGGGGAGCAGTACGACTCCTGTCCGATCCGTGTCGAGATCGATGCCGGTGCCGTACTGTTGGGGAATGACCTGGAGACGAGGACCAGCAAGCCTCGCGTGGTGGCCTGCAAAGAGATGCGGATTGCGAACCTCGCTCTCCGCCGCAACGGAAAGATCAAACCAGGCAAGCCTTCGACTCTCGAAGCGGAGCTTGTGCTCTCGATCCCCCCGGGCGAAGACCAACTCGCCGACGTTTCGATCAAGCTGGTGCAGGCAGATGCGGTTCTTGCAAAAGTCCACCAGCGCCTGACTGTGGGCGAAGGAGAGAATGCCACGGTCAAGCTCACCCTGACGTTCCCCGGAGAGAAACTTGACCTGGCGGGCCCTGCGCCTCGGCTCCTCTTGCAGTTGGTGAGCCAGGACGCAGAGCGTGAAGTCGAGCGAGGCGGCGTTTTCTGGTGGTTTACGGTGCAGATTGGTTGAATCGCTATGAGACCACGCCCCCCTGGGACCGCCGACATCTCGCCGGCATTCAATCAAGTAACTGGGCCGAAGGCCCGGCCTTTCATCAAAGAGGACACATGATCCAGGACACCCTTGTCGAGGAGGTGCGGGCGATTCGCGACGAGATCGCGAGGGAGCACGACTACGACATCGACGCCATCTTCGAGGCTCTTCGGAAGGCTGAGGCATCCAGCGGCAGGGATCACGTGACGTTCCCGCCACGCAGGGCGGTTCCACAAGCCGCTGCAGCGGATGGCGCTTCGCACCTCCGCTGAGCGGCTGAACGTTACCGGTTGCATGTTCCGGGTGGTCGGCGGTGACGACCCGGACGAGGACGTTCGTATCGAGGGCGATCATCAGCCGCGATGCCGGCGTGCCCCTTCGGCGATGCCGGCTTCCATCTCCTGAAGGGTCTTGGCCCCCCGGCCCCGACCACCATGTAGGGAGAGAGGCTCGTTTTTCGGGCAGCCGCGCACCATGAAGAGTGAAGCTCGTGTTCTCACCGGATCGCCGATCCCCAAAAGGAGGCCCCTATGAAGCCTGTCTGGCCCATCGTTTCCTTTGCCATGGTCACCTGTCTGCTCCTCGCCGCCGCTCCCGGTTCCGCTCAGTCGGAGGACGTTGACGATTTCGCCGATCTCGCCGGTCTCGTCGTGGCCGATGCGAGCAACCAGGGCACCCTCTATACGACTCCCGCCGAGGAGGGTGACGTCCTGACTGCGCTCGATGCGATTCCGATCGGCGGAGGTCTCTATGAGCTCGACCTCGAGGGCGAGCTTGTTCAGGTGAGCGTCTCTTTGACTCCTCTACCGGCCCTCTACCTGACCTCCGGCGATGTCAATCCCAAGCCCAAGGAAGGAAAGGTGTTCCGCAACGCCCAGTGCGTGTTGAGCACACCCGGGATCACCTCCCCCTGCAGCGGCTACAACTACCAATGGACCATCTTCCAGACCCAGCCGATCCACCGCTGCAAGCGCCCGGGCAACGGCTTCTGTGTCGAGAAGAAGAAGGTGGCATGGACGCGGTTCATCTTCTCGGACAGCGCGTGCAAAAACATGATCGCTTTGCAGAGCAAGAAGAAGTACAGCTGCCAGTAGGCAGGCGGTGCCGGGATCTGAGTTGGCCAGGAGATCTTTGCTTGTAGAGAAGGTATCCTACGTTTCCATTGTGCAGAGGAGAGTCTGATGGCAAACATGCGGATCGTTGCCGGTAGTTTCCTGATGGCGGCCGGACTGGCTCTGGGATGGGCTTTCGCCGAGTCGCCTCCGGCGGAGACGAAGGGAGTGGCGGTGGAGGTGCTCACCCAGAAAAACGAGTGGATCAAGTTCGAGCTCCGGGAGGTGGTCCATGCCTACAACGACTCGACGCGGCTGAGCTTCGTCAAGAAGCTCGAACCGATGATGAGTCAGATGGCATGGTCCGAGATCCCCATCGCGCCCGATGCCAAGCGGGGATTGCGGATCCGGGAGATCCGGATGGCCGACGAAGGCCAGAAATTCAAGGATGCGGCCGACGGGCAGGAGTATCTGTTCTATTCGGTCGTCCTCGTTCCGCGGGAGAGGGGGACGACCTCGAGCTGGTACTGGCAGGCGACGGGCCTCGCCGGCGTCATCCGGGGAGCGGGTGCACCGAAACCATTTTCCATTCCGTTGAGCGACGTCAAGGTCGTCCGCTTTCCCCAGCAGTGAAGGAACGGACCGGCCGGGGCGACCCCCGGCCGGCGCGGAGGAACCGGGCGGCTTACAGAGAGTTCAGGAAGGTGATGAGCTGATTCTTCTGCGTGGTGCTCAGATAGATGTAATTCTGGATCACCGGCTCCGCCTCGTAGGTGTGGCGGAGGATCGCGTTGTTGCGGGTGAAGTCCTCACCGTCGTGCATCAGGCGGGAACGGGTGCGCATGCCCCAGAGAGGCGGCGTCCGCAGCTTGTAGAACGTGCTCGAGCCGCCGTTCTGGATGATGTAGTCGCCGGTGCCCACGTCGTGCAGCATGAAGTCGCTGTAGGGGTGGATGATCTTGTCTCCCAGGGCGGCGGTGATGGTGAGCTTGCCGCCGTTGACCACCGTGCCCACCGGGGCGGTGGTGATCGAGGTGCGGTGGCAGTTGGCGCAGCCGATCGAGGTGAACAGGTTCGAGCCGGTGACGGCGTCCGGGGTGGCCGCGAGGACCGTGTCGCGCGGCGGGACCTTGGTGGCCCGCATGAAGCGGGCGAAGGCCTCGACGTCGGGACCGAACGGCTCGGTCGCGGTGGGGGCTTCCTCGGGGTCCGCCACGGTGTCATAGGCCGCCACCGAAGCGCCGTTCGAGGTGTTCTCCGTCGGCTCCAGCGGGCTGGTGATGCCCATCTCGTTCAGATAGGCATCGGCCGCGAACGACAGCAGGCTGGCGTGCTGGTTCTTCCAGCCGAAGCGGGCGACCCGGGTCGTGCCCGCCGCCGCTTCCTTGACCGGGACGTTGATGATCTGCCCCTTCATGCCGGAGGGCTGGCTGTTGCGGATGGTGGTGAAGGTGGCGTCGGCGATCGCCTCGACGAAGCCGTCGCCCAGGGTGTTGAGCGAGGTGCGGAAGGTCTGGACGTTGTCCTCGCCCGCGACCCGCTCCTGGATGTTCGGATGGATCGCCCGGTCGTTGATCAGCGAGCCGCCCGGCCGGTCGGTGTAGAAGGATCCGTCGAAACGGGCCACCCGCAGCTCGGTGACCTGGCTCGTCGCGCCGGTCACCGGGTTCTGGTGGCACTCGCGGCAGGCCTGCGCGTTGTAGACCGGGCCGAGGCCGTCGGCCGTCACCTCGAACTCCTCGAAGACGTCCTTGTCCAGGTCGAACTGCGCCTGGGTGGAGAAGCCGTTGGTCAAGTCGTCGAAGCCGGCCGGCGCCTCCGTGGCCGCATAGACCAGCGGCACCGCGAGGAGGACCAGCACCAGGACATCCGCCATCAGCAGCTTCCGAGACCACTTCTTGTTCATTCCACTCCTCCTACTCTGGTTGAAGACAAAAGGTTCCCTCTTGGACAGAGCTCCCCTGCATCGCCCGAGCCCCCTCATCCGGGCTCGCGGCGAAAGGTACAATCGGCTACGACGACATCGGATTCAGGCCTCGACAGTGCGAAACCCAGACGTAAACGTGACCAGAGGCCCTCTACCAGAGTTTGGTGCCTGTCACCCGGGAAAGCGCGCCATCTTTTTGCCTTCGGTTTCAAGAAGAGATAAAATGAATCGGTCGCTTCCGATTGATCGAGCTTTTGGATCGTCCGTCCTCTGCGCCGCGCTGGTCTGTGCCCTCTGCACCGCCGGCTGCCGGGGACCGGAGCCCTTCACCGGCCCCTCTGCCCGGCGGGATGCGGCGTTCCGCGAGGTCGACCACCTGCTGGACACGTTCCGGGAGCGCGGCGCGTTTCCAGGTGGTGTGCTGGCGGTCGGCCATCGGGGCTCGCTGGTGCATCGGCACGCCTTCGGCCGCCTCACCTTCGCCGCGGACGCGCCACCGGTGGCTCCCGGCACGCTCTACGATCTCGCCAGTCTCACCAAGGTGGTGGCCACCACGACGATGGCGATGATCCTGGTCGACGAGGGGCGGCTGGATCTGGACCGGCCGGTCCAGTCCTTTCTCCCGGGCTTTCGCGGGCCCGGCAAGGAGGCGGTGACGGTCCGCCATCTCCTCACCCATTCCTCGGGCCTGCCCGCGGTGGCGCCTCTCTATCAGGAGGTCCGCGGCCGGGAGGCCTTCGCCGCGCGGATCGAGGCGATGGACCTCGCCGATCCGCCGGGAAGCCGCGCGGTCTACAGCGACCTCGGCATCATCCTGCTGGGGGAGATCCTCGAGCAGATCGCCGGGCAATCCCTGGATGTGTTCGTGCACGACCGGGTGTTCGTTCCCCTGGGGATGCGCGACACGCGGTTCCGGCCGCCGCCGGAGCTCTGGCCGCGCATCGCTCCGACGGAATTCGATCTTCCGTGGCGCGACCGGCTGGTGCAGGGGGAGGTCCACGACGAGAACGCCTTCGCGATGGGAGGGGTCGCGCCGCACGCCGGGCTCTTCGGCACGGCCGGCGACCTCGCCCGCTTCGCCCAGATGCTCCTGAACGGCGGGACGTTGGACGGCCACCGCATCGTCTCCCGCGCCACGGTCGAGCTGTTCACCCGCCGCGCGGGGCTGCCCCCCGGCTCCGACCGCGCCCTCGGCTGGGACACGAAATCCGCCGAGGGCTCCTCCGCCGGGACGCTCTTCACCCCGCGCTCCTTCGGGCACACCGGCTTCACCGGCACCTCGATCTGGATCGATCCCGAGCGGAGCCTCTACGTCGTCCTGCTCACCAACCGGGTGTATCCGACGCGCAACGACAACCTCATCCGCGAGGTGCGCCCGGCGGTGGCGGATGCGGTGGTGCGGGCACTGGAGCCGTCCGCGCATCCGGTGGTGGTGCGGGTGGGGCTGGAGCGCGCCGCGGCCGGTGTGACGGAAGACGGTCCACTCTGGGCCCGAGTAGAGCTATCCGCTGAAGGGTAGTACCCAATTGCGAACAAAGCGCACATGACAGGTGGTATCGTAGCGGTTCGTGGTAATCTGCATCGAGGCCGGAGAGTTCACCGATTGACCGAGGCCACAGACTTCCGGCACCCCACCTGGGAGATCCGAGGGCAACCTCGATGCTGGAGGCAC
>Ga0209682_10000615_pt1 | contig 12282 bp, 11 predicted proteins | sample DOMMetBare2Fresh_2_FD_187471 | JGI IMG/M metagenome (GOLD analysis project Ga0209682, IMG submission 187471) | Wetland sediment microbial communities from St. Louis River estuary, USA, under dissolved organic matter induced mercury methylation -... | ecosystem: Environmental > Aquatic >...
TCTCGAGAAGAAGGAGAATCTGGCAGAAGCCCGCGGCAAGGGCGTCGATGCCGTACGCCAGGTCGAGCAGGACCTCGGCGACTTCTCCGGGCTCGAAGCGGGTGTCTTGATGGACCTCTTCCTCTCCTATCGGGCCGTCAAGGCCTGGGAGGACATGATCAACCTGGCCGCCCGCCTTCCACGGCCGCTCGCGGTCACCGTGATGGTGCGCGAGCAGCTCGCCTTCGCGCTCAACCGGGCGGGCCGGAGCGAGGACGCGGAGAAGGTCCTCCAGGACCTGATCGAGGAGCGTGGCCCGAGCAGCGAGACCTTCGGCCTGTTGGGCCGCGTCTACAAGGACCGCTGGGAAAAGGCCGTCAAGGAGGGCCGGAAGATCCAGGCCCGCGGTTTCCTCGACAAGGCGATCGCCGCCTATCTGAAAGGTTTCGAAACGGATTGGCGCGACGCCTATCCCGGGGTCAACACCGTCACCCTGATGGAGCTGCGCGAGCCCCCGGACCCGCGGCGCGAGCAGCTCCTTCCCGTGGTCGACTATGCGAACGAGCGGAAGATCGCCATGGGGAAACCCGATTATTGGGACTACGCCACGCGCCTCGAGCTGGCCGTCCTGCGCAAGGACGAAGGGAAAGCCGCCACGGCCCTCGGGGACGCTCTCGCCTCCGTCCGCGAGATCTGGGAGCCGGAGACGACCAACCGGAACCTCCGCCTCATCCGCGAAGCGCGCGAGGCGCGTGGTGAGCCCGTGGGCTGGATCCAGGAGATCGAGGCCGAGCTGGCGGGGTGGAAGCCGTAAGCCGGAGGGCCGGGGGTCAGGGGCCTCCTGGTATCCTTACCGCCGTGGCCCGTCCTCGTTTCCTGCTGCTGCTTCTCGCCCTCGCCGCTCCGGCGTTCGCGAAGGATCCTCGCTCGACCGAGGTGCTGCGCCTCGACTGCGCCAATACGCTGGGCCGCCGCGAGGTGACGCTGTTCGCCAATGGCACCATCCGGCTGCGCGAGGGGCCTCCCACGGATCTGCTGATGGGGCTCGCCGAGCTGGGGCCGGTGGAGTACGAGGCCTTCATCGCGCGGCTGAAGGGCGAGGACCTGTCGGAGGTGGGGGGCCGCCTGCCGGGGGGCGTCGAAGGGGAGTGGGTGGAGAGGTGCATGCTGGCGCTCGACCTTCCGGACCAGGCGCCGCGCATCCTCCATTTCGGGCGGTACGACACGCTGCCGCTCCCCCTGGCGCGCGTCCTCGCGGTGAGCCAGGACCTGGCGGCGAAAGTGACGACCCTGGAGGGCGTCGACCACCTGCCGGACGACTACGAGCCGCGCCTCTTCGACGTGCTCCGGCGGGTGGATGGCAACCTGTATCGCGTCGAGTCGTTCTCCGTGGACGGCAAGGGGGTGGAGCTGCAAGGGGTCACGCAGCCGCTCGCGATCTACGTCCTGCGCGAGCAGCTCCGCACGGAGTTCAAGGCGCTCGTCTCGAGGCGCCGGTGAAGCCGGGGGTGCGGATCGCCGGCGGCGCGCACCGCGGGCGCGGCCTCGCGGTACCGCCCGGCGCCCGGCCCACCGAGGGAAGGGTGCGCGAAGCGCTCTTCTCGATCTGGAGCGATCGCCTCGAAGGTGCGCGCGTTCTCGATCTCTGCGCCGGCAGCGGCGCCGTGGGCTTCGAGGCGCTGAGCCGCGGCGCCCTCTCCGCCCTCCTGGTCGATGAAGACCTCCGCGCGGTGAAGACCCTGGAAGCGAACCTCGCCCTCCTGGGAGAGACGACCGTGACGATCCGCCGCCTCACCCTCCCCGGCGGCCTCGCCCGGCTCGCCGACGCGGGACCGTTCGATCTCATCTATTTCGACCCGCCCTACACCTTTCAGCCCTACGAGGCGGTGCTCGCCGGCCTCGCTCCGCTCCTCGCCGCCGAGGGCGAAGTGGCCGCCGAGCACACCACCCGCCGCGACCTGCCGGTCCAGGCGGGCGCGCTGGTCCGGGTGGATACGCGGAAGTACGGGGAGAGCTCGCTGAGCTTCTATCGGAGGGGGCCGGGATGAGCCCGTCCGTCCTTCCCCTCCTCCTGGCTGTCCTGCTCCTCCCGTGGTGGCCGGCCGCCGCCGGAGAGCCGCCCTCCGAGGATCTTCTCCGGGTCCGCTACGAACGCGAGCTGCTGGCGAGCGACTCCTCCTTGGGGCCGGTCGTCGAGACGGTCAACCTCCTGCCCGCCGCCCGCTTCGAAGGGGCGGACCAGAAGGAGGACGTGGTCGGTGCGCTCGACGAGATCCGTGGCTTCCTTGCGCTGGTGAACACCGGGATCACCGGCGGCGGGCCGCCTCTCCCGGCCGAGGTCCTCCGCCAGTCGCTCGCCGAGGCGCGGCTCGTGAAGACGGTCCTGGAGGCGTTCGTGAAGTCCGGCAGACCGCTGAGCGCTTCCGATCGGGAATCGATCGTCCAGATCTCCGAGGACATGAACCTCAAGGCCGCGAGCTTCGATGCGCTGCGGCGCGGAGGAGAGCAGGACCACCGCTGGCGCGAGGCGCGGGTGGTGGTGCGCCTGCGCGGCAAGGAGGACGGAGCGCCGGTGTCGGGCCTGCGGGTCTACTGGGTGCCGCGCGCCCTGGCGGGCCAGAAGGAGGAGGTCCGGGAGGCGCCGTCCCTGGAGGCGGACGTGGTGCTGCAGCTCCCCGAAGCGAGCTACCTGGTCTGGGCCGGCACGGTGGGGAACCCGAAGCCGCTCGCGCCACAGGTGCGGCTGGACGTGCGGCGGCAGCCGGGAGATCGGGAGATCGGCGTCACGCTGCCGGTACCGCGGGGCGGAGGAGCGCGTTGATCGAGACCCTCCGGGACAATCCACTCCTCCTGCTCTTCGTCGTCGCGGCTCTCGGCACGCTGCTCGGCCGCCTCCGGATCGCCGGTTTCTCGCTGGGGGTCGCCGCGGTGCTCTTCACCGGGCTCGCCGTCGGCTCTCTCGATCCGGATCTCGAGCTCCCCGAAATCGTCCACCTGCTGGGGCTGGTCCTCTTCGTCTACTCCCTGGGGTTGGCCGGCGGACCCGGGTTCGTGGCTTCGCTGCGGCGGCGCGGGCTCCGCGACAACCTGTTCATCGGCGGGATGCTCCTCTTCGCGGCGGGGCTCGCCACGTTGGCCGGCCGCCTCTTCGGCCTCGACGCATCGCGGGCCGCCGGGCTCTTCGCCGGCAGCCTGACCAACACGCCGGCGCTGGCGGCCCTCCTGGAGGTGATCGGCCGGAGCGCGGGCGGAGAGGGGACGCTGGCCGGGCCGGTGATGGCCTATTCCGTGGCCTATCCCATGGGCGTGGTGGGGATGATCCTCGCCATCCATCTCCTCCAGCGCGTCTTCCGCACCGACTACCGGGCCGAGGCCGCGGCGCTGTCGGACCTGGGCGTCGGCGGTGAAAACCTGGAGGAGGTGACCGTGCAGGTGACCGACCCCGCCGCCGCCGGCAGGTCGCTCGCCGAGCTGCTGCTGGACCACCACTGGCGGGTCCTTTTCGTCCGTTTCCGCCGGGGCCGTGAGGTCGTCTTGATCGAGGACCTGGCTTGGCCGCTCCGGCTCGACGATCAGATCAGCGTCGTGGGGCCGCGCCGGGACCTGGACGCGGTGGTGGCGGCTCTCGGCGAGCCGGCGGAGGAGACGCTCAGCTTCGACCGCCGGCAGATCGACCGGCGGCGGATCTTCGTCTCGAGCCGGGACGTGGCGGGCAAGCGCCTGAGCGAGCTGGCGCTGCCGCAGCGCTTCGGCGCTCTGGTGAGCCGGGTCCGCCGGGGCGATTCCGATCTCCTGCCGGACGGCGACACGGTCCTCGAGCTGGGAGACCGCGTGCGGGTGGTGGCTCCGCGTTTCCGGATGGAGGAGCTCAGCCGCTTTTTCGGCGATTCCTACCGGGCGGTGAGCGAGATCGACGTCGCCACCTTCGGACTGGGGATCGGCCTCGGCCTGTTGCTGGGTCTCCTGCCCATCCCCCTGCCGGGGTTCGGGACCTTCCGGCTCGGCCTCGCGGGAGGCCCTCTGCTGGTGGGCCTCGCCCTCGGCGCTCTCGGACGGACCGGCCCGTTTCTCTGGCAGATGCCCTACAGCGTCAACCTCTCGCTGCGGCAGATCGGCGTCGTCCTCTTTCTGGCGGGAGTCGGCACGCGCTCCGGCTGGGCCTTCGCGGACACCGTCCGTCACGGCGGAGGGCTGACCATCTTCCTCTGCGGCGCGGCGATCACCGGTCTGACCGCCTTCCTCACCCTGTGGATCGGACACCGGTTCCTGAAAATCCCCATGAGCCTGCTCACCGGCATGCTGAGCGGCCTCCAGACCCAGCCCGCCCTCCTCGCCTACGCCAACGAGCAGGCCGGCAACGGCCTGCCCGACGTGGGCTACGCCACCGTCTATCCGGTGGCCACGATCGCGAAGATCCTGCTGGCGCAGGTCATCTGGCGGCTGCTGGCCTGACCTGGAATAATGGCCCGCGATGAAACCCCGCTCGACGTCGCGCCGTGGCCAGAGCCCCAAAGGGTGCATCGCCATCTTCTTCGGCATCTTCCTGCTGGCGGGTTGTGCCGGGGCCTATTTCCTCACCTGGAAACCGTGGAGCACCTGGGTGTCCGCCCGGTTCTGGCAGGCGACGCCGTGCACGGTCGTCGAGAGCCGGGTGGCCGAGAGCCCGGGCTCGGACGGCTCCACGTACCGGGTGGACATCACCTACGCCTATACCTTCCAGGGCCGGGAGTACCGGAGCTCGCGCTATGACTTCATGCCGGGCACCTCGAGCGGGTACGAGGGCAAAGCCGCCGTCGTGGCCGCGCACCCGCCGGGCTCGCAGGCGACCTGCTGGGTCGATCCCGATGATCCGTCCGAGGCGGTGTTCGACCGCGGCCTCCAATGGGTCTATCTGGTCGGTCTCTTCCCGCTGGTCTTCGTGGCGTTCGGGGCCGGTGGGATCTTCTTCGGGTTGCGCTCGAAGAAGCCGGGCCAGACCATTGCCGGAGTGCCGGGCCCGTCTCCGTTCGGCGTGGACATTCCCCCGCTGGGCATACAGCCACGGCTCCTCTCCCCACAGGCGTCGCCGTTGGGCAAGCTCATCGGGATCACCCTCGCCGCCTTGATCTGGAACGGGATCGTCTCCGTCTTCCTGGTGAAGGTGGTGGAAGGGTGGCGCACCGGCCAGGGGGAGGGCTGCCTCACCGCGTTCATCTCGCTGTTCGCCCTCATCGGCCTGTTCCTGATCTTCGGGGTGTTCCGGCAGTTCCTGGTGCTGTTCAATCCGCGCCTGCAACTGACCCTGGGGCCGGGCGTCCTCGCTCCCGGCGAGTCCGCGCTCCTGCAATGGACGATCGCCGGCAAGGCGGACCGGGTGCAGAAGCTGCGGATCGTCCTCGAAGGGCGGGAAGAGGCGACCTGGCGCCAGGGGACGCGGACGTCGACCGCGAAGGAAACCTTCGCGACGCTGCTCCTCGCCGAGGTCGACAATCCCTTGTCCATCGCCAACGGAACGGCGCGCGTGAGCCTTCCGGACGACGCCATGCCCTCCTTCGCGGCGAGCCGCAACAAGGTCGTCTGGACGCTCAAGGCCACCCTGGACATTCCCAACTGGCCCGATTCCGACGACGAATACGAGATCGTCGTGGCGCCCGCGGCGCTGCGCCAACGCTTCGGAGGGTGACCGATGGAGATGGAGGAATTCATCCGGGTCGAGACGACGGACGGCACGGTTTCCTTCCGCCCCGGCGATGCGGTCGAGGGGACGGTGCGCTGGCAATTCGCCGAGCCGCCGCGGGAGGTCGAGCTGCGCCTGTTCTGGTCCACGGAGGGGCGGGGCGACCAGGACCTGGAGGTGATGCAGACGGTCCCCTTCGCCACCCCGGGAGCCCAGGACCGCCGGGCGTTCCGCATCCATCTCCCGGAAGGCCCCTACAGCTTCTCGGGCAAGCTCATCACCCTCTCCTGGGCGCTCGAAGCCGTGGCCCAGCCGGGAGACCGCGCCGCCAGTCTCCCGATCGTGCTCTCGCCGACGGGTGCGGAGCTGCGGCTTGCGCATCCATGAGAGCCGCCGACAATCCGTTCACCGTCCAGAAGCTGGGGAAGATCCGCTACCGCCTCGCGGGAGAGACGTGGGAGTCGCTCCTCGGCCGTCTGGCTGTGCAGCGCTACCGGGCGGCCATCGTGGGACCGCACGGCCACGGCAAGACCACCCTCCTGGCGGATCTCGCGCCGCACCTGGAGGCCTGTGGGTTTCGCCTCCGCTCCGTGATGCTCCACGAAGGAGAGCGCCGCCTGAGCCGGCTCCATCGCGAGCTTCTGTTCCGGGACCTCGCGCTGCACGATCTCCTGTGCGTGGACGGTGCCGAGCAACTCGGCCGCTGGGCGTGGCTGGCCTTGCGCCTGCGCAGCCGCACCGCTGGCGGGCTCCTCGTCACCTCGCACCGTCCGGGCCTGTTGCCGACGCTCTTCACGTGCGAGACGACGCCGGAGCTGCTCACCGGGATCGTGAGGGATCTGGTGGGAGAGGAGCCGGGGGCCGGCGTGGAAGGGTTGTTCGCGCGGCATGGGGGGAACGTGCGGGAGGCGTTGTGGGAGATGTACGACCGGTGGGCGGTGGGGGAGGGGATCAAGGCGTGAAGCCCCTCCACCGCACCGCACTCACCGCCGCCGCCGTGGCCCTCCTCGTCCGCCTGCCGTTCACCATGGACCGGATGTGGGACCACGACTCCATCCAGTTCGCCCTCGGCGTGGAGAAGTACGACTTCGCGGCCCACCAGCCGCATCCGCCGGGCTACCCCCTCTGGATCGGCCTCCTGAAGCTCCTCGCCGCGCTGGGGATCGACTCGTTGCATGGCATGGTGGGGCTGGCCATCCTCGGCGGGGTGATCGGGGCGGCCTGGATGGTCCTCCTCGTGGAGCGGCTCGCTCCGGAGGCGTCTCCGTGGATCGGGCTCTTCGCGGCGGCGCTCTACGCGTTCAATCCGCTCCTCTGGTTCTATGGCGAGCTGCCGCTCATCTATGCGCTCGAAGGGGGCTTGACCGTCGTCCTCGCGTGGGCGGCGACGCGGATGGAGGAGGGGCGGGGGGCGTTCCTCCTTGCCTGCGGGCTGTTTGCGCTGGCCGGCGGTTTGCGCCAATCGACCATGGTACTTCTGGCGCCTCTCCTGCTCTTCGGCATCTGGCGCACGTGGAAGCGGGGAGGGCTGACGCCCGGCCTGTTCTTCGGCGGAGCGGGGCTCGGCGCGGTGGTGGTCGCCTCCTGGTTCGTGCCGCTCTGCATCGCGGCGGGCGGCTATGGCGCCTACCGGCGGATCAGCGCGGAGCATTTCGGCACCCTCCTGCCGCAGACCTCCATCCTCTACGGCGCCGGTTGGGGCGCGCTCGCGCACAACGTGGAGGTGGTGACCAAGTGGGGCCTTCAGGGGATCGTGCCGGGGGCGGTGGCGCTCCTCGCGCTCTGGATCGCCGCGCCGGGCCGGATCGTCCCGGGGCTCCGGGCGCTCGCCTCCCGCCTCCCCTGGGTGCTCATCTGGGCCGGACCGCCCATCCTCTTCTTCGCCTTGTTCCACGTCACCAAGGCCGGCTATACCCTGGTCCATCTGCCGGCCTTCCTCCTCGCTCTCGCCCTGGCCGCCGGCCCGGCGCTCTCTACCGGGCGCGGCCGGGCGGTCCTCGCCACGGGCGTTGCCGTCGCGGTGGGCGCCGGGCTGTTCCTCTTCGGGGAAGACCGCCGGCCGGATCAGCCCCGCCTCTGGGCGGTCGTCCGGCACGAGCACAACCGGGGGACGCTCGACCGCTACGAGCGCGATCTCGACCGCACCCTGGCGGTGATCCGCCGGTATCCCCCGGGCACCACCGTCCTCGCCACCGTGGAGCTTTCGGGGACCGGCCCCTCGGGCGCCGACGGGTTCCTCTACCCATGGCACCGGCATCTCCAGTGGTACCTGCCGGAGCTCCCGGTCCTCCTCCTCGTCCCCGAGCAGGGCTTCGCCCTGGTGGGGGAGGGGCACGAGCCGTTCGTGCGCGAAGAGGGGAGGATCGAGGTCCCCGCGGGGACGCGGCGGGTGGTCTTCGTGCTGTCGGGCCTCACCGGCGAGCGCCTGCGGCTCGGTCCGGGCCGGATCGAACGGACGGGGAAGGACTTCTGGGTTCTCGCCGTGCCGTTCCGCGGCGAGCTCGCGGTGGGACCGCTGACCATTTTCGCCGGCCGGGACGCTTCCGGGCGCGTTCTCCCCCGTTCGCGGCACTCTTCTGGATAGAACCACTTCTTTTGGGAGAGGAGAGCAGGATGAAAAGAACCGCGTGCTGTCTCGTGCTGTTGCTGGCCGTTTCGATCGCTCCCGCGCAAGCCAAGGTCACCCGCTATCTGACCGGCAATGCCGCCGACGTGAGCCCGGTGCTCGCGGGTCCGGCGCATGACCTCGGCGGCGGGGGTACGGACGTGGATGCGGCGCTGCAGTGGATCATCGACCAGGTGCGGGGTTGTACGAGCTGCTCGACCAAGGTCGACGTGGTCATTCTCCGCGTCACCGGATCGAACGGCTACAACGACTACATCTATGCCATGAACGGCGTGGACTCGGTCGAGACCCTGGTGATCACCAAGCTGGCCGATGCCAACACCACCGCGGTCGAGACGACGATCAAGAACGCCGAGGTGGTCTTCTACGCGGGCGGCGACCAGTGCGACTACACCACCCTCTTCAAGGGGACGAAGGTCGAGACGGCCACCGAATTCGTCTATGCCAAGGGGGGTGGCGTCGGCGGCACCAGCGCCGGCCTGGCCATCCTGGGGGACTTCACCTACAACGCCTGCTCCGGCAGCATCACCTCGGCCCAGGCGCTGGCCAATCCCTACCACAACTACGCCACCTTCACCTACGACTTCTTCCACTGGGCGAACCTGCAGGGAACGATCACCGACAGCCACTTCGTGACCCGCGACCGCATGGGCCGCCTGCTCGCCTTCCTCGCCCGCCAGATCAAGGACGGCAAGACGGCGAACGCCCTGGGCGTCGCGGTCAACGAGGTCACCTCGGTGGTGGTGGACAGGAACGGCATGGCGACCGTGCTGGGCGACGGCCCGGCGTATTTCGTGCTGGCCGACCACATGCCCGAGGTCTGCCTGTCGGGCTCGCCGCTGACCCACTCGAACTACAAGATCTGGAAGGTCAACGCCAACGGCACCTTCGACCTGAAGAACCGGCCGGTCACCGGCTACTACACGCGGAGCGTCACCGGCGGGGTGCTGAGCGCGAACCCGTACTGACCCCTCACCCCCGGCCCCTCTCCCACCCCCTCCCCCCAACCGGGAGAGGTGGGACGCGAGCTCCCGCCGGAGTGGTTCCCTCACCCGGAGTTCCTGCTGTTCTCCCCTCTCCCGGTGGCCGGGAGGGGATGGGAGAGGGGCCGGGGGTGAGGGGCCCCCTACCGCAGAAAGAACGCCAGCTCTTCGAGATTGATCCGCAGATCGACGTTCTTGAGCGGTACGCCGGGGCGGCGTTTCAGGCGGATGGGGGCGAAGTTCAGGACGGCTTTGATGCCGGCTTCGGCGAGGCGGTCGTAGTTCTCCTGCGCCGCCTCGGCCGGAACGGCGAGGACGCCGATCTCCGCTCCGGACTCGCGCACCACCTCGGCCAGCTCGTCCATCGAGCGGACCACGAAGCTCCCCAGGTGGCGGCCGATCTTGGCCGGGTCGCGGTCGACGCCGGCCACGACCCGGAAGGCGCCGTAGTTGAAGCCGAGATACTGGGCGAGGGCGCTCCCCAGGTTGCCCATCCCGACGATCAGCATCGCGTGCTGGCTGTCGAGACCCAGAAGCCCATTCAGATGCGCGGCGAGCGCGTCGACGTCATACCCGACGCCGCGGATGCCGAACTCGCCGAACTGGGCCAGGTCCTTGCGGATCTGGGTGGCGGAGAGGTTGAACCGCCACGCCAGCTCCTGCGAGGAGACACGCTTCACCCCCTCCTCCTGCAACTGGCGCAGGCAGCGCAGGTAGAAAGAGAGGCGGTTGAGCGTGAGAGGAGAGACCTCCTCCGTCTCGGTTACCGGGCCGTGGTCTCGATCAGCCACTGCAAGATTCCGCTCGGCCAGAGACCGAGCACGAGAGTGCCCAGAGCTGCCAGAACGGCCGCCGCGCGGCCCCACACGTCGATCAGCAGGCCTTCCGGCTGGCGCGCTTCCGCTTGCATGTAGAGGACGTAGACGACCCGCAGGTAGTAGAAGACGCCGAGCAGGCTGGCGAGGACACCGAGGATCGCCAGGCCGATCAGCCCGTCACCGACGGCGTTCAGGAAGACCACGTACTTGCCGATGAACCCGGCGGTCGGCGGAATGCCGCCGAGCGACAGCATGCAGACGGCCAGGCAGCCGCCGAGGAGAGGATAGCGGTACCCCCAGCCGGACAGGTCCTCGATCAGGTGCTGCTCACCCGCGCGGTTGTAGAGGAGCGTGATCACGGTGAAGGCACCGGCGTTCATCAAGGTGTAGGCGAGGAGGTAGACGATCGCCGGGGCGAGCGACGGCCGCTCTGGATCGAGCGTCACGAAGGCGAGCAGCAGATAGCCCATGTGCGCGATGCCGGAGTAGGCGAGCATCCGCTTGATGTCGCGTTGCACCAGCGCCAGCAGGTTCCCCACCAGCATGGAGAGGACCGAGAGCGCCGCGACGACACCGGACCACTTGACCGCCATGGTCGGCGCGCCGACGACGATGGCGTCGAGCAGCCGGTAGAGCACCAGCGCGCTCGCCACCTTGGGGGCCACCGAGAGGAAGCCGACGAAGGGGGAGGGAGCGCCCTGGTAGGTGTCGGGCGACCAGGCATGGAACGGTACGAGGCTCATCTTGAAGCCGAAGCCGGCGACGAGCATCAGGAGGCCGAGGGTCGCGGTCACCGGGATCTCCGGCATCAGGCCGAGGGCCTGCACGATGTCGGAGAGGCGGGTGCTGCCGGTGGCGCCGAAGAGGAGCGCGATGCCGTAGAGGATGAACGCGCTGACGAAGGCGCCCATCAGGAAGTACTTGATCGCCCCTTCGGTCGCGATGGCCAGCCGCCGGTGGTAGGCGGCGAGCGAATAGAGGGCGAGGGAGAAGAGCTCCAGCGAGACGAAGATGGTCAGGAGCTCGGTCGCCCGGAGCATCAGCAGCAGGCCGCAGGCGCACCAGAGGAGGAGCGCGTGATATTCGCCGGAGAGGATGTTCTCGCGCCGGAGATAGCTCTGCGAGGCGAGCAGGCAGAGGCCGGTGGCGAGGAGCACCACGAGCGACAGCGCGTAGGTGGAGCCCGTCGTCTCGAGCAGGCCGCCGAAAGTCTGCCAGACCGGTCCGGGAGCCTGCTCCCAGGCGGTCCAGGCACCCCATGCCGCACCCGCCGTGCCGAGCACGGCGAAACCGGTGAAGGCGCGCCGCAGCTTCGGTGCGATGGCCTCCAGCAGGAGCAGGACGACCCCCGTGCCGCAGAGGATCATTTCCGGGAGAAGACTGATCAGATCCGCGCGGCTCATCGTCCCGCCTCCGTGTTGACACCCGCAACCTCAACGACTTCTGTCTGTCCTTGTCCGGTTCCCCCTCTCCCGGGGGCTGGGGGGGTGATGGGAGAGGGGGCCAGGGGGTGAGGGGCCTCTGCCAACACCACCTGCTCGACGTCCGCCTGCTCCGCCGCCTGGTGGAACCGGGTGAGCGTCGCCTCCAGAGCCGCCCGGCTCGGCCGCAGGAACGTCTCGGGCTGCAAGCCGATCCACAGCATGAACACGCAGAGCGGCACGAGGGCGGCGATCTCGCGCAGATTCAGATCCGGCAGCTTCCGGTTCTCGTCCTTGGTGATCGGGCCGAACAGGGTGAGCTGGAGCATCTTGAGCAGGTAGATCGCGGCGAGCACCACGCCGAAGGTGGAGAGCACCGCCGGCAGGAGGAGCGTCTTGTAGCTGCCCGCGAGGATCAGGAACTCCCCGGCGAAACCGTTCAAGGCCGGCAGGCCCACCGAGGCGAGCGTGGAGAAGACCAGGAAGAAGGCGAAGACCGGGATGACCTTGGCGAGGCCGCCGAACTCCGAGAATTTCTTGGTGTGCCGCCGGTCGTAGAGCATGCCGACCAGGAGGAAGAGCGCGCCGGTCGAGAGGCCGTGGTTGACCATCTGGAGAAGCGAGCCCTCCCAGGCCACCTGCTCGAAGGCGAGGAGGCCGAGCATCACGAAGCCGAGGTGGGCGATCGAGGAGTAGGCGACCAGCTTCTTCATGTCCTCCTGCACCCAGGAGACGAGCGCGCCGTAGAGGATGCCGATGACCGCGAGCGCCACGAGGAGCGGCTGTGCCACCTCGCTCG
>Ga0209682_10000616_pt1 | contig 12250 bp, 1 predicted proteins | sample DOMMetBare2Fresh_2_FD_187471 | JGI IMG/M metagenome (GOLD analysis project Ga0209682, IMG submission 187471) | Wetland sediment microbial communities from St. Louis River estuary, USA, under dissolved organic matter induced mercury methylation -... | ecosystem: Environmental > Aquatic >...
GCGGACGGCTGGTCGATGAACGTGCTGGTCGACGAGGCCGCGGCGCTCTACGCGGCCTTCGCCGGGGGCCGGCCGAGCCCGCTGTCCGAGCCGTCGCTCCAGTACGCCGATTACGCCGCCTGGCAGCGCGGCCGGCTCGATGGCGAGATCCTGGAGCGCCAGTTGGAGTGGTGGCGCCGCGAGCTCGCCGGTGCTCCCGCCGGGCTCGACCTGCCCACGGACCGGCCGCGGCCCGCGGTGCGCAGTGGCCGGGGAGACACCCTCCTCTTCGCCCTGCCGGCCGACCTCGCCGAGGCGGTGCGCGCTCTGGCGCGCCGCCATGGGACGACCCTTTTCATGGCGCACCTCGCCGCCTTCGACGCCCTGCTCGCCCGCTGGAGCGGCCAGGAGGACGTGGTGGTGGGCACGCCGGTCGCCAACCGCGGCCGGGTGGAGACCGAGGGGATGGTCGGCTTCCTGGTCAACACCCTGGCCTTGCGCGTCCAGACGTCCGGAGACCTCCCCTTCACCGGCCTCCTGACGCGGGTCCGGGAGGCGACGCTGGGTGCCTTCTCGCACCAGGAGCTCCCCTTCGAGCGGCTGGTCGACGCGTTGCAGCCGGAGCGCGATCCGTCGCGCACCCCTCTCTTCCAGGTGTGCTTCTCCCTGGACACCGCGATGCCGGCCGCCCGCGAGGTGGCGGGTCTCCACCTCGAGCCGGTGGAGATCCATGGCGGCGCGGCCAAGTTCGACCTGACGCTCGCGCTGGCCGACTCCGGTGCGGGGGGCCTGACCGGCCACGTGGAGTACACCACCGACCTGTTCGAGCGCGCCGCCGTGGAGCGTCTGCGGCAGCACTACGCGACGCTCCTGCGCGGCGCCGTCGAGGCGCCGGGGAGCGAGCTGCGCGACCTGCCGCTCCTGTCCGCCGCCGAGCGGCGGGAGCTGATCGCGGCGGGGGCCGCGCGCCGGGTGTTCGCCTCCGGGGAGCCGCTGCACCGCGGGTTCGAGCGGCAGGCGCGGCTGCAGCCGGAGGCCGTGGCCGTGGTGGACGGCGAGGAGCGCTGGAGCTATGCGCAGGTCAACCGGCGGTCCAACCGCCTGGCGCGGCGCCTGCGCTCGCTGGGAGTGGGGCCGGAGTCGCGGGTGGGGCTGTGTGCCGAGCGTTCGGCCGAGCTGGTGGTGGGCATCCTCGGCATTCTCAAGGCAGGTGGCGCCTACGTGCCGGCCGATCCGGGCTATCCGCCGGACCGCATCGGCTGGATCCTGACCGACGCCTGGGCGGACGTGGCGGCTCCGGTCCTGGTGGCGCAGCGGCAGGTGCTCCCGGCGCTGCCGCCGTCGGCCGCCGCGGTGGCCCGGGTGGTCTGCCTGGAGGACGATCCGGCCGGTGTGAGCAGCGAGGACCTGGCGGGCGGCCCGGACGCCGACTCCCTGGCCTACGTGATCTACACCTCGGGATCGACCGGCCGCCCGAAAGGCGTGGAAGTGACGCACCGCAACGTGGCGCGCCTGCTCAAGGCCACGGAGCCGTGGTTCGACTTCGGTGCCGGCGACGCCTGGACGCTGTTCCACTCCTACGCCTTCGACTTTTCGGTCTGGGAAATCTGGGGGGCTCTGCTCTACGGCGGCCGGCTGGTGGTGGTGCCCTACCTGGTGAGCCGCTCCCCCGAAGCCTTCTACGAGCTGCTGGTGGCGGAGAGGGTGACGGTGCTGAGCCAGACGCCGTCGGCGTTCCGCCAGCTCGCGGCGGTGGCGGAGGAGCGTCCGTCCGGCGCCCTGGCACTGCGCTTCGTGGTCTTCGGCGGCGAGGCGCTGGAGCTCGCGAGCCTGCGCGGCTGGCTGGAGCGGCACGGCGAGGACCGTCCGCAACTGATCAACATGTATGGGATCACCGAGACCACGGTGCACGTGACGTTCCGGCGCGTGCGGTGGTCCGACCTCGAGGCTGGGGGCAGCCGGATCGGCGTGGCGATCCACGATCTCGCGCTGTATCTGCTGGACCGGCGGCAGGACCCGCTACCGGTGGGGGTGGCGGGAGAGATCTGCGTCGGTGGCGCGGGTCTGAGCCGGGGGTACCTGCGCCGTCCGGAGCTGACGGCGGCGCGGTTCATCCCCGATGCGTTCTCCGGAGTGCCCGGCGGGCGTCTCTACCGGTCGGGGGACCTGGCGCGGCTCCGGCCGGATGGGGAGGTGGAGTACCTGGGGCGGATCGACCACCAGGTCAAGGTGCGGGGGTTCCGCATCGAGCTGGGGGAGATCGAAGGGGAGCTGGCGGCGCACCCCGAGGTCCGCGAGGCGGTGGTGCTGGCGCGGGAGGACACGCCCGGCGACCGGCGGCTGGTGGCCTACGTGGTGCCGGCCGCGGGCGCGGTGCCGGAGCCGAGGGAGCTGCGGAGCCATCTGCAGGCCCGGCTCCCGCACTACATGGTGCCGGCGGCCTGGGTCTTCCTGAATTCCATGCCGGTGACGTCCAACGGCAAGCTCGACCGCAAGGCCCTGCCGGCGCCGGACGGGAGCCGCCAGGCCTGGGACTACGTCGAGCCGCGCACGCCCACGGAACGGGAGCTGGCGGCGATCTGGGCCGAGGTCCTGGGCGTCGCCGTGGTGGGGGCGGGCGACAGCTTCTTCGAGCTGGGTGGCCATTCGCTCCTGGCGACCCGGGTGATGTCGCGGCTGCGGGTGCGGTGCGGCGTGGATCTGCCCCTGCGCGCCCTCTTCGAGACGCCGGCGCTCGCGGCGCTCGCGGCCCGCGTCGAGGCGGCGCAGGGTGGCGCGGGGGTGTTCGCTCCTCTCGCTCCCATCCCCGCCGTCCTGCCCGGAGGTCCTCTGCCGCTCTCCCCCGCCCAGCGGCGGCTCTGGGTCCTCGACCGCCAGGAACCGGGCGATCCGACCTACAACATGCCGCTGCCGGTCCGCCTGGGAGGCCGTCTGGACGCGGCGCTCCTGCGCCGCGCGTTGAGCGCGGTGGTGGCGCGGCACGAGGTGCTGCGTACCCGGATCGCCGAGGGGGCGGAGGGGCCGGTCCAGGAGATCCTCCCGGTGTCGGGGGCGGTCCTTCTCCCGCAGATCGACCTGTCCGCCTTGCCGGCGGTGCGGCGCGAGGGCGTGGCCGCCGGGCTCGCGGCCGCGGAGGGAGCCTTGCCGTTCGATCTCGCGCGGGGACCGCTGGCGCGCTTCACCCTGGTGCGGCTCACCGCGGAAGACCACCTGCTGCTGGCCACGCTGCACCACCTCGCCGGAGATGGGTGGTCGATGGGAGTGCTGGTCCGCGAGGTGGCCTGGCTGCTGGCCGGCGGCGGCACGGCGGAGCTCGCGGCGCCGCCGTGCCGGTATGCCGACTGGGCGGCCTGGCAGCTCCACCGCGAGGGGGCGGAGCCGGACGCCGGGCTCGCCTGGTGGCGGCAGCGGCTCGCCGGCGCTCCCGGGCTTCAGCTTCCGGTCGACCGCGACCGGCGTGCGGCGGGGGTGCGGCCCGGGGGCTTGCTCTGCCTGGACCTCGCGGACGCCACGGCCGGGGCGCTGCGCCGGCGCTCGGCCGCGGCGGGCGCCACCCTCGCCATGGCCCTGCTCGCCGGCTACGCCGCCCTCCTGGCGCGCCTCTCGGGCCAGGACGACCTGGTGCTCGGGCTGCCGCTGGCCAACCGCGAGCGGCCCGAGGTCGAGGGGGTGATCGGTCTTTTCGTCAACACCTTGCCGCTGCGCTGCGACCTGTCGGGCGATCCCGCGGCGGCGGCCTTGTTGGAGCGGGTGCGGGATGAGGTGCTGGCCTTGCAGGCGCGTCAGGAGACGCCGTTCGCGCGGATCGTCGAGGAGCTGCGGCCGGACCGCCGCGCCGGCGAGACCCCCTTTTTCCGCACCGTGGCCACCCTGGAGCGCTCACCGCTCGCCGGGCTCGCCGTGCCGGGCCTGACCCTCGCCCCCTGGCCGGTGCACAACGGCACTGCCAAATTCGACCTCACCCTCACCTTCGTGGAGACCGGCCGCAGCCTCACCGCCTGGCTCGAATACGGCGCCGACCGGATCGACCGCACCCGGGCAGAGCGGCTGCTCGGCCACCTCGCCGCGCTCCTCGCGGCGGTCGGGGAAGGCCCGGAGTGCCCTCTGTCGCACCTCCCCCTGCTCACCGTGGCCGAGCGCCACCAGGTGGCGGTGGAGTGGAACGACACGGCGACGGCCTATCCGGCCGGCCTTTGCGTGCACCAGCTCTTCGCCGCCCAGGCCGCGGCGACGCCGGACGACCCGGCCGCCGTGTGCGGCGAAGCCGGCTTCACCTACCGCGAGCTCGACCTGCTCTCCTCCCGCCTGGCCCGGCGCCTCGCGGCGCGCGGTGTGCGGCGCGGGTCGCTGGTCGGGATCCTCGCCGAGCGCTCGCTCGACCTGCTGGCCGGGTTGCTGGCCATCCTCAAGGCGGGCGGCGCCTACGTGCCGCTCGATCCCTCCTACCCGGCCGAGCACCTGGAGACGCTGGCGACGGACGCGGACCTGGCCCTGATCCTGGCGCAGCCGAAGCTGGCCGCGGCGGCTCCCGGCGGCCGGCCGGTCGTCTTCCTGGAGACCGCGGACGGTGCGGCGGAAGAGGAGACCACGGCGGCACCGGACGGCGGCGCGGGTCCCGACGACCTGGTCTACGTCCTCTACACCTCGGGCTCCACCGGCCGGCCCAAGGGGGTGCCGATCCCGCACCGCGGTGTGGTGCGGCTGGTTCGGGAGACGGGCTACGTCCGCCTGGGCCGCGGCGAGGTCCTGCTCCACATGGCCCCTCTCGCCTTCGACGCCTCGACCCTGGAGATCTGGGGTGCGCTCCTCACCGGCGGCTGCGTCGTGGTGATGCCGCCGGGCAACCACTCGCTCGCCGCCCTGGCGCGCGAGGTGGAGCGTTGCGGTGTCACCACGCTCTGGCTCACCGCCGGCCTCTTCCATCTGGCGGTGGACGAGCATCCGGAGGTCCTGGCGGGGTTGCGGCAGCTCCTGGCCGGCGGCGACGTCCTCTCGGCGCCCCATGTGCGGCGGGCTCTCGCGCTGCTGCCGCCGGGGGCGCGGCTGATCAACGGCTACGGCCCGACCGAGAGCACCACCTTCGCCTGCTGCCATGTCCTGACCGATCCGGCGGAGGTGGGCGCCGCGGTGCCGCTCGGCCGGCCGATCGCCAACACCCGCGTCGTGCTGCTCGACCGCGCGCTGGAGCTGGTTCCGGCCGGTGTCCCCGGGGAGCTTTGCATCGGCGGCGACGGTCTGGCGCGCGGCTATCTCGGCCGGCCGGACCTGACGGCGGAGCGGTTCATCCCGCATCCGCAGGGCACCGCTGCGGGGGAGCGCCTCTACCGCACCGGCGATCTGGCGCGGTGGTTTCCCGACGGCCGCGTCGAGTTCCTCGGCCGCCTCGACGCCCAGGTGAAGATCCGCGGCTTCCGCATCGAGCCGGGCGAGGTGGAGGCGGCGCTGGCGCGCCATCCCTCGGTGCGCGAAGCGGTGGTCGCCGTGCACCGCGCCGCCGCGGGGGAGCGCCGCCTGGCCGCCTATCTCGTGCTGCGCGAGCCCGGCGACCTGGCCGGGGTGCGGAGCCATGCCGCCCGGACGCTGCCGCTGCACATGGTGCCGGCGGACTGGACGGTGCTCGACCGGCTCCCGCTCACCGCCAACGGCAAGGTGAACCGCGCGGCGCTCCCCGCGCCGGAGGCGCCGGCGCCGGCCGCGCCGGTGCCCGCCTCCCCCGTGGCCGAGATCCTGGCCGGCATCTGGGCCGAGGTCCTGCACCTCGACGGCGGCGCCCCGGCCGGCGACTTCTACGCCCTGGGCGGCCATTCCCTCCTGGCCACCCAGGTGGTGGCGCGGGTGCGCGCCGCCTTCGGCGTCGACGTGCCGCTGCGCGCGCTGCTGGAGGAACCGGCCCTGGAGGACTTCGCCCGGAGGGTGGAGGAGGAGATCGGCCGCGGCCGGCGCGGCGCCGCGCCGCCGCCGATCGTGCCGGTGCCGCGGGACGGCGGCTCCCCCCTCTCGCTGGCGCAGCGCCGGCTCTGGTTCCTCGACCGTCTGGAGCCGGGAAATCCCGCCTACAACATTCCCGCGGCCTTGCGGATTTCGGGCGATCTCTCCCCGGCGGTGCTGGCGGCCAGCCTGGCCGAGATCGTCCGCCGGCACGAGACGTTGCGCTCCAGCTTCCCGGAATCCGGCGGTGTGCCGGTCCAGCGCATCGCCGCGCCGTCCGCGGTGCCCGTGCCCGTGGCCGACCTCTCGGCCCTGTGCCCGGCGCTCCGGGAGCCGCTTGCCGCCGGGCTTCTGGCGGCGGAAAACCGGCGGCCGTTCGACCTGTCGCGCGGGCCGCTGCTGCGCGCCCTGCTGCTCCGTCTGGCGCCGCGGGAGCACCTGGCCGTGCTCACCGTTCACCACATCGTCAGCGACGGGTGGTCGATGGAGATCCTGGTCCGCGAGCTGGGGGCGATCTACGCTGCGTTGGCGGCGGACCGCCCTTCGCCGCTGCCCGAGCTGCCGTTCCAGTACCCCGATTTCGCCGCCTGGCAGCAGGGGTGGCTGGAGGAGGAAATCCGGCGCCACCAGCTCCCCTACTGGCGCGGGCGCCTCGCCGGCGCGCCCGCCGTCCTCGACCTGCCCATCGCGCGTCCGCGGCGCGGCGGCCGGTTCCGCAGCGGCCTCGCCATCGCGGTGCTGCCGGCGGGTCTCGGCCGCGATCTGCGCTCCCTGGCGCGCCGGCAGAGAGCCACCTTCTTCATGGTCCTCCTCGCCGGTTGGAAGGCGCTCCTGGCGCTGCTGTCGGGCCAGACCGACCTGCTCGTCGGCACGCCCATCGCCAACCGCCACCGCCGCGAGATCGAAGAGATGATCGGCTTCTTCGTCAACACCCTGGTGCTGCGCACCGACCTGTCGGGCAATCCGTCCTTCGCGGAGCTCCTCGCCCGGGTGCGCGACGTCACCCTGGAGGCCCACGCGCATCAGGACCTCTCCTTCGACCGCCTGGTGGAGGAGCTCGATCCACCGCGGGTGCCGGGGCGCAACCCCTTGTTCCAGGTGCTGTTCGACATGCTGAGCTTCCGCGGGGCGGCGGCCGACCTGCCGGGCCTGCATGTCGAGATCCTTCCTCTCGTCGAGCAGGACGCCAAGTTCGACATGACGCTCTACGTGGCCGAGGGAGGGGAGTCGACCGTCCTGCGCCTCGCCTACGACGCGAACCGGTTCGAGGCCGCGGCGATGGAGCACCTGCTCGCCGACTACCGCGTGCTGCTCGAGCGGGCGGCCGGCGAGCCCGAGGCGCCGGTCTCCGCGCTGCTGCGCCCGCAGGAGCATCAGGAGGCCGGCCTGGTGTCCGCCTTCAACGAGAGTCTCGAGGATTTCCAGGAGGTCTGACGCGGATGGAATTCGGGCTCATGTTCTTCTCCAGTGCCGGCCAGGGGCCGGGTTCCCGCAAGTACCGGCTGCTCTTGGAGGCGGCGCGTTTCGCGGACCGGCGCGGGTTTCGCTGCCTGTGGACCCCGGAGCGCCACTTCCACCCGTTCGGCGGGCTCTATCCCAATCCCGCGGTGGTGAGCGCCGGCATGGCGACGATCACCGAGCGTCTGGAGCTGCGCGCCGGCAGCCTCATCTCGCCGCTCCACGACGCGGTGCGGATCGCCGAGGAGTGGGCCGTGGTGGACAATCTGTCGGGAGGCCGCGTGGCCCTCTCCTTCGGCGCCGGCTGGAACGTCGACGACTTCGTCTTCTTCCCCGATCGCTACGCCGGGCGGCAGGCATGGATGTACCGCCAGATCGAGACCGTGCGCCATCTCTGGCGCGGGGGGACGATCAGGCAAGCCAACAGCTTCGGCAAAGAGGTGGAGCTGCGCATCTATCCCAGCCCGGTGCAGCCGGAGCTGCCGGTCTGGGTCACCTCCTCGGGGCACGTCGACACGTTCGTCAGTGCCGGCCGGATCGGTGCGGGGGTGTTGACGCACCTGATCGGCCAGGACCTGGCGGGACTGGCCGGCAAGATCGAGAGTTACCGCGAAGCCCTGGAGCAGGCGGGGCACGACCCCCGCCAGGGGCGGGTCGCCCTGATGCTCCATACCTTCGTGGGACACGAAACGGAGCAGGTGCGCGCGCTGGTCCGCGAGCCGTTCCGCGACTACCTGCGCTCGGCGATCAGCCTCGAGGAGAAGGCGGCGATCGGCGGCGGCGTGGTCAGCGGCGGCCACCGGATCGAGGCGCACCAGATCTCCGCGGCGGTGATGGAGGATCTGCTGGACGCGACGTTCGAGCGCTATTTCCAGTCCGGCGCACTGATGGGGACGCCGGCGCGGCTCGAGGGCTTCGTGCTGCGCCTGGCCGAGATCGGCGTGGACGAGATCGCCTGCCTGATCGATTTCGGGGTGGACGAAGACCAGGTTCTCGCCTCGCTCGAGCCCCTGGACGTGCTGCGCCGCCGCTTCTCGGGAGAGACCCGGGCGGTGTTGGCGCAGCAGGCCCTCGCCGGCTTCATGGAGGATTTGGAAGAGTGACCTTCACCTTGGAAACCACGAGCGCGCCCCTGCCGGACGGCCCTCCGGCCGGTGCGGGGATCCGGCCCCACAAGGGCGAGGACGTCCTCGACCTCTTCGACCGCGCCTGCCGGCGCCACGCCGGCGAAACCGCCCTGGAGTGGCGCGGCCGTGCCGTCTCCTACGCGGACCTGGACCGGCTGTCGCGGCGGCTGGCCGGCCGCCTGGCCGCCGCCGGGCTGGGGGAGGGAGAGGTGGTCGCCCTCTGGCTGGAGGACCGGGTGCTGTGGATCGCCTCCCTCCTCGCCTGCCTGCGCTCCGGTTGCGCCTTCGCGCCCCTCGACCCGGACTGGCCGGCGGAGCGCCTGCGCCTCGTTCTGGAGGACCTGGAGCCGCGGGTCGCCCTGACCGACGGGAGCGCCCCCGATCTACCGGGTGCCGTCCGGGTCTTGCGGCTCGCGGAAGAGGAAGAGGGAGAGGCCTGGGAGGGACCTCGCGCCGCGGTGGACGCCGACGCCCTCTGCTACGTCTACACGACCTCCGGCTCCACCGGCCGGCCCAAGGGGATCGCCGGCCGGCGCAAGGGGTTGTCCCACTTCATCCGCTGGGAGATCGAGGAGCTCGACCTGCCGGAGGGCATCCGCGTCACCCAGCTCACCTCGCCCGCCTTCGACGCCTCCCTGCGCGACGTCCTGGTGCCGCTTTGCGCGGGTGGGCGGGTGTGCATCCCGCCGCAGCCGCCGGCGGCTCTGGACCCGGTGCTCCTGGTGCGCTGGCTGGCCGGGAGCGGGGCTCACCTCGTCCATTGCGTCCCCTCCCTGTTCCGCGCCCTGGCCCAGGTTCCGGCCGAGGCCGGAGAGCTGCCGGCGGTGCGTTTCGTCCTGCTGGCCGGGGAGGAGCTGCGGGTGCCCGACGTGGTGGCCTGGCGCGAGCGGTTCGGCCGCGGGGCCACCCTGGTGAATCTCTACGGCTCGACCGAGACCACCATGGTGAAGCTCTTCCACGTGGTGCGCGACGAGGACCTGGAGCGCGGCTTCATCCCCATCGGCAAGCCGATGAAGGGGGCGCGCGCCCTCCTGCTCCAGGAGGACCTGACCCTCACCCGCCCGGGCGCCGTGGGCGAGGTCTTCATCCGCAGCCCGTTCATGACCCTCGGCTACCATCGCCAGCCCGAGAAGACGCGCGACGTCTTCCTCCCCAATCCGTTCGGCGACGATCCCGGTGACCGGGTCTTCCGCACCGGCGACCTGGCCCGCATGCTGGAGGACGGGAGCTTCCGGTACATCGGCCGCAAGGGGGGGTTGGTCAAGGTGCGCGGCCTGCGGATCGAGCCGGGCGAGATCGAGACCTGCCTGCTGCGCCACGAGGAGGTGCGGGAGGCTGTGGTGGCGGCCCGTGAGGACCGCCCCGGCGACGTCCGCCTGGTCGCCTGGGTCGTCCCGGAGGAGGGGACGGCGCCGTCCGCCGCCGCGCTGCGGGCTTTCCTGCGCCGCACGCTCCCCGAGGCCATGGTCCCGGTGGCCGTGGTGCGGCTGGAGCGGTTGCCGCTCCTGCCCAACGGCAAGGTGGACCGGCAGGCGCTCCCCGCGCCGGTGCGGGAGGACGCGGGCGCCGCCTGGGTGGCGGACCGCGCGGAGGGTCTCGTCGAGGAGATGCTCGCCGCCCTCTGGGCCGAGCTGCTCGGCGCCGCGAGCGTCGGGCCGCACGAGAGCTTCTTCGAGCTGGGCGGGCACTCGCTGCTGGCCACCCAGCTCATCGCCCGCGCCCGCGACTTGTTCGACGTGGAGGTACCGCTGCGCCGCCTGCTGGAGGAGCCGACGGTGGCCGGCATGGCGGCGGCAATCTTCGAAGAACGTCTCGGGGCGGGCCCGGAGGCGGTCGCGGTGGCGCCGCCCATCGTCCGCGCGGCGCGCCGCCCGCCCATCCCGCTGTCGTCCGCGCAGCAGCGCCTCTGGTTCCTGGAGCAGCTTCTGCCCGGGCGCTCCGGGTATCACATCTCGGCGGCCCTGCAGGCCACCGGCCGGCTCGACCTGCCGCGCCTGGCGGCGAGCCTCGCCCGTGTGGTCGAGCGCCACGAGGCCTTGCGGACCTCGTTCCCGCACGAGGCGGGAAGCCCGCGCCAGGAGATCGCCGCCGCCGCGCCGCCGGTGCCGGTGGCGGAGATCGACCTGGGCGCCTTGCCGGCCGAGCGGCGGCAGGAGGAGGCGCGGCACCTGGCGGCGGCCCTCCACGCCCTCCCGTTCGACCTCGGTGCCGGCCCCCTGCTGCGCGTGGCGGCCCTGCGCCTGGCCGGGGAGGAGGCGCTCCTCGTCCTCGTCCTGCACCACTTGGTGGGCGACGCCTGGTCGATCTGGCGCCTCGTCCTGGAAGTGGCCGAGATCTACCGCGCCGCGGGCGAGGGGGTGCCGCCCGAGCTGCCGGAGCTGCCGGTCCAATACGCGGACTACGCGGTGGCGCAGAGCTCCTGGCTCCAGGGAGAGACACTGGAGCGTCTCCTGAAGCATTGGCGCCGGCGGCTCGACGGTGCTCCCGAGCTGCTGGAGCTTCCCACCGACCGGCCGCGGCAGGCCGCCCGCGGCGCCCGCGGCGCCACGCAGATGCTGGAGATCCCGCCGGGGCGGACCGCGCCCCTGCTGGAGCTGTCCCGGCGTCGCCGGGTGACTCCGTTCGTCACCCTTCTCGCCGGCTTCGCCACGGTGCTGTGCCGCCAGGCCGGCGTGGACGAGATCTGTGTGGGAGTGCCGGTGGCCGGCCGCCGGCAGACGGTGCTGGAGCCGCTGATCGGGCTCTTCGTCAACACCCTGGTGCTGCGCTGCGACCTGGCGGGCGACCCCTCCTTCGCCGGCCTGCTCGACCGGCTGCGCGAGACGGCTCTGGCCGCCTGGGCGCACCAGGACCTGCCGTTCGAGCGGCTGGTGGAAGAGCTGCAACCCCAGCGCGACCTGAGCCATGCGCCGCTCTTCCAGGTGATGTTCGCCTTCCAGAACACGCCGCGTACGCCGCTGGCCCTCCCCGGCCTCCGCCTGACGCCGGTGGACTTCGAGCGCGGCCGTGCCCACTTCGACCTGACTCTGCGCATGGCCGAGGAGGACGGGGGCTTGCGCGCTCTCCTGGAGCACAGCGCGGAGCTGTTCGACGGAGTCACCGTGGCCCGTCTGGCCGGCCACCTGGACCACCTCCTGGCCGGCGCGGCCGCGGCGCCGGAGAGCCGGTTGTCCGGCCTGCCCCTGCTCGGCGCGGCCGAGAGGCAGCAGCTCTGCCACGAGTGGAACGACACGGCGGCGCCGCCGCGCTCCCTGCGCACGCTCTGGGAGGGGTTCTCCCGCCAGGCGGAGCGCGCGCCGGAGGCGGTGGCGGTGGTGGCGGGGGAGGACGCGTGGACCTTCCGCGAGCTGCGGGAGCGGGCCCGGCGCCTCGCCCGCCATCTGCGCCGGCGCGGCTGCGCCCCCGAGACGGTCGTCGCCGTCCTCCTGGAGCGGTCCCCCGATCTGCTCGCCGCGCTCCTCGGCGTGGCCGCGGCGGGAGGTGCCTTCCTCCCGCTCGACCCCGCGGGGCCGGCCGAGCGTCTGCGCTCCCTGGTGGCCGATGCCGGCGCACCACTGCTGGTTTCCACCCGCGCCCTGGTGGACGGCCTGGGGGAGACCGCGGCGGCGGCGGTGCTCGTCGACGCGCACGCCGAGGCCATCGCCGGCGAGAAGAGCGCGGCGTTGACCGGGCCGGCCGAGCCCGGGCTCCTCGCCTACGTCCTCTACACCTCCGGCTCGACCGGCCGGCCCAAAGGGGTGATGGTCTCGCAGGGGGCA
>Ga0209682_10000618_pt1 | contig 12219 bp, 13 predicted proteins | sample DOMMetBare2Fresh_2_FD_187471 | JGI IMG/M metagenome (GOLD analysis project Ga0209682, IMG submission 187471) | Wetland sediment microbial communities from St. Louis River estuary, USA, under dissolved organic matter induced mercury methylation -... | ecosystem: Environmental > Aquatic >...
GTTCGGCGGCACCGCCGTCAAGGGCGAGTGGATGTGGGGCCACACCACCATCGGCAACACCGGCGGCAACCTGGGCGCCGGCGGCAACCTGCCCGGCCTGACCTCCGCCGCGCCGGTCCCGACCGGCTCCGGCTGGTACGGCCTGGTGGTCCAGAACGTCGGCCAGAACCAGCAGGTGGTGGTCAAGTACGAGCAGTACATGCCGAACCACACCGCCGACGTGACCACCGCCACCAGCAAGACCGTCAAGGTCCAGCGGGAGCTCCAGGTCGCCCTCCACGCCTACGTGGGCGGGAACATGAAGCTCTCGGCCGCCTGGTACCACCCCATGAACGGCGAGAAGGGCCCGGCCGCCGCCTCCGACCCCAAGGCCGACCAGTTCATCGTCCAGGCCCAGGCCAAGTTCTAGCCCCCGACCTCCTTGTGTGACGCGGTCACGCAGTTGTCACACGGCCGTCGTGGCCGCGTCACCTTCCGCCCGCATCCTCCGCCCAACTCGAAAGGAAGAACCATGATGAAGCGCATCGCCCTCGCCCTCGCCGCCGCCGTGATCCTGGCGCCGGCCCTCGCCCAGGCCGCCGTGACCGTGAAGGGCTCGGACACGATGGTCATCCTGTCGCAGCGCTGGGCCGAGAACTACATGAAGAAGAACCCGGGCCAGAAGATCCAGGTCACCGGCGGCGGCTCCGGCACCGGCATCGCCGCGCTGGTGAACGGCACCACCGACCTCGCCAACTCCTCCCGCAAGATCAAGGACGACGAGAAGGCCAAGGTCCGCGACCGGTTCAACGTGCTGCCGGCCGAGACCGCGGTGGCCAAGGACGGCGTGGCCCTCTACGTCAACGAGGCCAACGGCGTCTCCCAGCTCACCATCGCCCAGCTCCGCGACATCTTCATGGGCGACGTGACCAACTGGAAGCAGGTCGGCGGCGCCGACGCCCCCATCGTCATCTACTCCCGCGAGAACTCCTCGGGCACCTACGTCTTCTTCAAGGAGGAGGTCCTGAAGGGCGGCGACTTCGCCGCCTCGGCGCAGACCCTGCCCGGCACCGCCGCGGTGGTGAACGCCGCCTCCAAGGAGAAGAACGCCATCGGCTACGGCGGCGCCGCCTACGCCAAGGGCGTCAAGGAGCTCAAGGTGGTGGGCGCCGACGGCCAGGGCTGGCTGCCGACCGCGGAGAACGTCAAGTCGGGCAAGTACCCGCTCTCCCGCCCGCTCTTCGTCTACTCCCGCGGCGCCGTCGCCGGCGACGCCAAGGCCTTCCTCGACTACTGCCTCTCGGCCGAGGGCCAGGCGGTGGTCACCGAGGTCGGCTACTTCCCCATCAAGTAGCGCCCGGCCACCCGGAACCATGGCCGTCGCGGGCTCACCCTCGAGATCCAGGAGCTGGAGCCCGTGACGGCCACCGCCGCCCCGCCCACAGGCCGCGCCGCCAGCACCCCTTCGGTCATCCGCCGCCGGCAGCTCCGCGAGCAGGCCATCGAGATCGGCATCACCACGGTGGCCCTCACCGGCATCGCCGCGGTGGTGCTGATCTTCGTCTTCGTGGGCCGGGAGGCGCTGCCGCTCTTCACCAGCCCGGAGATCGCCAAGGAGACCGACCTGGGGCGCATGTTCCTGGCCCAGGTCTGGCGCGAGGGGCGGCCGGCCAGCTACGTCTGGCAGCCGGTGAGCGGCGTTCCGAAGTACTCGATGATCCCGCTCTTCGTGGGCACCCTGAAGGTGACCCTGGTGGCCATGGCGGTGGCGGTGCCGCTGGGCATCGCGGCCGCCGTCTTCACCTCGGAGTTCGCGCCGCGCCGCCTGAAGGAGGTCGTCAAGCCGGTCATCGAGCTCCTGGCCGGCATCCCCTCGGTGGTGCTCGGCTTCTTCGCCCTCATGGTGCTGGCGACCTGGCTCCAGACGGCCTTCGGCTTCACCTCCCGCTTGAACGCGGTGACCGCCGGCCTGGCGCTGGCGCTCACCATCATCCCCGTCATCTTCACGGTGAGCGAGGACGCCCTCACCGCCGTGCCTCGCTCCTACCGCGAGGCCTCGCTGGCGCTGGGGGCCACCCGGTGGGAGACGGCCTTCCGCGTGGTCCTGCCGGCCGCGGCCCCGGGCGTGCTGGCGGCGGTGGTGCTCGGCTTCGGCCGCGCAATCGGCGAGACCATGATCGTGCTCATGGCCTCCGGCAACGCCGCCCAGACCACCTGGTCCTTCGGCGACTCCATCCGCACCCTGCCGGCCACCATCGCCGCCGAGATGGGCGAGGTGGTCTTCGGCGGGGCCCACTACACGGTGCTCTTCTTCATCGGCATCGAGCTCTTCCTCTTCACCTTCATCCTCAACAGCATGGCCTCGGTGATCGTGGCCCGGCTGGTGCGCCGCATGTCCGGGAGCGCAGGGTGAGCCTCCAGAGCCGGAAGGCGGTGGGGACCGGGCTGACCTGGGTGACCGGGCTGGCGGCCGCGCTCGTCATCGGCATGCTCGGGTTCATCCTGGTCGACGTGATCCTGGGCGGCTGGAGCCGGCTCTCGCTCCAGTTCCTGACCCAGGCGCCCAGCGAGGGGATGACCGAGGGCGGCATCTTTCCGGCCATCTACGGCACGGCGGTGCTGACGCTCCTCATGACGGTGGCGGTGCTGCCGGTGGGCGTGCTCACCGCCGTCTACCTCCACGAGTACGCCCCCAAGGGCGGCCGCCTGGCCACCCTGGTGCGGGTGGCGGTGCAGAACCTGGCCGGCGTCCCCTCCATCGTCTTCGGCCTGTTCGGGGTCGGCTTCTTCATCCAGTTCATGGGGCGTGGCCTCGACCGCGCCGTGGCCGACCCGGGGGCCCTCCGCTGGGGCCAGCCCTCGCTCGTCTGGGCGGCGCTCACGCTGGCGGTGCTCACCCTGCCGGTGGTCATCGTCTCCACCGAGGAGGCGCTGCGGGCGGTGCCGCGGGACTGGCGCGACGCCTCGCTGGCGCTGGGGGCCACCCGCTCCCAGACCCTGGCGCGGGTCATCCTGCCCAGCGCCGTCCCCGGCATCCTGACCGGCGCCATCCTGGCGGTGGCCCGCGGGGCCGGCGAGGTGGCCCCCATCCTGTTCACCGGGGTGGCCTACTTCCTGCCCGACCTCCCCGGCAGCCTCACCTCCCAGTTCATGCACCTCGGCTACCACGTCTACGTGCTGGCCACCCAGTCACCCGACGTGGAGGCCACCCGGCCGCTCCTCTACGCCACCGTGCTGGTGCTGCTGGTGCTCACCTTCCTCCTCAACCTGGTCGCCATCGTGCTGCGCATCCGTACCCGGCGCGCCGCCTCCGGCGGCCACTGACCTGCACGCCGCGCGCCCGCGCCACCCCCACGCCATGACCTCCGAGACCGCCCAGACCGCCCCACTCCGCGCCAAGATGGAGGCCCGCCGCCTCGAGATCTCCTACGGCCCCAAGGTGGCGGTGAAGGAGATCGACCTGGCGCTGCCGGAGCACCAGGTCACCGCCCTGATCGGCCCCTCCGGCTGCGGCAAGTCGACCTTCCTGCGGGCGCTCAACCGGATGAACGACCTCATCCCCGGCGCCACCTTCCGGGGCGAGGTGCTGCTCGACGGCGAGGACGTGGTGGGTGGCAGGCTCGACGTGGTGGAGCTGCGGCGCCGGGTCGGCATGGTCTTCCAGAAGTCCAACCCGTTTCCCAAGTCGATCTACGAGAACGTGGCCTACGGCCTCAAGGTGGCCGGGCAGAACGACAAGGCGCTGCTCCTGGAGCGGGTGGAGCGCTCCCTCCAGGGCGCCGCCCTCTGGGAGGAGGTCAAGGACCGGCTCCACGAGAGCGCCATGGGGCTCTCCGGCGGCCAGCAGCAGCGGCTCTGCATCGCCCGGGCCCTGGCGGTGGAGCCGGAGGTGCTGCTCATGGACGAGCCGGCCAGCGCCCTCGACCCCATCGCCACCGCCAAGATCGAGGACCTCATCCACGAGCTCAAGGCGCGCTACACCATCGCCATCGTGACCCACAACATGCAGCAGGCCGCCCGGGTCTCGGATCGGACGGCCTTCTTCTACATGGGCGAGCTCATCGAGACCGGCCCCACCGAGCAGATCTTCACCAACCCCCGCGAGACCCGCACCGAGGACTACGTCACCGGCAAGTTCGGGTAGGCTGCCCGGCACGGACGGACCCCATGGCCAAGATCCACACAGACAAGGCGTACGAGGCCGAGCTGACGGCCCTGCGCGAGCAGCTCCTCGAGATGGGCGGCCTGGTCGAGGCCGCCATCGCCGCCAGCGTCCGCTCGGTGGTCGAGCGCGACGCCACCCTGGCCGAGCAGGTCAAGATGCGCGACCGCCAGATCAACCGGATGGAGGTGGGCATCGACCAGGCCTGCCGGCGCATCCTGGCGCTGCGCCAGCCGGCCGCCTCCGACCTGCGCTTCATCACCACCGCGCTCAAGATCGTCACCGACCTCGAGCGCATGGGCGACCTGGCCGTCAACATCGCCGAGCGGGCGGTGGACCTGGCCCAGGCCCCGGCGCTGCGGCCGCACCACGACCTGGTCAAGCTCGCCGAGCTCTCCCAGGAGCAGCTCAAGCGGGCGCTGGACGCCTTCGTGACCGGCAACGCCGACGAGGCCGAGGCGGTGCTGAAAGGCGACGACCACCTCGACGCGCTCTACCTCAAGATCTTCAACGACCTGCTCGGCCTCATGATGGAGGATCCGCGCTCCATCCGCCGCGCCACCTCGGTCCTGTTCGCCGCCAAGCACCTGGAGCGGTTCGGCGACCACGCCACCAACCTGGCCGAGATGGTCATCTTCATGGTGAAGGGCACCGACGTTCGCCACCCCAGGAGCCGCGACGAGGGCTGACGTCAGCCCGGCGGCGCATCCTGACCGGCGCCGCAGGAGCGGCGCACCACCAGCGTGCCGTGCAGGAGCACGTCCCGGGTGGCCAGCCCGGCGCCGCCGACCCGGTCGAGCATGGCCGCCAGCGCCGCCGCGCCGATCTGGGCGGTCGGCTGGCGCAGCGTGGTGAGGGGCACCGGCAGCAGGCCGGCATAGGGGAGGTCGTCGATCCCGGCCAGCCGGACGTCGCCGGGCACCGCGCAGCCGAGCCCGAGGAGCGTGTGCAGGAGGCGCGCGGCCGTCCAGTCGTTGGCGGCCAGCAGGGCGTCCGGGCGCGCCTCCTCGAGGAGCCGGCGCACCGCCGCCGGGTCGGTCGGGTCGAGCCTTCGGGCCAGCGCCGGGTCGGCGGCCAGCCCGGCCGCCTCCAGCGCCTCCCGGTAGCCGGCCTGGCGCAGGTCGACCGAGGCGGCCGAGTCCGGCAGGCCGACGAAGCCGACGCGCCGGGCGCCCAGGCCGAGGAGGTGCTCGGTCACGGCGAAGCCGGCCAGCCGGTGGTCGAGGCCGACCAGATCGTGGCGGCCGCGGTGGGGGTGCGGCACGGCCGTCCGGTCGAGGAGGACCACCGGGATGCCGGCCGCGTCGAGGGCCCGGGTGATGCGCCGGTTGAGCTCGACCATGGCCGGGCTGTGCTCGATGGGCGCGAAGAAGACCCCGGAGAGCTTGCGTGCCACGTACTGCTGGCAGAGCGCCCAGGCCCGCTCCTCCCGCGAGGCGCCGGGGGCGGTGCCGCCGCCCCAGACCAGGGCGTGCTGGCTGGCCAGCGGCGACGCCATGATCCCCTGGCAGATCGGCTCGAACACCTCGGTCTGGCCGAGGTCGGGGATGAGCAGGCCGAAGGAGAGGGCGCCCTGCGGCGGGCCGGCCCTGACGAAGGTGCCGGAGCCGGCGCGCCGATCCACCAGCCCGGCCAGCTGGAGGTCGCGCACGGCGCGGCCGATGGTGATGCGCGAGGCGCCGAAGCGGGCGCCGAGCTCGACCTCGCTCGGGAGCCGGTCGCCCGGCCGCCAGCGCCCGGACCGCACCTCCCGCTCGAGCTCGTCGCGGACCTGCCGGTGCTTCGGGGCCCTGTCCTCTCCGGTCGGCATCTGGCGAGTTGTTATATCAATCGAATCGAGCCGAGATGAAGGAATCGTACGACCCTTGTAAGCAGCCGGCACACCTAGGTAACTTGACGCGGAGCGCCAAGCGCCTTAGACACCCGGAGCCCAGCAACTCCCCGGGCTAACGGCCAAGCTGTAATGACGAGTTGGCCAGAGAGAGGTGACCGATGCACCCCACGACCAACAGACCGAAGCACGTCCTCATCGTCTCCGACTTCGACCAGACCTTGAGCTTCAACGACTCGGGGCTGGTCCTGAGCGAGCAGATGGGCGCCACCGGGTTCCAGGAGAAGGTGGCCGGGCTGGCCCGCATCAACCTGGTGCAGCAGGGGGCCGAGCTGGCCTACCTCATCCGCCACGACCCGGCCTACCGCGGCGTCCGGCGCGAGCACCTCCTCGAGGCGGGCCGCAGCGTCCGGCTCCGGCAGAACATCCCGCACCTCATGGACTTCCTCGCGCGGGGCGTGGACGGCTTCCAGTTCTCCTTCTTCGTGGTCTCGGCGGCCCCGCGGGAGGTCATCGAGGCTGCGCTCGAGGGCGTGGTCGCCCCGGAGCACATCATCGGCACCGAGTTCGACTGGGACGCGCAGACGGGCGAGGTCCGCTCCATCAAGCGCACGCCGGCCGGGTACGGCAAGGTCTCGGTGGTCGAGGAGCTGGAGCACCGGCTGGGCACCGAGCCGGAGCGGACCATCTACGTCGGCGACGGGAGCTCGGACGTCCACGTCATGCTCCACGTCAACAACCGCGACGGCTTCACCATCGCCGTCTCGGAGAACCGCCAGCTGGCCCGCATCGCCAGGCGGACCGTGCTGAGCGACAGCGCCTTCAGCGTGGTCATCCCCATCCTGGAGGAGATCGTCGGCTGGCGCTCCACGCAGATCCGCGAGCTGTTCGAGGGGTACGGGCTCACCCTCCACGACTGGGAGAAGGCCCGCACCGACCGGATCACCGTCCACGGCGAGCCTGGCCTGGCGGCCACGGGGACCAACTGATGCCCGGCCATCCGCTGTACGTCGAGGCGCTGGGCTGGGCGGCGACCGGGGTCTTCGTCGCCTCCTACTTCTTCAAGCGGGCCGACTGGCTGGTCAGGACCCAGATCGTCGGGGCGCTCATGTGGGTCGCCTACGGGGTGCTGGTCCACGCCACCCCGGTCATCGCCGCCAACCTGCTGGTGGTCGGCGCGGCGGCCTGGAAGGCCAGGCAGGCGGCCGGGCCGCGCCCTGCCGGGCTCCCGCAGCCGTCGCGAACTTGAGCCGACACTTTTCGGCCGGCCGCACTAGAATGCCGCCCTCGTTCGGACCAACTCCGCCCGCCGCGCGCGGGCCGGATCACCTGAGGGCTGGAAGACATGATCGAGTTCGGCAAGCGCATCCTCTTCGTGGGCTACGGGGCCGTGGCGCAGTGCACCCTCCCCATCCTCGTCAAGCACCTCAAGATCTCGCCGAAGCAGATCACGGTGATGGACTTCGAGGACCGCCGGAAGGTCCTGGCCCCCTGGCTCAAGAAGGGCGTGCAGTTCGCCAGGAAGAAGGTGACCCGCGAGAACATGGGGTCGCTGCTCGGCAAGTACGTCTCGGCCGGCGACGTCATCATCGACCTGGCCTGGAACATCGACGCCTGCGAGATCCTCCAGTGGTGCCACGACCAGGGGGTGCTCTACGTCAACACCTCGGTCGAGGTCTGGGACCCCTACGAGGGGGCCGAGGACAAGCACCCGACCACCCGGACGCTCTACTGGCGCCACATGAACCTGCGCCGGATGATCGCCGGCTGGAAGACCCCCGGTCCCACCGCGGTGCTGGAGCACGGCGCCAACCCGGGCCTCATCTCGCACTTCACCAAGCAGGGGCTCCTCGACATCGCCAAGCGGTCGCTCAAGGACAAGCGCTTCACCGGCGCCGCCGCCGAGGCCATCCAGCAGTCGGTGAAGGACCAGGCCTTCAACGTGCTGGCCCGCCAGCTCGGGGTCAAGGTCATCCACTGCTCCGAGCGCGACACCCAGATCACCGACGTGCCGAAGCGGGTGGACGAGTTCGTCAACACCTGGAGCGTCGAGGGCTTCCGCGAGGAGGGGACCACCACCGCCGAGCTCGGCTGGGGCACCCACGAGAAGGAGCTGCCGGCGCTGGCGGTGCAGCACCAGGACGGGCCGAGGAACCAGATCTGCCTGGCCCGCATGGGCATGAACACCTGGGTGGCCTCCTGGGTCCCGGACTACTGCATCCACGGCATGGTGGTGCGCCACGGCGAGGCCTTCACCATCTCCGACAAGCTCACCGTCTGGGAGGGCGGCAAGGCGGTCTACCGGCCGACGGTGCACTACGCCTACTGCCCCACCGACTCGGCCATCGCCTCGCTCAACGAGCTGCGCGGCTACGACTACAAGCTCCAGCCGACCTACCGCATCCTCAACGACGAGATCACCAGCGGGGCGGACATCCTGGGCGCCCTCCTCATGGGCCACCCCTACAACTCCTGGTGGACCGGCTCCGACCTCTCCATCGAGCAGTCGCGCAAGCTGGTGCCGCACCAGAACGCCACCACCATGCAGGTGGCCATCTCGGTGGTGGCCGCCACGATCTGGATGATCGAGAACCCGGACCAGGGCGTGAAGGTGCCGGACGAGCTGCCGCACGACTTCGTGCTCAAGATCGCCAAGCCCTACCTCGGCAAGTTCATCTCCAAGGCCTCGGACTGGACGCCGCTCAAGCACTACACCAACGCCTTCAAGGGCCACAACAACCCGGGGATCGACACCAGCGACCCCTGGCAGTTCAAGAACTTCCTCATCACCGACGGCGACTAGTATTGCCGGGGGCTTCGCCCCCGCCCCGGCGGGCGAAGCCCGCCAGGGCCCCACCCCAATGCGCGGCCTCCAGGAGGCCGCGCTCCCCAGGGCGGCGGATTCGCTTGCCCGGAGCGCCCCGATGATCTCCCCGTCCCGCCTCCAGCAGCTCGCCCGCGAGCACGGCACCCCGCTCTTCGTGGTGGACCACGCGGAGCTCCGCAAGAACTACGCGGCCTTCCGCAAGTACCTGCCGCGGGTGCAGGCCTACTACGCGGTCAAGGCCAACCCGGATCCGGCCATCGTCGAGACGCTCTTCCAGTGCGGGGCGAGCTTCGACGTGGCCTCCTTCCCCGAGTTCATGATCGTCCACGAGCTCATCAAGGAGATGCCGGACCGGGAGCGGCAGCAGTGGATCTGGGACAAGATCATCTACGCCAACCCCATCAAGGCCAACGAGACGCTGCGCCAGCTCGATCGCTACCGGCCGCTGGTCACCTTCGACAACCTGGAGGAGATCAAGAAGATCAAGAAGCACGCCCCGCACGCCGGGCTGGCGCTCCGCCTCCGCGTCCCCAACACCGGGGCCATGGTGGAGCTCTCCTCCAAGTTCGGGGCCTCCTCCGGCGAGGCGGTGGACCTCATCCTGGCGGCGGCCGAGGAGGGGCTGGAGGTGGAGGGGCTCTCATTCCACGTCGGGAGCCAGACCACCAACTTCGCCAACTACGTGGCGGCGCTCGAGCTGGCGGCCGGGGTCTTCAAGGAGGCCAGGGAGCGCGGCTACGGGAAGATGAACCTGCTCGACATCGGCGGCGGCTTCCCGGCCCCCTACGACGACTCGGTCAAGCCGTTCAAGGAGCTGGCCACGCTCCTGCGGCGGGAGCTCGACCGGCTCTTCCCGAAGGAGATCCAGATCCTGGCGGAGCCGGGGCGCTACATGGTGGCCACCGCCGGCTACGCCGTCTCGACCATCATCGGCAAGGCGGTCCGCGACGGGAAGCTCTGCTACTACGTCGACGACGGCGTCTACCACACCTACTCGGGCGTCATCTTCGACCACTGCAAGTACCCGATGAAGGCGTTCAAGAAGGGGAGCAGCACCGTCTGCTCGGTCTTCGGCCCGACCTGCGACGCGCTCGACGTCATCTCCATGACCGAGCTGCTCCCGGACGATCTCAAGCTGGGCGACCTCCTCTACAGCCCGAACATCGGCGCCTACAGCCACGCCTCCTCGACCTGGTTCAACGGCTTCCCGCCGGCCAAGGTGGTCCACCTGAACCAGGAGCCGTCCGCACCGCGAGCGAAGGCCCGTCCGGCGCGCTAGCGAGGGTGGGGACCCGTCAGGGACGGGTCGGCCGATCCCCGCAGGCTGCCGGAATGACTGACGATTGGCCAAAGGCGTGCCGCGTTGCACAAGAGTCACGGACGGGGCCGAGCGAGGTGACCGATACCGTCGTAGGTTCTCCCGACCTGGAGGCCGTATGTCGCGTCGCGTCGGGGCGAGGGTGGCGGAGATGGTGGAGCAGGGCCAGACGGCGTCGGCGGTGCCCGCGGTGCCCCTGGGGCGCGCGCCCGCGCAGCTGCTCCGCTTCAGCTGCCCGAAGTGCGCCGCGCCGCTCGAGACCCGCGCCGACCTGCGGCGGGTGCGCCACGTCCTCCTCCGCTGCGGCTGCGGCGGCTTCCAGCGGGTGGCGCTGGCCGACGTGGCCTGACGCCATTCCGTCGCATCCTCCTCGGCGATTCGTCACGGCCGGCCAAGGGCCGCCGTGGAATGATCCGGGCGTGCCACAGCTCGATACGCATGGAGTCTGGGAGTTCCACGACGGCGACGCCCAGGGCAGCCCGCGCGCCGTGTCGGCCCGGCGGGCGTCCCTCCCGCCGAGCTACTCGGCGGTCCTGCTCGACGACCAGGTGGATCGGCTCGACCTGCTGCTCGAGGCCGGCGCCCGCCCGTCGCTCGACCCGGCCACCTGGTTCTACGTGGACGAGATGGGGCTCTGCCGGCTGGAGCGCCACGACCAGTACGCCGTCAACACCGGACCGCGCTTCGTGCTGAGGCTGGTGGTCTGCCACGCGGCGTCGCCGCTCCAGTAGCGGCGAAGCGGGGGCGGGCGGACGGGAGGGGGTTGCTTCACGGTCCCTCAGGTCGCGGCCATCGCGACCGGCTCGTTCCAGGCGCTGGAGATGTCGTGCACCTTGACCTGACCCCGCGCCGACACGCCCGTCACGCGCAGCTCCTCCCGGAAGACCGAGGCGGCTTCTCGGTCGTCCCAAGCACGGACGAGCCCCGAGTAGCGCTCGGTGCGAGTGACTAGCGTGCAGCGGTAGATCTTCTCGCGGCGGGTGGACATGGGCGACCTCGGCGCCCCTAGCTATCCGATCTTCGTGTGACGGAGTCGTGACGGCTTCCGCACGAACGCGTGGCGGACGTTGCAGGCCCCGGAAGCTCCCGGGATCCCTGGGGAGACCCGGTGCGGCCTGTTGGCGCAGGCCCAAGGGAGGCGCACCGCCGCCCACCTGGACCCACCCGGACGGGACGGCGTCGGCTCGCCACCGCGAGCACACCGGAACTTCTCCGACTCGGCACCCTCCAACGGCCGGGCGGCTGCTACACGACGCGCCGTCCCCTTCCACAGGATCACCGGGTGCCCGCCATGAAGAAGGCCACCACCGCCATCCTCCTGCTCACCAGCGTCGCGGCGGGCGCCGTCGGCATCCGGATCGCCTTCGGGGGCCTGCCGCGCGCCCTCGCGGATACCTTCACACCGCCCCAGGGGGAGGTGCTGCCGCGGGCCAGGGCCGATCGGCCGGCACCCGCGCCGGCCGCGGCGCCCGCGGCCAAGGCGACCCGCGTCGAGGATCCCAAGGCCGTCTACCGGATCCCGCTGGACGGCGCGCCGATCCGCGGCCCGTCCGACGCTCTGGTCACCGTGGTGGAGTTCTCGGATCTGGAGTGCCCCTTCTGCAGGCGGGCCGCCGCCACCGTGAAGCAGCTCGAGGAGGCCTACCGCGGCAAGGTCCGGGTCGCCTGGAAGCACCTGCCGCTCCCCTTCCACCCGAACGCCGTGCCGGCCGCGGCCCTGGCCGAGGCGGCCCGCGCCAGGGGCGGCGACGCCGCCTTCTGGTCGGTGGTGGACGGGCTCTTCGCCGCCGAGAAGCTCGACGGCCCGGCCATCGAGGCGGCCGGCCGCGCGGCCGGGCTGGACGCCGCCACCCTGCGCGCCGGGGACCCGGGCCGGCTCATCGAGCGGATCCGCAAGGACCAGGCGCTCGCCTCGTCGCTCGGCGTCACCGGCTCGCCCACCTTCTTCGTGAACGGCCGCAAGCTGGTCGGCGCCCAGCCGCTGGAGCGCTTCAAGGCGCAGAGCGGCGCCAATGTCGTGCACATTCCCTATCGCAGCGGCGGCGCGCTGATGCCCGATCTGATCGGCGGCAGCATCCAGGCCGCGATGACCGAATTCTCCA
>Ga0209682_10000619_pt1 | contig 12209 bp, 12 predicted proteins | sample DOMMetBare2Fresh_2_FD_187471 | JGI IMG/M metagenome (GOLD analysis project Ga0209682, IMG submission 187471) | Wetland sediment microbial communities from St. Louis River estuary, USA, under dissolved organic matter induced mercury methylation -... | ecosystem: Environmental > Aquatic >...
TCGCTCGCGCGCCGCTCGGCGCAGACCGCGCTGTGGCAGATCACGCACGCGATGCTGCGCTGGATGGCGCCGTTCCTCAGCTTCACCGCCGAGGAGGCGTGGAAGGTGTTCGCGCCCCGCGGCGACGCCTCGACGTCGTCGGCCTCGCAGCCCGCATCGCCGTCGATCTTCACCGAGACCTACTGGAAGTTCGACGCGCCCGACCAGGCGCTGCTCGCCAGGTGGTCGCGCATCCGCGAGATCCGCGACCTGGCAAACAGGGAGATCGAGGCCGTGCGCACCGCGGGGGCCGTAGGCTCCTCGTTGCAGGCCAACGTCACGGTGACCGCGAGCGCCGGCGACCATGCGCTGCTCGCATCGCTCGGCGACGATCTGAAGTTCGTCTTCATCACCTCGGTCGCCGCGCTCGCCGCGGGCACCGAACTGGAGGTGAGCGTCACTCCCTCCGCAGCCACCAAGTGCGCCCGCTGCTGGCACTGGCGCGACGATGTCGGCGCCAGTGCAGAGCACCCGGCGCTGTGCGGCCGCTGCGTCAGCAATCTGCACGGCGCCGGCGAAACGAGGGCCATCGCCTGATGGCACGCGGTGGCAGCGGCAATACCCCCGGCCTGGCCCTGTGGCTGGGCCTGGCGGTCATCGTGATCCTGCTCGACCAGATCACGAAGACCCTGATCCTGGGCATGTTCCAGTACGGCGACGTACGCCCGGTCACGAGCTTCTTCAATCTCGTGCGGGCGCACAACAGCGGCGCCGCCTTCTCGTTCCTCGCCGGCGCCTCCGGCTGGCAACGATGGTTCTTCGTCGGCCTCGGCATCGCGGCTTCCGGTTTCATCGTCTGGATGCTGCGCAGCCACCCCACGCAGAAGCTGTTCTGCTTTGCCGTCAGCATGATCATGGGCGGTGCGCTGGGCAACGTGATCGACCGCCTGCTGCACGGCTACGTGGTCGACTTCCTGCAGTTCCGTTTCGGCTTCCTTGCGCCGCTGTTCCACGGTGGCTATTTCCCGAGTTTCAACGTCGCCGACAGTGCGATCACGCTCGGCGCGATCTGCCTGGTCCTGGACGAACTCCTGCGGGTGCGGCGCGGTCGCTGAGTCGATTCGGTTCGCAGTCGAGACGGTGACATGGGCGGAGGCATTCGCCCGCTGTCATCGGCCCGCGCAGCGGTGGCGCACGAGAAGGATGAACGGCGGTCACGGGCGGCGAGACGACGGTCGGGCCTCGACCCTCGGATGGCGGCGCCTCAGCCGCTGACTCGATGCAGCGTCGCTTCCATCCGCGGCGGGTGGCGCAGGGTCTGGAAGATCACGCAATAGCGCTCGGTCAGTTTGAGCAGGGTGGCGAGCTGCTCGTCGCTCGCCGGCGAATCGACCTCGAAGCGCAGCCGGATGTCGGTCACGCCGACCGGCACGTCCTTGGCGATGCCCAGGGTGCCGCGAAAATCGCCCTCGCCTTCGACGACCACCTGCGCCGAGCGGAACGGGACCGACATCGCGGTGGCGACGACGTTGAAGGTCACACCGGCGCATGCGACGAGCGATTCCAGCAGCAGGTCGCCCGAGCAGGCCTCGCTGCCGTCGCCGCCGGCAGCCGGGTGCAGACCGGCGTCGAAGGTCGCGAAACGGGTCTCGATACGGCACGACGGCCGGTCCGGCAGCAGCGTGCCGACGGCGCGGAACGTCTGGCGTGCGGCCGTCGGGTCGTCCTTGTAGCGCGCCTTGATCGGGGCCTGGATCTGGCGCAGTTCGTCGGCATTCATGGGTCTTGTCTCCGGGTCGGGGTCGTTCGATGGTGCGGCTCAATCGCGCGCACGCAGCGGCAGGTTCAGCAGCAGGTTCTGCGGTTTCAGGCGCAGCGTCCGGTCGGGCGCCGTTGCCAGGCCCAGGTAGACCGGGCGGCCGGCAACGTCGGCACGCATTTCGGCGGCGTCGGCAAATTCCAGACGGAACAGGCTGACCAGCCGCTGCATCCGCTCAGGCGCCACCTCGCAGCCTTCGTAGAGATCGTTGAGGATCGCCGTCGATTCGACGTCGAGGCCGAGGTGCCAGCGCCACTGCGCATCGTCGATGCGCGGCTCGGGCCGGATCGTGACCTGCACGCCCAGCAGATGCGTGATCCAACGCTCGAGCACGCACGACAGCGCCTTCAGGCCGGACCGCGCGCGCGTCATCCTGAACTGGATACCGTGGCCGAGGTCCTGGCCGATTTCGTGGCGCAGGTCGAGCAGGTAGTTGAACCGTGCATCGGCGGCCCAGTACGCGGCGGCATTGTCGGCCGACAGCACCTCGATCTCGACCTGCCGCAGCGGCGCCTGCGCCCGCGCGAGCAGGCGGCCGAGCGTGCCGAAGCCGCCGGTCTCGTTGAGCAGGTCGAGCGTGTCGCGGTCGCCGGCCAGGATCTGGCCCTCCTGCGTGCTGACACGCTGGGCACGGAACAGCAACTCGCCGGCGCGCGCCTCGAGGGCGTCGTGCGAGTCGTCGAGCAGGTGGCGCACGACAGTCTGCACCAGCAAGTCGACGAACAGCGGCGGGATGTCGACACGGCCGCTTCGCATCAGGCCGAGGTAGTAGCCCTCGATCGTGCCGGCCGCACGCAGCGCATCGCGAAAGCGCAGCCAGTGGCGCCAGTTGTCGCGTGCATCGCCGTCGCGAATGCGCTCCAGCTCCACCGCTGCCACGGCGCGCAGCGGCGCTGCGGTCAGCGATCGATGCAGCGCGATCTCGGCCGGGCACGATTCCTCGACCGGCGCAAGCTCGGGCCGCGCGAGCCAGCGCGCCATCCAGGCTTCGGTCGGGATGAGCCAGCCGCTTTCGTCGGTGGCAAGGTCACGGTAGCCGCACGAAGGCCAGAAATCGCTCATCGCCGCGCGCCCGCATCCAGCACCTGTTGTGCCGCGGCCAGGTCTTCGAGGGCCGTGCCGACCGACTTGAACAGCGTGATCTCGTCGTCGCTGCGCCGGCCTTCGCGCTGGCCACGCAGCAGTTCGGCCAGGTCGGCGACGATGGCCTCGGGCCCGATCACGCCGCGCGCCAGCGGCTGGTGCAGGTCGCCGGCCTCGGCCAGAGCGCCGGCATAGGTGTCGACGACGATGCGCGCGCGCGCCACTGCCGCGTCGTCGACCTCGCGCATGTCGGGTCTGAAGCCGCCGACCAGGTCGAGGTGGGTGCCGGGGGTCAGCCACTCGCCGCGGACGATCGGCTCGCGCGCGGTGGTTGCGCAACAGACGATCTGCGATCGGCGCACCGCGCCTGGGAGGTCCGTGGTCGCGCTGGCCGGCAGCCCCTCGGCCGCCAGTTCGTCGGCCAGCACCTGGGCCGCCTTGCCGCGCCGGCCCCACACCAGGATCTGCGTCAACCCCGGCCGCAGCGCGACATGGGCCCGCGCCATCCAGGCGGCGAGCCGGCCGCTGCCGACGATCAGCAAGATGCGGGCATCGGCACGCGCAAGGCACCGGGCGGCCAGGGCCGAGGTGGCCGCCGTGCGCCGCAGCGTGATCGCCTCGCCGTCCATCAGCGCGAGCGGCACGCCACCGGCGCGGTCGAGCACCAGCACGCTCGCCTGCACGGTGTGCGTCGCGGCCGGAATCACGGTCACGAGCTTGGTGATCACGATGCGCGCATTCCACGCCGGCATCAGCAGCAGCGTGTCGTCGGCGCTCAACGCGTGCGCGTGGCGCAGCGGCACCGAGGCGCCCGCCACGAAGGCAGCCTCGAGGGCCAGCGCCAGCGGGCCCCATGGCAGGCTGGCGTGCACCTCGGCAGCTGAATAGACTCGCAGCATGCAGCGCAGTGTAGTGATCGTCGGCGGCGGCGTGATGGGCGCCGCCACGGCCTGCTTCCTCGCGCGCGACCACGGCGCGCAGGTCACGGTGCTCGAGCGCGACCCGACCTACGCGCGCGCCTCGAGCGCACTGTCGGCGAGCTCGATCCGCCAGCAGTTCTCGACCCCGGTCAACATCGCGCTGTCGCGCTGGAGCCTGCAGTTCCTGCGCCGGCTGGGCGATGAACTCGACCTGCTCGACGAGCGGCCGCACATCGGGCTGGTCGAACCGGGTTACCTGTTCCTGGCCACGGCCGCCGGCGAAGCGGCGCTGCGCGCCAACCACGAGATGCAGGTCCGCGAGGGTGCCGAGGTCGTGCTGCTGACACCGGACCGCCTGCGCGAGCGTTTCCCATGGCTGCAGGTCGACGACCTCGCACTGGGCTCGCTGGGTGTGCGCGGCGAGGGCTGGTTCGACGGTCCGGCGCTGATGCAGGCCTTTCGCCGCAAGGCGATCGACTGTGGCGTCCACTTCGTCGTCGCGGAGGCTCGCGGCTTCGAGACCGCTGCCAGCCAGGTCCGCGCCGTGCTCGACACCCAGGGCCACCGGTTCGAGGCCCGTGCCGCGGTCCTGTGCGCCGGCGCCTGGACCGCACCGCTGGCGGCCCAGCTCGGCATCACCCTGCCGGTCGTGGCGAAGAAGCGCGACGTCTTCGTCTTCGATACACCGGCCGCGCTGCCGAACTGCCCGCTGGTGATCGACCCCGCGGGCGTGTGGTTCCGACCCGACGGCCGCGGCTTCATCGCCGGCGCGCCGCCACGCGAGCCCTGGCCCGGCGACCCCGACGAGCCGCCGCTGGACGCCGTCGATCATGAGCTGTTCGACGAGAAGATCTGGCCGGTGCTGGCCGCGCGCGTGCCGGCGCTGGACACCCTGCGCCTGCGCTCGACCTGGGCCGGCTACTACGAGATGAATACCTTCGACCACAACGGTCTGGCGGGGGCCCTGCCCGGCTGGGACAACGCCTTCACCGCCTGCGGCTTCTCCGGCCACGGCATGCAGCAGGCCCCGGCGGTCGGCAGCGCACTGGCGGCCCTGGTCGCGCGCGGCGCTTCGGACGCACCGTCGTTGGCACCGCTGTCGCCGCGGCGGCTGGGCGACGAACGGCCCTTGCGCGAAGGCAACGTGATCTGACCCCCCCAGTCCATACTGGCGGCATGCTGATCGAAACCCTCGGCACCGCGCGCGACCTCGGGCGGCTCAACGAGATCGCCGGCATCCTGATCAGGCACGGCTTCGGCGACAGCGTGCGTCGCCTGGGTCTGGCCGATGTGCTGGAGCGCGCCGGCCATGTGCTGCACCGCGAGCATGCCGCCGACCTCGCGCGGCTGTCCCGGCCGGTGCAGGTGCGCAAGGCGATGGAGGAACTGGGCCCGACCTTCGTCAAGCTCGGCCAGATCCTGGCCGGCCGTGCCGACCTCTTCGGCCCGGAGTGGATCACCGAGTTCGAGAAGCTGCACAGCCGCGTGCCCGCGCTGCCCCTGGATGCGCTGCGCCCGCAGCTGCGCGAAGACCTGAAGGCCGAACCGGAGGAGGTTTTCGCGCGCTTCGATGCCGAGCCGCTGGCCGGCGCGTCGATCGCACAGGTGCACCGCGCACAGCTCAAGGACGGCACCGAGGTCGTCGTCAAGATCCGCCGCCCGGGCATCGTCGACAAGATCGAGGCCGACCTGCGCCTGCTCGATCGACTGGCGCAGCTCGCCGAGGCCAGACTGCCGGCCCTCAAGCCCTACGGCCCGCAGCGCCTCGTGCGCGAATTCGCGCGCTCGTTGCGCCGCGAGCTCGACCTCGCCGGCGAGTGCCGCAGCGCCGAGCGCATCGCGGCCAACCTCGTGGCGTTGCCCTTCGTGACGATTCCGCGCGTTCACTGGGAGTACACCGGCGCGCGGATCAACGTGCAGGACTTCGTCGGCGGCATTCCGGGCGAGGAGCTGCATCGCCTGCCCGAGGCCGGGCTCGATGCGACGCTGCTCGCGCGCCGCGGTGCCCAGGCGGTGCTGAAGATGATTGTCGAGGACGGCCTGTTCCACGCCGACCCGCACCCGGGCAATGTCTTCTACCTGCCGGGCAACCGCATCGCGTTCATCGATTTCGGCATGGTCGGCAGACTCTCGGTGCACCGGCGCGAGGAGTTGCTGCAACTGCTGCTGGGGCTGGTCGAGCGCCAGCCGCAGGCGGTGGCCGACGTGCTGATGGACTGGGCCGGCGACGACCATGGCATCGATCTCGGGCAGCTCGAGGGCGAGATCGAGGCCTTCGTCGACCAGTACCACGGCACGCCGCTGGCGGACCTGAGCCTGGGCGGCATGCTGAGCGACGTCACGGCCATCCTGCGCGAGCACCGGCTGGCGCTGCCGTCGGACCTGGCGCTGCTGATCAAGGCCTTCATCTCCCTCGAGGGCATGGGGCGCGGGCTCGACCCTGGGTTCCACATGGCCACCGAGGCACTGCCGATCCTGCGCCAGGTGCTGCGCACCCGTTACCAGCCCCGGGTGATGGCGCGGCGCTCCTGGCAGTCGATCCGGCGCGCCGCGACCCTGATCGAGCGGCTGCCGCACGACATCTCGCGCGTGCTGCGCAATGCGCGCCGCGGCCATCTCCACATCGGGCTGGAACTCGCGCACTTGAGGCGCGTGGGCGACCAGATCGACCGTGCGGCAAGCAGGCTGGCGATCGCCCTCATCATCGCGGCGCTGGTGATCGGCTCCTCGATCGTGATCACGGTCGAAACGAAGTGGACGCTCTTCGGCCTGCCGGGCCTGGGCTTCCTCGGCTTCTGCGGGTCGATCGTCGGCGGCCTGTGGCTGGTGCACTCGATCCGCACCGGCGGCCGCCATGAGGACGACACGGACCGCCGTTGATCGGCGCCGTCACTCCAGGCGGATGCCCCGGCTGGCGACAAGCCGCTTCCAGCGCGCGGCGTCGCTTTGCAGATCGGCAGCCAACGCCGCGGCGCTGCCACCCCCGGGTTCGGCTCCCATCTGCGCAAAACGCGCCTTCAGGTCCGCGTCGGCCAGCGCCAGGTTGCCGACCTGGTTGAGCCGGGCGGCGGTATCGGCGGACAGGCCCCTGGGCCCGAAGAGGCCGAACCACGTGGCGGCCTCGAACCCCGGGATGACGTCGGACACGGGCGGCAGCCCGGGCGCCAGCGGACTCGCGCCACGGCTGGTCACCGCCAGCGCCCGGACCCGGCCCGCGCGCGCCTGCGGCAGGCCGGTGACCAGCGAATCGAACAGCAGGTCGATCGTGCCCGCGATCAGGTCGTTCATGGCCGGCGCCGTGCCGCGGTACGGGATGTGGACGATGAAGGTGCCGGTCTCGGCCTTGAAGTACTCGGTCGCGAGGTGCACGATCGTGCCGCTTCCGCTCGACCCATAGCTGAACCGCCCGGGCTGGCGGCGCAGGAGTTCGATCAGCTCGCGCAAGTTCCTTGCCGGCGAGCCATTGGGCACCAGGACGATTCCAGGCGCCACGGCCAGGCGCGTGATCGGCGTGAAATCGGCCACCGGGTCGTAGGGCGTGCGCGGATTCAAGGCCGGGCCGATGCTGTGCGTGCTGGATGTCGCCAGGCCCAGCGTATACCCGTCGGGGGGCGCCTTCGCGACGGCCTCGCTGCCGATCGACCCGCCCGCACCGGGCCGGTTGTCGACGAGAACGGCCTGACCGAGCAGCTCGCCGAATTTCTGCGCGAAGACGCGGCCGAGCGCGTCGGCCGGGCCCCCTGGCGCGAACGGGACGACGAGGCGGATCGGCCGGGACGGAAAGCTCCCACCCTGGGCTCGTGCGCCTTGCGGCAGCAGGCCAGCCGCCAGGGCGGTGGCGATCAGTTCGCGGCGGGAGATCATGAGTCGATTGTCCGGAGGCTGGCGTGAAGGTGTCCAGCGTCGAGCAGGCGCATATCACGGCATCTTCACGATTGCAGCGGCAACGCGACGCGCGATCTTGGTGCTATCACTGACACCAGCTACTTGTCTGGCCACGCAGTCGATGCTCTGATACGGTCGTTCGGTGGGGCCATCGGGGACCCCACCAACACAGACGCGGAATCCGACCCTTGACCGACTCTGACGAGATCGAGCGCCTGCGCCTGGCGCTGCAGCAGGCCGAAGAACGCCTGCAGGCCGTGACCGAGATGTCGAGTGCGCGGATGGGGACGCTCGAGTTCGAATTGCGCGACGACGGCGAGCTGATCTTCACGCGCGCGGATGCCGTTGCGAGCCAGTTCGTCACGGTGGCCGGCGCAGCGTTCTACGGCCGGCCGGTGCTCGAGGTCTTCACCGGCATGCACGGCACCAGCCTGCCGGCCGAGTTGCGGGCGACCGCTTCGAGCGGGCGCCCGATCGCCCGCAGCACGTTCGTGCCGCCAGGCACGCGGCTGGCAAGCAGCTTCGAGTACTTTGCCTTCCAGAGTGCCGACCGCCACGTGGTCATGAAGTTCTGGGAAGACCCGGGCCTGCCCGGCATGCGGGAGATCGGACGCCGCAATCAGGCCCTGGTGGCACGGATCTTCCGCGACAGCCCGATCGCGATCGGATTGGCGCGCTCAGCCGACGGCGCGATCGTCGACGTCAATGCGGCATGGACGCACCTGACCGGCGTCGAGCGTATCGATGCGCTCGGGCGGACGGGTCTCGAACTCGGCTTCTGGCACGATTCGGCAGATCGCTCACGCGTGCTGCAGCCGTTGCGCGAGCGTGGGGTGCTGCAGAACGCCGAGCTGCAGTTCCGGCGCCGCGATGGCGACGTGCGGCATCTCTCGCTGCACGCAAGCTCGATCGTGATCGCCGACGTCGAGCACGACCTGATCTACCTCCTGGATATCACGACGCGCAAGCAGGCCGAGCAGGCGCTGGTGCGCTTGAATGCCGAACTCGAATCCCGGGTCCGGGAACGCACGGCGGAGCTGGAGCAGGCGCGCGATCTCGCCGAGCGCGCGAACCGGTTCAAGTCGGAGTTCCTGTCGGGCATGAGCCACGAACTGCGGACACCGCTGAACGCCATCCTCGGGTTCGGCCAACTCCTGCAGGCCGACAGCCACCAGGTCCTGCAGGTGCGCGAGCGTGGGTTCGTCAAGGAGATCCTGCGCGCCGGCAACCACCTGCTGGAGTTGATCAACGAGGTGCTTGACCTGGCGCGCATCGAAGCCGGCAAGCTGCAGATCAGCATGGAGCCGGTCCACATGGCGTCGATGATCGACGACTGCCTCGCCCTGCTGCGCCCGGTGGCGATGGAACACCACATCCAGCTCGTCGGCCCGACGCCGCAGGAGTGCGATTGCCACGTCCACGCCGACCGCACACGTGCCAAGCAGGTACTGCTCAACCTGCTGTCCAACGCGATCAAGTACAACCGCGAAGGCGGCTCGGTCCGGGTGGCCTGCATCGGCGACGAGACGGCCATGTCGATCGAGGTCTCGGACACCGGGCCCGGCCTCACGCCGGAGCAGCAGGCGCGGCTGTTCCAGGACTTCGAGCGGTTGGACGCCGACAAGGTCGCCACGCCGGGCTCCGGCATCGGCCTGGCACTGAGCCGGCGCCTGATGCTGCTGATGGGTGGGACCATCGGGGTGCGCAGCCAGCCTGGCGCGGGCAGCACATTCTGGTTTCGGCTCCGGCGCGCGGAGCCGATCCCGCCACCGGCACTGCCCGGCCCCACGGCGCCGCCCTTGCTTGCACGGCCGGCCACGATCGCGCCCGCCGACGGCCCGCGCCACAACGTCCTCTACATCGAGGACAACCCCGCGAACGTGATGCTGATGGAGGAGATCCTGCGTCAGCTCGACGGCGTACGGATGATCCATGCCCTGTCCCCGAGCCTGGGGCTGGAGATGGCCCGTGCCCAGCGCCCGGACCTGATCCTGGTCGATATCCAGTTGCCGGGCATGGACGGTTACGAGGTGCTCAGACGGCTGCGCATGGCCGACGCCACGCGATCCATCCCCGCCATCGCCGTGAGCGCGAATGCCTTGCAGGCGGATGTCGAGCGTGGCATCGCGGCAGGTTTCGCCGCTTACCTGACGAAGCCGCTCGACGTCGAGGTTCTGCTCAAGGTCGTCGGCGCCCAGCTCGAGGGTCGAGGGCGGGTGCCCGGCCAGGCGGCACCGCCAGGTTGACAGTCCGGCACGGGACGAACCCGATTGCCGTGGCCTCGATCGCGCGGATACAACGCAGTCATGGACAGCACGCCCGATTCCACGTCGACCGACTCCGCCACGAGCGCCGTTGAATTGCCGAGCCAGCGTTCGGCCCTCGACATCCAGTTGCGCCCGCTGGGCTTTGGCGATCCCCTGCGCTGGCTGGCACTCGGCTGGCGCGACTTCATGCGTGCGCCCTACATCGGCGGGTTCTACGGCCTGGTCTTCATCGTCATGGGCTGGGCGATCGCCAAGGTCTTCGAGCATGCGCCGCCGTACACGCTGGCGCTGTCGGGCGGATTCCTGCTGGTCGGTCCGTTCCTGTGCCTGGGGATCTACCGCGTCAGCCAACGCCTCGAACAGGGCACGCGTCCCGAGATCGCAGATTCGCTGCTCGCCTGGGAATCCAAGATCGGCCAACTGGGCATCTTCGGCTTCGTGCTGCTGGTGCTGGAGATGCTGTGGGCGCGCGCCACGCTGGTCGTGTTTGCCGTCACCTTCGACGGCATGCCCGACTTCAAGGGCTCGCTGCTCGCGTTGCTCGACCCCGAGAACATGACCTTCATCGTCGCCTGGGGGGCGCTGGGGGCGCTGTTCGCGACGCTGATCTTCGCGTTCACGGTCATCTCGATGCCGATGATCCTGGACCGGCAGACCGATGCCATCACGGCCGGATTGACGAGCTTCCGCCTGTTCATCACCCAGACGCCGGTGATGATCTTCTGGGGCCTGCTGATCGCGGTGATCATCTTCGCCGCAATGCTGCCGTGGTTTGCCGGCTTGCTGGTCGCCGGGCCATTGGTCGGGCATGCCTCATGGCATGCCTACCGCGCGGCGGTCGCGCACGGGTAGAGCCCACGACGCGCCGTGGTGGCGCGCCGGGCGCGCCACCTGGCTACGGCTAATCAGTAGCGGCGCTGGCCACCGCCACCGCCACCGCCACCGAAGCCACCCGGACGTTCTTCGCGCGGACGGGCCTCGTTGACGACGAGCGCGCGGCCGTCGACGGTGTGCTCGTTCAGGCCCTTGATCGCGGCCTGGGCTTCTTCGTGCGAGCCCATTTCGACGAAGCCGAAGCCCTTGGAGCGGCCGGTATCGCGGTCCATCATGACCTTGGCGGACGTGACGGTGCCGAAAGCGGCGAACTGTTGTTGCAGGGTGTCGTCGCGCATGCCGTAGCTCAGATTGCCGACGTAGAGTTTGTTGCCCATGAGGGGTGCCTTTTCAGAAGTTGCGCCAACCTGTTCGGGCCGTACGCGTGGGGAGTCGAAGGACGGCGCCGCAGCGCAGCCCTTCAACGGGGGAATCGTGCAGCCGGGCGCGGCCCGCTGCTGGGTCGTGCATCGATGTGCCGGAAGGTGATGCGACCCTTGGTCAGGTCGTAGGGCGACAGTTCGAGCGAGACGTTGTCGCCGGCGAGGATGCGGATGTGGTGCTTGCGCATCTTGCCGGAGGTGTAGGCCACGAGACTGTGGCCGTTTTCCAGGATGACGCGGAAGCGCGAGTCCGGCAGGACTTCGTCGACCTTGCCGCGCATTTCAATCAGTTCTTCCTTGGCCAATGGGGGCTCCTTGAAGTTCGAGATAGGGGTTCAGAGAGCACCGGTCCGCTGCGTCCAGCCAACGCCTTGCGCGATGGCGTAGCGCTCGGCGCTCTCGTGCGACGGAAAGCGCCCGATGAAGCGGAAGATGCGGTCGTGCGTACCCGAGCCGCGACCGCTGCGGATGGAGACGGAGGCGCTGTAGGTGCCGGCGTCGATGCACCGGATGAGCGGTGAGACAAGGTACTTGCCCACCGAGAGAGAGGTATTCAGGGTCGTATTCGGAAAGCGGCACGGGAGCCGATGACGGCCCGGCGCACCGTAGGTGCCTGGGGCCGGCTCGCGCCGTCAGGAGAAAGCCGGGAAGAGAGCTCGCAGCGTGATGAAGCTGACGACCACGTGGACCGGGAAGCCCGGTCGGGGAGGTGTGGCGCGCGGCTGCGTGAGCTTCCGGGAACCGTGTCAGACGGCAGATGCAGCGTCAGAGAGCAAGACGCGGCAACTGGCGGATTGTAAGCGGTTTAGCCTTTGCGCGCCTTCTCGCACGCGAGCAGGATGCGCTCGGGCGTCGCCGGCGCGTCGAGTTCGACCGGCCCGCGGCGGCCGGCGCTGGCGCTCACCGCATCCTTGATCGAGAAGAACACCGACAGCGCCAGCATCAGCGGCGGCTCGCCGGTGGCCTTGCTGCGGTTGGGCGTGGGCTTGACGTTCTGGTT
>Ga0209682_10000621_pt1 | contig 12207 bp, 9 predicted proteins | sample DOMMetBare2Fresh_2_FD_187471 | JGI IMG/M metagenome (GOLD analysis project Ga0209682, IMG submission 187471) | Wetland sediment microbial communities from St. Louis River estuary, USA, under dissolved organic matter induced mercury methylation -... | ecosystem: Environmental > Aquatic >...
TCCCGCGGAGCGGTCTCTTCTTGGGGGGTGGGGCCCCGATGGCTTCGCCAGCGGGGCGGGGGCGCGGCCCCCGGCAGCACTGGGAGGGGGCGGTGCGCCCCCTGAAGCTCAGGCCGCGCGGCGCCGCAGGAGCGCCCGCTCGAAGTCCGACTCGAGGAGCACGTCGGCGAACCACTGGGCCACCGCCCGCTCGCCGGCCTCGACCTCGAGCTGGAACAGGGCGCAGACCTCGTCCCCGCTGAACCGCTTGGCCACCCAGGTGTCGAAGACCGGCGCCAGCGGCTCGCGGGGTATGCCGAAGACGGGCGGCGGCGGGTCGGTGCGCATGAGCGCCACGAACTTGGACTTGAGGGCCTGCAGCTGGCGGTCGTCCATCGCGATTGCCTCGACCGCTCAGGATTGCACCCGGCGGGCCGCCGCTGTATCCAGTCGGGTCGAGCCATTGCGCGCCCTGGACACGACCCTGGGTCGAGCGGACCCCGCGAATCGCCCTCCCCGGACCCGTCCGAACGGTCGCTGGGCGCTGACGGCAGCGGCCGCAATCGCCCTGCTGGCCGGCTGCGCCGCGCCGGTCCGCAGGCCGGACGCGCCGCCGCTCACCGTCGTCGAGCCCGAGCCGGCAGTCCCGGGCCAGCGCGCGCGACCGATCATCATCAAGCTCGCTCCGCCCGGCGAGGCGGACGTCGAGCCCGCGGAGCCCGCAGCGCCGCCGCCCTCCACGCCGCCCGCCGCGACCCCGGCCCCGCCCGTCCCCCCGGCGGCGGCGCTGGACGCCGAGCCCCCCCTGCCGCTCCCCCCGGAGCCGGAGACCGGGCCCGACGCCCTCCGCCTCTCCGTGCCGCCGGCCCCCGGGCCCGTCCCGCCCGAGGCGGCCCTGCCGGAGCGGCGCCCGCCGGTCATCGTCAAGCTCCCGCCCGAGCCGCCGGAGGAGCCCGACGCCGAGGCCCCCGAGCACGACACCTGGGTCGACAGCACGCACGGCCTGGTGTCGCGCCTCCTCGACTGGTCGGCCAAGGGGGTGGACCGCGCCTTCGGCGACAACCGCGAGGTGGACATCAAGCCGGCCCGCACCTTCATCGCCTGGCGCAACGAGGTGCGGCTCCTGCGCAACGAGCAGTTCGGCTTCGCCACCAACCTGCGGACCCAGGTGCTCCTGCCGGCCCTCAACAGGCGGCTCCGCGGCCTGCGGCTCCTCTTCGTCAGCAGCACGCCGCAGACCGACCTGACCTACCGCCCCCTCGACTCGGCGCCCGACGCCATCGGCCGCGACAGCGCCGGGCTCCGGATCGCCTTCGGCGGCTCGCTCCGCTGGTCGGTGGACCTGCAGGGCGGCCTCCTCGGCCAGTGGCCGCTCGGCTACTACGGCCGGCTCCGCTTCCGGCGCTCCCGCCCCTTCCCCTTCGAGACGGTGGGGCGCGCCGCCGTCTCCGGCTTCTGGCAGACCAACACCGGCTGGGGCACCCGCCAGGACGTGTCGCTGGAGCGGCTCCTCGGCCAGCGGGTGCTGGCGCGCCTCTCGGGCACCGGGACCATCACCGAGGTGGTCCACCCCTGGACCTGGGCCGGCGAGGCCTCGGTCCTGGCCACCTTCGACCGGGCCATGAGCCTGCAGGTGGCCGGCGGCCCCTCCGGGAGCGTCAAGACCGGGCTGCCGGCGGCGACCTGGCGGGTGCGCACCTGCCTGCGCCGGGAGGTGCTCCGCCGGTGGATCTTCCTGGAGGTCGAGCCGCACATCGAGTGGCGCCGGGAGGTGGACCGGCGCATCGCCGAGGGGGCGCTGGTGGTCCGGGCCGAGATCCAGTTCGGCACCGGCACCGTCCCGGACCTGGCGCCCCCGGCCCCGGTCCCCCGGGCGCCCGGCCCGCCCTGACCGTCCGGCGACCCACCCCCGGAGCGGGGGGCGCGGGTTTGCCCACCCTCACCTTCCGTGCCACCCTCCTCCCAAGGGAACGAGGGCACAGGACCATGGGCAACAGGTTTCGCATCGCCATCAACACCGGAGGCGGAGACGCCCCCGGCCTCAACGCGGTCATCTACGCCGTCACCATGGCGGCCGCGCAGCGCGGGTGGGAGGTCCACGGCATCCGCGAGGGGTACGCCGGCCTCTACGACACCAGCAAGATCGTCCAGCTGACCCCCGAGAAGGTGGCCGGCATCCTCGACCACGGCGGCACCATCCTCGGCACCACCAACAAGGGCGACCCCTTCCACCGCCCCTACGAGCGCCCCGACGGCACCGTGGAGTTCCGGGACGACTCGGACAAGCTGGTGGAGAACTTCAAGCGGCTCGGCTTCGACGTCCTGGTGGCGCTCGGCGGCGACGGCTCCCTCGGCCTGGCCCACCGGCTCTCGCAGAAGGGGCTCCAGTTCGTCGGGGTCCCCAAGACCATCGACAACGACCTCGCCAAGACCCAGCAGACCTTCGGGTTCGACACCGCGGTGACCACCGCCACCGAGTGCATCGACAAGCTCCACTCCACCGCCTCGGCCCACCAGCGGGTCATGGTGGTCGAGGTCATGGGGCGCTACGCCGGGTGGATCGCCCTGCACAGCGGCCTCTCCGGCGACGCCGACGTCATCCTCCTCCCCGAGATCCCCTTCGACATCGAGAAGGTCTGCACCCGGGTCATGGAGAACGAGATCAGCGGCAAGCGCTACGCCATCGTGGTGGTGGCCGAGGGGGCCAAGGTGGCCGGCGGCCAGCTCACCACCAAGGCCAACGACGACGTGGGGCGCCAGGAGGTCATGCTGGGCGGCGTGGCCGAGTGGGTGGCCCGGGAGATCCACGCCCGCACCGGCAAGGAGACCCGCTCGCTCGTGCTGGGCCACCTCCAGCGCGGCGGCTCGCCCACCACCTGGGACCGTCTCATCTCGCTGCGCTACGGCGCCGCGGCGGTCCGCTTCATCGCCGAGGGGAAGCGCAACGTCATGGTGGCCTGGCAGCCGCCGGAGATGCGGGCCATCCCGGTCGAGGAGGTCATCGGCCACACCAAGCTGGTGCCGGTGGACTCCGACACCGTGCTGACCTGCCGGGACCTGGGCATCTCGCTGGGGGATTAGCCGAGCAACTGCCGCAGCACCGCCAGGGCCCGCCGGAGGTCGGCCGGCAGCGGCGCCTCCAGCCGGAGCGGCTTGCCGGTGCGCGGGTGGCTGAGCGCCAGCCGCCAGGCGTGGAGCCCCTGCCGGCCCAGCGCCTCGGCCGCCCGCCGGACCGGATCCTCCTCGGGCAGCCGCGCCTCGCGCTTGCGCCCGCCGTAGGTGGCGTCGGCCAGGAGCGGGTGGCCGGCCTCGGAGAGGTGGACCCGGATCTGGTGGGTGCGCCCGGTCTCCAGCCCGACCTCGAGCAGCGCGGCCCGGTCGCCGAAGGCCTCCACCACCCGCCAGGTGGTGACGGCGCGCCGCGGGCCGGCCCCGCGCGAGGTGTAGCGGGTCCGGTCCCGGGGGTGGCGGCCGTAGGGCGTGTCGAGGCGCCCCGCGGCGGCCGGCAGCCCATGGCAGAGCGCCAGGTAGGTCTTCTCGACCTGGCGGGCCTTGAAGGCCGCCTGCAGCGCCTGGAGCGCCGCCTCGCGCTTGGCGATGAGGAGGCAGCCGCTGGTCTCCTTGTCGAGCCGGTGGACCAGGCCGATGCGCTCGCCGGCCGGCCGCTCGGCGCCCGTCGCCCCGGCCCCCTCGCCGAAGCGGTGGAGGAGCGCGTTGACCACCGTGCCCGAGGGGCTGCCGCGGGCCGGGTGGACCACCATGCCGGGCGCCTTGTCGAGCACCAGGAGATCCCGGTCCTCGTGGAGGACCGCCAGCGGGAGCGCCTCGGGCGTGAGGCTGGAGGGGGGCGGCGGCGGGAGCTCGAGCGCCACCGCCTCGCCGCCGCGCAGCCGCGCCGAGGCCTTGGCCGGGCGGCCATCGAGCAGCACCCGCCCCTCCTCGAGGAGCCGCTGCACCCGGGCCCGGGACAGGTCGGGGGCCAGGCGCGTCAGCGCCACGTCGAGCCGGGTGCCGGCCAGGTCGGGGGGGATGGCGAGGGCGCGCCGCTCGGGTGCGGCGGGGGGCACGGCTACCAGATCTTCGACCGGATCCGGGCCTTCGACTTCAGGATGACGTCCACCACCGCCCGGTCGAAGTAGTTGGTCCTGGCGAAGAGATCGGCCGAGACGCGCGAGCGGTAGTGCTCCCGCCCCTCGCTCAGCTCGTCCCGCAGGGCGTCGAAGAAGCTGTCCTGCTCGATGCTCTTGACGATCTTCTCCTCGTTGTAGAGGGAGATGTCGGAGCAGATGGCCCGGGCCAGCCGCATCGCCTGCTCTGGTGCCTCGATGAGCGCCATGGGTCGATGGTACGGGAGGGGTCCGGCCCGGTCAAACTCCGCGCGGGTGCTACTTGCGCGGCGCTGGACCCACCTCGGCGGCCATCCGCTCCAGGTACGAGCGGGCCACCTTCTGCCCGTCCAGCCGGAGCTCCCGCGACAGGCTCATGATGATGCCGCGCAGGTAGACCGCCGCCGGCAGCGCCGGGAAGCGATCGGCCTCGATGTTCTCGATGTGATATCGGATCACCTTGGTGCGCTCCGAGAGGACGGCGGTGGTGAGCCCCCGCGCCTCGCGCACCTGCCGGAGCATCTCGCCGGTCCAGGCGGCGCCCTCCGGGATGAGCAGCTCGCGCTGCGGCGGGAGCTCCCGCTTGAGCAGGATGGGCCCGGCCGCGGTCGCCAGCGCGGCCGGCGGCGGCGTGGCGATGGGCGTGGCGATGGGCGTGGCAATGGGCGCGACGGCCGGCGGCGGGGCCGCGGCCACCGCGGGCGGAGGCTCCGGCGCCTCGGGCGGCGGCGCAGCCTGGGGCGCCGCCTCGACCGGCTCGGGCGCGTGGGTCCCGAGCGCGAGCTCGGCCTGCGCCGCCGGCCGGACCACCCACTCCGGCTCGGGCGCTGGCGCTGGCGCGGACGGTGGCGGTGGTGGCGGCGGCGCGACCTCGGCCGGGACCACCGGCTGATCCAGGGGGATGGGCGGCGGCCGGCAGGCCTCCGGGGGCGGCCAGGGCGTCATCGCCGCGGCCACCGGCGGAGGAGGCGGCGCCACCGGCGGAGGCGGCGGTGGGGCGGCCATCGGGGCGCGCACGCCGATCCGCTCGTCGTAGCCGCCCCGCGCCACCGGGTCGAGGAGCACCGTGCGGGCCTCCTCGATGCGGCTGTTGAGCAGCCTCGCCTCGTCGGACGAGACCAGCGAGTAGGTCGCCAGCGAGCCCGGGCCGTAGACGGCCACCGCCCTCGCGTAGGCCCGCTCGATCTCCTCGGGCGGGGCGTCGACGGGGACCTCGAGGATCTCGTAGAGCGTCTGGTCCGAGAGCCGCTTCACGTCGGTCCCACGCCGCGGACGGCGGCGTCCATGGCCAGCAGGCGGGACGCCACCGCCTCGAAGGCGCGCCCCGCCGGCACCTCGGGGTGGGCCACCAGCAGCGCCTGGCGCAGCCGCACCGCGCGCCACATGTCGTCGTCGTAGGTGATGGCCCCGATGTAGTCCATCTCCAGGCCGAAGTACTTGCGCCAGGCCGCCACCACCGCGTGGCCGATCTCGGCGTCCTGCGGGGTGCGGGCCTGGTTGACCACCAGCCGCGGCCGGAAGGTGGCGAGCTGGCGGGCCAGGTTGACGCCCGCCTCCGGGTCGCGCTCCGCCACCGTGGCCACCAGCTCCACCGGGCTCTTGAAGCTGGCCCCCTGCATGACCTCCTTGAGCAGCCCCTCGTAGCCGAAGACCTGGGCCACCGTGCGCATGCGCCGCCAGAAGGCCGCCTTGACGAAGCGGTAGGCGTTCTCGATGGCCGTCGGCTCCGGCACCAGCACCAGCACGCCGTGGTCGGAGACCAGGAAGAAGTCGAGCGTGTTGGAGTGGGTGCCGGCGCCCAGGTCGAGGATGGCGTAGTCGGTGTCGAGCGCCTGGATGTGGCGCAGCAGGCGCATCTTCTGGGCGTGGCGCGGCTGGGCGGCCTCGAGGTGGTCGAGCGCGCCGGAGGCGAGCTGGAGGTTCTCGACGCCGGTGGGGACCAGCACCTCCTCCAGCCGCTCGCAGCGCCGCTCCACGAAGTCGGAGAGCGTCCGCTTGGGCGACTCCATCCCGAGCGCGGTGTGCAGGTTGGCCCCGCCGAGGTCGGCGTCCACCAGGACCACCCGCAAGCCCCGGCGGGCCAGGGCGATGCCGAGGTTGGCCGAGATGAGGCTCTTGCCGATGCCCCCCTTGCCGCCGCCCACCGAGAGGATCCGGTTCGGGCGGGTGGTGGGGCGCTTGGCGCGCGGCGGCGGCCGGTTGCCCGCGGCGCGCGGCCGCGCATCGACCTCCTTCACCAGCTTGAGGATGGGGGCGTCCGCCATGGCGCGGGAGTCTAGTCCCGCCCGGCGCCGCTTCCAAGCGCCGCCTCGCCCGGGGGCGCCTGGCCGATAGCGCACCGGGCGCCTGGTGCCGGCGCGCGGACCGGCGCCGCGATGGCTCAGGGCGCCGCGGACGTCGGTCCGCCCGCGGCGGCGCTCCCCGCGGCCAGGAGCCGGTAGGAGGCGTAGGAGCGGAGCACCCGCTTCACGTAGCCGCGGGTCTCGTCGTAGGGGATCTCCTCGACGAACTCGTCGAGGGGCCGGCCGGTGGCGGCGCTCCTCCAGCGCTCCACCGCGTTCTCCCCGGCGTTGTAGGCCGCCAGCGCCAGCGCCGGCGACCCCTTGAAGCGGACCAGCAGCTCGCCCAGGTAGGCGGAGCCGATGCGGATCGAGGTGGCCGGATCGGTCAGGGCGGCCCGCTCCGGCGCAGGCCAGCGGTTGCGCCTGGCCACCGCCCGGGCCGTGGCCGGCATGAGCTGGGTGAGCCCGACCGCGCCGGCGGCCGAGACCACCTCGGGGTCGAGGGCGCTCTCCTCCCGCATGAGCGCCAGCAAGAGCTCGGGAGGCACGCCGGCCGGGGCGGTGGCCTTCGCCACCTCCACGGCGAAGGCCTGCGGGTAGGCCACCTCCCAGAGCCGCCGGTTGGCCCCCTCCGGCGGCCGCCGGAGCTCGGCCCGCGCCCCGAGCCGCAACAGGTTGTGGGCGGCGCTGAGATCGCCGGCCCGCTCCAGGAGCTCCGCCAGCCCCACCAGCGGGGCCAGCTCCCCCGGCGGGAGGGCGCCCCGCTCCACCGCCCGGAGCTCCTCGGCGGCTGGCCGCTGCAGGCCGGCGCGCAGCAGGGCCAGGCCGGCCAGGAGGTGGCGATCGCCGGCCAGCGGGGCCACCGCCCGCTCCGCGGCGAGCGGCTCGGCCCGCGCCCCCTCGCCGAGCGGCGCCGGCAGCGCGACGTCCTCGCGGCCGGCCAGCCGGGCCCGCGCCAGGAGCGCGTAGTAGTCGGCCGGTGCCGCCTCGACCAGCCCGGCCCAGAGGGCCCGCGCCTCGGCCCGCCCGGCTGCGCCGCGCCCCTCCAGGATCCGGCCGCGCCAGTAGGCGGCCCGGGCGTGCTCGTAGGCGTCCTCCGGAGCGGCCTCGGCGTCGAGCGTCTGGAGCTCGGCCACCGCCCGCTCCGCCTCCCCGGCCCGCCAGGCCAGCCAGGCCAGGCGGAAGCGGGCCTCGTCGCGGCGATCCCCCGCTGGCAGCTCGCGGAGCAGCGCCTCCAGCGTGGTCCGCGCCTGCTCCGGCCTGCCGTCGCGGGCCTGCAGCTCGGCCACGGCGAAGAGGGCGTCATCGGCGAGGGTGCTCGACGGCGCCTCGCGGGCGAAGCGGCGGTAGAGCGCCACCGCCTCGTCGCGCCGGCCGGCGGCGGCCGCGGCGGAGGCCATGACGTAGAGGGCCCGCTCGCGGATCGGGCCGGCCTGGCAGCGCTCCACCACCGGCTTCAGCACCTCGGCCGACCTGCCGTTCTGGCGATCGCGCCGGAGGGCCCGGCCCAGGGCGGCGGCGGCGCGGCAGGCGAGCGGCTGCCCCGGCCCCGGCGCCGGGGCGGCCCGGACCGCCGGCTGGAGCAGCGCCACGGCGTCGGACGGCCGGCCCCGCTCCAGCAGCGCCTCGCCGCGCCGCACCAGCTCGTCGAGCGGCGGGGGCGCGCCGGCCGACCCCGGGAGCGCCCGGAGCGCCTCCAGGCAGCCGGCCGAGTCCGGCTCCGCGCCGTGGCCGGCCCAGCAGTCGAGCAGGATCGCGCGGGCGCCGGCGAGGTCCGGCGCGGGCAGCGCCGCCCGGAGGCGGCCGGCCAGGAGGAGCGCCGCGGCCGGAGGCGCCGCCGGGCCCTCGGCCCGGGCCTCCAGGAGCGGCGCCAGCGCCGCCAGCGCGGCGGCCCTCTCGCCCTGCGCCTCGAGCGCCCGGGCGCGCCCCACCAGCGCCGCGCCGCGCAGGAGGGAGCCCTCGGCCACCGCCCCGAAGGCCGCCTCGGCCTCGCGCCAGCGGGTGAGCCCCGCCTGGACGCGGCCGCGGGCGGAGAGGATCCGGTCGGCCACCGCGGGCAGCCGCGCCTCCAGCCCGGCCAGCGCGGCCAGGGCCGGCTCGAGTCGGCCGGCCGCCTCCTCGGCCAGGCCGCGCAGGAGGCGGGCCTCCGGGCGGCGATCGGCGCCGAGCGCCGCCAGGGCCTCGTCGGGCCGGCCGGCCTCCAGCGCCGCGCCGGCCATGGCGTGGGCGGGCGCGGGCCTGGCCGAGGGGAGCGGGGGGGCGGCGGCGAGGGCCAGGGCCAGCAGGGGCGCGAGCATCGGCTTCGAGCGTGCCCCGCGCCCTGCGGGGCGGTCAAGTCGGCGGCCCCGGCCTGGCCGGGCGCCCGCCTGCTAGGATGGCGGCGCGTGGACATCCGGACCCAGGCCGCCCTGCTCGCCACCATCGTGGCGCTGGCCCTCGCCGCCGCGGCGCTGCTGCGCGACACCCGCCCGCGCGTCTTCATCCTCTTCTCGCTCCTGGCCTTCGACCTCTCGCTCTACTCGCTCGGCCTGGCGCTGCTGCGCTGGACCGAGGGCTCGGCCGACACCGGCTGGTGGGAGCGGCTGGCGGTCTTCTCCGGGGCGCTCATCCCGGCCGCCGGCCTGGCCTTCTTCCTGGAGTTCCTCGGGGTGGCCCGCCGCCCGGCCCGCCGCGCCCGCAACGCCATGCTGGCCGGCTCCTTCGGCGGCATCGCGGTGGCGCTCTCGCCGCTGGTCTACCTCGAGCCGGCCAAGCTCCTGGTGGCGGCCTACGTGGTGGGCGGGCTGACGGTGGTCCTCTCGGTCCTGTGGAACCGGATGCGCGCCGCGGCCACCCGGGTCGACCGGGCCCGCCTGCGCTACCTCTTCATCGGGGCGCTGGTGGCGGTGCTGCTCTCGCTGCTCGACGGGCTGCCCCGCTTCGGCCTCCCCTACCCGGCCGAGGGGCTCGGCTCCATCGCCCTCACCGTCTTCCTGTTCTTCCTCTCGCAGACGCTGCAGCGCCACCGGCTGCTCGACCTGCACGAGTTCCTCGGCAAGATCGTGGTGGTCACCGCGCTCGGCCTGGTGCTGGTGGTGGTCTACGGCGGCCTGGTCTCCTGGGTGGGCGACCGGCGGGAGCTCTTCTACTTCAACACCGTGGTCGCCTCCTTCGTGATCCTCTCGCTCTTCGAGCCGCTCCGCTCGCGGGTCGAGGAGTGGGTGGTGGCCACGCTCTTCCACGAGCGGTACGAGATGGTCCACCGGCTGGAGGCGCTGCGGGATCGCTGCGCCACCGTCATCGACCCGGGGGAGCTGGCCCAGGTGGTGCTGGACGGCCTGGTGGAGACGCGGCGGGTCACCCACGCCTCGCTCTGGCTGCTCGCCGAGGACCGGCCCGGCTACCGGGTGGTGGACCACCGAGGCCCGGCGCCGGCCCGCCGCCTGGAGCCGGGCGCGGCGCGGGCCCTCCTGGCGGCCACCGGCGGCGGCCAGAAGGCGGTGCTGCTGGAGACCCTGGACCGGCGCATGGCCGAGCTGCAGCGGCTGCTCCCGGCCGGCCCGGCCGAGGCCGAGCCGCGCGGCGGCCGCCCCACCCCGTCCGCGGTGGCCCGGGAGCTCCAGCGGCTCTCCGACGCCCGCGGGGTCATGGCCTCCATGAAGGCCGGCATCTGCATGCCGCTCATCGCCGGCGAGCGGGCCGTCGGCTTCCTGGCCTGCTGGGACGAGCGGGTGCCGGAGGCCTTCGCCTCCGACGAGATCGGCGCCCTCCTCGAGGTGGCCGACCGCTGCGCCCTGGTCCTGGAGAACTCCAAGCTCTACCAGCAGATGAAGGAGCGCGACCGCCTGGCGGCCATCGGCGAGATGTCGGCCGGCCTGGCCCACGAGATCCGCAACCCGCTGGCGGCCATCAAGGGGGCCATCCAGTACCTCGACCCGCAGAAGCTGCCGGCCGACGACCGCGAGTTCCTGGAGATCGTCGTCGAGGAGGTCAACCGGCTCAACGGGGTGGTGACCCAGTTCCTCGACTACTCGCGCCCCCTGAAGCCGGCCCTGGCGCCGGCCGACCTGAACGAGCTGCTCTCCCGCACCTTCCGGCTGCTCGGCCCGGCGGTGCCGGCCGGAATCGAGCTCACCGTCTCGCTGGCGGAGGGGGTGCCGCGGGTGCAGTGCGACGCCGAGCAGCTCAAGCAGGTCTTCATCAACCTGGCGCAGAACGCCTTCCAGGCCATGCCCAAGGGCGGGCGGCTGGAGGTCTCCACCACGGTGAGCCGCGACGAGCTGGCCTTCTGGCGCGAGGGCTCGCGCCGCCCGGACGTGGTGGAGGTCCACTTCCGCGACAGCGGCGCCGGCGTGCCCGAGGAGGCCCGCGAGCGGATCTTCGTCCCCTTCTACACCACCAAGGAGAAGGGGACCGGGCTCGGCCTGGCCATCTGCCAGCGCATCATCAAGGCCCACCTGGGCACCATCCAGGTCCGCTCGCCCCCCGGCGAGGGGGCCGAGTTCATCATCTCGCTGCCCGGCCTCCGCGAGGAGCGGTCCGAGCCGCAGGCGGCCCAGGCCCGGGACGCCACCGAGGCCCGGCTGGACCGCGAGCGCCGGCGGGCCCGGGCCCAGGATCGGCTCCGGCGCCGCCGCCGCCGCAAGCCCTGACCGGGCCGCTCCGCCCCGCCGGCGCCTCCCGCCGGAGCGGTTCGCCGGGCGCCACCCCGGACCGGATCCGTGCTACCAAAGTCCCCGTGGCGCACGTCCTCATCGTCGACGACGAGATGAACATCCGCCGCGTCCTGGCGGCGATGCTGAAGCGGGACGGGTACGAGGTCACCACCGCCGCCGACGGCGAGCAGGCGCTGGCCGTGCTGCTCAAGACCCCGGTGGACGTGGTGGTCACCGATCTCGTCATGCCCCGGCTGGGCGGCATGGATCTCCTGAAGCGGGTCGCGGTCGACTACCCGGACGTCCCGGTCATCCTCATCACCGCCCACGGCTCGGTCGACAGCGCGGTGAGCGCGCTCAAGGCCGGCGCCTTCGACTACATCACCAAGCCCTTCGAGCAGGACGAGCTCCGCAAGGTCATCGCCAAGGCGGCCCGGGCCCACGACCTGGAGCGGCAGAACGTCCACGAGGGGGCCGGCGAGGGGGATCGCCCGCCGCTGGTGGGCACCTCGCCGGCCATGAAGACCATCTACGACATGGTGGCGCGGGTGGCCGACTCGCCCTCCACCGTGCTCATCTCCGGCGAGAGCGGCACCGGCAAGGAGCTGGTGGCCAAGGCGCTGCACCGCGGCTCGGCCCGGCGCGACAAGCCGCTCATCAAGGTCAACTGCGCCGCCATCCCCAAGGACCTGGTCGAGTCGGAGCTCTTCGGCTACGAGAAGGGGGCCTTCACCGGCGCGGTGGGGGCCAAGCCCGGCCGCTTCGAGCTGGCCGACGGCGGCACCCTCTTCCTGGACGAGATCGGCGAGATCCCGGTGGAGTTCCAGGTCAAGCTGCTGCGGGCCCTCCAGGAGTCGGAGTTCGAGCGGGTGGGCGGCATCAAGACCCTGAAGGTGGACGTCCGGCTCATCGCCGCCACCAACCGGGACCTGAAGGCGCTCATCGCCGACGGCCGCTTCCGCGAGGACCTCTACTACCGGCTGGCGGTGGTCCCCATCGAGCTGCCCCCGCTGCGCGACCGGCGGGAGGACATCCCGCTGCTGGTCCAGCACTTCATCGAGAAGTACGACCGCCGCCTCGGCAAGAAGGTGGAGGGGATCGAGGAGGAGGCGCTGCAGCTCCTCGCGGCCTACGCCTGGCCCGGCAACATCCGCGAGCTGGAGAACCTCATGGAGCGGTCGGTGCTCTTCGCCGACGGGCCGCTCA
>Ga0209682_10000622_pt1 | contig 12195 bp, 5 predicted proteins | sample DOMMetBare2Fresh_2_FD_187471 | JGI IMG/M metagenome (GOLD analysis project Ga0209682, IMG submission 187471) | Wetland sediment microbial communities from St. Louis River estuary, USA, under dissolved organic matter induced mercury methylation -... | ecosystem: Environmental > Aquatic >...
TCCGCGTGGTAGCATCGGCGCCCGTGTCGCTCCCGCTCGCTGGCAAGCGCCTGCTGCTCGTCATCGAGGACCCGGTCCTGGCCGAGCTCCTCGCCGAGGCGTCGGCACGGCTGGGGGCAGACGCCACCGTGTCCGGCTCGGGCCGGGCCGCCCTGGAGGCCCTGGGGCGGCCCCCCCTGCCCCATGCGGCCGTCCTCGACCTGCCCCTCCCCGACCTCCGCTCCAGCGAGCTCCTCTCGGCCCTGCGGCACGCCGGCGTGCCGGTGGTGGCGGTCTCGGGCGTCTACCGCGGGCCGCGGGCCGCCGGCGAGATCCTGCGGGCCGGCGCCGCCGACTTCTTCGAGAAGCCGTTCCCGGCCCTGGCGGTGATGGCCCGGCTGGCCCGGCTCATGGGCGCGGCGCTGCCAGGCCTGCCCGAGCCGGACGACGAGGTGACCGGCTCCATCCCGCTGGCGCCTGCGGTCGGGGCCGGCGCGCTCGACGACGCCCCGTTCCTCGAGCTCACCGAGGAGGACGAGGTGCGCGAGCCGGGGCCGATCGAGCCCCTGGCGGCGCCGCTGCCGGACCGCCCTGCCCTGACCCCACCGCCCCTCCCGGCCCACCCGACCCGCCAGGGCGGCCCGCCCCGGCGCGGCCAGCTGGCCCAGGCGACCGTTCCCCAGATCCTGGTGGCCCTCCACGTGGCCCAGGCCACCGGCGCGCTCACCCTCTCGCGCGGACCGGTGAAGAAGATCCTGCTGGTCGAGAAGGGGGCGCCCATCTACGCCGCCTCCAACGTCGGGGTGGAGCGGTTCGGCGCCGTCTGCGTCCGGCGCGGCGTGGTGGACGCGGCCGGGCTGGCGGCGCTGCGCCAGGCCGAGCCGGCGGCGCGCACCGCCGACCTGCTGCTGGCCCACGGGAAGCTCACCGCGGCCAGGCACGTCGAGCTGGTCCGCGCCCAGGTGCGGGCCATCGCCTGGTCCACCTTCGACTGGCGCGACGGCGAGTACGAGTTCCAGCTGGCCCGCCTGCCGCGCGGCCTGCTGGCGCTGGGGCTCTCCATGGCCGACCTGCTGCTGGAGGGGATGGTGCGGGCCTCGACGCTGTCCCGGCTCCAGGCCGAGCTGCCGCGCACCATCCACCTGGCCCCCTCGCCCGACCCGGCCTTCGAGCTCTACGCCCTGGGGCTGCGGCCGGCCGAGGCCCACCTGCTCTCGCTCTGCGACGGGACCAAGCGGGTGGAGGACCTGGTGGCGCTGGCCCGGCTGCCGGAGCGCGAGACGCTCGCCTTCCTGCAGGCCCTGCGGCTCATGCGCGTCCTCGACGACGTGGACAGCGTGCTGGCCGGCACGCGCCGCATCGGCTTCATGTAGCCGGCGGCACCCGGCCCCGGCCGCGCCGCGCCCGGAGGGCGAGGAGCGCCAGGACCGCCAGCGCCAGGCCGGCCGGATCCCCGGCCCCGCCGCACCCGCACCCCGGCAGGCGTTGCGGCGCCGCCGCCACGCCCTCCGCCGGGGTGAGCCGGTGACCGCCGTTCGAGAAGAGCTCCACCGCCACCTCGCCCGGCCGGCCCACGCCGCGCAGCGGGACGGAGAGCCGCACCTCCGCGCCGGCGGCGGGCAGGAGATCGAGGACCACCTGGCCCTCGACGGCGGCGCCCGCGCCGGGCGAGAGCACCGCCCCCTCCGCCGAGGGCGGCCCCGCCACCACCAGCCCGGCGGCGCGGAAGACCGCCCGCACCGAGGCCAGCGGCACGCCGAGGCGGCTGCGCAGCCGCGCCGTGGCCACCGTCAGCTCGCCGCGCGCCAGCGCCGACCGATCGACCGTCACGGACACGTCCACCAGCCCCTCGGCGTCGAGCCGCAGCGGGAGGATGGCCTGGCCGGAGGCCCCGAGGTCGTCGGTGGCGGAGACCGTCAGGGCCGGCGCACCGGCCAGCACCGCCGGATAGGCGCCCTCGGGAAGGGTGAAGCTGCGCCGGCTGGAGGTGGCGTCCTCGACCAGCGGCCCTTCGACCAGCCCGGGGAGTTGCTGCTGGCCCCAGGTGAAGGCGGCGGTCCGCTGGCAGGCGGGCCAGGCCGCGCCCTCGGCCGTGGCGGCGGCGCCGCCGGGCGGCAGGGTCAGGAGGTCGGGCGAGGGGCCGAGCAGCCGCAGGCTCGGGCGCGTCACCACCTCGACGGTGGTCCCCGCCTCGGCGAAGACGCCCTGGTGGCCGGTGGCGCGGGCGGTGACCTGGAGGCTGGCGGTCGCCTGGCAGAGCAGGGCGCCCGGAACGGTCCAGGCCGACCCGGAGGCGAGCGGCGGCGAGAGACGATCTCCCAGCATCCAGGTGACGGTCACCCTCGGGTCCACGCCGCTCGCCACCACCGCCAGCGGCAGGTCCTGCCCGCGCAGCGCCTGGGCCGGCGGCGGCGGGGCGAAGGCCACGCGCGGCGCCGGGTCGTCCGCGTCGGGGTAGACCCAGAGCTCGGCCCTGGCCGGCAGGGTCCGGAGCAGCACGCCCTGGGCGTCGCGCACCTCGGTGAGGGGGTAGAGCGCCTGGACGATCAGGTCCGGGGCGGGCGACCCGACCACGTCGGCGGCGAACATCTCCTGCGGGACGGCCGGCTGCTCGGGGTCGCCGTCCGCCGGGAGGGCGGCGACCGTGAACCCGGCGCGGGCGTCGCCTCGCACCACCAGGATCTCGCGGCGGAGCCGGTCGAAGACGGCCAGCGCGGGCGGATCGGTGGCCAGCTGGCGCAGCGTGTAGGGATCCTGCAGCGCGGAGAGATCGGGCCGGTCCATCAGGCTGTGCCACGGCGGCGTGGTCAGCGAGGCCGGCGTGCCGTCGCTGCGCGCGTAGAGCAGCGCGCCCTTGAGCTCGGGCCGGCCGGGGCCGGCCGGGTGGGCGTAGCTGAAGACCAGGTCGGGGATGCCGTCGCCGTCGGCGTCGAGCGCCGCGGCGCCGAGGACGCTGCCGCCGGGCGTGGCGCCGCTGCCGGCCGGCATCCAGTCGAGCGCCGCGACGTCGTCGCGCGTCCCCGAGACCAGCCCCACCAGGTCGAGCTGCGCCATGGCCGCCCCGCCCGGCGCCGTCCGGTGCCAGGCCAGGTAGAGCGCCTGGCGGGCCGGCATGACCACGTCCTCCACGCCCGCGGCGAGTGCGGCGGGGCTGAGCCGCAGCGGGTAGACGCGGGTGTCGAGGTCGTCGTCGGCGGCGCGGTCGAGCGGCGGGATGACGAGGGTGCGGCTCGGCGTGGGACCGCCCTGCCGCGCCGCCGCGAGGTCGCCGGCCCAGAGCGTGGCCTGGCCCCCGTTGGCGTTGATGGGCGCCACCAGCACCAGCTCCGGGCGCGGCAGCAGGCGCGCCTTGCCGAAGCCGGTGGCCGTCACCGGGAAGAGCGCCGCGAGCGGCTGGAAGGCGCCGGGCGCGGCGCCCCAGCGGACCAGCGCGCCGTCGATGGCCGAGAAGAGCAGGTCGTCGGTGGCGCCGGCCGGGGCCGGCTCGAAGCGGCCCGCCACCAGCAGGCCGCCCTCCCCCGGCAGCCCGGTGAAGGGGGGGCGCGCCGTCACCAGGTCGCCGTGCCACATGAAGCGCTGGAAGGTGGGGCCGGGCGGCCGCATCAGCAGGAGGTCGTCGCCCCCGCCCTGGCCGGAGAGGCGCGCCGCCACCACCTCGGTGTCGGGCTCGGACGGGAGCCGGAGCCGCAGCGGCTGGAACTGGGCGGCGGCGGCGGCCGGGAGCAGGGCCGCGGCCAGGGCGGCGAGCGTGCGGTGGGCGGGCGAGGTGGGCATGGCTCAGAGCCCGAGAGTGGCGCGGAGGAAGAGGCGGTTGGCGTCGGTGGCGGGGTCCACGCCGTCGCCGGCGAAGCCGGTCAGCGTCCAGCCGAGCGCCAGCCGGGCCGGGCCGAGCGCCAGGCCGGCCTCGACCCGGACGGCGTCGAGATCGCCGGCCACCCGCGTCCCCAGCGCGGCCCGGCGAGCGTACTCCAGCCCGGCGTCCACCGGCCCGGCCACCCGCACCTCCAGGCGCGCGCTGCCGGCCACCCGGTCGTCGCGGACGCCGGCGATGCGCTGGACCGCCAGCCGGGCGCCCAGGCCGACCCGCAGCCGGGGGCCGGCCGCCGCGGTGGCGGCGGTGGTGACGAGCCAGGCCTCGCGCCGGGCCGTCTCGGGCCGGTCGGTCTCGAGGCGCGCCAGCGTGAGGAGGGCGGCGCGGCCTTCCCCGCGCCAGGCCAGGCCGAGGGCGGCGTCCAGATCCTCGGCCCGGCGCCCGGCCACCGTGCCACGCGCCACCAGGCCGTGCAGCGCCAGCGTGAGGCGGGAGGAGGCGGCCCACGAGGCGGCGCCGCTGGCGGCCAGCCGATCTTCGCCCCCCTCGACCAGCACCTCGCCGCGGGCCGAGAGGGACACCGGCCCCTGCTCCAGCGCCGCCGAAGCACCCGCGCCGGACCGCGCGCGGGCCGGGCCACCCGGGACCAGCCGCTCGCCCCGCTCCACCTGGACCGAGAGGCGCAGCCCGGACGCCGGCCGGATGGCCGCGCCCACCACCCGCCCGGCGCGCAGCCCGAGCCGGTCCTCGGCCACCTGCTCCTCGGTGAAGATCTCCATCGGCCCGGACTGGCTGCGGGCGCCGAGCACGCTGCCGGTGGCGGCGCCGCGCGACGGCGCGGCGGGGTCGGCCCCGAGCGTGCCGTAGACGTCGCCGCCCGGATCGCGTCGCTCGCCGGCCAGGACCAGGCGCGGCCCGAGGTCGGGCCCCCAGCCGCCGCGGAGGGCGAGGCGCCCCTCGCGCCAGGCGAGCGTGGCCCCGGCCCCGGTGAAGGTGAGCGCCGTCGCTGCGCCACTGGTGGTGAAGGCCTGTATGTGTGAGACCTCGAGGCCGAGGCCGGGGGCGGCCCGCCACCCGGCCGAGAGGCCGGCGGCGGTCTGGTGCGCGCCGCCCAGGGCCTCGTCGCGGTCGTGGAGCAGCTCTCCGGTCAGCGTCACGGCGCCCACCTCGCCGCCGGCCCGCGCGGTGGCGCGCCGGCGGTCGAGCGGCGTGAGGCCGGACGGATCGCGCTCGTCGGTGCCGGTGCGCTCGGCGTAGCCCAGCCGGAGCCGGACCGGGCCGGCCGCGCCGCCCACCTCGGCGCCGCGCTCGCGGGCGGGCCTGGCCTCGAGCCAGGTGCCGTCGGAGTAGCCCTCCCCGCGCTCGCGCCACCAGGCCGACCAGCCGACGCCGCGCACCTCGCCCTGCCCCGAGGCGTGGATGGCCGTGGCGCGCCCGGCGGCCCCGCCCGGCGCCGCGGGCGCCGTCGCCGAGAAGCCGCCGTCCTGCGAGCGCAGGAAGCCGCTGCCGGACTGGTGGAGCCGCCCCTCGGTGCGCGCCACCTCGAGCCGCAGCGCCGCCGCCTCGCCGAGGTCGAGGGCGGCGCTCCCCATCAGCAGCCGCCAGTCGGGGCCGGCCGGCGCCTCGCCGGCGGCGCGGGCCTCGACGCGCAGCGGGCCCAGCGAGAGGCCGGCCTGGCCGCCCGCGAGGCGTGCGGCGCCCACCCCCGCGGCGTCCAGGTAGTCCACCAGGAGCAGCGCCTCCGGGCCGCCGAGCGGATCGCCGGTGGCGAGGAGGCGGGGCGCGCCGGCCGCCGCCAGCGGGCGCGAGAGCCAGAGCCTTCCGGTCGCCTCGTCGAGCGCGTAGTCGGCCCCGCGGGCCAGGGTCCGGGCCGGCGCGGTGAGGCCGGTGACGGGGTCGCGCCAGGCCAGCCGGACCCGCTCGCTGCCGGCCACCACGGCGCCGCCCGCCAGGTAGTAGAGCGACCCGCCCGTGCCGGCCAGCTCCTCGTGGACGGCGCGGGCCGGCGCCTGGCCGCCCACCTCGTCGCCGCTGGCGGCCCCGAAGGCGGCGGCGTGGAGCCGCACCGGCCCGGCCACCGCCTCCCCGGCAATCCGGCCGCCGAAGAGGGCGCGGTCGTAGCGCCCCAGCACGTCGCCGTCCAGGCCGGAGCGGGACCAGCCGAGCCGCAGCGAGGCGCCGTCGGCGTCGGCGCGCGCCCAGAGCCGGCCGCGCCCGGCGTCGTCGTCGCCCTGGATCGCCGCGTCGCCCGCGGCGGCGAGGTCGCGGGCCCGCTCCGGCGACAGGCCGGCCACGGCCTCGTCGCGCGGCCGGGCCAGCGCCGCCAGGCGGCGCTCGCGGTCGTCGAGGTCGAACCCGGCGGCCAGCCGCAGCCCGCCCCAGCGCCCCTCCGCCATCCCGGCGCCGCGCGCGGAGAGGCGCGTCCCGCCGTCGCCGAAGGAGAGCTCGACGTCGCCGAGCGCCACCCCGTCCAGGCCCGGCGCCCACCCGGTGGGAGCCGCCGGCGCCGGCAGCACCTCGCGCAGCGCGAGGTCGCCCACGCCCAGGTCGAGCGCCACGCCGGACGGATCGCCGGCGAGGTGGATGGCGAAGTCGCCGCCGGCCGTCGCCTGCGCGGCCAGCCCGCCGGCGCGCACCGTCACGCCGGGCCCGGCCAGCCCCGTGACCAGGACGCCGGCGGGACCGCCGGCGAGGCGCAGGCTGGCCAGGCGGCGCGCGCCGAGCGGGTAGATCCTGGCGCCGCCGCGCTCCGGCCGGACCACCAGGAGGTCCACCAGCTCCACCGCCGCGGCCCCGCCCGGCTCCACCGCGCTCACCACCACGGCGTTGCGGCCGGGGACGAGGCGGGCCTCGCCGGCGAAGCGGCCGTCGGGGCCGACCGCGGCCTCGCGCCCGTCCACCCGGACGCGCGCGCCGGGTGCCGCGCGCCCCTCGATCGGCCAGCCGAGCGCGCCGTCTCGCAGGACCGGCCCGCCCTGCGCCACGCGATCGATCGACAGGACCGCTGCGGCGACGGCCGGCAGGGGGAGCGCCAGGTCGAGCCCCGCCGCGCCTCCGGCCGGCAGCTCCAGCAGGCGGGCCTCGCCCAGCCCGGCCAGCTTGACGGCCACCGCCCCGTAGGAGAGCCGGCCCGGGACGAGGACGCGCCCCTCGAGCCGCGACAGGTGGAAGCGGCCGGCGGCGTCGGCCTCGACCCAGCGGCCATCGGCCAGCCGCAGCCGCGCGCCCGTGAGGCCCGGCTCGGCGTCGCCGCACCGCCCGTCGCCGTCGAGGTCGAGGCAGGCCCGGCCCATCACGAGCGCGGCCGGCTCGTCCCGCACCGCCACGCGGCCGGCCTGCGCCGACCCCGGCCCGGGCAGCAGGAGCGCCGCCGCGGCCAGCGCCGCCGCGCCGAGGGCGCGCACCCGACTCACGGCACCTCCACGACGGCGGCCACGCCGCTCTCGGCGTCGATGATGGCCACCGGCCCACGCCCGCCCAGCACCGCGCAGCGCCCACCCTGCCCGTGCACCTCCGGCGGTCCCAGCCGCACCACGCCAGGCCGCACCAGCACGGGCCGGGCCGCCGCGCCCTCGCCGGCACCGCGGACGACCCAGGTGACGAAGCGCCCGTCGAAGGCCGCCTCCACGTCCACCGCGCCCGGCGGCCGGAGCGCCACGGTCGCCTGCCGGCGCACCGCCACCGGCCGCCGCGGCGGCGGCGCCCAGGCCCAGCCGGCGGCCCGCAGCCCCGCCGGCCCGGTCACCGTCTCGTCCGGCCCGTCGGACGCCGCCCGCCCCTCGCCCCGCTCGTCGGTGACGGCCCGGTGCCCGGACCCGAAGGCCAGCTCCACCCCCTGCGCCGGCCGCCCGTCCAGGCTGCGCGCCTCGGCCAGCCAGCCCGGGCCTTCCCACCGCAGCGTGAGCGTCGCCGCCTCCGACGCCGGCACCGGCCCGTGCGCGAACGCCAGCGCCACGCCGTCCAGCCCGTCGCCCAGCGTGGCCCGCGCCACGAAGCGCCCGGCCTCGACCTCGCCGGCGTGCGCGCCCTCGGCCCGCGCCGGCCCGAGCGGATCGCCCTGGGCGTCGCGTGCCACCGCGCTGGCCGCCGCGGCCTCGCCGGGCCGCAGCGGCTCGCCCGCCACCGTCCAGTCGATCCACGCCGGACCGCCGGCGACCAGCTCGAGCCGGACCACCGCGCGCCCCGCCGCCCCGGCCTCGCGCCGCGACCCCGTCACCTCCACCGGCCCCGCCCCGCCGTGCGGCGACCGGTAGGCGGCGTGGACCATCCCGCCCTCCCGCCACGGCGCCGTGAGCGCGCCGCGCGACGTCGCCAGCGCCACCTGCGGCTCCGTTTCGGCCTCGCCCGTGTCGGTCCAGCCCAGGCAGGCGATGGCGGCGCGCCCCAGGCCGTCGGCGGGGAGCCGGTCCGGCTGCGCGATGCAGGCCAGGCGGGGGGCCGGCGGCAGCCCCAGGTCGATGGGCTTGCGCCGCTCGTTGCCGACGGCGCTCACCGAGCGGGCCACGCCGCGCGAGACGCCGGGTGGGACCACCACGGGGAGGCGGAAGCGCCCGGCCCGGTCGGCCGTGACCGGCCCGAAGACCGTGCCGCCGACCTCGACGTAGGTGCTGACGCCCGGCTCGGTCTCGCCGGGCAGCACGATGGCGGCCGCCAGCGGCAGCCGGGCCACGCCCAGGGCGTCGGGCGTGGCGCAGGTGGGGCAGCGCGGCACCAGGGCGAAGAGCGCCACCACCTCGGGGTGGCGGGTGGCCGGCAGCTCGTAGGTGGCCCGGAACCGGCCCGGCCCCACCCGCTCCACCGGGCCGAGGCGCCCGGCGGAGGCGACGAGACGCGGCGGCTGGCCGCCGTCCTCTGGTCCGCCCGTCGCAGCGGGCAGCCCCAGCTCCACCACCACCGTCGCGTCGCGCCCCTTCACCGGCGCGGCCGGCGACCAGCCGATCTCGATGGGTGCGGCGGGCGGCGCCACCGCCGCGGTGAGCTGCGCCGGCCCGGCGCGCAGCGAGACCTCCCGCACGTCGCGCCCGGGCAGGACGCGCCACAGGCCGAGCGCCACCGGCTCGGCCGTGCCGCCCGTCACCTCGAGCGGCACCCCGGGCGGCGCCGCCACCAGCTCGCCGTCGGGCGAGAGCGGCCAGGGCGGCGCGGCGAGCCGGGGCTCCGCGCCGGGCGCCCCCAGGAGCAGGGTGATGGCCAGCGCCAGGCTCAGCACGCGCGTCCCGTCTCGCGGCCCCTGGTCAGGCGCGCCTCCGCCGGAGCCTGGCGGCCAGCAGCGCCGGACCGAGCAGGAAGGCGAGCAGTCCGGCCGCCCCGCCGCTCGAGCAGCCGGTGGCCGGGATCGGCTCGCCGGCGGCGGCCGCCACCGGGCAGTCCACGCCCGCCAGGCAGCCGGTGCGCGCCGGCGCCTTCCAGCCGTCGGCGAGGACGCGCACCCGGAGCGTGGCGCCCGGCCAGCCGGTCACGAACCCGGCGGCCGCCACGGGCCCGGCCGGCAGGGTGAGCCGCGCCTCGGCGTGGCGCGGCAGCGGCTCGACCGGCTCGCAGGCGTCGCCGTCCCCGTGGTGCCTGGTGCCCCGATGCCGCCCGCGATCGAAGTGCCCGCCGCCGTGGTCCCGGCCGTGATCGTGATGCCAGTGGCCGTGGTCGTCGTCGCGCGGGCCGGCCGGCCCGGGCCCGGTGCCAGGCAGGTAGGGCAGCTCGATGGTGGTGCCCGCCACCTGCGCCCAGGCGGCCACCGCACGCACCGTGTCCAGGCAGACCAGGGCCGGCGAGTCGTCCGCCACGGCGAAGGCCAGCGCGCCGGCGCCGAACCCCTCCGGACCGGCCGTGATCGCCAGATCGGCCACCACCGGCGCCAGCGGGTCGTCGCAGCGCGCCTGGCCCGGCGGCACGTCGGGCAGCGGGAGCGTGGCGCTGAACAGGTAGAGATCCAGGTCGCCGCCGCGGCCGTCGGCCCAGGCCAGCCGCAGCGCGTCGCCGTCCACCGCCAGGTCGTTGAGCAGCTGCGGCCCGGTGGAAGGCGAGGGGTAGACGACCCGACCGGTGGACCACTGCCAGACCGCCACCTGCGGCACGCCGGTGGCGAGGTCCTCGAACCCCACCCACTCGCCGGAGAGCGTCGGGTTCTGCTGGTTCCCCGGCAGCGCCAGCCGGGCGCGCTCGGCGCCGCCGGCGTCGAGGACCACCAGATCCTGGTCGCCGCCGGCCCCGGCCACCGCGACCGCCAGCAGCGGCGTGGCCAGCCGGCTGGCAGCCCAGAGGGAGACCTTGGCGGCGCGGCCGGCCCAGGGCGTGGTGACGGCGCCCCCGGCGCCGCGCAGGCGGATGGCCCCGTCGCCCGACTCGTCGAGCCAGGCCACCCAGCCGAAGGAGGTCGAGGGGGCGTGCTCGTCTCCGGCGCCGGGGATGACCAGGGGAACGGTCGCGCCGGGCGAGAGCACGGCCACGTCCCGGCCGCCCGTCCCGGCCTGCTCCCAGGCCGTCACCCCGCCCGAGAGCACCACGCGCGCCGCGCCGGCCGCCGGCACCAGCACCTCCCCGCCGCCCTCCAGCGAGACCACGTGGACGCCGTCCGGCGCCGCGAAGACCACGGTGGTGCCCTCCAGATCCGGGGCGCCGTGCTCCACCGCGCCGGAGGAGATCTGCACCACCGCGCCGCCGCCGAGGTCTCGCACCACCACCTGGCCCTTCCCGGAGGACTCGTCGAGGTAGGCGAGGCGCGTGCCGGAGAGGGAGGGGGCCGACTGGTCGCCCGGGCCGGTGACGATGGCCACCGTCTCGGCCGCGGTCGCGGACCCGATCCCGACGAGCGCCAGGATGGCGCCGGCCAGCGCGCGGCTCGACATCAGACTCTCCCCCCGGCAACCGGATCGGGCCAGCCTGGCGGCCAGGCCCGTCGCAGCTCGATGAATCGGTGCGTGTGGGGGCCATGGTGGCGCCCCCCGGGAGCACGGTCAAGCACCCTGGAAGCGGCTCAGCGGCGCTCTGGCGCGCCCTGCCAGAGGGCGTCGGTGTCGAAGCGGACATCGGGGGCGCGGGTGTCGAGCACCACGGTGGGGCTCCGGCTCTTCTCCACGCGGCCTCCCACGTCCCGTGCCACCACGTCGAGGGATTGCGCGCCCTCGCGCAGGAAGACCACCTGGCTGAACCGCCCATCCGGCCCGACCACCACCCGCTGCCCGCCCAGCGTCAAGACCGCGCCAGGCGTGGTCTTTCCTTGGACCACCAGCTTTCTCCGGTTGGTCTCGCGCGCCGAAGGCCAGTCCACCTTGAGGAGCAGGGAGCGCGGCAGCGCCACGGGCGGCGACGGTGGCTGCCCCCGCTCGGCGCTGGAGACCTGCCCCGGCTGGAGCGTGACGATCCGGCCGCCGGCCTCGAAGTCGGCCTGGCCGGCCGTCACGCCCACCGTGACCCGCCCGCCCACGTTGGCCACGGCCAGGGCGCCGCCGCGGGTGCGGGCCGCCCCATCGGAGGCCTCGACGACGAAGGCGCGGCTGGGATCGTCGCGGACGGTGGCGGTCACGATGCCGTCGTCCACGCGGAAGCGGGCCACCTCGGCGGCGATCTCCTTCACCGCGAAGCGCGAGGCCCCTTCCAGCACCACCTGGTAGCTCTCGCCGGCCGAGAGCACCACGCTGGCTCCCTCGGCCGTCTCGATGACGTCGTCGGGGCGGAGCTCGGCGCCGGTGGCCAGCGGCTCCCGCGCCTTGGCACCGCGGGCCAGCACCGCCGCGCCGGCGGCCCGGCTGACCGAGAGGCGGGGCGCCTCGCCGCGGGGCGGGGGCGGCGCCAGCTGCGCCGGGGCCGAGGCCACGCCGGCCGGGCCACGCGCCAGGAGCAGCCAGTAGGAGAGCCCGGCCACCCCGGCCAGCGCCGCGACCACCAGGACCGTCAGTGCGCGCTCGCGCGGGGCCGCCATGGGCGCCGACTATACCGTCCGGCCGGTCGCCAGGGGCAACCGGACCGTGAAGGTGCTCCCCTGCCCCGGCTCGCTCCTCACCTGGATGTCGCCGCCGTGCTCGTCGACGATGCGCCAGGCCTCGGAGAGGCCGAGCCCGACGTTGCTCCAGAGGTCCTTGGTGGTGAAGAAGGGCTCGAAGAGGCGCGGCAGGTGCTCGGCCGGGATGCCCTTGCCCTGGTCCTCCACCACGATCTCGGCGTGTGGGCCCACCTGGCGCGTCTCCACGCGGATGCGCGCGCCCGGCTTCCCCAGGCAGGCGGTGCGGGCGTTGACCACCAGGTTGAAGACCACCTGCGTGAGCTGGGCCGCGTCGGCCCGCACCACCGGCGACGGCACCGCCAGGCTGGTCTCCAGCGCCAGGCCGGCCTGGCGCACCTGCCCCTCCACCAGGGCCAGGCCGTCCTCCACCGCGCGGTTGAGCTCCAGGTCGCGCAGGTCGGGGATGGCC
>Ga0209682_10000624_pt1 | contig 12191 bp, 12 predicted proteins | sample DOMMetBare2Fresh_2_FD_187471 | JGI IMG/M metagenome (GOLD analysis project Ga0209682, IMG submission 187471) | Wetland sediment microbial communities from St. Louis River estuary, USA, under dissolved organic matter induced mercury methylation -... | ecosystem: Environmental > Aquatic >...
ATCCAGGCGCGGTATTCCGAGGGATCGAACGGTCCCTGGCCGTAGTGCGGGCTGAGATACCGCAGGTGGTACCACGACGAGCACATGAAGGTGTCCATGGTGTCCGTCTCGCGCTCCGCAGGGCCGCCGCAGACCGGGCAGGTGGTCTGCCGCCAGGTGGGATGGAGCTTGAGCGGGCTCTCGCCCGTGGGGAGCCATTCGACGTCGTCCGGCAAGAGGACCGGCAAGTCGTCCTCCGGCACCGGCACGGCGCCGTGCTCCGGGCAGAAGACGATGGGGATCGGCGCGCCCCAATACCGCTGCCGCGAGATGAGCCAGTCGCGCAGGCGGTACGTCACCGACCGCTCGCCGAACCCGTGCGCCGCGAGATAGGCGGAAACCTTTTCAATCGCCTGGTCCGCCGGAGTGCCGGTGAGCGGGCCGGACTGGATCATGACGCCCTCGTGAGAGAGCGCCTCCGTCATCGCCTCGGGCGCGGGCAGCTCGGCCCCTTCCGGACAGATCACGGGCCGGATTTCCAGGCCGAAGCGGCGGGCGAATTCGAAGTCCCGCTGGTCGTGGGCGGGCACGGCCATGATGGCGCCGGTGCCGTAGCTCATCAGCACGTAGTCGGCGATCCAGACCGGCACGCGCTCGCCGTTGACCGGATTGACCGCGTAGCCGCCGGTCCAGACGCCGGACTTCTCCTTGTCCGCCGCCTCGCGCTGGATGTCGGTCTGGTGGACCGCCCGCTCGACGTAGGCTTCGACCTCGGACCGCCGGTCCTCCGTGGTGAGCTTCGCGACCAGCGGGTGCTCCGGAGCGAGGACCATGAAGGTGACGCCCCAGAGCGTGTCCGGCCGCGTCGTGAAGATCTCCAGCGGATCGCCCGCCTCGGTGTGAAAAACCACGCGGGCTCCTGCGGAGCGGCCGATCCAGCGCGACTGGAGCGTGCGCACCCGCTCGGGCCAGTCGATGCCCGTGGTGCCGAGCAATTCCTCCGCGTACTGCGTGGTGCGGAAAAACCATTGCGACAGCTCCTTGCGGATGACCGGCGTCTCGCACCGCTCGCAGAGGCGGGCGTCGCCGATCACCTGCTCGCGGGCGAGTGTCGTGTTGCAGCCCGGGCACCAGTCGACCGCGGCCTTCTTGCGGTACGAGAGCCCGCCGGCGAAGAGCTGGAGGAAAAACCACTGCGTCCAGCGGTAATAGGCGGGATCGCAGGAGATCGCCTCACGCCGCCAATCGATCATCGTGCCCATGCGCTGGAGCTGGCCGCGCATCCGCTCGATGTTGGCGTACGTCCACTCTTTCGGGTGGATGTTGCGCTTGATCGCGGCGTTTTCGGCGGGCAGGCCGAAGGCGTCGAAACCCATGGGAAACATCACGTTGAAGCCGCGCATCCGCATGAAGCGGGCGCGCGCGTCGGACGGCGCGATGGCATACCAGTGGCCGATGTGCAGGTCGCCCGACGGATACGGCAGCATGGTCAGCGCATAGTGCTTGGGCCGGTCCGGGTCCGCGTCCGCCCGGTAGAGGCCATCGGCGGCCCAGCGCTCCTGCCAGCGGGGCTCCAGGGTGGCCGGATCGTAACCGCGGGGGGTCTTGTCGTCTCGTTCCATCGCTCTCTTTCCTCTGCCTCAGCGCCACTCGTTTTCGACCAGATGCTCGAACGCCCCGTACATGGTGACCGGATCGGTGCCGCCGCGGCGGCGCGCCTCGGTGAAGAGCTGCTCGACGCTGCGGGCGACGATCCGTTGGGAGTCCTCGTTGACGCGGCCGGTGCTCCAATCCTTCTCCCGTTCATGGCTCACCGAGATCACGCCGCCCGGGCTGACCAGCGGGTCCGGGACGAAGACGATTCCGGCCGCCGCCAGGGTGGCGAGCGTCCGGTCGCGGCCGGCCTTGCCGGCGGCCGTGGTGGACACCTGATCGTTGCCGGCGCCGAGGATGAGGCGGAGGTGCCCGTTCCGCGCCCGGTTGGCGGCGAGCTGCTCGGCGCGCGTCCGGCCGCTGTCCCATCGGGGGGCGCGCGACAGCCACTCGGTCATGCCGGCGTTCGGGGAGACCACCCGCACCCGCGGATGCTCCAGCGCCTCCTGCTCGGAGGCGAGGATGCGGCCGGCGGCGTCGATCGTGCGCAGAGCCGCGTGGTGCTCCTCGCCGATCGCCGCCTTGCGCTGGAGGTTCCCCGCGTACCAGGACTCGACGGTGCCGGCGCCGGGCTTCAGGAATTCGTCGAACACCCAGACCTCGGCTCCCGCCTCGTGGAGCATCCAGAGCAGCGGGAAGCCGACCTTGCCGGCGCCGAAGACGAGGACCGGCAGGCCGCGGAGCGGATCCGCCGCGTCCGCGCCGTAGCTCGCCGCTTCCTCGTGCACCGCCTGGCGGAGGCCGGCGAAGATGCCGTACGCCGTGGCCTCCCCGGTGTCGCGGCGGCAGCCGAGCCCGATGAGATGCCGGGTCTCCTGCGCCAGGACCTCGAGCTGCGGCTCGCCGACACCGATGTCGCCGGAGCCCACGTACTCGCCGCCGATCCAGTCGATGAGCCGGCCGTGGCAGCGCAGCCGGTGGTCGGAGAGCGGGACGCCGGGAGGGGTCCAGACGACGCCCTTCCCCCCTTGCCAGTCGAAGAGCCGGCTGCCGTCGTGCAGCGAGCCGGCCGACTTCCGCAGCAGCGAGTTCTTGATGTACATCGACATCGCGAGCTCGACCGCCTCGTGCGGCGCACGGTCCTGGTCCTTCTGAAAGTGCCTGGTCCCACCGAGAGCGGGCCATCGGCCGTTCCAGTCCTTGCGGCAGATCGCCACGCAGGAATAGATGTGTTCGTCCGGGTTCAGGCTCGACGCATCCACCGCCTCGTACAGGTCGAAGTCCTCTTCCCTCCGCGGTCCGCGGAGCTCGAGAGACGAGAAATCACCATCCGCCATGAGCGCTCTGTCCTCCGTGCTTGTCCAGGTTGCCGGTCGCTCCCAACGGAATTCTACAACACCGGGAGGGGAGGGAGGGGGCTCCGCCCGAGCCGGCGGCGCCCCTCGGGAGGGAAGCTAGTCCTCTGCCACGACCACGATCCGGTCCTCTTCCGCGAAGGTGACCTTGGCGGACTTTTTCGGGTTCACCACGACACCGTAGGCCTGCGCGGCGTCCTTGCCCAGGGCCTCGCGGCGGTAGCCGATGGCGATCTCGCCGCGCCGGCGGGCCGCCTCGACGACGGTGTAGAAGTTGACCGGCCGGCCGAGCACCACGTAGTTCTTCGCCGGCTTCAGATAGACCTCCGCCCCTTCCGGGTCGAAGAGGTCGGCGAAGACCGCGGTCAGCTCCTTGTTCTCCGAGACCTGGGCCAGCATCAGGCTGGTCAGCTTGTTGCTGACGATGAAGTCGTCCGCCTGGGTGACCTCGGCGAGCTCGCGGTTGCGGGTGTCCAGCATCTCGGTGACGATGCGGAAGTCGTGCCCCCCCTTCTCCGCCATGTCGCGCAGATGGAGGAGGGTGATGAGGGTCTTCGCATCCGCCTCCTGGACCTCCATGGTGTCCGAGTAGCAGAGGATGATGACCTGGTCGAAGCCGGGGACGCCGAGCCCGTCGAGGACCCGCCGGTCGGTGGTGTCGGCGACCCGGGTGGTGAGCTTCTGGCTCTGGAGGTCGCCGCATTCCTGGGCGACCCGCTCCTCCAGCCCCTCGACGGAGGCCACCAGCAGCAGCTCCGAGCCCGGGGCCACGTACTTGTCCAGCTCGTTGATGATCGTGGCGCCCCGCTCGTTCCAGCCGATGAGGAGCGTGCGCTCGGGCCGCTTCTCGGCAACCGGCGCGGTCTGGATGCCCGCCTCGTCGATCTCCAGCTTCTTCGCGAGGTCGGTCCAGTCGCCGGTGCGGCCGGAGAGGCGGATGGTGTCGTCGTCCTCGGAGATGGCGATCACCTTGTCGCCCGCCGCGATGCGGGTGTCGAGCGGCGGCAGGAGCTGCACCCGGCCGTCGCGGAAGCGCAGGCCCATGAGCGCGGTGTCCTCGTAGGCCTGGAGCGCCTCGCCGAACGTCCGCCCCACCAGAGCGGGCTCTTCCGAGAAGTAGATCTCGTCGCCGCCGAAGTCGAGGAGCTCGGTGTAGACCACCGAGAGGCCGGACTGCCGCGAGGTCTGCACGATGATCCGCGAAATGAGGTCGCTGGTGACGATGAGCTGCGCCTCCTCCTTCCCCACCATCCGCGCCACCTCGACGTTGCGCAGCTCGGCGAGCTCGGCCACGATGTGGTAGGGCTCGGGCCGCCGGTTCGGATTGTTGGTGAGGGCGAGGATCGACTTGATGACCTCCGGGTCGGGATCGCCGCTCTCCGGCGCCAGGATGATGATCGACCGCGCCTCGTGCGGATTGACGATCTCCAGGTCGGTCAGGTCGAGCGGGCTGCCGGTGCGGCAGACGATGCGGGTCTTGCCGGTGTCGGGCACCTTCTCGGCGATCTCGTCCTCCATCTCCACCTTGTCGCGGTCGGCGAGGATGACGACCCGCGGCTTCTGGCGGTTCTCGTTGGCGAGCACCAGCTCCGAGAGGATGGTGAAGATCTTGGGCGACCAGCCCAGGATCAGCGTGTGCTCACGCTCGACGACGAACGAGCGCCCCTTGCGCATCTCCTCGAGCTTGGCCTCGATGCCGTTGTTGATGACGCCGATGAGAGAGCTGACGATGAAGATGCCGCCCAGGGTGACGAACAGCATGGTGAGGCGGAACCCTGTGCCCTCGTCGCCGCCCATGGTGCCCGAGTCCAGGGTGCGCATGAGGCTCAGCCACATCGCCTCGAAGAAGCCGGGTGTCTCGCCCGCACCCCCGGGCTGAATGCGAAACAGGATGACGATCAGGCCCGCCACGACGATCAGGGCGAGCGAAGCCAGACCGAGATAGCCCATGAGGGCGATCGCCCCTTTGGACATGCTGTTGTCGAATGCATACCTCAGCCGCTGGGTGAACCGGATCTCGCTCATGAGAGCTCCTCTGTTGCTGTCAGGATGAAGCCGTCCGGAGGATAGCATGGGCGGGGACGGTGGAATCTCCCGGGCATGCTTCAAGGTTTTAGATGTGACGACTTGGCCCCTGCGCCCGAATCCTGTAGCCTTTCCCGGGCGTAACCTATGGAGATGAGGTCGAGCTGACGATGCGGTACGCATCGGAGCCGCATCCAGAACAGAACATGTCGTTTCTCTGTAAGCACAAGCTCTCCGGCAGCTCCCACTTCTGCGGCCTCGGCCGTCCCGAAAACGCTCCGTGCGGCGCCTTCGAGTACGTCCGCGTCGAGCGGCCGGAGGACCTCCCTCCCGCCGATCCGCGGGTGGTCGACGTCGCCGTGCTCGACATGAACCATGGCTGGCCGAACCTCGGCCACGACAGCCTGGTCCACTCCCTGCTCGACATCGCCTGCGAGCTGCTGCCTCTCGTCGAGGACGCCGGCGTCCGGGTGCGCGCGCTCTCCTTCGACCTGCGCCGCTCCGGCGGCATCCCCGACGCCCCCGGCGGCCGGTTCTCGCTCTATCTCGGGACGGGCGGTCCGGGCTCTCTCGATCCGCACGAGAACGACGGCCGTTCGGAGCTCAGCCAGGGCATCCGCGAGGATCCCGCCTGGGAGGAGCCGCTCTTCCGGCTCTTCGACCGCATCCTCGCCGACGAGAGCGCGGCGCTCCTCGCCGTCTGCCACACGTTCGGCGTGATGTGCCGCTGGTCGGGACTCGCCCGGCACGTCCTGCGCGGCGCCGAAAAAGGGGGCAAGAGCGCCGGCATCCTGGAGAACCTGCTGGCGCCCGAGGCGGCCGGGCACCCCTGGTTCCGGCAGTTCGCCCGCAAGCTCGGGAGCGAGGGGCGCCATCGCATCCTCGACAACCGCCTCTTCGACCTCATCCCTCACGACGGCCCGTTCCCGGTGGGGATGACCCCGATCGGCTGGGAGACGCGCGGCGTCGGCGGCCCGCGCGGGGAGGCGATCACCATGATCGAGATGGCCCGCGACCCGGGCGGGATGATGCCGCGCATCTTCGGCGTCAACCATCACCCGGAGGTGATGGACCGCGCGCGGCAGATCCAGATCGTCGATCAGAAGCTCGCGCGCGGCGAGGTGAGCAAGGAGTGGGTGGCGGAGCGCCGCGAGGCCCTCACCCGCACCTTCCCCGACGAAGACTCCGACCAGCTCCTGCGCCAGACCTCGGACTACACGCTGCAAGGGCCCCTGCGCTTCCACCTCTGGCGGCAGGTGCGGCAGCGGATCGAATCGCTCGGCTTCGCGGTCGATCTCCACGAGGACCGGGTGGCCGCGGGCCTCCCCCTCCCGGCCACCGAAACCCGCCTGGCCGAAGCCCTGTCATGATCCCGAAGCCGCCGTTTGCCGCGGACTTGACGCCCGAGGCGGAGATCGCCGCGTTCCGCGAGATCCAGCCTCGCCTCCTCTCGGTCTGGGAAGCGCTCACCATGCGCGACGAGGAGCCCCACACCTCGATCGTCGTGCCCTCCCTGACCCTCGACCAGAGCGAGCTCAAGAAGCTGGCCGGCGCGAGCTTCTACGAGGAGCGCCTGCTCTTCCTCCTGATCCGGCTGCGCAATCCACGGGCACGGGTGGTCTACGTGACCTCGCAGCCCGTGCATCCGATGATCCTGGACTACTACTTCCACCTCCTCGCCGGGATTCCCGCGAGCCATGCCCGGTCGCGCCTGACGCTCCTCTGCGCCCACGACGCCTCGCCGCGCTCGCTCACCGAGAAGATCCTGGAGCGCCCGCGCCTCATCGAGCGCATCCGCGAGGGGATCCAGAACCGCTCGCGCGCCTATCTCACGGTGTTCAACTCGACGCCTTTCGAGCGCCGGCTCGCCGTCCTCTTGGGCGTCCCGCTGAACGGCGTCGATCCCGACCTCGTCCCCCTCGGCACCAAGTCCGGCAGCCGCCAGACCTTCCGCGCCGCCGGGGTACCGCTGCCGGAGGGCCTCGAAGACCTCCACACCCGCTCCGACGTCGAAGAGGCGCTCGTCGAGCTGGCGGCGCGCCGGCCGGGCATCCGCCGCGCCGTGATCAAGCTGAACGACAGCTTCTCGGGAGAAGGCAACGCGATCTTCCGCTATCCGGAAGTCCACAGCCGGGCCGCGGTGCGCGAAGCGCTGCACAACATCGAGCTCTCGGTGCCCGACGAGACGGACGAGGCCTACTTCGAGAAATACCACCGCATGGGCGGCATCGTCGAGGAATTCATCGAAGGCGTGGACAAATGCTCGCCGAGCGCCCAGCTCCGCATCAGCCCGAGCGGTGAGGTGCTGCCGATCTCGACCCACGACCAGATCCTCGGTGGCCCGAGCGACCAGGTCTTCCTCGGCTGCAGCTTCCCCGCCCGCGACGCCTACCGCCAGCAGATCCTCGACGCCGCGATCCGCATCGGCGAGGTGCTCGCCACCCACGGCGTGGTGAGCCGCTTCGCCATCGACTTCCTCCTCTGGCGCGATCAGCCCGGAGGCCATTGGAACATGGCGGCGCTGGAGATCAACCTGCGGATGGGCGGCACGACCCACCCCTATCTGGCCCTCCAATTCCTGACCGGCGGCCAGCTCGACCGCGCGACCGGCCTCTTCTTCGCCCCCAACGGCCCCTCCAAGTACTACCGGGCCACGGACAACCTCCACTCCGAAGCCTACCGCGGTCTCATCCCCGAGGACCTGATCGAGATCCTCACCGAGAACCGCCTCCACTACAGCCACGCCACGGGCTCCGGCGTCCTCTTCCACCTGATCGGAGCCGTCTCCGAATTCGGCAAGCTCGGCCTGACCGCCATCGGCAACAGCCGCGAAGAGGCCGACGAGCTCTACTACAAGACCCTGGAAGTGCTGGACCGCGAGACGGCGTACGGGCGGGCGGGGGGGTAGGGGGGCAGCTTCAGCGCTTCCGGCGGCGCTCCCGCCACCAGCGCAGGATCTGCTGCTCGCCGATCGGTTGGTCGTCGGCCGGGATGCGCAGGCTGTCGCGCAGCTCGCGGCGGGCGTCCGGATCGATGCGCAGCACGACCAGGAAGGCGATCAGCATGGTGACGATCGAGCCGAGGCCGGCGAGCGCCATGTCTTTCTGGGCGTCCCAGACGTCGCCCTGGGCGCCGAGGAAGGCAAGGCCGGCCTCGGGCGCCACCCACGCCGCCGCCGCCCACTCGATGAGCTCGTAGATCGCCGAGAAGGCGAGGGTCAGCTCGACCGGCAGGTAATAGGACCAGACTCCGCGCACCCGGGTGATCCGCACGAACACCTCGCGCACCGGGTAGGCGAGGAGCAGGCCGAAGGAGAAGTGCACCAGGCGGTCGTAGAGGTTGCGGTCGGAGTGGAACCAGAGCTGCAGGGTGTCGCCGAAGGGCACCTCCGCGTAGGTGTAGTGCGAGCCGATGACGTGCAGCACGAGGAAGATCGTGATCAAGGTGTAGGACAGGTTCGACAGGCGGAAGTAGAAGCCCAGGCCGATGACGAGCGGCACGCCGAGGAAAACGAGCACGTTCTCGAGCCACCAGTCGCCGGGGTACACCGGATCGATCGCCGCCCACAGCCAGGCGGCGAAGAAGATCGCCAGCAGCACCAGGTGGTAACGGGTGAATCGGCGGGACGGCGCGGGGGTGGCTGGAGGGGCAGCAGGAGGGGGGGAGGGATTCATGACGACGAAACGCTAGCACGCTTCCGCCAACCCTCTTTGCGATGATCCCGGAACCACCCTGGCCAACGCCCCTGGAAGTTGCGAGGCAGGCCTCCCCCCCGGTGCGGGGGGAGGCTGCGGCCTGCCGGGCGAGGGATCACTTCTGGAAGGCGATCTTCGCGCTGTCGGCCTTCACGGCCACATGGTAGCCACCCTGCCACATGAACATCACTTCCAGCTTGCCGGTGGACTTGAAGTTGTTGATCACCCGTTGGTCATTGATCTGGGCATACCCGTAGGTGATGTAGCCGAGACCGGCGGAATTCACCGGATCCACCGGCCGGAACGGGTTGTGCAGCTCGACCTGCACAGGGGTGGTCCCCGCCGCATTCGTCACCCACAGCACCAGGGGCCGCTCATACCCGGCGCCCCCGCTGGTGGTATTGGTGACCAGGGCCTCGACCAGAACGTAGAAGCTCTCGATCTTGGCTCCCGCCAGGGTGGCAGGCGCCACGTTGATCTTCCACACCACCGTCGGCGTGCCGGCCGCGGGCCGCATCCAGTCCCACCCCGAGATGAGCACGGTGTTGCTCTTGGTGTAGGTGCTGGGCAGCAGGCGGACGCACGTCCCCTCGACCGGAGCGACGGCCGCCAACAGGACGAGCAGGGCGAGAAGCACGGTGAACAGGCTCAGGCGTTTCATGATGACCACCTCCTCTGGAGTCTCCGCGGAGCCTCCAGTGCCGAGCCTGCCCAGATCCCGAGCTCCCCCGCCCCGCCCTTTCCGGAGGGCCCAAGAGCTGCACAGGCCCTGATTTCAGTTGGCCATCAATGCCCCCGCCCGGCACCACCCTTTCGGGGGGCGCGGGCGGGCATGGAGGGGTGGGGTACGGACCAGGGCAAAGGAGTCGGGCTACGTCGAGAAGTCGAGGAGGGACCGGTCCCGGTCGCCGAGCACCACGGGGAAGTTGAAGAGGACCGTGTCCCGGTTGACGAGCACCGCGGGGAAGTCGCAGAGGGACGCGTCCCTTTCCAGGAGTACCGCGGGGAAGTCGAGGAGGGACCGGTCCCGGTCGCCGAGTACCACGGGGAAGTCGAGGAGTACCGCGTCCCGGTTGACGAGCACCGCGGGGAAGTCGAAGAGGGACGTGTCCCTTTCCAGGAGTACCGCGGGGAAGTCCGGGAGGGACCGGTCCCGGTCGACGAGCACCACGGGGAAGTCGAGGAGTACCGCGTCCCGGTTGACGAGCACCGCGGGGAAGTCGAAGAGTACCGTGTCCCGGTTGACGAGCACCGCGGGGAAGTCGAAGAGTACCGTGTCCCGGTTGACGAGTACCGTGGGGAAGTTGAAGAGTACCGCGTCCCGGTTGACGAGTACCGTGAGGAAGTCGAAGAGGGACGCATTGGGCCGCCTCGGGCCGCCTCAACCGCCCAGCGCCTCCGCTTCAGCGGCGTGTTATATGGCCTCGAAGGGGCAGGTCTTTCGCAGCTCGCTCAATGGTGTCTGGCTGGGGGAGACCGTACTCGCGCGTCTTTGCGACACCTGCCGCCTTCATTTCGGTGAGGAACCGCTGCAGGCGCACCAGCTCGGATGGATCGAGCGTGGCCTTTGGAAAGCCGGCGATCACGTTCTTCAAGTCTTCAACGATGGCCATCACTCCTCCTCATCAGAAAAAGTCTCGGTTGTGCAGAAACCGGGTGAATCCTTCTCGCGCGATATAGTCGGTCAGAAGGTCGTTGTAGGACCGAATCAACGGGCGCAACGCCCCATCGGAAGAGTAGTCGTTGATCTCCAGCCGCCCGCGTCACCCGGCAGCTCGTCTTCTTCGAGCCCTCCGGAGTCTATGGTATCGAAAGGTTGCCGAGCAGATAGCTGCTCAGGACGGTCAAGATCCGCCGGTGGCGCCACTCGAACGGAAGTCCGCATCGGCAGGCAGGATCATCTCGTCGAAGCCGGGGATACGCCTTTGAAGCCGGGAGCTGATCCCGCAGACGAGAAAGTCGCGATGGCGGGGAAACTCCCGCAGCACCAGGATGGGGCGGTTTTTCTTCTCGCCGTCGAGCTGAGGGAGGACCGCAAGCGCGACGTCACCTTCCCTCATAGTCGGGATTGGGCTCCTTGATCAGATCCAGAGAGTACTCAGGCTCGTCATCCGCATAGGCACCGCTGAGTGAGGTGGCGGCCCAGAGGCTCCACGACGCCCGGTCTTCCGCCTCTTCTCTCCCGGGCCGGATGGTGACCGACAGAGGAGTGTCCCGGTCCAGGGCACAAGGTTCGTCCAAACGGAGGCTCTCGCCATCGAAATGAGCCCGCAAGGTGACCGCCTTCATGAACACTCCGCCAGCCGCTCCGCCCCCTCGCTGCGGATCACGCCCGCGTGGTCACTCGGCAGCTCGCGGATTGCCAGGCCTCCTTCCGCGAGAGCGGTCCAACCGAGATCAGGCGGCGCCGGGACGGTGCTGCCGGACGCGCGGAAGAGCACGATCCTCCCGGGATACGGGGCGGGCCGGTAGATCCGCAGCATCCCGAGGTGAGCCCCTGGCGCGCCATCTCGAAGGCGACGACGCCGCCGAGGGACCAGCCGGCCAAGTGGTACGGACCCTTGGGTTGGGCGGCGCGGAGAGCCGCGACGTGGCCGGCGGCCAGCTCTTCGAGGGTCTCCGGAAGGTCCGCTGGCGTGCAGGCGGCGGGCAAGCTCCGCGTAGGCGGTGACGGTGCCGGCTGCGGTGTGCAGCCAGACGAGCGGCGGGGTGTGCGGCAGCGCGTCGAGGAGGACCCAGCCGGACGGGAGCATCGGCTCGGGCAGCCTCTCGGCGAGCCAGGCGTGCAAGGTGTCCACCGTCACCGGCGTGCGCGGCACGGCCCGGGCGAGCAGCCGGACATCGCCGCCCGGGGACCGGCGGGCGGCCACCGCGGCGCCTTGCAGGTCCGGGGCGATAGGGTGCCTGTCGATTCAAGAAACGCGATGGCGGTGGTCACACGCAGTTAGTAGTAGGGTGAGGGTGAACAGTAGGGCAGTTCGCCGTGGTCTGGGGCCCTGCCGTGCAGAATTCGCAATCGGAACAGTTTGAAGCGGCGATACTTGCGCCTCCTCGGACCATAACTGCCAATCCATCAAGGCTGAGCACGGTCTCCTTCCGAAGGCTCAATTTCTTTGGCGCCTTTTTCATGTGTATCTCCTTTGAGGAGAAAATTTTAGCACACAGCTTCTCCTTGTCAATAGAGATAAAGTAGAGGCAGTAGAGGGCCTCGGGACCGACCGCCACGTCGGCCGCGCCACCGGGCGGAGAACCGGCTCAGAACTGCTTTTCGATTCCGGCTTGCCTGAGCACAGCGTTCGCCGTATGCCGGGACTTGATCTCGCTGTCGACGACGAAGCGGCGCTGCGTCAGGGGGCTGAACCAGATCTCATGGTCTCCCTTGCCCTGCCGCTCGAAGCAGCAGCCGTTGGCGAGGAGGAGCTTCTTGAGCTGGGAAGTAAAGGAAGAGCCCATTCAGGAAGCCAGGCGAACCTGCTCGTGACGATGGCTCAGCAGCTCGAAAAAGATGGCGTCCGGCGCATCGTCGGGGAGAAGTTGGTTCGCC
>Ga0209682_10000625_pt1 | contig 12188 bp, 7 predicted proteins | sample DOMMetBare2Fresh_2_FD_187471 | JGI IMG/M metagenome (GOLD analysis project Ga0209682, IMG submission 187471) | Wetland sediment microbial communities from St. Louis River estuary, USA, under dissolved organic matter induced mercury methylation -... | ecosystem: Environmental > Aquatic >...
TCCGAAGCCGGCATTCTGTCCGCTCCAGCGCGCGAAAATAAATCCGGATACCAACGTCGCCGCCATCGCGCCCACGATCAGGGCGGCCGTTCCGGCCCCGAGCGCCGCGATATCGCCGAAACCGACCCGCAACCCCAGCAGCGCTACCGCGACCCGCAACACGGTGCGCACACAGAACGCCATGCCGGGCCGCATCGCCGGGCGGGAGCCGGGCGCGGTCTTCGCGCATGCCAGGGATCTTCTCTGCGAGGTGGGGCTCGACGACCGGCTCGACCACTTTCCCAATCAGCTCTCCGGCGGCGAGCGCCAGCGGGTGGCCCTCTGCCGCGCCCTGGCTCTGGAGCCGCCCCTCCTCCTCGCCGACGAGCCGACCGGCAACCTCGATCCGGCGAGCGGCGGCCACGTCTTCGAGCTCCTGCTCGAGATGCAGGCCCGGCACCAGACCACCGGCATCCTGGTCACCCACAATCCGGAGATCGCCGGGCGGTGCAGCCGGGTGCTCGAGCTGGTGGATGGGGGGCTGCGGGAACCCGTGCGCGCGCCTCGGTTGTAAGGTCTGCGAACCCTATCCCTGCGCAGGGAATTTTCCGCTTCTCCCGCCTCTTTCGGCTTGATAGGTAAAGCCCTGGCCGCAGTGGGGGATCTGGCGAGGGGGGGCGGCCCTTCGGAGTGGCCGGGAGAGGATGCGGCGTTGTGCTAGAATGAGGAGACTGAAGAACAGGATCAGCGAGGGATGGCATGTTTGAGAAGTACAACGAAAAAGCCCGCCGTGCTCTCTTCTTCGCCCGTTACGAAGCCAGCAAGCTCGGCAGCCGGGTCATCGAATCCGAGCACATCCTCCTCGGCATCCTCCGGGAAGGTGAAGAGACGGTCAGCGAGATCTTCCGCCGCTTCCAGGTGAAGCCGGAGGACATCCGCCGCGAGATCGAAGGGGAGCGCGTCTTCGTCGAGCGCATCTCCTCGACGGCCGAGCTCCCCCTCTCCGAAGAATCCAAGAAAATTCTCGCCTACGCCTCCCACGAGGCGGAGAGCATGCTGCATGCGACGGTCGGTTCCGAGCATCTGCTCATCGGCCTTCTGCGCGTCGAGGGGTGCACCGCCATGCGCATCCTCGCCCAGCACGGCTTCGACGTGTACACGGTGCGCGAGGAGGTCCTCGCCATCGCCAAGGAGCGCGAGGCGTCGCAGCAGAAGAAGGAGCTCCCGTTTCTCTCCGAGTACGGACGCGACCTGACCGCTCTCGCCGCCGAGCAGGCCTTCGACCCGCTCATCGGCCGCGACGAGGAGGTCGACCGCATCGTCCAGATCCTCTCCCGCCGCAGCAAGAACAACCCGATCCTGCTCGGCGAGCCGGGCGTCGGCAAGACCGCCATCGTCGAGGGTCTCGCGCAGCGGATCATCGAGGGGCGGGTGCCGATCTTCCTGGCCAACAAGCGGATCGTCGCGCTCGACCTGTCGCTCATCGTGGCCGGCACCAAATACCGGGGCCAGTTCGAGGAGCGGTTGAAGGGGATCCTGAAGGAGCTCAAGGAGAGCAAGGAGCTGATCGTCTTCATCGACGAGATCCACTCCCTGATCGGCGCCGGCTCGGCGGAAGGCTCGCTCGACGCGGCCAACATCCTCAAACCCGCCCTTTCCCGCGGCGAGATCTCCTGTATCGGGGCGACGACGCTCAAGGAATACCGCAAGTACATCGAGAAGGACCGCTCCCTCCTGCGCCGCTTCCAGGCGATCCAGGTCAATCCGCCGACCACGGAGCAGACGCAGCAGATCCTCGAAGGGGTGAAGGACCGCTACGAGTCGTTCCACAAGGTGCGCTACCGCGCCGAGGCGCTGCGCACGGCGATCTACCAGTCGAGCCGCTACATCACCGACCGCCATCTGCCGGACAAGGCGATCGACGTGATCGACGAGGCCGGGGCGCGGGTGAAGCTCCGCCGGGTGCGCGACACGCAGAACCTGCGCCGCCTGGAGCAGGAGATCCGCCAGGTGGTCAAGGAGATGAAGGTCGCCATCTCGGACAAGGACTTCGAGCGCGCCGTCTACCTGCGGGAGCGGGAGATCGAGCTGCGCGAGGACCTGGAGCGGATGTCGATCGCCGCCGACGAGACGGGCATCCTCGAGGTGACCCGCCACGACATCGAGGAGGTCATCTCCTCGTGGACCGGCATCCCGGTCGCGGCGCTCCAGAGCGAGGAGGCCGAGCGGCTGCTGCGCATGGAGGACATCCTGCGCCAGCGGGTGATCGGCCAGGACCGTTCGATCTCGGCGATCAGCCGCGCCATCCGCCGTTCGCGGCTGGGGGTGAGCAACCCGCAGCGCCCGGTCGGCTCGTTCGTCTTCCTGGGACCTTCGGGCGTCGGCAAGACCGAGGTGGCGCGCCAGCTCTCCATGTTCCTGTTCGGCAGCCAGAAGGCGCTCATCCGCTTCGACATGAGCGAGTACATGGAAAAGCACGCGATCTCCAAGCTGATCGGCTCGCCTCCGGGCTACGTCGGCCACGAGGAGGGGGGGCAGCTCACCGAGCGCGTGCGGCGCCAACCGTACTCGCTGATCCTCTTCGACGAGATCGAGAAGGCCCACCCGGACGTCGCCAACCTCCTCCTCCAGATCCTGGAGGACGGCCTGCTGACCGACGCCTACGGCAACCAGGTCGACTTCAAGAACACCCTGATCCTGATGACGTCCAACATCGGCAGCAAGCTGGTCTTGCGCGGTGGCCGCATGGGCTTCGGCGAAGGGAGCCGGGAGGAGAGCTTCCAGCGTCTCGAGGAGGAGATCCTGGCGGAGCTGCGGCGCAGCTTCAGCCCCGAGTTCATCAACCGCATCGACGAGGTGATCGTGTTCAACCCCCTGGGGGACGAGGAGCTGCGGCGGATCGTCGACATTCTGGTCGAGGACGTGAACGAGACGCTGGCGGAGCGCGGGCTGCGGCTGGAGGTCTCGGCCGAGGCGAAGGACTGGCTCCTGCGCCGGGCCGACATCGAGCCCTCCACCGGCGCGCGGCCGCTGCGCCGGACCATCCAGCGCCACATCCAGGACGCGGTCTCCGAGATCCTCATCCACCAGCACGGAGGCGAGCCCATCGACCTCATCCATGTGGACCTGGAAGCAGATGCTCTCACATTCCACCCCCACGTCCAGGAGATCGCCGTCCCTCAGCATTGACCGGCTCGAGGGGCGGCTCCCCGCTCAACAGCGCAGTCTTTTCCGGCGGCCCGGCCGCCGTAGCGAGGACCTGACGAGATGAAGCTCGACCTCACACGTCGGCATACTGCTCGCCGGCCGGGCGCGGCCCGCGACTTCCGGCGGACCCTCCTGGCCCGCTGCCTGTCTCTGGCCCTCTTGCCGCTCCTCCTCTCGGGCGGAGCGCCGATGACCGCCGTCACGGCACAGCCGTTGCGCGACGCGCAGCCGGCCCCGCCGCCCGAGCCACCCCCGGCGGCGAGCCTCGGCGGGCAGAGCGGCAAGATCATCCGCGACATCCAGTTCCGCGGCAACACCATGCTGCCGGACGAGACGCTGCGCTACTACCTCGGTCTCGAATCTGGCCAGCCGCTCGACGAGAACCAGATCAACGAGAGCATCCGCGACCTGTGGAACCGCTCCCTGGTCGACGACGTCGTGGTCGAGACGGCGCCGGCGGACGACGGCGGCGTCAACCTGGTGATCACCATCAAGGAACGGCCGATCCTGCGTTCCCTCTCCTACGAGGGGATGAAGCGGATCTCGAAGACCGACATCCAGGACAAGCTCTCCACCCAGCGCATCCGCGTCCGCGAGGGGGAGCCGCTCTCCCTGGGCGAGCTGCAGCGGGTGAAGACGGTGATCGAGGATCTCTACTCCGAGAAGGGGTACCGCTTCGCCCAGGCGCGCTACACCGTGGAAGACGTGGGGAGCCCGAACGAGAAGCGGGTCATCTTCACCGTCGACGAGGGCGACCGGGTGCGCATCTCCGAGATCGAGTTCGAAGGCAACACGGTGTTCAAGGACATCACCTTGCAGTGGCAGATGAAGAACACCCGGCAGAGCGGGCCGATCACCCGCATCCTCAAGAAGGACATCTACGATCCGGCGAAGCTGCAGGAGGACCTGGACAAGGTCCGCAAGCTCTACCGCGGCGCCGGCTACAAGAACGTGGTGATCGGCGAGCCGCAGCTCGAGGTGCGGGCGGCCCATCCCGACGCCGCCAAGCCGAAGGACCAGAAGCGCCGCCTCTTCCTCACCATCCCGATCGAGGAAGGGGAGCGCTGGAAGTTCGGCGAGATCACCCTCGAGGGGAACAAGGTCTACAGCGACCAGGCGCTTCTCCGGGTCTTCAAGCACCGGGATGGCGGCTGGCTGCGCCAGAAGATGGTCGACGACGGGGTCAAGGCGATCTCCGACCTGTACCACAACACCGGCTACATCTATGCGCGGATCGAGCCCGAGCTGGTGGAGAAGCCGGGGCAGGTGGCGGACATCGTGGTGCACATCAACGAGAGCGACCAGTTCAAGGTGGGGCGCATCGAGTTCCAGGGGAACGACCGCACCATGGACAAGGTGCTGCGGCGCGAGCTGCGCGTTTTCGAGGGCGGTGTCGTCAGCGTCGGCGGCATCCGCAACAGCGTCCTCAAGGTGAACCAGCTCGGCTACTTCAAGCTGAATGAAGAGGATCCGGTCGAGATCAACCCGGACGTGCAGGCCAAGGCGGTCGACATCGTCTTCAAGGGAGAAGAGGCGGACCGCACCGAGCTCCAGTTCGGCGGCGGCTGGAGCGAGCTCGACGGCTTCTTCGGCCAGTTCGCGGTGAACACCAAGAACTTCCTCGGCCGCGGCGAGCAGGTCGGCGTCTCCTTCCAGAGCGGCCGCTACCGCGATCTCTTCGACCTGTCGTACTACGTCCCGTGGTTCCTCGACAAGCCGCAGAGCCTCGGCATCCGCGCCTTCAATCAGGACCTGGACTACCGGCTGGACGACACGACCTCCACCTCGCAGCAGGTCCGCAAGAGCCAGGGGGGCATCCTGACCTATGGGCGGAACTTCCGCCTCTTCCAGTCGGCCAGCATCAGCTACAACCGGTCCAACTACGACGACAAGGTGAGCTACGTTTGGCCGGAGCCGCAGCCGGGCGATCCCGCGCCGCTGCCGACCGATCCGAAGCCCGGGGACATCGTGACGACCCAGTACACGATCGAGAACTCGTCGCTGCGCCCGGCCTATCTGATCGACAGCCGGGACAACCCGTTCGAGCCGACACGCGGGCAGAAGCTCAGCCTGGCGGCCGAGTATGCCGGCGGCTTCCTGGGCGGCGACAACTACTTCCTGCGCCCGGAGTTCTCCTACAGCCTGTTCCTGCCCACGGCGAGCTACCCGGCGCGGCAGGTGTTCGCGCTCAACGTCGAGGCGGGCATGGTGGAGGCGTTCGACGAGAAGGGCTATCCGCTGTCTCCCCTGGAGCGGTTCTACCTGGGCGGCGAGAACAGCCTGCGCGGCCACCGCTTCCGGTCGATCTACTTGCGCAAGCCCAACGGCGACCCGCTGCGCGACGAGAACAACACGATTCTCGGCGGCACCAGCTTCGTGCAGGTCAACCTGGAGTACCATTTCCTGCTCGGTGGGCCGTTCCGCGTCCTGGTCTTCGCCGACGCCGGCAACGTCTTCGGCGAAGGGCAGTCGTTCGATCTCTCTCGCTTGCGCTACACGGCAGGCGCGGAGCTGCGGGTCCTCGTCCCGGTGTTCGGGGCGCCTTTGCGGTTCATCTACGCGGTGAACCTGGACAAGCAGCCGAACGACCGCTTCGAGGATTTCCAGTTCAGCATCGGCACCAGCTTCTGACATTCGTTCCCAAGCACCGAACAAGGAGAAGAGAGATATGCCCTGCATCCGTCCCTTTCCCCGCGCCGTCCTGGGGCTTGCCCTCGCCGCGGCGCTGACCGCGCCCTTCGCGGCCCGTGCCCAGGCTCCCGCCGGCACGACCATCAAGATCGCGGTCATCGACACCGAGCGCGTGCTGCTCGCCTCGGAGACCGGCAAGAAGGCCCTCGCCGAGCTGAAGAAGCTCCAGGAGACCAAGGAGAACGAGGTCAAGGCCTTGCAGAACGAGATCAAGGACCTGCAGACCAAGGCCCAGGACGGCAAGCTCTCCCTCGCGCCGGAGAAGCTCTCCGAGCTCGACAAGCAGCTCGAGGACAAGGTCATCGCGCTGCGCCGCCTGCAGGACGACGCCACCCGCGAGCTCAACAAGAAGCGGGACGAGGTCCTCGCCCAGATCGACCAGAAGGTCATGCCGGTGATCAACCAGGTGGGCAAGGAGCTGGGCTATCAGATGATCTTCCGCAAGTTCGAGAGCGGCCTGATCTACGCCGACGACACCCTCGACATCACCACCCAGGTCATCCAGCGGCTCGACGCCGGAGCCCCCAAAGCGGGCAAGTAATCTTGGGAGGGCTGCTGGGCCGTGTGGCGCACCGGCTGGCGGATCTCGCCGGGCTCATCGGTGGACAGGTCGAAGGAGATCCGGACCGTGAAGTCGAGTCGGTCCGGACTCTGGAAGCCGCCGGTCCGCGCGACCTGGCATTCCTGAATCATCCACGCTACCGGGCGGAGGCCGTGGCCAGCCGGGCCGCGGCCTTGCTCGTCAGCCGCGATCTCGCCGCGGGGCTCCGCGACGGCGAGCCGCCGCGCGACCTGCTGGTCGTGGCGAAGAGCGCGGACGTCCCCCTCGCGCTCTCGCGCCTCCTCACCCTCTTCCACGCCGTCGAGGCACCCGAGCCGGGCATCCATCCCACCGCGGCCGTCGCGCCGGGGTGCGCCATCGATCCGGCCGCCTGGATCGGTCCCTATGCGGTGATCGGTGCCGGCAGCACGGTCGGAGCGCGGGCCGAGATCCACGCCCACGTGGTGGTCGGCGCCGGCTGTACGGTGGGGGAGGGGACGGTCCTCCATCCCCATGCCGTGCTCTATGCCGGGACGGAGATCGGACCTCGCTGCATCATCCACTCCGGCGCCGTCCTGGGTGCCGACGGCTTCGGCTATGCGACGTCCGGGGGAGCCCATCACAAGGTCCCCCAGGTCGGCCGGGTCGTGCTGGAGAGCGACGTCGAAGTGGGAGCCGGCTCGACGATCGACCGCGCCACCCTGGGGGAGACGCGGATCGGCGCGGGGACGAAGATCGACAACCTGGTCCAGGTCGGGCACAACGTGCAGACCGGGCGGCACTGTATTCTGTGCGGGCAGGCGGGCATCGCCGGCAGCACGCGGCTGGGGGACTGGGTGGTGCTGGCCGGCCAGGCGGGCGTCTCCGGCCACATCCATCTGGGGACCGGCGCCCAGGTGGCGGCCAAGTCGGCGGCGCTCACCTCGGTCGAGCCGGGGGTGCAGGTCGCCGGCATCCCGGCGGTCGAGCTGAAGCGCTGGCGCCGCCAGACGGTCCTGCTGTCGCGGCTGGAAGAGATGAGCCGGCGGCTGCGCGCCCTGGAGCGGCGCCTTCCAGCCAGCGCGGGAGACACCGCCGGAGACACCTTGCCTGAGGAGGGCGGAGATTGAGCGAGCCGAACGAGCCGAAGCCGGCGCCCGTCGTACGGGACATCGAATGGATCATGTCGGTGCTGCCGCACCGCTATCCGATCCTCCTGGTCGACCGCGTCCTGGAGATCGAGCCCAGGAAGCGGATCGTGGCCATCAAGAACGTCACGATCAACGAGGAGATCTTCCTCGGGCACTTCCCCGGGAAGCCGGTCTTCCCCGGCGTCCTGCTGATCGAAGGGATGGCGCAGGCAGGGGGGCTCCTCCTGCTGCACGACCTGCCGGACCGCGAGGGGAAGCTTCTCTATTTCGCCGGCATTGAGGAAGCCAAGTTCCGCCGCCCGGTGGTCCCCGGCGACCAGGTCCGCTTCGAGGTCGAGGTGCTGCGCCTGCGCTCCTCGTTCTGCAAGGTCAAGGGCAGGGCGCTGGTCGATGGCGAGCTGGCGGCCGAAGGGATCCTCTCGACCGCCATGGTCGGCCGGGGGACGCAGCCGTGAGCGGCGCGGTCCGGCCGGGCATCCATCCCCAGGCCGCGGTCGATCCGGGCGCGGTGCTGGCCGAAGGGGTGGCCGTCGGCCCGTTCGCGGTGATCGGTCCCGAGGTGGAGATCGGCGCCGGCACCGTGGTGGGGGCGGGAGCGCAGATCTATGGCCCCACCAGGATCGGCCGCGAGAACCGGATCTCCCCGCAGGCCGCCATCGGCTTCGATCCGCAGGACCTGAAGTTCCAGGGGGAGCGGGTGTCGCTGGAGATCGGCGACCGCAACCAGTTCCGCGAATTCTGCACGATCCACCGCGGCACGGCCAAGGGGGGCGGCATCACCCGCATCGGCAGCGACAACCTCTTCATGGCCTACTCCCACGTGGCGCACGACTGCCAGGTGGGGAGCCGCACGATCTTCGCCAACAACGCGACGCTCGCCGGCCATGTGGAGGTCCACGACGACGCGTCGATCTCCGCCTTCTCGGCCGTCCACCAGTTCTGCCGCGTCGGCCGCCATGCCTACGTGGGAGGATTCAGCGTCGTCGTCATGGACGCCCTGCCGTTCGCCAAGACCGTGGGGCAGAAGCCGGCCTTCTTCGGGATCAACCGGATCGGCATGTCGCGCAAGGGGGTGAGCGCCGAGACGATCCGCCATCTCGACCGCGCGCTGCGCCTCCTGGTGCGCTCCGGCCTCAACACGGCGCAGGCCCTGGAAGCGATCCGCCGGGAGCTGGCCGGCGATCCGGAGGTCGACTACCTCATCGCCTTCGTCGAGAGCGCGAGGCGCGGCCTCCACAAGAGCACCGGACGGGGTGGGCGGGGCGGGGTGGGGGCGCCGGAGGCGGAGGGCGGCGATGCCTGATCCCGTGCGCATCGGCGTGGTTGGAACCGGCGTCATGGGCCGGCACCACGTGCGCAACCTGGCCGCGCTGGCGGCGCTCGGCGGCACCGATCTGGTGGGGGTCTACGACGCCCGTCCCGAGGTGGCGGAGGGGATCGCCGGCGAGCACGGCACCCGTGCCTTCGCCCGTATCGAGGAGCTGGCCGACGGCATCGAGGCCGCTGTGGTGGCGGCGCCCACGGTGCATCACGCCGGGATCGGCTGCGCCCTCCTCGCCCGCGGCATCCACGTCCTGGTGGAGAAGCCCATCGCGCCGAGCCTGGCCGACGCCGACCAGCTGATCGAAGCGCGCGAGAAGGCTCCGGGGCGTCCGCCGGTTTTGGCGGTCGGCCACGTGGAGTTCTACAACCCCGTGGTACAGGCCCTCCTGGGTGTCGGCGTCCCCCCGCGCTTCGTCGAGGTGCAGCGCCTGGGGATCTTCTCGCCGCGGAGCCTGGACGTGGACGTCGTCCTCGACCTGATGATTCATGACCTGCAGATCCTGCACGCTCTCGATCCGAGCCCGGTCGCCGAGGTGCGCGCGACCGGCATCCAGGTGCTCTCACCGAAGGTGGACATCGCCAACGCCCGCGTCGAGCTCGCCTCCGGCTGCGTCGCGAACCTGACCGCCTCGCGCGTCTCCGCCGAGCGCGTCAGGAAGCTCCGCGCCTTCCTGCCGAGCCGCTACTACTCCCTGGACTACGCCGCGCAGGAGATCCACGGGTATCGGTTGGAGGATGGAGAAGGGGGGCGGGCCATCGTGAAGGACGACCTGCCGGCGGAGAAGGCCGAGCCCCTGCGCCGCGAGCTCGAAGCCTTCCTCGCCGCCTGCCGCGGCGAGAAGGCCCCGCTGGTCGACGCCGCGGCCGGCCGGCAGGCGCTGGCCACGGCGCTGGCGGTGGTCGCGGCGATCTAGTTCCCTGTGGTTGGGAGGCGGTGGGCGTCCGCCAGAACATCGCCTGCGGTAGAGTCGAAAGCGCGAAACGGCCGCGCTTCTCCATGAACGACCTCCGCCTCCTCTTCACTCCCGCCACGGCCAGGGCCTACCGCGCGCAACTCTCGGATGCCCGGGGCCGGAGGCTCGGTGTCGAGATCCCGTTCACTCCCTTCCTCACCGAGGACGACTACGAGGACCTGCGCTGGTATCTGGAGGACTACATGGACCTCCCCGATGGCGGGGCGGTCGTGCGGGCGGAGCGCATCGAGCAGAGCCTTGGGGCGTGGGGCCGCCGGCTCCATGAGGCCCTGTTCACGGTTCCGTACAACCGAGCGGTTCTCGACGAGCTTCTCGCAGGACCAGAACCGCGCCTCCTGACCGTCGCTACCCGGGACCCGAAGCTGTTGCGGCTTCCGTGGGAGCTGATGGCCGATGACAAGGGGAGCCTCGCGCAGCGGTTGTCGGTGCGTCGCCAGTTGGAGGAGCCGGAAGAGACCACTCCGCGTCCGGCGCAGCTCCCGCTTCGCATCCTCTATATCGTCAGCCGCCCGGCCGACGCCGGTTTCATCGATCCGCGGCTCACGGCGAGGACGCTTCTGGATGCCCTCGAACCGCTCGGCCCCGGCGTGCGGGTGGACTTCTGCCGGCCGCCCACACTGGAGCGGATGGAGGAGATGCTGCGCCTTCGGCAGGAGGCCGGCGATCCCTTCGACATCGTGCACTTCGACGGCCATGGCACCTTTCTGCCGAAGGAGCAGGTTGGCGTGCTCTGCTTCGAGAAGTCGGCTGATGGAGACGCCGCATCGGTGACCGACTTTGTCTCGGCCATTCAGCTCGGTGATCTTCTGGCGCGCCATGCCGTCCCGCTCGTCCTCCTCGAGGCGTGCCGGAGTGCCACAGTGGGCAAGGCAACCGTCTTTGGCTCTGTCGCGGCGTACCTGATCCGCTCAGGGGTGAGAAGCGTGCTCGCGATGAGCCATGCGGTTCACGTCGAAGCCACCCGGCTGCTGTTGGAGGGCTTCTATCGCAAGCTGGTTCGCGGTGCCACCAGCGGCCAAGCCGTGGCCGAGGCGCGGAAGGCGCTGCGAGACACCCCTTCGCGCTGGATCGAGGCCGGTCCCGCTGGCCGTACCCTCGCGCTGCGAGACTGGTTTCTGCCGCAGCTCTACCAGAGCGCCGCGGATGATGCGCTCGTCCCACCCCATGCCCATTGCGACGCCGAGGGTGCCTCCCGCCGTGGATTCCGCAACCCGGCCACGCGAGAAGAGGCCGGCTCTTTTCCGCCCCAGCCTCAATTTGGCTTCCGGGGCCGCGCTCGTGAGCTGCACGAGCTGGAGCGCCGGTTCCGGTGCGGACGCGGCATCGTGCTGCATGCCATGGGCGGCATGGGAAAGACCGCGCTCGCCACCGAGGCCGCGCATTGGTGGACGCGCAGCGGCTTGTTCCACGATGGCGCCTGCTTCCTGAGCTTCGAGCATTTCATGAATGCCGGCCGAGTGGTTCAGGTGCTCGGCACCTACCTCGAGGGGCCGACGTTCGAGCAGCTCCCCGATGCTGAGCAGCGCCGCCACGCCATCGAGCTTTTCCAGCAGAAGTCCGTGATGATGGTCTGGGACAACTTCGAGAGCACCCTGCCACCGTTCAATGAAGGAGCCGCTGGTCACCCCGGTCCATACACCGACGACGAGCGCCACCGCCTCGCCGAGCTGTTCTGTGATCTCACCCACGGGGCCGGAAGAGGCTGCCTCCTGGTCACCTGCCGTCCTGGTGACACCGGGCTCCCCGGTGCACAGCGGTACGAGCTTCAAGGATTGGCCCGCGCCGACAGCCTGTGGCTCCTCGCGAGCATCCTGCAGCGTGAGGGCCTCTCTCTCGCCGGTCCCCGGCTGAGCCGCGAAGAGCTCGATCCGCTGCTGTGCGATCTCGCCGATCACCCGCTCTCCCTGGAGCTGGTCGGCCCGCACCTGCGGACCCTGACGTCCGAGGAGATCCGTGCGGACTTCAGCAAGCTCCTCACGGAATTCCAGCAGGACGCCCCCGAGGGGAGAAACCGCTCCCTCCTTGTCTCCCTGGAATTCTCCCGCCGCCACCTGAGCCCTGCCGCCCAGGAGGCGCTGCCCTGGCTCGGCCTCTTCCGCGGCGGGGTGTTCGAAGACCTCCTGATCCGCGTCAGCACGCTCGCCCCGGAGGCCTGGGAGCCCATCCGGCGGGAGCTGGAAGGCATCGCCCTCCTGCGCGTGGAAGGCGGTCTCCAGGTCAACAACCGACCCTTTCTCCGATTCCACCCGACTCTCACCTCCGCAGCCACCGACCCCATCCTCGCGCAGAATCCGGAGGTCCGGCAGCGCTTCCTCGACGTCTATCGCTCCCTCGCCCAAGGGC
>Ga0209682_10000627_pt1 | contig 12153 bp, 13 predicted proteins | sample DOMMetBare2Fresh_2_FD_187471 | JGI IMG/M metagenome (GOLD analysis project Ga0209682, IMG submission 187471) | Wetland sediment microbial communities from St. Louis River estuary, USA, under dissolved organic matter induced mercury methylation -... | ecosystem: Environmental > Aquatic >...
CGTGAGCCGGATCACGGTTCCATAGCCCGGTCCGGATTCGACCAGGCACTGTCCCTGCATCTGCTTGGCCCGGTGCTTCATGCTGGACATGCCGTGGCCGCGGTCGAGCCGGCCGTCGACTTCCATCGAGATGCCCTCGCCGTTGTCCTGGATCACGAGCACGAAGTCGCCGTCGGCGACATTGCAGCGCACGGTGCACTGCGAGGCGCCGCTGTGCTTGATGATGTTGCTCACCGCCTCGCGCAGGATGCGCGTGGTCTGCACGAAGGCGCGCGCGGTCAGCGTCTGCGGAAGGTCTTCGCTCGGCATGCCCCACTCGCCGTCGATGCCGGCCTGGTTCAGGCGCGAGATCACCTCGGCACGCCAGTCGCCCAGGGCGTCCTCCAGCCGCACGGGCTTGCCGGTGAGGCCGCGTACCGACAGCCGCATCTCCTCGAGCGCCTCGCGTGCCAGCGTCGAGATCCGCTCGGATTCGCTCGTGTGCACGATGGTCAGCAGCTTGGCGCCGAGGTCATCGTGCAGGTCGGCGGCGATGCGCTTGCGTTCGCGTTCGGTCACCTGCTCGACCCGCAGCTCCGACATCTGGCGATAGTTCTGCTCGATCTCGGCCGTGGCCTCGGCCACGCGCTTCTCGAGCTCCAGGCGCGTTGTCTCCGAGTTCTGCAGCGCGGTGCCATGCCGCTGGATCAATCGCAGGCCGACGATCAGCAGGATGGTCGGTGGCGTGGCACGTGCCACGACGACCACAAGGGCCGGCAGAGCGGCGTCCAGCCCGACGAATGCGATCAGTTCGGCGCCGCCGACGACCGCGAGCAGCACGAGCATGGCCCAGAAGCTGCGCCGGTGCGCGCGCCACTGCACGGCCAGGTACAGCGCCGCGGCCGTCGCGACCTCGAGCGCGAGCAGGGTGTACCAGAACTGCGTCATCGCCTGCATGCGTGCCGGTCCGGCGAGGATCAGCGACAGCGGCATCAGCCCGCATTGCAGCGGCAGCCCGATGTCGGCTGCCCGTTCACGCAGCCGTGCATGGCGCAGCAGAAACTGCGCTGCGGCAAGCGTGATGAACGCCATCATGGACGCGAGCAGGAACTCGGCCACGAGGTCGTCGAAGGGGAGTTCGCGCAGCCACAGGCGCATCTCGACGATGGCCCAGCCGACGCACAGTGCACCGAAATAGGCGAGGTGGCTCTCGCGCCGGTTGACCCAGCCCATCACGAACATGAAGCCGCCCATGACCGCCAGCGTGGCGCTGAAGCCCTGCGGAAGGCCGACCTGCAGCGCCGTCTGGCGCGCGTGCATCGGCGCGAGATCGGCATGCAGGCCGACCGCCAGCGCCGAAAGGCCGCCGGCGCGCTGGGCCGAGGCCATGCGCTCCCGTGCATGGCCGACGACCTTGAGGTCCAGCACGTTGACTCCCGGCAGGATCAATGCCGAGGGCAGGCTGACCAGCTGCGGATGGTTGCAGTTGTGGGAATAGGGCGGATGCATGTGCCCGCCGCTGTGCACCAGCTTGCCGTTGAGGTGGACTTCGACGTTGGTGCACACACGCTCGACGTAGAGCGCGAGCAGATCATTGCGCCCCTGCGGCGTCTGGGCCGTGAAGGCGACCCGATACCAGACCGGGCCGTCCGACCCGGGGCGTGATGCCGACCACGAGTCAGGCAGGCCGACGGGGCGTGCCGCCAGCGTGATCGGGAAGGCCGGCGTGTCGCCCTCGGCCGACAGGGCCGTGCTGATCGTCGCGGTGTGGGCCATGGCGGCCGGCAGGGCTGCGGCCGGCAACCCGGCCAGAATGAACCCGAGCAGCGCGAGGCAGCGAGCGGCAAGACGCAGGGCCGAGTGGGGCATCCGCTCGATTGTGCAGGATGGCCTCGCCGGCCCGGCGCGACGACAATCGGCGACATTGCCTGCCACTTCGCCCCTTCCGGGCTGCCCCGCCTTGATCCTGCGCCACAGCTTCGAACCCGCCGACAACACCCGCCTGGCCCATCTGTGCGGGCCGCTGGACGAGCACCTGCGCAGCATCGAGGCCGCGTGGGGCGTCACGCTGGCGCGCCGCGGCACGGCCTTCACGGTCGACGGCCCGCACCGTGCCGCTGAGCGCTCGCTGGCACTGCTGACGTCGCTGTACGAACGTGCCGCCCGGCCGATCGCGGCACAGGCGCTGCAACTGGCGATCGCCGAATCGCTGGCCAACGACGGCGCCGCCGGCGCGCCCGGCGCCGGCGCCGGCGGCGTCGCCGTGCCGGTGCTGCACACCCGGCGCGCCGATCTCGCGGGCCGCACCCCCAACCAGGTGCAGTATCTGCAGCAGATGCTGGGCAGCGACATCACCTTCGGGATCGGGCCGGCGGGCACCGGCAAGACCTTCCTCGCCGTGGCTTGCGCAGTCGACGCGCTCGAGCGCCACGGCGTCCAGCGCCTGGTGCTGACGCGCCCGGCGGTGGAGGCCGGCGAGCGGCTGGGGTTCCTGCCCGGCGACCTGGCGCAGAAGGTCGACCCCTACCTGCGCCCGCTGTACGACGCGCTCTACGACCTGATGGGTTTCGAGCGCGTGACCAAGGCATTCGAGAAGGGCCTGATCGAGATTGCGCCGCTGGCCTTCATGCGCGGGCGCACGCTCAACCATGCCTTCGTGATCCTCGACGAGGCACAGAACACCACGCGCGAGCAGATGAAGATGTTCCTCACCCGCATCGGCTTCGGCAGCAAGTGCGTGATCACGGGCGACGTCAGCCAGATCGACCTGCCGCCGGGCATGCCAAGCGGCCTGGTCGACGCGGCCCGGGTGCTGGCCGACGTCAGGGGCATCGCGTTCACGAACTTCAGTTCGGCCGATGTCGTGCGGCATCCGCTGGTCGCGCGCATCGTCGAGGCCTACGACGCGGCTCGCGAGCGGGGTTGAGGTCTTGAGTCCGACGCTGCAACTCTCGCTGCAGATGCCCGACGGCCGTCACCGTGCGCATCTGCCGCGCCACAAGGTCGCGCGCTGGATCCGCGCCGCGCTCGAGGCACCGGCCGAGATCGCCGTGCGCATCGTCGACGAGGCCGAGGGCCGGCAGCTGAACCGTGACTACCGCGGGAAGGATCATGCGACCAACGTGTTGACCTTCGACTACGCGCACGAGCCCGTGGTGGGGGCCGATCTCGTGCTGTGCGCGCCGGTGGTCGAACGCGAGGCGCGCGAGCTGGGCATCGCGCTCGAGGCGCACTATGCGCACCTGCTGGTGCACGGCACGCTGCATGCGCAGGGCTGGGAGCATGAGGGCGCCCGCGAGGCCAGGGCGATGGAGGCACGCGAGACCGCGCTGATGGTCGCGCTGGGTTTTGCCGAGCCTTACCGCCGGTGAGGCGCGTTCAGGGCCGGCGCGAGCTGCCCAGGTAACGACGGCGCCAGAAGAAGCCGCCGAGCGCAATCGCGATCACGAGCATCATGCTGCCGGCGATCCAGACGCCGGTGTGCGAATGGATCAGCGGCAGGCCGTCGAAGTTCATACCGAAGAAGCCGGTGATCAGGTTCATCGGCAGGAAGACGGCGGTCAGCACGGTGAGCGTGCGCATGATGTCGTTGGTGCGGTGACTCAGCGCGGAGAAGTGCATCTGCACGGCGGCCTCGGCCGACTGTTCGAGCCGGCGCACGTGCGTGAGCACGCGTTCGATGTGCTCCTGCACGTCGCGCGAGCGCACCCGCAGCAACTCGCGCTCGCGTCGTTTGTCGGGGTCGGGCTCCGCGGGCCACTCGTCGAGCGCGTCGATCCATTCCTGGATCGCACTTCGCTGGTCCTCGCAGATGTCCTCGAGCAGGTTCAGCGCATTGCGCGAATCGAGCAGGACCTGCCAGTCGTTGAAATGGCTCTTGGGGTCGAGCAACTGCTTCTGCAGGTGACCGAGCTGGCGCGTCAGCAACCGGCGCAGCTCGAGGTAGCTGTCGACCATGTGGTTGACCATGCGCAGCATCAGGTCGGCTGGGCTCGCCGGCATGCGCGCACTGCCGCGGACGTCGGCGCCCGTCTGCATGGACGCCATGCGCTGCGCAAAGTACTCGCGCACTGCGCAGTCGGCCGGGTGCACCGTGATCAGCACGCGGTCGAAGACGGCGAAGCCAACCGGGCTGGTGTCGATGGCCGCCAACGCACGGCGCGCCGAGGCGGCCGTGCCATGCTCGTCGTCGACGAACAGGTCGTTCGCGCCGGTGCCGGCGGCCAGCCGGCGAAATACCATCATGTCGTACCACGACGTGTAGTCGAAATGGCTCGGCAACTGGTTGTTCAGCAGGTCGGAGACATGCAGGTCGACGATCTGGCTGCCAGTCCAGGCCTGCAGTCCGGCCTGCAACTCGGCGATGCGGACCTCGAATTCACGCCGCGCGCTGCCGACCCAGAGGAAGCCCTGTTCGGGCAGCGCAGCCGGCAGCGCGTCGAGTTCGGCGAACAGCTCCGGCGTGACGTGGAAGACGCGCATCAGGCCCTGACCAGCAGCCGGGCGGCGTCGAGCGCGAAGTAGGTCAGCACGCCGTCGGCGCCGGCGCGGCGGAATGCCAGCAGGGCCTCCATCATCACGGCGTCGTGGTCGAGCCAGCCGTTGGCGGCGGCGGCCTTGATCATCGAGTATTCGCCGCTGACCTGGTAGGCGAAGGTCGGGACCTTGAACGCGTCCTTCACGCGCCGCACGATGTCCAGGTAAGGCATCCCGGGCTTGACCATGACCATGTCGGCACCCTCGCGGATGTCCAGCGCGACCTCGCGCAGGGCCTCGTCGCTGTTGCCCGGGTCCATCTGGTAGACCTTCTTGTCGGCTTTGCCGAGGTTGCCGGCCGAGCCCACCGCGTCGCGGAACGGGCCGTAGAAGGCGCTCGCATACTTCGCGCTGTAGGCCATGATGCGCGTGTGGATGCAGCCGGCGCCTTCCAGCGTCTGGCGGATGGCGCCAATGCGGCCGTCCATCATGTCGCTCGGCGCGACGATGTCCACCCCGGCCTGGGCCTGCACCAGCGCCTGCCGGCGCAGCACGGCGACGGTCTCGTCGTTGAGTATGTAGCCGGTGTCGTCGAGCAGCCCGTCCTGGCCATGGCTGGTGAAGGGGTCGAGCGCGACGTCGGTCAGCAGGCCGAGTTCCGGGAATCGCTTCTTGAGCTCGCGCACGGCGCGCGGGACCAGCCCCTCGGGGTTGGTCGCTTCGCGGCCATCGGGGAATTTCAGGGCCTTGTCGATGACCGGGAACAGCGCCATCACCGGCACTCCCAGGCGCAGGCATTCCTCGGCGACCGCAAACAAGCCGTCGATGCTGCGGCGCTTGACGCCGGGCATGCTGGCGACGTCCTGTTCCTGGCCGCTGCCGTCTAGCAGGAAGACCGGCAGGATGAAGTCCTCGGGCGCGAGACGGTGCTCGCGAACCAGTGCGCGCGTGAACGCATCGCGGCGCAACCGGCGCGGGCGACCGGCCGGGAAGTGGGCAAAGTCGGCATTCACAAACCTTTTTCCCTCTGCTAAAGTGGGATTTGAATGATAGCCGCGAGGCTGTCGTTCCCTGCTTTTCCTCCCTGAGCAGGTGCCTTAGCGTGATGACAGCGATAAGGCTTGCCGGCCCCAGCCATCAGGCTGGGGCCTTTTTTTCCCCTCGGTGACCGCGTCCCATAATGGGCTCATGAGCAGCGGCTATCTGTGGGTCAAGGCGTTCCACATCGTCTTCGTATCGAGTTGGTTCGCGGGGCTCTTCTACCTGCCGCGGATCTTCGTCAATCTCGCCATGGTGCCGGGCGACAGCCATGCCGAGCGCGAGCGCCTGCTGGTGATGGCACGCAAGCTGTACCGCTTCTCCGGCATCCTGATGGTCGTCGCGCTCGCCCTCGGCCTCTGGTTGTGGCTGGGCTACGGCGTCGGCCTTGGTGCCGGCAATGGCTGGATGCACGCCAAGCTGCTGCTGGTGGTGGGTGTGCTCGTCTACCACCACCAGTGCCGCGTCATCCTGCACAGCTTCGAGCACCTGGCAAACCGGCGCAGCCACCGATGGTTCCGGGTCTTCAATGAGGTCACCGTGCTGGCCTTCGCCGCGATCGTCGTGCTCGTCGTCGTCAAGCCCTTCTGAGGTCGGGCGATGAGGCGCCATCGCAGTACGGCCGGGCCGCTGGCGGCGGTCTACCTGCTGCTCGTCGTCTATGCCAGCCTCTATCCTTTCACTGGCTGGCGCTGGCCGGCTGGGCAGTCACTGTGGGAACTGCTGGCGCTGCCGTGGCCGCCCTGGCGCGATCGATTCGACGAGTGGGCCAACCTGCTCGGATATTTGCCGCTCGGGGCCTTGCTGGCCGCGGCCGTACTGCGCCACGGCGCTGGATCCGGCCGCGCGCTCGCTGCCGGCATCCTGGTCCCGGCGATGCTTTCGTTCCTGACGGAATTCGTGCAGAACTTCATCCCCGGGCGCCATCCGTCGCTGCGCGACTGGTCGCTCAATGCGGCCGGCGCTGTTGTTGGTGCGGCATTGGCGTGGCTGCTTCAGCGGCTCGGCTTGTACGACCGCTGGCAGCGCGTGCGCGAGCGTTGGTTCGTGCGCGACGGCAGCGGCGCGATCGCGCTGATCCTGTTGTGGCCGGTCGCGCTGCTGTTCCCGACGCCGGTGCCGCTGGGCCTCGGGCAGGTCTTCCACGAGGTGCGCCTGTTCGTCGAGGAGGCGCTGGCCGGCACGCCCTGGGCCGAGGCTGCGAGTGCGGGCTTCGGGCCCGGGTTGGGGCCGACCAAGGCCCTGCCGGCCGCCCGGGAGGCGGTCGCCATCGGCCTGGGCATGCTCGCGCCTTGCCTGCTGGCCGCGGTGGTCACGCGAGCCGGGGTCCGGCGGCTCCTGATGCCGATCGGCGCGGCCGCACTGGCGCTTGCAACCATGACACTGTCGACGGCGCTGAACTTCGGGCCCGCGCACGCCTGGGCCTGGCTGACGCCGGTGACGCTGCCGGCGATCGGCGGCGCGACGCTGCTGGGCCTGCTGGCGGCGACGCTCGGCCCGCGCGTGACGGCCGCACTCGGCCTGGTCGTGCTGACCGCCCTCGTCGCGATCGTGTCGGATGCGCCGGCCGACCCGTATTACGCCGCCAGCCTGCAGAGCTGGGAGGTCGGCAGCTTCATCCGCTTCCACGGCCTCGCGCAATGGGTCGGCTGGTTCTGGCCCTATGCTGCGATGGCCTGGCTGGTGGCCCGGCTGGCACGCCGCGAATGACCGCCGCGATCGGGATGCGAGTGGGCGCTCCCTACAATCTCCCCATGAGCTACTACAAGCATCACATCTTCTTCTGCCTCAACCAGCGCGAGAACAACGAAGCCGCCTGCGCACAGCACGATTCGCAGGGCGCCTTCGAGCACTGCAAGTCGGCGGTCAAGAAAGCCGGGCTCACAGGCCCGGGTGGCGTGCGGGTCAACAAGGCCGGCTGCCTGGACCGCTGCGCTGGCGGTCCGGTGGCGGTGGTCTACCCCGAGGCGACCTGGTACACCTACGTCGACAAGGACGATATCGACGAGATCGTGCAGTCGCACCTCAAGGACGGGCGGCCGGTCGAGCGCCTGCTGCTGCCGCCCTCGGTGGGGCGCTGACGATGACTCGCCGCGTTCACGGACGTACTCGGTCTTCTCGGGGAGTGCATGTCCTTTCTCGGATGGACCGATTGACGGCATGAACCTGCAGACCACCAAGCGCACCGTGGCGGGCCCGGCCGGCGCCATCGAATGTGCGGTCGACGAACCGGCGGTGCATGCGACGCTGCGGGGTGTCGCGGTGCTCTGCCACCCCCATCCGCAGCACGGCGGCACGATGGACAACAAGGTCGTGCAGACGCTGGCGCGGGCCTTCGTGCAGATGGGCTACCGCGCGGTGCGGTTCAACTTCCGGGGCGTCGGCGGATCGGCCGGGGCCTGGGACCACGGCCATGGCGAGATCGACGATGCACTGGCCGTGATCGAGGCGCTGCGCAACCCGGACCTGCCGCTCGCGCTCGGTGGCTTCTCCTTCGGTTGCTACGTGGCCTCGCACGCCGCGGCACGGCAGGACGCCGCCGCCAAGCCGGAGCGGCTGATCCTGGTCGGCCCGGCGGTCGCCAACTTCACGCTCGCGCCGGTGGCGCAGGACACGATCGTGATCCACGGCGAGTCCGACGACGTCGTGCCGCTGGCCGGCGTTCTCGACTGGGCGCGTCCCCAGGTGCTGCCGGTCACGGTGGTTCCGGGCACCGGACATTTCTTCCATGGACAACTCGCGCTGCTCAAGAGCCTGGTGCTCGGCGCGTGGAAGCCGCAATGAGTTCCACCATCCCCCAATGAAGCAACTGATCACCCTTGTGCTGGCCCTGGCCGGCCTCACCAACGCCTTGGCCCAGGCGCCGCAACCGCCCGAGCTCGCGGCGCGCCAGTACATCCTGCTCGACCTGGCGAGCAACCAGGTCCTGGCCGAGCGCGACGCCGACACGCCGGCCGACCCGGCCTCGCTGACCAAGCTGATGACTGCCTACCTGGTCTTCAACGCGGTACGCGACAAGAAGCTTGCGCTCGAGCAGACGCTGCCGGTCAGCGAACGTGCCTGGAGCGAGCGCAAGGGCGGCGGCTCGCTGATGTTCATCGACCCGAAGATGACGCCCAAGGTCGACGAACTGCTCAAGGGCATGATCGTGCAGAGCGGCAACGATGCCTCGGTGGCGCTGGCCGAGGGCGTGGCCGGCTCGGTGGAAAATTTCGTCGCGATGATGAACCGCCAGGCGCAGGCCTGGGGCCTGAAGAACACGGGCTTCAAGAACGTGACCGGCCTGTCCGAGCCGGGCCACCAGGCGAGCGCGCGTGACGTGGCCACCATCGCCTCGAAGATCATCCTCGACCATCCGACCTTCTATCCGTACTACGCGCTGCGCCAGTACACCTTCAACAACATCAAGCAGGACAACCGCAACATGCTGCTCGGCCGCGATCCGACGGTCGACGGCATGAAGACCGGCTACACCGACGCCGCCGGGTACTGCCTGGTCGCCAGCAGCGTGCGCGACATGCCCAACGGCAAGCGCCGCCTGCTCAGCGTGGTGCTCGGCACTGCATCGCGCGAGGCGCGCGCCAGCGAGAGCCAGAAACTGCTGAACTGGGGCTTCCAGGCCTGGGACGCCGTGCGCCTGTTCGACCCGAGCAAGCCGGTGGCCACCGTGCCGGTGTGGAAAGGCCAGTCTGCCGAGGCACGCCTGGGTGCACCGGGCGGCAGCGGCCTGTTCGTCTCGGTGCCCAAGGGCCAGGGTGCGGAAATGAAGACCGTGATCGAGCGCACCGATCCGCTCGTCGCGCCACTGACCCAGGGCCAGCGCGTGGGCACGATCAAGGTCGTCACGGCAGGCGGCACGACGATCGCCACGCTGCCGCTGGTCGTGCAGCAGCCGGTGGAACTCGCAGGCATCTTCGGGCGCGCCTGGGATTCGGTCCGGCTGTGGATCAAGTAGTAAGCTGGGCCCTGGACATCGTCAACGAAAGACCGACATGAACGCCGCCCTGCCCACGACACCGTGCTACCTGAACGGGGACTTCCTGCCCGTCTCCGAGGCCAAGGTCAGTGTGCTGGACCGCGGGTTCATCTTCGGCGACGGCGTCTACGATGTCGTGCCGGTCTACGGGCGACGCCTGTTCCGCTTCGATGAACACATGGCGCGCCTGGCCCGCTCGTTGAGCAGGGTCCGTATCGCGAACCCGTTCACGCCCGAGCAGTGGCTCGAGCGCATCCGCACGCTCGTGGCCACGCTGGCCGAGCAGCAGGGCGCGCAGGACCAGGTGATCTACGTGCAGGTCACGCGGGGCGTGGCGCCACGCGACCACGTGATGCCCGAGGGCATCGCGCCCACCGTCTTCATCATGAGCAATCCGATGAAGGCCGTTCCGGCAGAGCAGCGCCACCAGGGCGTGGCCTGCGTGACGGCACGGGACTTCCGCTGGGAGCGCGGCGACATCAAGAGCACCTCGCTGCTGGGCAACGTGCTGGCGCGCCAGATCTCGGCCGATGCCGATGCGGCCGAGACGATCATGTTCCGTGACGGCTACCTCACCGAAGCGGCCGCCAGCAACGTCTGGATCGTGCACGAAGGAGCGCTGCTGGGTGCGCCCAGGAGCGAACACGTGCTGGAGGGGATCCGCTACGAGTTGCTGCGCGAACTGTGCGAGGAGGTCGGCATCGCCTACAACCTGCGCCCCATCCCGGAGGCCGATGTCTTGTCGGCCGACGAGGTGATGCTCAGTTCGGCGACCAAGGAGGTTCTTCCGGTCACGCGCATCGACGGCGAAGGCGTGGGACACGGCGCGCTGCGTGGCAAGCCGGGGCCGGTCTACGCGCGGCTCTACGAGGCCTACCAGCGCGCCAAGCTGCTGCAGTCGATCTGAACCCGCCGATGCGCGAGATCCCGCCCGACGAATCCTTGATCGAGTACCCGAGTGCATTCCCGATCAAGGTGATGGGCGCGCAGGTGGAGGGTTTCGTCGAGGCCATCGTCAACATCGCGCGGCAGTTCGACCCGGGGTTCGACGCCGCGACGGTCGAAACGCGGCCGAGCAGGGCCGGCAACTACCTCGGTATCACGATCACGGTGACGGCGACCAGCCGCGAGCAGCTCGACGAGCTGTACCGCACGCTGAGCACGCACCCGCTGGTCAGGGTCGTGCTCTGACGCCGGTTCACTGCGGGCCGCCGTCGGCGGCCAGCTTGGCATCGATCTCGCGCAGCTTGCCCGGCGCGGCGACGTCGCCCTGGTTCGCACACTGCGCGTACCAGTAGCGCGCCAGGCGCAGGTCGCGCTCGACGCCGTCGCCCTGCTCGTACATCGAGGCAATCAGGTACATCGCTCCGGCCTCGCCGCGTTTGGCAGCTTCGCGATACCAGTGGGCGGCGGCGGCCGGGTCCTTGGCCACGCCGCGGCCAAGGTAGTGCGCGGTGCCGATCTCGACCTGCGCGTCCACGCTGCCCGCCTCGGCAGCCCGGCGGTACCAGGCCATCGCCGCCGGGAGGTCCCGTCTGCCGTCGATCTCGCCACGCTCGTGAAGTTGCGCCAGGCCGACCATCGCGGTGACGAAGCCCTTGCCCGCGGCGCGTTCCATCAGGCGCACCGCGTCCGGCAGCGAGGCCGGTTCGAGTTCTCGCCGCAGGTGCATCACGGCGAGGTTGTAGTCGGCAGCCGGAACGCCAAGGCGCGCGAGGCGTTCGAACGCATGCCGGGCGGCAGCCAGGTCGCCGCGGTGGTAGAGCTCGAGTGCCTGTTCGAGCGCCGGGCTGGCAGGGGGCGATGCCGGCGCGGCGGCCTCGATCGTGGCGGACAGCATCCCACCCAGCAGGGCGAGGACGAGTCGTTGCGGCAAACGCATGGCCGCAAGGATACGCCGGCACCTAGACTGGGCGCATGCGAGTCCTGAACCTGGGCCGGCGCCCCTATGCCGGCATCGAAGAAGCGATGCGTTCCTTCACCGAGGCACGCACCCCCGAGACCGATGACGAGCTCTGGCTCGTCGAGCACGAACCGGTCTTCACGCAGGGCATTGCCGGCCGCGCGCAGCACGTGCTGGTTCCGGGCGACATCCCCGTGGTCGCGACGAACCGAGGCGGCCAGGTCACCTACCACGGGCCCGGGCAGGTGACGGCGTATCCGCTGCTGGACCTGCGGCGGCTGGGCATCTACGTCAAGGAATATGTCTTCCGCCTCGAGGCGGCGGTGCTGGCGGTGCTCGAGTCCTGCGACGTGACCGGCCACCGCGTGCGTGGCGCGCCGGGCATCTATGTGCGGCTGGCCGACCCTTTCGACCATGCTGCGTTGCGCCCGGCGGCGGCGGGCGAAGACCCGTTCCACGGCCTCGGCAAGATCGCCGCACTGGGTGTCAAGATCAGCAACCACTGCAGCTACCACGGCCTGGCGCTGAACGTCGCGATGGATCTGGAGCCGTTCACCCGCATCGACCCCTGCGGTTATGCCGGCCTGCGGACGGTGGACCTGCGGTCGCTCGGCGTCGATCTGTCCTGGGACGATGCCGCGGCACGTCTGGCCGCACGCCTGCAGGTGCTGTTCGCCTCTCGATAGGGTCAAGGCCGACCCGATAAACTCGGCATTCCCCCGAACCGGTGCGCCACCATGTCCACCCCGAAGCCGGCTGCCTACGACCCGACGGCCAAGCA
>Ga0209682_10000629_pt1 | contig 12107 bp, 10 predicted proteins | sample DOMMetBare2Fresh_2_FD_187471 | JGI IMG/M metagenome (GOLD analysis project Ga0209682, IMG submission 187471) | Wetland sediment microbial communities from St. Louis River estuary, USA, under dissolved organic matter induced mercury methylation -... | ecosystem: Environmental > Aquatic >...
TTTCGGAGCGCGCACCGGCGGCCGCTGGTGTGCGGAGGACCGGCCGTTGCGGCTTCGCCTCGCCGCGGCGGTGGCGGCCCTCGGCACTCTCTGCCTGCTGTCGATGCCGCTCTTCGCGCTCGGACGCGCGGTGTGGGGGCTCCTGGCGCCCGAGAGCTGGAATCCTGAGCTCGCGGCGACGGCGAAGCTCGTCATCGTGCTGGCGGTGCTCTTTCCGCCGACTTTCGCCATCGGCGTCACCTTGCCGCTGTTCACCGAGCTGTATGCCCGCATCTCGCGCCGCATGGGGGCCAGCGTCTCGCTCGTCTACGGTCTCGATACGCTCGGCGGTGCGAGCGGAGCCCTTCTCGCCGGGCTGGTCCTGGTGCCGTACGTGGGCTTGCGGGCGTCGACCTGGCTGCTCGGCGCCGGAGCGCTCGCGCTCGCCGCGGGGCTTGCGCGCCTGCAGGAGCCCGACCGGCAGGCCCCGGCCGCCGCGCGGGCGCCAAGCCCGGCGCCGAAGAAGCGCGGGCGCGCCAAGCCCGTGCCGCAGCAGAGGGTGGAGGTCCCCCTCTCCCCGTCGGCGCGCCGGCTCGCCCTCGCGGCCTTCGCCCTCTCCGGGTGCGCGGCGATGTGGCTGGAGACGGGTTGGAACCGTTTCTTCTACCTTCTGAATGGCACCAGCGTCTCCTCGCTGGCCTTCGTGCTCGCCGGTTTTCTCGGCGGCGTCGGGTTGGGCAGCCTGCTGACCCGCCGCCGTGCCGACTCGCTGCGCAACCTCCCGGCCAGCATCGCCTACCTCCAGATCATCATCGCCATCGCCGGCATCCTCGTCTTCCGCGCCCGCGAGACCTTCGAGCGCGTCTACCTCAACCTGTTCCAGGAGACGGCGGGGGAGGGTGCGTTCTTCTTCCAGGTGTTCCTGCTCATCTTCGGCCTCGTCCTGCTCGCCACCCTCGCCATGGGTGCGAACTTCCCGCTCGTCACCCGCCTGCTCGCGCAGCCGGAGCGGGAGAAGACGGCGGAGGGCGCCGGTGCGGCGCTCGGCCGCGCCTACTTCGTGAATACTCTCGGCGCCGTGGCCGGCGCCTTCACGGGCGAGTACCTGCTGCTGCCCTGGCTGGGCTTCGGCGGCCTGATCGTCGCCACCGTGGTGGCGTATCTGCTCAGCGCGGCGGTGTTCGTCTCCCAGGCGCCCGCGAGCGGCCGGCGCCGGCAGCTCGTGACCGCGGGCGTCCTGGCGGTGGTCGCGCTCGTCCTCTCGCCGCTCGTGTTGCCGTTCGAGCCGCCGATGAGCGCCGTCTACTACCACGGCGTGCGCGACGGCTCCTGGAAGCTCTACCAGCAGGCCAACAGCGAGATGACGACGGTCTACCGCCGCCAGGGCTACTACGGGCAGGTGTCGGTGCTGTCGGTCCCGCAGGCGGACGCCCTGTTCCTCAAGCACAACGGCAAGACCGACGCCACCAACCTGGCCGGCGACAACTACGCCCAGCTCATGCTGGGGCACCTGCCGATGCTGCTCCATCCCGATCCACGGCGGGTGCTCAACATCGGGCTGGGCGGTGGCCTCACCCTCGCCGCGGTGCTGCGCCACCCCGAGGCGCGCGAGGTCGTGCAGGTCGAGATCGATCCGCTGGTGGTGGAGGCGGCGCGGTTGCACTTCCGCGAGGCGAATCACGCGGCGCTCGAGGATCCCCGGGTCCGCATGGTGATCGACGACGGGCGCAACTACGTCGACCGTACCCGGCGCCGTTTCGACGTCATCGTGAGCGAGCCGCCCAACATCTGGGTGGCGGGCGTCTCCGGCCTCTTCACCCGCGAGTTCTATGCCGCCGCGCGGCGCGGCCTCGCCCCCGGCGGCCTGCTCTGCCAGTGGCTCCCGATCCACGAGATGAGCGCCGAGGACTTCCACACCGCGCTGCGCACGCTGTCGCTCGAGTTTCCCCACAGTGCCGTGTGGACCAACGGCTACGACGCCATCGTCCTCGCCGCGGTCGACCCCCTGCCGCAAGATCTCGGGCGGGTGGCTCTCCGCGCCCTCGCACCAGGTGTGGGGGAGGACTTCGCCGGCGTCGGGGTGAGCCTGCCGCAGCTTCCGGCGATGATCGCGCGTCCGCGGTTCCGTGGCGCCGAGACGCTGGCGATGGCGCCGGGCAGCGAGATCAACACCGACGACCGGCCGGTGCTGGAGTTCCGTTCGGCGCGCAACCTCTACCGCTTCGCCAAGCACCCCGAGCGGCGCTGGCTCACCCGCTGAGGGTGGCCCGGGCCGAGCCAAGTGACGCCGGCGACCTTTCGGGTTCTCGATGCCGTCGCGGATGCGTACGATCCGCTCCTGACACTGCTGGCTCTGCTGGCCCCGCTCCTGTCGCGGCCTCGCAGGGCATCCGTTCTTCTTCGGTACTACCTGGCCGCTGCCCTCGGAATCGCGGTGGTCTACCTCGTGCGGGCCGTGGACGGTTCCTTCGGGCTGTGGAATACCTTTGGGTTCGACTACAGCACGCACGTCGCGTTCGCGGCGTCACTCGTCGTATCGCTCGGCATGCTCTTCCGCCGCTGGCTCGTCCCCCTCGGGGTCTCGCTGGCCGCCTATTTCGTCCTGATTCTGGTCCTGCGCTACCACGGCCCGGTCGACATGCTGTCCGCGGCCTTCGTGGCATCCGGGGCCACGTACCTGGCCCACCGTTCTCTCAATCGGCGCTGCATCGAGGCGAATGGGTGCTGAGATTCGGCCGCCAAGGGCAGGCCGCCGCAAATTCGCTTGCGTGCGCCGCAGAGTTACCGTAAATTGAGTCCCGGGGGAACTCATGAAGAAAACTGCGAAAAAAGCAGGCCGCGAGAAGTTGGTGGTGGTTCAAGAGAGGGGCTTGGCGTCCGCCTCTGGAGCAGAGGTGATTCCCTGGCAGTTCACCGGACCCGACCCGGACCCCACCCCGCCTCCAGGCGGCGGTCAGTAGGGTTCGAGCAGGAGCATCAACCGGGCGCAGCGGGCGTCATCCCGTCGAAAGGCCGGCCTTCGGCCCGTTTTACTTCAAGGCCGGGTGGCTGGCCGAGGTCGAGGCCGCATACCAGGAGGAGCCATGAAAAAAGCCGCGAAAAGAGAGTCCCGCGAGCAGTTGGTGGTGGTTCAAGAGAAAGACTTGGCGTCCGCCTCTGGAGCAGATTCGATTATCTGGTGGTTCGCCGGACCCGGACCGGACCCCACCCCGCCTCCAGGCGGCGGTCAGTGATCGTCTCGCGGGGTTCGTGAGCCGGAGCTCCATGCCCTGCCAGGGCTCGGGGCCGTTCAGCCCCGCGCCAAGTCTGCCTCTCTCCCGGCCGCTCAACCGCCCGAGCGCTTCACGGCATCCACGAACGCCTTGGCGTGGTCCACCGGGGTCCGCGGCAGGATGCCGTGTCCCAGGTTCACGATGTGGCCGCCGCCTTTCCCTTCTTCGAGGAGGGCGGCGACGCGGCGCTCGATTTCGGGGATGGGGCCGAGGAGGGCGGCGGGGTCGAAGTTGCCTTGCAGGACACGGTCTCCCACCACCTGACGGACCTTCCCGAGCGGGATGCGCCAGTCGACGGACAGGACGTCGACCGGAAGGTCGCGCATCCCTTCCAGGAGGTGGCCGCCGCCGTTGACGTAGTAGATGAGCGGGACGTGGCCGCGGATCGCGTCGGCGATCTTGCGCAGCGGCGGGAGGGCGAGGGCGCGCCAGCGTTCGAGGTCGAGCAGGCCTCCCCAGGTGTCGAAGAGCTGGAGCGCCTGGGCTCCCGCGGCGATCTGGCCTTTCAGATAGGCGATCGAGGTGTCGGCGATGCGGTCGAGGAGGACGGCGAGTCCCGCGGGGTCTTCGTAGCTCCAGGCGAGGAGGTGCGAGTAGTCCTTCGAGCCGGCCCCTTCGACGAGATAGGCGGCGAGCGTCCACGGCGTACCGCCGAAGCCGATCACCGGCACCCGGCCGTCGAGCTCGCGGCGCACCAGGCGGAGGGCGTCGAAGACGTAGCCGAGGGTCGCCTCGACGTCGGGCACGTGGAGACGGTCGACGTCCTGGCGGGTGCGCACGGGGTGGGGGAAGGTCGGGCCGTCCCCCTTGGCGAAGACCAGCTCGGCCCCCATGGCTTCCAGGGGGAGCAGGATGTCCGCGAACAGGATGGCGGCGTCCACGCCGACGATGCGGACCGGCTGGAGGGTGACCTCGGCGGCGAGCTCCGGGGTCTTGCAGAGGGTGAGGAAGTCGGCTTTTTCGCGGATCGCCCGGTACTCGGGGAGATACCGGCCGGCCTGGCGCATCATCCAGACCGGACGCCGTTCGGTCGCTTCGCCGCGGCACGCACGCAAGAAGAGGTCGTTCACGGCGGGGGAGGATAGCAGAGTCGCCCTCCGGCTGGGATAGACTCGGCGTCCAATGTTTCGACTGGTTGCTTATGCGCCGGATGGCGTCCGGCGATTTCCCGTCCACCGGAGCGAGCTCCTCATCGGGAGCCTGCCCGAAGCCGACATCTGTCTCCCGTACACGGGCGTGGCGCAGAAGCATGCGATGCTGCGCTTCGACGGACACGTCTTGCGCATCGAGGACCTGGGGACCCGCAAGGGGATCCTGGTCAGCGGCCGCAAGGTGCGCGAAGCCTCTCTCGAAGTCCTGGACGAGATCCGCGTGGGTGGGGTGACCCTCCTGGTGGAGGACGTGGTGCCCGCGGAGGACAAGGTGCCGGTGCCCGTCGAGCCGCGGCGGATCGGTCCGCCCCGCATCACGCCGGAGAGGATGGTCGAGCACCTCGGCCGCCTGAGCGAGTGGGTGCTCGCCGACAACGAGAGCCGCATCACCTCCGAGGCGTTGATCGAGGAGGTCCTGGCCGATTTCGGCGGCGGCGTCTTCTTCCTGCTCCAGGGAGAGATGGAGAAGGCCGGCCTGAAGCTCGTGGTGAGCACCGATGCGACCTGGCTGGGGAGCGGCGAGCGTGTCACCGAGCAGCTCCTGGCCTGGCGCGATGCGGGCAACAGCCTGCACCGCGGCGGCGCCTTCGAAGGGGAGCTGGCCGGCGCGCCGGCCTGGGTCTGCTATCACGCCTTCGGCGCCCTGGAGCGGACCTACACCCTGACCGCCGCCTTCCCGGCCTACCGTCCCGGCGAGAGCTGGTCGCCGGTGGACGCCTTCCGCACTCTCGGGCACCTCGCGGTGCTCGGCCTGGTCCATCACGTCGGGTGGTACGAGCCGATCCTGCCGGGGCATCCCGGGCAGCAGGACCTGGTCCTCGATCCCGGCCTCGTGGTCGGCCAGTCGCATCTCATGAAACAGGTCGTGGAGCAGCTCCGCTCCGCGGTCGATCCCGGCGTGCACGTCCTCCTGCTCGGCGAGCCGGGCGTGGGCAAGGAGCTCCTGGCGCGCTCGCTCCACCTGTCTGGTCCGCGCCGCCATGGCCCCTTCGTGGTGGCGACCTGCGGCGGCGCACGGCCGGTGCAGATCGAGGCCGACCTGTTCGGCGCCGAGGTCCCGGGCAAGGGAGGGCCGGTGCGCCGCGAGGGGAAGCTGCTGCTCGCCCACGGCGGCACCCTCTTCCTCGACGAGGTGGAGCAGCTCCCGCTGGAGGTGCAGGCGCGGCTCGTGCGCTTCCTGCGCTCCGGGGAGGTGGAGCCGGCCGGCAGCAATGCCGCGCACAAGGTCGACGTCCGCATCGTCGCGGGGAGCCGCACGCCGCTCGAGGCGGTGGTGGCGCGCGACCTCTTCCGGGCCGATCTCGCCTACCGCCTCTCCCAGGTCACCATCGAGGTGCCGCCCTTGCGCGACCGCCGCGAGGACCTGCCGCTGCTCATCCAGTCGTGCATCAACCGCTTCTGCCACGAGTCGGGGAAGCGCCTGCAGGGGATCACGGTCAAGGCGATGTCCGCCCTCCTCAACTACGACTACCCGGGCAACCTGACCGAGCTCGACAACATCGCCCGTCAGCTCGTCTACATGGCGCCCCCGGGGCGGCCGGTGGACGTCAACCTCCTCCCCGAGCGGGTGCGCAGCGGCCCCTTGACCACCTCGCGCGTCGATGCCGGCTCCGATCTGGACCTCGAACGGCTGGTCGGCGCCTGCGAGCAGGCCGCGATCCGCGAGGCGCTGCGCCGGACCCACGGCAACAAGTCGCAGGCCGCCCGCGTCCTCGGCCTCTCGCGCAACGGGCTGGCCATCAAGATGGAACGGTATGGATTGAAGGGGTAGGGGACCCGATTCGTGTTCAGTGTGTTATGATCTTTTACGGCGGGCCGAGAACGTTCGGCCCGTCAGGAGCAACACCCTCGTGAGGTTCTTCACGATCACTACGGTAGTTGGGTACGGTTCTAGCCGGCTCACTACAAGGAGCAGGTGAAAAATGCGTATTCAAGGTACTGTCAAGTGGTTCAACCCGGACAAGGGCTTCGGCTTCATCGTTCGTGAGGACGGAGGGAAGGACTGCTTCGTCCATCACTCCGCGATCAAGGGCGAGGGTTTCAAGAACCTTGCCGAGGGCGAGCGGGTCGAGTTCGAGGTCGTCCAGGGCCAGAAGGGCCCGGCCGCCGAGAACGTGACCAAGCTGTAAGCTCGATCATCGACGCTTCAAAAGGCCGGTTCGCCTGAGGGCGGGCCGGCCTTTTTTTCGTGCGGCGGCTCCCGATGCGGGGTCTCGCGCACCGGTGTAGGTGGGGCCCCGGACCGTCTCCCGGGGCCGTCTCTCGCAAGGGGGGAAAGAGGATGTCACGTCCGTCCGCACACACGCGCGTCCTGGTCCTGGGCGGAGGGCCGGCGGGATCGACCGCCGCCTCGCTGCTCGCCCGTGGCGGGATCGAGGTCACGCTGCTCGAGCGCGACGTCTTTCCGCGCTATCACATCGGGGAGTCGCTGCTGCCGTCCTGCCTGGAGATCGTCGACCTGATCGGCGCCCGCGCGTTGATCGAGGCCGAAGGGTTCCAGCGCAAGCCGGGCGCCTACCTGGAGTGGGGGAAGGAAACCTGGAGCCTCGACTTCGGGGAGATCCGCGGCCAGCATACCTACAGCTTCCAGGTCGAGCGCTCCCGGTTCGACCACCTGCTGCTGCGGCACGCGGCGGCACAGGGAGCCGCGGTGCATGAGGGGATCGAGGTCGAAGCCCTCGAATTCGACGCCGCGGGCCGGCCCTCGGCCGCCCGCTGGACGGAGCGGGGCGAGGGGGGCTCCAATGGGGATGCCAGGGGCACCATCACCTTCGACTACCTGATCGACGCCTCCGGCCGCAACGGGCTGATGTCCTCGCGCTATCTGCGCAACCGCAAGTACCACCGGGTGTTCCAGAACGTGGCGCTCTGGGGCTACTGGGAGGGCGCCGTCTGCGAGCGGCCGGGCTACCGGCAGGGCTCCATCGCGGTCGGCTCGATCCCCGAGGGCTGGCTCTGGTCGATCCCGCTGAGCGAAGGCCGCACCAGCATCGGCGCCGTCCTCCACAAGGACGCGTTCAAGGCGCTGAACAAAGCGTCGAGCCGCGAGGAGATCTACCGGTCGACCATTGCCACGTCGCCGCTCCTGGCGAAGATCTGCGCCGAGGCCGAGCTGGTCTCGGAGGTGACGCTCGAGACCGACTACTCCTATGCCGCGGAGGCCTTCTGCGGCCCCGGCTTCTTCCTCTGCGGCGACGCGGCGTGCTTTCTCGATCCGCTCTTGTCGACCGGGGTCCACCTGGCGATGCTGAGCGCGCTCCTGGGCGCCGCTTCGCTCGCCAGCGTGCTGCGCGGCGAGGTGAGCGAGGAGCAGGCGCTCTCCTTTTTCGAGAAGAGCTACCGCCAGGCCTATCTGCGCTTCCTGGTGTTCGTCTCGGCGTTCTATGACCAGGGCCGTGGCAAGGACTCCTACTTCACCGAGGCGCAGCGCCTGAGCCACTACGACGTCGAAGGGCAGAGCTTGCGCCAGGCCTTCCTCAATCTCGTCTCGGGGATCGAGGACCTGTCCGACGCCGAGGCGATGACCGAGCACCTGATGGGAGAGATGTCCCGGAAGGTGGCGGAGAACCTGGAGCTGCGGCAGGACAAGGCGGCGCTCGCCTGCGGCGCGGCCGATGTCAAGAACCGCCTGGAGAAGAACGCCGAATTCTTCGACGTGGTGGAGGGGCTGGGCGCTCTGCATACCGCGGTCGACGGGCTGTACGTGAAGGTCGAGCCGCGGCTCGGCCTCCACCGGGCTTGAGCCGCCGCCGCGGGCGGCCGGCCGGTGTAGAGTACCGGCCAGCAGTCCTCGCCCTGGAAAGGAGCGTCCATGGACTTCGAGATGCCGAACGTGCGCCGGTTCCATCCACCCCGCGCGCCGGGGAAGATCGTTCTGCGGGTGATCGTCCTCCTCGCCGCCTTCCTCATCGTTCTCACCAGTTGGTTCACCATCGATCCCGAAGAAGCAGGCGTCGTCCTCCGGTTCGGCCGGTTCGTGCGCCTGGTCCCCTCCGGCCCGCACATGAAGCTTCCCTATCCGCTCGAGACCGTGGTCAAGGTGCCGGTCGAGCGGCAGTTGAAGGAGGAGTTCGGGTTCCGCACCAAGGAGGCGGGCATCCGCACGACCTACTCCGACGAGGACTTGACCGCGGAGTCGCTGATGCTGACCGGCGACTTGAACGTCGCCGTCGTCGAATGGACGGCGCAGTTTCGCGTGCACGATCCGTACAAGTACCTCTTCAAGGTGAGGAACGTCCGCAAGACGTTCCGCGACATGAACGAGACGGTCATGCGCGAGGTGATCGGCGACCGCAGCGTCAATGAAGTGTTGACCGTCGGCCGCCAGGAGGTCGCCGCCGAGGTGGAGCAGCGGCTGCAGGCGCTCTGCGATCAGTACGAGACCGGGATCAAGATCGAGCAGATCGTGCTGCAGGACGTGAATCCGCCGGACGCCGTCAAGCCGTCGTTCAACGAGGTCAACCAGGCGCAGCAGGAGCGGGAGAAGCTGATCAATCAGGCGCGCTCCGACTACAACCAGATCATTCCGCGGGCGAAGGGGCAGGCGCAGCAGACCATCGAGCAGGCCCAGGGCTTCGCCACGGACCGCGTCAACCGCGCCCGCGGCGATGCGGAGCTCTTCTTGCAGGTCCATGCCGCGTATCAACGCGCGCCGGAGGTGACGCGGCGCCGCATGTACCTGGAGACGATGAGCCGGATCTATCCCAAGGTGAAGCGGAAGATCGTGATCGACGACAACCTCAAAGGCGTCCTCCCGCTCCTGGGGCTCGAAAAACCGGTGGAGGTGAAGCCGTGAAAGAAATCAAGTGGGCCGTCGCCGCCATCGCCGCCCTTCTCGCCGCCGTCGTCCTCGCGAGCGCGCTCTTCACCGTCAACGAGACGGAGCAGGTCGTCCTCACCCAGTTCGGCAAGCCGGTCGGAAAACCGATCACGACGCCGGGCCTCAAGCTGAAGATGCCGTTCGTCCAGACCGTGCACGCGTTCGAGAAGCGCTTTCTCGAATGGGACGGCAATCCGAACCAGATCCCGACCAAGGACAAGCGCTTCATCTGGGTCGACTCGTACGCGCGCTGGCGCATCACCGATCCGTTGCTGTTCTTCCAGCGCCTCCACGACGAGCGCGGCGCGCAGTCGCGGCTCGACGACATTCTCGACGGCGAGACGCGGAACACGATCGCCAAGCACGAGCTGATCGATCTCGTCCGCTCGACGAACCGGCCGTTCGTCGTCGCCGAGGACGTGGCCGAGCTGAGCCAGCCGGAGGCCGCCGAGCGGGTCGGCTTCGGCCGCGAGAAGCTGACGGAGGAGGTGCTCCAGAACGCCCGCCGCCGTACCGGCGACCTCGGCATCGAGATCCTCGACTTTCGCATCAAGCAGATCAACTACGTCGACGAGGTGCGCCAGGAGGTCTATGCGCGCATGATCTCGGAGCGCAAGCGGATCGCGGAGCGCTATCGCTCCGAGGGCGCGGGCGAGGCGGCGCGCATCGCGGGAGAAAAGGAGCGCCAGCTCCGGATCATCGAGTCGGAGGCCTACCGCACCGCGCAGGAGATCCGCGGCAAGGCCGACGCCGAGGCGGCCGACGTCTACGCCGGCGCCTACAACCGGGATCCCGACTTCTACCGCTTCCTCAAGTCGATGGGGACGCTCGAGGAGAGCTTCGACGCCGACTCGGTGCTCCTGTTGTCGACCGACAGCGAGCTGCTGCGCTATCTGAGCTCCGCCAAGTGACCAGGCCGTGCGACGGGAGGAGAACGCTCCGCCTCTCCCACCGTCTCCCGTGGGACGCTCCCGCCAACCGCCTGACCCGGGCGGTGGAGGAGCGTGCCGCCCGCGGCCTGCCGGTGATCGATCTCACGGAGACCAATCCGGCGCGGGTGGGGCTGGCCTGGCCCGCGGACGAGCTCGCGGAGCTGCTCCGCGCCGCCGCCGGTCCGGGGTACGATCCGCATCCGCGCGGCCTCCTCACCGCCCGCGAAGCGCTCGCCGCGGCGCTGGCCACGCCGGGAGATCCGGTCTCGCCCGAGGACCTGGTGCTGACCGCCTCGACCAGCGAGTCCTACGCGCTCCTCTTCAAGCTGTTCGCCGATCCGGGAGACGCGGTGCTCACCGCGGCCCCCTCCTACCCGCTGCTGGACAGCCTGGCGGCCCTCGAGGGGCTCGAGCTCCACCACGTCGCCAACGGGCCGGGCCGGCGTCTCGATCCCGATCTGGTGGAGCTGGCCCTCACGCCGCGGACGCGGCTCCTCGCCCTCGTCCATCCCGGCAATCCGCTCGGCCGTTTTCTCCAGGCGCCGGAGCAGGAGGCCCTGGCCGCGCTCTGCGCCCGGCGGGGCCTGCCGTTCGTCTCGGACGAGGTGTTCGCCGACTACCCGCTGGCGGAAGGACCCCGCGCCGGCCCGGCGGCGGCCGGCGGGGAGGCCCTGGCGGTCTCGCTCGGCGGCTTGTCGAAGAGCGCCGCTCTGCCGTCCTGGAAGCTGGGATGGATCCGCGTGGGCGGCCCTCCCGCCCTGCGCCGGCAGGCCCTGGCGGCGCTGGATCTGGCCGCGGACAGCTACCTCTCGGTGGGGGCTCCGGTGCAGAGGGCCCTGCCGGGCCTGCTCGCCCTGGCGCCGCGCCTGCGCGCCCCTCTGCTCGAACGCCTGCGCGGCAACCTCGCCGTGCTCCGGGCCGCGCTGGCCGGACATCCCGCGGTCGAGCTGCTGGAGCCCGAGGGGGGATGGTCGGCGGTTCTCCGTGTCTCCCTGCCGGTTGCCGACGAGGAGCTGGCCCTGGGCCTCCTCGGCCGCGAGGGGGTCCGGGTCCACCCCGGCTACTTCTTCGACTTCGGGAGCGAGGGCCATCTGGTCCTCTCGCTGCTCCCCGCGCCGGAGGTCTTCGCGGAGGGGGTGCGGCGCCTGGCGGCCGCCTGCTATCCTGGCGCGACGAGAGGAGACGTGCCATGAGACGTCCGCGACGCCCGGCCTTCGTCCTCCTCGGAGCGCTTCTCCTCCTCAGCCTCGCCGGTGGTGCCCGGGCCGGCGAGCCGCAGGGGGATCCCGCCTCCGTGGACGTCCGGCTGGACGAGTACACCATCGAGATGCCGAAGACCCTCGCGCCCGGACCGGTGGTGTTCCTGGTGCACAACCAGGGGCAGAAGAATCACAGCTTCAAGCTGACCGGACCGGGCATCGACACGATGCTCGAAGCCAGCGTGCGCCCGCGCCAGACCGGCCGCCTCGAGGTCATGCTCCAGGCCGGCACCTACCAGGTCGTCTGCCCGATCGGCAACCATGCCGCGAAGGGGATGACGATGACGCTGGAGGTCCGTTAGCCCTCCTGCCGCGGGCGGACGAGCTGCCGCCGGAGCTCGCCCGGCTGACGCGGCGCAACGCGACCGAGCTGAGCGACGCCCGTTTCGCCTTCGACGTGGACCGCCTGATCCAGGGCCGGTTCGAGAAACGCATCGAACAGCTGACGACGCGCAAGGGTTGACCGACATGGCACTGACACGAGACCAGATGGCGCGGCGCGTGGCGCGCCACGATGGCCGAAAAGGCGAGGGTCCCCGCGCAAACGCGGGCGACGAGCTCCTCGAGCGCGAACGGCTTCACGAGGTAGTCGTCGGCGCCGGCCTCGAGCCCGGCGACGCGGTCGGCGACCTGGTCGCGCGCGGTCAGCATCAGGATCGGAACGTGGCTGCCGTCGGCGCGCAGGCGGCGGGTCA
>Ga0209682_10000630_pt1 | contig 12101 bp, 6 predicted proteins | sample DOMMetBare2Fresh_2_FD_187471 | JGI IMG/M metagenome (GOLD analysis project Ga0209682, IMG submission 187471) | Wetland sediment microbial communities from St. Louis River estuary, USA, under dissolved organic matter induced mercury methylation -... | ecosystem: Environmental > Aquatic >...
CGGGGGAGCTCGGCGACCGGATAGATGTACCGGCCTCCCGTCTCGGAGGCCAGCCGGATCATCACACCGGCGAGCGGGAAGGTCTCCCGGTAGTCGGTCGCCAGGTCTACCGGATAGAGGCGGATCTGGCGGCTGAGCAGAGCTTCCACGGTCGGCTCATAGAGGCTGGGCTCGGTGAGGTACTTGGCCAGGATGGGAGAGGAGGCGGGGATCTCCGGCCAGCCGCCTGCGCCATTGGAGCGGCCGAACCCTTTGGAGAAGACGATCAGTCCCTTGGGGCCGGGAACCGAATCCACCGTCTCGGCGAGCACCTGGAGGGCGCCGTAGAAGCTCTCGGCCCGGCCCTCCCCTTGCGGCAGCCGTGCCAGCAAGGAGGGGCAACCCGCCTCCACGGGAGCGCCGGTGCGCGTCTGTCCCCGCACCGCGGCGTCCACGGCCTCCCGCAGGGCGGTGTGATCGCGCGTGAAGTCCTGGGCGATCAGCAGCTCCTGTCCGTAATAACTGACGACGGCCGCGGCGTCGGCGGGCTGCAGCTCGCGGGCGATCCAGGCCTCGACGGTGGCGCTGACCTCGTCCATCTGCCGCATGCCGCCCAGGGGAGAGTCGAAGAGGAGAAGGAAGTAACGCTCCACCGGCCCGGCAGGGACAGGGGCCTTCTCCCCCGGCTCCTCTCCCGCGAGCGGGAGAGGAGCGACAAGGGCGGATGCCAACAGGAGAGCGGCCACCGTCCCGCAGAACGCTTTCGTCATCCGGTCCTCCAACCCGGCCATGGACGGCCGGGTTTCCTCAGGAGCTCACGTCAGGAGCCGTAATCGTACCCTTTCCGGGCCCGAACGCGAAATTCCGGATTGGCGGCCTGGACACGCACCTCCTGGAAGCCCTTCTCGCCGGCCGGCTTCTCGCTGCGGTAGCTCAGCAGATAGTAGCCACTGTTCTCGTCGGCGATCTGGGTCAGGGGGGTGTTGAAGTTGGTGAAGTTGTAGAAGTAGCGGCCGCCGGTGTCATCGGCGAGCTGGTTCATGAAGTTGCTCAGGGTGTGCTCGGTGCCGGCGGGGCTCAGGTCGATCGGATAGACCGCCACGTTGTTGTCGTTGAGCGCCCGGCTCATCTGCGGGTAGTACTTCGGGTCCGGCAGGTACTGGCCGAAGGTGTCGATCCTGCCGGCGAACCCATTGGTGAAGAGCAGCAGGTTCTTGCGCCCGATGGTCTGGCCGGCGGCGTCCGCGAGGAGGCGCACGGCGTCGTAGATCGTGCCGGTCTCCTTGCGCAGGTCGTTGCCGCGCGGCAGCCCGGTGCGCAGCGACGGCCCGGTGCTCCCTTCGAGGCGCGACGGCCAGTTGCCGTCGTCGTCCTTCCCCTTGACGGCGTCGGCGATGGCCTGCTGCAGCGCCACCCGGTCGCGGGTGAAGTCCTGGTGGACCTTGAGCTTCTGGTCGTAGCTGACGACGGCGACCCAGTCGTTGCGCAGCAGGCCCTTGTTCACCCACTCGCGGGCGCGCCGGCCCGCGTCGAGCTGGGAGACGAGGAGCTCCGGCGCATCGACCGCGGCGCTCTTCTTGTCGTCGAAGAACACGATGAAGTACCGGTCCTCCGGGACCTGCTCGGCGGAGACGCCGCGCTCCGCGAGGGCCGGCGACGCCTCGACGAGGCGGCGGTTGCTGTAGAAGGTGAGGCCGGTCAGCTCGACCGGCTTGCCGTCCTCGCTGACCTTGAAGTCGTTCTTGTCGAGGCCGACGATGACGTTCCCCTGGCGGTCGGTGACGAGGACGTCGAGGAGGACCTCATTGACGTCGACGCGCCCTTCGAACTGCGCCTGGGGGGTCTGTGCTGCGCCGGTGGGATCGGATTGAGCCCGCAGGACCGGCGCCAGGCAGAGAGCCAGGGCGACGGCGCAAGCGGCGGGCCGAAGAGATGTGCTGAGCATGTCCGCTCCTCCTTTTCCTCAGTGGAGGGAGAGCAAAGGGTGGGCCAGCCCTCCCCTCAGGGGCAACCTCCGGGCGAATCGGCGGAATTCCGGGGTGGCCCGTCACCGCCGCCGCACGCTGCGTCCTCGGGGGAGGACGGGGCTCCCCCTCCCCGACCCTCCCCCGCGAAGCGGGAGAGGGCGCCCCCTCCCTCCCGGAGTGTACCCTTTCATTGAGAGAGGGCGGGGGTTCCCCTCTCCCGCTCCGCGGGGGAGGGGCCAGGGGAGGGGGCCCCGAACCGCGCGTAGAACCCGCCCGCCTCGGCGGTCCGGCGCAGCGCGTCGGAGGGCTGGAAGCGGGGGGCGACGTCCTTCGCCAGGCGCTCCAGCGTGGCGACGATCTGCCCGAGCCCCTCCTGGTCCGCGTGGCGGCAGACGCCACCGCGGAAGGGGGGGAAGCCGGTGCCGAAGATCATGGCGAGATCGAGCTCGCCGGCCGTCCGCACGATCCCCTCTTCCAGGCAGCGCGCCGCCTCGTTGACCATGGGGAGGACCATGCGGTCGGCGATCAGGCCCGGATCGGGATCGGTCACCTTGGGCGTGAGGCCGAGCAGAGCGTAGACCGCCGGGTCGGGGTCCTTCCGCTCGCGTCCTTCATAGCGGTAGAAGCCCTTGCCGTTCTTGGTGCCGAGCCGTCCGCTCTCCGGCACGCGGTCGAGCCAGGCGGGGAGGTGCAGGCGGTCGCCGAACGCCTCGTTGAGGATGTGGGCCACCTTGGTGGCCACGTCGATCCCCACCTCGTCGGTCAGAACCATCGGTCCCACCGGCATCCCCCACTCGGTCATGACGCGGTCGAGATCCTCGATCCGGTACCCGGCGTCGAGCAGCCAGAGCCCTTCCGAGGAATAGAACATCAGGAGCCGGTTCACCAGGAAGCCGGGCGCGTCCTTCACCAGGACCGGCGTCTTGCCGAGCTTGCGGGTGAAGTCGAACACCGTATTGACCGCCCAGGGAGCCGCTCCGGCGGGCGCGATGACCTCGACGAGCGGCATCTTGTGCACCGGATTGAAGAAGTGCATTCCCACCACCCGCTCGGGGTGCGGGGTGCGCGCGCCGATCTTCTCGATCGACAGCGAGGAGGTGTTGGAGGCGAGGACCGCCGTGTCCGGCACCTGCTTCGCCAGCTCGGCGAAGACGCTCTGCTTGACGTCCAGCTTCTCGACGATCGCCTCGACGACCAGATCGCAGGAGGCGAAGCCGGTGAAGTCGAGCGTCGGGTGGAGGAGCGCCATCTTGCGCCGGGCCGTGGGCGCGTCCAGGCGGTGGCGCTTGACCTGGCGGTCGAACAGCCCCGAAGCGGTCGCCATGCCGCTCGCCAGCGCCTCCGGGATCACGTCCTTCATGCGCACCGGCAGGTTCGCCTCGGCGGCGACGAGCTGGGCGATGCCGCCGCCCATGACGCCGGCGCCCAGCACGGCCACGGCCCTCACCGGGTGCGGCGCGGCGCCGGGCAGGCCCGCCTCGCGCTTGGCCGCCTCGGTCAGCCCGAAGACGTGGACGAGGTTCTTCGAGATGCGCGAGGTGGCGAGCTCGCCCAGGGCGCGGGCCTCGGCGTCGAAGCCGGCGCGCAGCCCGTCCTCGATGCCGACGCGCACCACCTCGATCGCCCGCAGAGGCGCCGGGTAGTGGCCACGGCTCTCCTCCAGGGTCTTCTTGCGCGCCTGGTCGAACATCACCTTGCGGCCGATCGGGTTGCGCTCCAGAAGCATCTCCTTGAACCCTCCGTCGCGGGCCTCGCGCTTCTTCTGGCCGCTCTTGCCGCGCGCGAAGTCGCGCACCTGGTCGAGAAAGCGGGCCTCGGGGAGCAGGGCGTCGACCAGCCCGAGCTTCAGGGCCTTGCGGCCGGCCACGTTGCGGGCGGTCAGGATGAGGTCGAGCGCTTCGGCGATGCCGATCAGGCGGGGGAGGCGGGTGCAGCCGCCCCAGCCGGGCAGGATGCCCAGCCGCACCTCCGGCAGGCCGATGCGGGTCGCGGCGCCGTCGCTCGCCACCCGGTAGGTGGAGGCGAGGGCGAGCTCGGTGCCGCCGCCCAGGCAGGTGCCCTGGATCGCGGCAACGGTGGGGAAGGGGAGCGCCTCCCAGGCGGAGAACAGGCGGTGGCCGAGCCGCGAGCCCGCCTCCGCCTCCTCCGGGTCGGTGACCCGGCTGATTTCCTCCACGTCGGCGCCGGCGATGAACGTCCCCCGCTTCCCCGAGAGGAGGATCAGGCAGCCGATGTCGGTGCGCCCGGCGAGCTCGCCGAGGAGCTGCTCCAGCTCGGCGATGGCTTCGCGGGTGAAGACGTTGACCTTCTTGCCCGGCAGGTCGAAGGTGAGCGTCGCCAGCCGGTCGGTGCCGGCTTCGAGACGAAAGATGGATGTCATAATCTCCCCTCGCGCGCTGCGGAGCCGCGCTCAGCCCGCGTGCGCGTCCGCCGCGGTGTAGAGGCGCTCGATGACGTCGCCGTACTTCTGATTGATGACCCGGCGCTTCACCTTCTGCGTCGGCGTCAGCTCGCCGGTCTCCAGCGTGAACTCATCCGGCAGCAGCTCCCAGGCCACGATCTTCTCGAAGCTCGCGAGGCGGGCGTTGACCGCGTCGACCTCCAGGCTGATCAGGGCGCGCACCCGCGGATCGCGCAGCAGTGCTGCCGTGTCCGCCGCGCCGATTCCCTGCTTCTCGGCCCACGGCTTCAGCACCTCGAAGTCGGGCACCAGCAGGGCGGAGAGGAACTTGCGGCGGTCGCCGATCACCACCGCCTGGCCGATGAAGCGGCTCGCCTTGAGCGCGTTCTCGATCGGCGCCGGCGCCACGTTCTTGCCGTAGGCGTTGATGATCAGCTCCTTCTTGCGGTCGGTGATGCGCAGAAACCCCTCGGCGTCGATCTCGCCGATGTCGCCGGTGTGGAACCATCCCTCGGCGTCGATGACCTCGGCGGTCGCCTCGGGCAGGTTCCAGTACTCCTTCATGATGTTGGGGCCCTTGCTCAGGATCTCGCCATCCTCGGCGATCCGCAGGGTGATGCCGGGGAGGGCGCGGCCGACGGTGCCCATCTTGACGTGGTCGGGAGTGTTGACCGAGAGGACCGGCGCGGTCTCGGACAGGCCGTAGCCCTCGAAGATCGGGATGCCGGCGCCCCAGAAGAACTCGGCGACGTCGCGCGACAGCGGCGCGCCGCCGGAGAGGGCGTACCGGAACCGGCCGCCGAGGCGCTCGCGGATCTTGCCGAAGACGAGCTTGTCGGCGATCGCGAGCTTCAATCCCAGGAAGCCCGGCGGGCTCTGGACCTTCAGGCGCCACGGCAGCGCTTCACGGCCCACCGAGACCGCCCAGGCGAAGATCTTCTGGCGGATCGGTGGCGAGGCGGCGACGCTCTCCTGCACGCGGGAGAGGACTTTCTCGTAGACGCGCGGCACCGAGACGAAGACCTGCGGCTTGACCTCCTGGAGGTTCTGCGCCACGGTCGCCACCGACTCGGCATAGGCGATCGTGCACCCCTGGTGGAAGTAGCAATAGTCCACCGTCCGCTCGAACGAATGCGACAGGGGGAGGAACGACAGGGCGGTGAAGCGGCCGTCGACCGGCAGCGCCTCCATGGCGCCGACGATGTTCGAGACGATGTTCCGGTGGGTCAGCACGACCCCCTTGGGCTGGCCGGTGGTGCCGCTGGTGTAGACGAAGGTGGCGAGATCTTCCGGCTGCACCGACCGGGCCTTCGCTTCGAAGGCCGCGACGTCGACCTCGCCCGCCGCGGCGAGGAGGGCCGCCAGGGTGGTCACCCGGGGATCGCCGGCCGGCGCCTCCCCCTTGATGAGGACGAGATGGCGCACCGCCGGCATCGTCTCGCTCTGCGCGAGGAACCCCTGAAGGTGGTTGACCGTCTCGGCGAACACCACCCGGGCGCCGCAATCGTTGGCGATGTAGGCCGCCTGCTCGGGCAGCAAGGTCGGATAGATGGGGACCAGCACGGCGCCGCTCGCGAGCGTCGCGAAGTCGACCGTAGGCCAGTGGGGTCCGTTCTCCGACATCAGGGCCACCCGGTCGCCGCGCTGGACGCCGAGCGCGGCGAGCCCTTGCGCCAGCTTGCGGACCCGGTCGACCAGCTCCGCGGTGGAGACCGGCTGGTAGGTGCCACCGACTTTATGGAGAAGACAGTCGGGCTTGTTGTAGCTCGCCACCTTCGTCAGGAAAAGCTCCGGCAAGGTCGTCACGGCCATCGTGTCCCTCCTCGGGATGTTCTCAGGAGCCGCATTGTATCCCAAGGAAGGGATGCCTCCGGGGGCCGGCCGCCCGGCGGTGCGGGGAGGCCCGGCCGGCGGGGTGGGAACTGACCTCTTGACGCCGCACCGGGCGGGAAGTATCCTCTGCCCTCTCGCGAGGACATCGGCTCCTCGACCGCGAATCGGGGCGTAGCTCAGCTTGGTAGAGCGCACGGTTCGGGACCGTGAGGTCGGAGGTTCAAATCCTCTCGCCCCGACCATCCATCCCGCAGCAGCAGGCCGTTTCCCAGAAAAGACAGATTCGAGACGGACAGAATCGAGCCGTGAGGTGGCGCGGCAGGTGTGTCTGTGTCGCTGCTCCGGCCCGCGCTCGGGGACAGCTGTCGCTCCGGCCCTCCTCCGAAAGCCCGGTGCGCTGCCCCCGAGCGCCTGCTCGGTGGTGGGCTCGCGCACCGTTCCCCGCCGGCGCGCGAGCCAGTTTGTCCGGACGTCAGTGCGTGATGTCGGGCTCGACGCCACGCGTGAGCCAGTCGACCGCGGCCTTCTCCCAGTCGTTCGGGCGGCTCGAGGCGTCGATGTAGCGCGCCCAGCGGTCGATGCCGGTCTCCTTGGCGATGCGGCGCGCCTGGAGCGTCGCGATGGCGCTCGCCAGGATGACGGCGTTGCGCTGCATCCCGGACTCCTTGCAGAACAGGAGACACTGCTTGAGGATCTCCCGCGCGTCCGAGGGGAAGGCGTTCGACTTGCGCATGTCGAGCAGCAAGGGGAAGGTCTCGCCCTTCTCGCGCGGCCTGATCTTGGTTTTCATGGAGGCGAGGAGCTGGTTGACCTCGTCGCGCTGCAGGAAGCCTTCCAGGATCAGCTTGTAGCCGTACTTCGTTTCTTCAATCCGGTGCATCGTCATCCCCTCCATGAGCCAGTTTCAAGAGATGGCGGCCGTCTCACTGCGACGTACCGCTTTGTCTCTTGAGTGCGTCGAAGCGTCGAGAAGGGGACAGGGACTTGTCCGAAGCTCTCCTACAACTTCGGGGCAGGAGAGCGTCCACCGTGATCGACGCGCCGGGATGGGCCAGCGGGGAGATCTGCCGGCCGGGCTGGAGGATCTGGCGCGACCGGTAGGTGCCCTCGACCGGTTGCCGGTAGACCTCCAGGACGTTGGGGGGAAGGCGCCCCCTCCCCCGCGGACGGAGGAGGGGTTGGCAGGAAGGCTCAGCCGATCACAGGTCGAACGAGAAGGTGGCGACGATCGAGTCCATCTCCATCTCGGTCGTGATGCGGCTCCCCGGGATCGGGCCGGTCGCGGGCGAGTAGATCGGGCCGCTCACCCGGTTCTTGAAGATGTGGTAGTAGCCGAGGTTGGCCACCAGGGACGGGGTGACGCGCATGCCGAAGCCGGCGGTGATGTGGTCTTCGAAGACCGCCGGAACCGGCACGGTGAAGAAGACCCGGTCGCTCTCGATGGCGCTGTCGTTGTGGTTGCCGCCTAGGCGCACGGTGACGTTGGGATTGACCTGGTACTGGAGGCCCAGCGCGTAGACCGTGATGTCGCGGAAGCCGAGCGTATCCTTGAAGCCCTCGGTGTCCTCATAGAAGATCTGCTTGACGTCGAACGCCACGGACAGATTGCTGGTCGGCTTGTAGCCGATGCCGGCGGCGAGCTGGGCCGGCGCGTTGAGCTGGAACTTGACGACGCGGTCCGTGCCGTAGGTCGGCAGGCTCGGATTGGCCACGGTCGTGTGCCACTCGAAGTCCTCGAAGTCCTGCTCGGAGGCGTAGGAGAGGCCGACGTTGAACGTCGGGGTGGCCTTCCAGAGCATGCCGACGGTGGCGCCGAAGCCCCAGGCGCTGTCGCCGTTGAGGCTCGGGAAGACGCAGTTCGTGGCGCTCGCGCAGTCGGGGGTCACGAAGCCCGCCGGGTTGGCGGTCAGGGTGGCGCGGCCGGCGTTGAGCGAGGCGCCCACCGAGAAATTCGGCGTCAACTGGAAGGCGAAGGTGAGCGGCACCTTCATGTAGGCGTAGTTCGAGTAGACCCGGCCGAAGCCGTTGGGTTGCGGCGCGGTGATCGGGTTGCCCGCCGTCTGCGGATAGTCGACGCCGAACCCGGCGAGACCGAGGAAGCCGACGCCGAACGCGCTGCCGGTCCCCGGCTTGTGGGCCGTGAAGCCGAACGCGGGGATGAGAGCCGGGTCGCCCGCCTCCTCCGTGCGGCCCTTGAACGGTCCGATCTCGCTCTCGACGGCGTTCTTGGCCGTGTTGTACTCGGCGCTGAACTCCATCTTGTGGCCGTCGAGCTGCGTCAGCAGGGCCGGGTTGAGCAACAAGGCGCCGAGAGCGTCATTGGGCAGCGCGACGCCCGCGCCTCCCATGGAGCTGTTGACGGCGCCGACTCCGTGGAGCAGGTGCCCGTTGACGGCCCAAGCCGGCGCGGCGGCCAGCAGGACCGCGGCGGAGAGAGCGAGACCGCGAAGCGTACGGTGCTGCATGTGTCCTCCCTGGATCAGCTTCCCTGATCGGTGAAAGCGCCCCCGAGACGCACACGGGGCCGCGCGGCTCGAACAGACGCATTGACAAGCACTTGACGCAAGAAGCAAGAAGCTCGTTGGGGCTAATATACCAAAGTGCCACCAGACGGGTAAAGGGGGACGCTCAGTTTGTGAGCAGGGGAGGGGGGAATGCACTGTGCTGCCGGCGCGGTTGAACCAGGCGAAGGGGAGTGTGTGCCCGCGAGGGCGCGAAAGGGACTCCTTGACAGGCAGGTCATCAGGAAGGAGAATGCCGTCATGGCTTCCATGGTCGTCGATCCCTGGGGTTCACGGGACCACTAGCTCCTAGGTCCCTACGCTCGCATCGCCTCGGGCTTGCCGGCTTTTCGTCCACCGGCCGAGCGAGATTTCAGCTTCCTTCTCACAGTCTCTCTGATAGTCGAGGAGCTTCTCCCGGAGGTTGACGTCGGCCGCCGGAAGGCGGCTGACCGCGTCGGCGAACTCCTCGCTCGGGAACTCGGGAAGGTATCCGTACCACAGCTCGAGAGGACGGTTCATCTCGTAGAGAAGGATCTGGAGAAGGACTTCAAGCGGTACCGTGTCCTCTTTGAAGTGTGGCTGATCCACCCAGCTTCTGAGCGCGTCGATCATGCCCCCGAGAGTCTCGGCCACCCGCTTCCTTCGATTTGCCGAGAGCCCGGTTTCGGGCGAGCCGTGGGCCAGCTCGACGAACTGTGCCAGGCTCATCTCCGCATGGACCACGTCCTCGACCCGAGTCGCCTCTTCGTCGGTTGTCGTTTTGAGGCCCGCCCGGAGCTTTGCATCGAAGGCAGCCCAGCAGCGTGTCGCCAGTTTTTCACCGCCGTAGTTCTTGAAGGTGATCCCGCCCGGTGCGCCGGTCATACAGCGGATGACGCGGAGCAGGGCGAAGAGGCAGTGGAGCAGGTCTTCCTCCCTGCTCGTGGCCTCCAGTTTCCTCGAGAGCCTCAGCAGCTTCGAGATGGCGTTGGCGGCCGGCATGTAGTAGGTGGAGATGTTGTCGACGGCCTTGGGTAGCTGAAGGCTCCACGTCTCCTGCAAGTGGATCTGCCACTCTCTCTCGGCGCGAGCCTCCTCCTCGCGTCTCTCCCGATCGGTCTTGGCCCTCTCGGCCCGCTCCTCGTCCCACCTTTTCAGCTTCCATCCCAGGAAAGCGAGCACGACCGGCAGGGCGCAGATCTCCGCCGCCTTGACGAAGGCGGCAACCAGGTCCCAGAGGTCCGAATGGAGCTCGAGACCTGGCAGGATGACGGCGCGATGGAAGTCGTGGCCCTGGCCGTCCTTCCACGTCAGGATGCCGCTCGCGCCGTGCCGGCCGAACAGGTGCTGCGGGCGGAGCGATGCATACACCACGGAAGTGCCTTTGTCGGCCAGGCGCTGCTGCAGGCCGGTCTTTCCTCCTCCGGGAGAGCAAACGGGCTCAATCCCCCGCCAGCAAGGAGGGACTTTGTCGAACCCAGGAGTCTCAAAGGTCAGGAAGCGGAGATTCGTGACCTCGCCACCCGTCTGGTTCTCGCAGAGAATCCAGACGCGCACGGCGTCGCCGGTAGAGACACCTCCCTCATCCGTCCAGATGAGCGTCCGCAGGCCGCTAGTCCCGCCGGCGAGCTCGGGCCGGGCTGGCGGCTGAGAGAGGGCGGTGGCCCCGCGGTACCATTCGCCGGCCACGATGACGAGGCCGACTGCGAGGGCGAGGAGGGCTCCGGCGCCCCACGCGAGCCCCATCCTGATGGGCCTGTCCCTTTGTGGCCTCTCTGCCATGGACATCTTTTACCAGACGATGGTACCGGGTGTCACGATGACGTCAAAGTCGGGAGGTGGAGAGGCCCGGCCAAGTGCCCCTTGCGGGCGGCAGGCCGGGGTGAAGCCGGCCGCAGCGGACGGTTGGCACCGCGCAGCGGACGGTTCGCACAGGAAAGCCAACCGTCCGCTGCGCGAAGCCAACCGCCCGCCAGGGCTTGCGAACCGTCCGCATCGAGTTGCCAACCGACCGCTACGAGTTGCCAACCGTCCGCCGCTGCTTGCCAACCGTCCGCCACCCGGTGCGAACCATCCGCTTCGGATTGCCAGCCGTCCGCCACCCGGTGCCAACCGTTCGCTTCGAGCTGCCAACCGTCCGCTCGCCCGGCGGAAGGCGGGCCGCAGGGCTCGCGCACCTCCTGCGCTTGCCCCTATGGGGCGATTCCCCTATCCTACGACGCACGAAGAAGCTTGAGAGCGCCGGGTGGTGTGTCTGGCCCCCGCCGGAGCAACTGCGCGCTCGGGCCATCGCCGTTGCAGGGCTGTCCCCGCCGGCCACAATAAGGAGAGAGAGGACATGGATCCAGAGTCGACGGGCCGGGCCGGGGAGAGCGCGTTGCCCGAATGGGCGACCCGGTTCACCGACAACGCTCTGGTCGGGTGGATCGTGATCGTGGGGCTCACGGTCCTCGGTTTCCTCATGTTCCTTCCCGGGTCCTCCGGGGCTCCGCCCTGGACGGCCTGGGTGTTCGCCGGGATCGGCATCCTCGGCATCGCCCTCTACGGGACCAAGGTCTTTCCCTTCTTCCGCCGCCTGGAGCAACGCCTGCCGGAGTCGCAGGAGCAGTGGCGCCGGCTGGAGGGCAAGCTGATCACCGCCTTCGAGGAGCTCGGCGCGGGCGACCTGGTGCGCTCGAACGTGCAGGCCAAGACGCTGCCGGACCGGCTGGCGCGCGCCCTGCTCGCCGCGAGCGATGCGCTGAGCTCGCTCGCCCAGGAGATCCAGGACAGCTCGATCGAGGTCGCCTCGTCGGCCGACGAGGTCAACCAGATCGCCTCCGATCTCGCCTCCGGCTCTTCCGAGCAGGCGGCCTCGGTCGTCGAGATCACCGCCGCCATGGAGGAGCTGGCGCGCACCGCGTCGCAGATCGCCGAGAACGCCACCCGCCAGGCCGGGCTCGCCGCCAAGGCCGAGGCGAGCGGCGACGCGGGCGCCGTGGCGGTCGACGAGGCGGTCTCCGGGGTCGAGGAGGTGCAGAAGCGGATCACCGCGATCTCGCAGCGCGCCGACGCCCTGGGCACCCGTTCCAAGGAGATCTACCGGGTCCTCGAGCTGATCACCGAGATCGCCCAGGAGACCCACATCCTGTCGCTCAACGCCGCCATCGAGGCGGTGGCGGCGGGGGCCGACGGCCGGCGTTTCTCGGTGGTCGCCGAGGAGGTCCGCCACCTCGCCCACCGCTCGCAGGAGTCGGTCGATTCGGTGCGCGGCCTGCTCGACGAGTTCTCCAGCTCGATCCGCGCCACCATCGTGGCGACCGAGGAGGGGATGAAGGAGGCGGGCCGCGTGCTCGAACGGTCGCGCGCCGCCTCGACCGCGATCGCCGACCTGCGGCTCGCCTCGGGCGACACGTCGCGGGTCGCGCAGCAGATCTCCCTCGCCACGCAGCAGCAGAA
>Ga0209682_10000631_pt1 | contig 12097 bp, 1 predicted proteins | sample DOMMetBare2Fresh_2_FD_187471 | JGI IMG/M metagenome (GOLD analysis project Ga0209682, IMG submission 187471) | Wetland sediment microbial communities from St. Louis River estuary, USA, under dissolved organic matter induced mercury methylation -... | ecosystem: Environmental > Aquatic >...
TCCAGAGCGCCAGGCGGGCCGCGGCCGCGTCGGAGGTCTTGGGGAGCCGCTGGATCATGCGGACGTAGGCCTGCTCCAGCTCGGGCCAGCGCTTGCCGCGCGTGAGCGTCTCCTCGAGGGCGGCGAAGGCCTGGGGCTGGCGCGGGTTGAGGTCGAGCGCCTTCTCGAGCTGGGCCAGGGAGGCCCCCTCGTCCTTCACCTCGTCGCGCAGGATCTCGGCCAGCAGCAGGTGGAGCTTGGCGGCCCTCGGCGGGTCGGCCTGCACCTCGGGCCGATCGATGATCTGCGAGAGCACGTCGGCGGCCTTCTGCCCCTGGCGCGTCTCGCGGTAGAGACCGAGCAGCGCCTCGGTGACGGGCAGCGCGGTAGGGTCGAGCCGGCTCGCCCCCAGGAAGGCGTCGATGGCCTGGTAGGGGTCCTGCAGCCGGTCGCGGCAGACCTCGCCGATGGCCACGAAGTCCTCGAACTTGGCCTGGCCCTCCAGCGCCGACAGGAGGCGCTGGCGCTGCTCCACCACGCCCTCCCAGTCGCCGGCCGCCTCCAGCATCTTCACCAGGCCGCGCCGCGAGGGCTCGTGCCCCTGGTCGATCTCCAGCGCCTTCCGGTAGGAGCCCACGGCGCGGTCGGCCTGGCCGAGCTTGGCGGCGATCTCGCCGATCTGCCAGTGGGTCTCGACCACCTCGAGATCGGTCAGGCCGTCGCGGTGGTGGATGAGGATGGCGGTGTAGATGCGCAGCGCCTCCTCGAGCTGCCCCTCGGCCACCAGCAGGTTGCCGAGCCCCTCCAGCGCCGGCAGGTAGGTGGCGTCCAGCTCGTAGGCGCGGCGGTAGCTGGCGAGCGCCTTCTCGCGGTTCCCCAGCTTCTCGGCCACGTAGCCCTGCCGGTAGCACTGGCGGCACAGCTCCTTGGCGTCGCCGCCGCCGGAGAGGGTGCGCACCATGCCGTCGAGCACGCGCTCGGCGTCGGGCCAGCGCTGCGCCGCCACGTAGAGGTCGGAGAGGGGGCGCGCCGCCGGCAGGGCGTCGGGCTGGCGCTTCAGCGCCTCCTCGTAGGCGCGCACCGCGCCCTCGCGGTCGTCGCGCTCCTCCTGGTGGATGCGCCCCACCTCGGTCCAGAGGGTGGCGCGCTTCTCGTCGTCCTCGGCGTACTTGGCCTCGGCGACCAGCATCTCCAGGAAGCCGTCGCGGTTCTTCTCCCGCTCCAGGATCCCCTTCATGGCGCGGACGGCCGGCAGGCAGCCCGGGTCGAGCGCCAGCGCCTTGCCGTAGGCCTCCTTGGCCGAGGCCACGTCCTGCAGCATGTCCTCCTGGATGCCGCCGAGCCGGACGTAGAGCTCCACCGCGTCGCGGCTGGCGCCGGCCAGGCGCGCCTCGCGCCGCAGCATGTCGAGCGCCAGGTTCCAGTTGCCGCTCCGCTCGTAGAGCCGGCCCAGGGCCGAGACCGCCTCGCGGGACTCCGGGTCGATCTGCAGCGCCTGGTCGAAGATGGCCTCGGCGCGGTCGACGCGGGACATCTCCTTCCACCAGACCTCGCCGATGCCGACCATGAGCGCCACCTGCTCCTTGCGGTCGGTGACCAGGCCGAGGTGGTGCTGCATGACGATGATGAGCTTGTCGAAGAGCCCCTGCTCCCGGTAGAGGCGGGTCAGGCCCTTGACCGCCCCGAGGTTGGCGCCGTCCAGCCCGAGGATGGCCTCGTTCTGGGCGATGGCGCGGGCCGGGTCCTGCATCTTCTCCTCGAAGATGCCGGCGCTCTTGGCCAGGATGCGCACCTGCTCGGCCAGATCCGCGCTGAGCTGGGCCTGCCGCTCGTAGACGCGGTTCAGCTCGGCGAAGCGATCGAGCTTGGTGTAGAGCCGCTCCAGGCCGGCCAGCGCCCCGCGGTTCTGGTCGTCGAGGCCGAGCACGGTGCGGTAGCCCTCGATCGCCGCCTCGTCGTCGCCGATCTCGTTCTCGTGCAGGGCGGCGATCTGGAGCTGCCAGCCGATGCGCGCGGCGTCGTCACCCGCCAGGTCGCGGGCCCGGGCCAGCACCGCCGCCAGCTCGCCCCAGCGGTGCTCGCGCCGGTAGAGGACCGCCAGGGCCTCGATGGCCTGCGAGTCGCCGCCGTCCAGCTCGAGGATGCGCCGCAGCGCCGCCACCGCCTCGTCCACGTCGTGGAGGTCGCCGTCGTACCGGCGCGCCACCTCGAGGAGCAGCACCTTCTTCTCGTCGAGCCCGGCCGCCGCCTCCAGCTTCTGCTCCAGGGCGATGACCAGGTCGCGGGTGCGGCCGCGCTTCTGGAAGAGGCCCGCCAGGGCGTCGAGCGCCTCGGGGCTGGCGGGATCGGCCTCCAGGGCCCGCCGGTAGGCCGCCTCGGCCCCCTCGGCGTCGTCGAGGGGCCCGTCGCGCAAGGCCCCCAGCTCCAGCAGCAGGCGCGCCCGCACCATGCCGCGGGCGTCGTCGGCCACCTGCTCCAGCACGGCCGCCAGCTCCTCGACGGCGTCGGTCTCGGCGGCCAGCCGCTTCGCCTCGGCCACCACCTCGGCGTCGCCGGGCGCCTCGGCCAGCGCGCGGCACCAGGCCAGGAAGGACATCTCCTTCTGGCCCAGCCGCTTCTCGTGCACGCCGGCCACCTCCTTGAGGAGGGCCAGCTTCTCGGCCGGGTCGGTGAGCTGCGGCGCGAAGAGGTCGCACACCCGCGCGAAGGCGCGCCAGTTCCCGGCCGCGGCGTGCAGCTCGCGCAGCGGCTGGAAGGCCTCGCGGCAGGCCGGATCGAGCTCCAGCACCTTCTCCAGGGCCGCCGCGGCGGCGTCGGGCCGCTTCTGGCCGCGCCACAGCTCGGCCACCGCCAGCCAGGCGGGGATGGCCTCGGCCGGCCCGCCCTGGGCGGCCAGGAGCGCGGCGCGGGCCTCGGCGGCGCGCACCCCGTCGGCGGCGGCGCCGGCCGCCCCGAAGACCCGCTCGATGCGGACCAGGTCGTCGGCGCTGTGGGGCTCGATGTCGAAGGCCCGCTTGCCCTGCTCCACGGCCTCGGACTTCTGGCCGGTGCGCAGCAGCACGTCGGCGAGGTCGAGCCGGATGCCCTTCACCCCGGCGGCGTCCTCCTGCAGCGGGATGAGCCGGCGGTAGGTGCTGGCCAGCGCCTCGGCGTCGCCGCGGGCGGCGTAGATGTCGCGCAGCGCCTCCAGGGCCCGCCGGTTGCGCGGGTCGGAGTCGAGCACCGCCTTGTAGGACTGGATGGCCTGGGCCGGGTCCCCCAGCTTCACGCCCATGAGCCAGCCCAGCTTGTCGTTGAGCCGGGTCACCTCGCGCCGGTCGACCGTGGCGGCGAGGCGCACGCGCAGGTGCTGGGCCAGCTCGGTCCAGCGCTCCTGGAGCTGGAGCAGCTCCTCCAGCGCCTGCAGGGCGTCCTCCTGGCGCGGCCGGATGGCCAGCACGTCGCGCCAGAGCTGGATGGCCTCGTCGGGCCGGTCCATCTCGGCGGCCAGGGTGGCCAGCTTGGCGAGGACGCGCTCCTTGGAGGCGCCGTCGGAGACCACCGCCCGCTGCGCCGTGAGGTTGCGGAAGAGGTCCTCGCTCCGCCCGGCCTGCTGGTAGAGCGCCTCCAGCGCCTGCAGCGACGGGAGGTGTCGCGGGTCGGCGGTGAGCGCCGCCTCGTAGGCGGCGGCGGCCCGGTCGGGCGCCTGCAGCCGCTCCTCGCTGAGCTGCCCCAGCCGGAAGAGGAAGGTCACCCGCTCGCCACCGGCGGCCGCGTCGGCCTCGGACTGGAGCACGTCGGCCAGCTCGGGCCAGCTCTCCAGCCGCTGGTAGAGCCGCTCCAGGGCCGGCAGCGCCGTGGGGGCGCAGGCCGGGTCGAGCGCCACGGCGCGCCGGAAGAAGCCGGCCGCCGCGGCCGGGCCGGAGAGCGGCCCCTCGTGCAGGCGGCCCAGCACCAGCGCCACCTCGGCGAGGGGGCCGGGCGGCAGCCGCTCCAGCTCGTCCTCGTAGAGCGCCGCCAGCTCCTCGGCGTGGTCGCCGGCCTCGGCCAGCTTCTCCAGGCGGGCGCGCACCTCGGGATCGGCCGGGTCCTCGCGGAACGCCTTGCAGAGCGCCAGGAAGGCCAGCTCCGGCTCCTTCAGGTGGTGCTCGCGCAGGTCGGCCAGCTCGACCCACAGGGCCTTGCGCTCCTGCGGGTCGGGCCGCTCGGCGGCGCGCGTCTCCAGCGCGGCGGCCTGGTGGGCGTGATCGCCGGTGCTGGAGTAGGCGGTCTCGAGCACCTGGGCGGCGCCGGCGTTGCCCGGGTCCTTCTCGATCATGGCCTCGAGGCGCGCCCGCGCCTCGGGGTGATCGGGCCGGGCCGCCAGCACCTCCTCGTAGAGGGCCAGCGCGCCGTCGCGGTCGCGGAGCCGCAGGTCCTTCAGCTCGGCCAGCCGGTAGCGCAGCGCCAGCAGCGGCGCCTCGTCGCGGTCCGCCTGGGCGGCGGCGATCTCGCGCGCCAGCACGTCGCCCAGCTCCACCCAGCGCTCTCCGACGGCGCACAGCCGGTCGAGGCGGGCCAGGGCGGCCCGGTCGCCCGGGACGAGCTCGAGCTGGCGCTTCAGCGAGGTGACCGCACCGGCCGGATCGTCGAGGCGGGTCTCCTGCAGCTCGGCCAGGTCGCCCAGCAGGCGGGCCCGCGCCGCCGGCGCCTCCTCCAGCGCCAGGGCGCGCCGCAGCGCCTTCTCCAGCCCCTCGGCGTCGGCGCCGCCGCGCAGCGCGCCGAGCAGGCCGGCCGAGGCCTCGCGGTCCTCCGGCGAGAGGTCGAGCACGCGCTGCCAGGCCTCGCCGGTTCGGGCCGGGTCCGGCTCCAGCCGGGCCAGGTGGCGCAGGTACTCGACGCGGACGGTCGGGTCGTGGGCCCGGTCGGCGTTCTCCGCCAGGATGGCCGAGAGCTCCTCCGGCAGCCCGGCCTGCTGGCCGTACGCCACCGCCAGCGCCAGCGACTCCGGGGAGTCCGGGTGGGCCGCCAGGGCCCGCCCGGCGCTCACGAAGGCCAGCTCCACGTTCTTCACCTGCTTGCCGTAGCGCTCCGCCACCTGCCGCAGCAGCGCGGCCCGCGCCGACGGATCGGCCTCGTTGCGGGCGCGCGCCTCCAGCAGCTCGATGACCTTGGCGTGCTCGGCCTCGCCGGCGAAGACCGGCTCGAGCAGGAGCGCCGCCTCGACGGCGGCCGGGCCGCTGCCGCGCGCCAGCTCCTCCAGCGCCGAGAGGGTGCCGGGGTGGCGCGGCGCCTGGGCCAGCACCTGGCGGAAGGCCGCCAGGGCGCCCGAGGCGTCGGAGAGCCGCAGCTGGCGGATGCGCCCCAGCCGGTGGCGCAGCTCGGCCGCCTCGGCGGCGAACTCGGGGCGCGCCCCGGCCGCCTCGGCCTCGCGCTCCACCACGGTGGCCAGCTCCTCCCAGCGCTCGGCCGCCCCCAGCAGCCGGCCCAGCAGGCGAAGGGCATTGGGATCGGCGGGATCGATCGCCAGGATCTTGCGATACGCCTCGATGGCGCCCTCGCGGTCCGCGAGCTGCTCGTCCATGATCTTGGCCACCTCGAAGAGAAGGTCCTTGCGCGCATCGGCGGCGGGTGTCACCTCGGCCAGCCGGGAGAGCGCGCCCGCCAGCTCCCGCTTGGCCCCCTGGCGCCGGCGCACCCGCACCAGGGCCGTGAGCGGCTCCGGGCCGGGCTGCGCCGCCGCCACGTCCTCCCAGAGGGCCGCCGCCTGGTCCAGCTCGCCGAGCCGGTCGGAGCAGATGCCGGCCAGCCGCTGCCTGAGCACCAGCGCCGCGGCGGGCGCCAGCCCGGGCAGCGCCGCCTGGTAGGTCGCCGCCACCTCGGCCCAGGCCCCCACCTCGCCGGCCAGCCGCTCCAGCTCGGCCCGGGCCATGGCATCGTCGCGCCCCTCGGCCGCCAGCGCCAGGTAGCCGCGCCGCCGCGCCCCGAAGGCCGCCGCGGCGTCGCCGGCCCGCTCGTAGAGCGTGGCCAGCTCGGCCAGCAGCGCCCCGCGCTGCGCGGGCGGCGCCCCCTCCAGCCGGTCCTCCAGCAGGGCCGCCAGCGCCCGCGGATCGCCCGCCAGCCGGTGCACGTCCTCGAGGAGCCGCTCGGCCAGGGGGCGCGCGTCGGGACGTCCGCGCAGCCGGTCGAGCCCGGCCACGGCGGCGGCGTCGCCCGGCCACTCCGCCAGGATGGCGGCGTAGGCCTCCACCGCGACGCGGGCCTCCTCGGCCGGCTCGAGCAGGGCGGCGCGGCGCAGCAGGAGCTGCTGGCGCGCCGCCTGGTCGGACTCGGCCGCCAGCTCGGCCTGCGCCGCCAGCACCTCCACCTGCTCGGCGGTGCACCCGGCCCGACCCAGCGCCTCCTCCAACGCCCCCAGCACCGCCGGGTCGGCCGGCGAGCGCGCGCGGGCCTCGGCCAGCAGCGCCACCTCCGCCTCGGTGTCGCCCAGGAGGAGGGCGATCTCCGAGGCGTGGCAGAGCGCCGCCACGCGCCCCGGCCCGGTGGCCACCTCGGCCAGGCGCCGCGCCATCTCCAGCCGATCGCGCCCCGCCTCGGCGGCGGCGTAGAGCCGCTCCAGGGCGGAGAGCGCCTCGGCGTCGTCGGGCGCACCCTCCAGCACCAGGCGCCAGGTGCCGATGGCGCCGGGCCCGTCCTTCAGCTCGGCGTCGCGCACGCGGGCGGCGCGACGCAGCCAGGCGCCGGCGTCGGGCCCGCCCGCCCCGGCCGCCTCCTGGTACGCGTCGGCCAGCTGGGAGAGTGCCCCGGTGGCCTCGGCCAGCCGGCGCAGCTCGGGCTCGGCCTCGGCGCGGGAGAGGCCGCCCTCCGCGAAGGCCTGGCGCGCCGCCGCCAGGGCCCCGGCGGGATCGGAGAGCTCGCGCTCCAGCAACCCGCGCCGCTCGGCGTGGAGCCGGGCCCGCTCGGCCGGGTCCTCCACCACCGCCAGCCGCGCCTGGCGCAGGGCCGCCCGGCGCGCCGCCTCGCCGCCGACCCGCAGCGCCGCGTCGGCCGCCGCCAGCGCCTCCCGCCCCACCGGCCCCGGCACGGCGGCCAGCGCCGCCAGCGCCTCGTGGGAGGCCGCCCGGCCCGGCTCGCGGCGCACCAGCTCGGCGTGGAGCGCCAGCGCGGCGGCCGGATCGTCGAGGCGGGTGCGGCGCAGCTCGGCCAGGCGGAAGGCGGTGTCGGCGTCGAAGCCGCGCGCCAGCCGCTGCTCCAGCGCCGAGGCCAGCTCGGCCGGCCGGTCGAGCTGACCGAGCAGCCGCAGCACCGCCTCGGCCACGTCACGGTCCTCCGGCGCCAGCGCCGCCACGGCGCGCCAGGCCACGAGGGCCCGCGCCGGGTCGGCCAGCTTCAGCTCGGTGACGGTGGCCAGCTCGCGCAGCGGGTCCTCGCGCGCCGCGTCGGAGCCGGCCCGGCGCGCCAGCTCCTCGCACACCTCCACCAGCGGGACCCAGCGCTCGGCGGCCCGGTGGAGCCGGCGCAGCGCGGTGAGCGCCGAGGCGTCGGCCGGCGCGGCCTGGCGCACCCGCCGCCAGACCTCGACGGCCCGATCGCGCGCCTCCAGCCGCCGCTCGCACCAGGCGGCCAGCTCCTTCAGCACCACCAGCCGCTCCGCCACCGGCAGCGTCCCGGCCACCTCGTCCAGCACCACGGCCGCGGCCTCGGGATCGCGGGCCAGGTCGGCCAGGCGCCGCAGCTCGCGCCGCCCGTCGATGTCCCCCGGCAGGGCGCGCACCGCCGCCGCGGCGGCCTGGAGCGCGTCTCCCGGCGCGGAGAGCTCGCGCTCGTACGCCTCGGCCGCCTCGCGCCAGGCCTCGGCGCGACCGGCCGGCTCGGGGTGGACCCGCGCCTCGGCCTCCAGCGTGCGGATGCGCCCGCGGGCGTCGCCGCGCAGCGCGAAGACGGGGCGGAGCGCGCGGGCAGCCGCCAGCGCCACCTCCGACGACTCGTCGGCGAGGGCGTCCTGCAGCGCCTTCACCGAGGCGGCGTCGTCGGGATCGGCCTGCAGCGCCGCGGCGAGGCGCGCCACGGCGGCCACGCGGTCGCCCAGGCCGGAGGAGAGGCGGGCGCTCTGGCGGGCGGCGCGGGCCGCCTCGGCGGGATCGTCGGTGGCGGCGGCCAGGTCGGAGAGGGCGCGGGCCTGCCCGGCCTGGTCACCCGCGGCCTCCAGCGCGGCGGAGAGCCGGCCCAGCAGGCGGGGCCGCTGGTCGGCGGGGGCGAGCGGCAGCGCCTCCCGGAGCGCCTCGGCGGCGCCGGCCGGATCGGCCAGGTGCTGCTGCAGCACCTCGGCGAGGCTGCCCAGCAGCGCCGCCCGCTCGGCCCCTTCCGCGGCGCGGCTCCGCTCCACCAGGAGCTGCCCCGCCTCCTCCCAGCGCTCGCCCGCCAGCGCCACCCGCGTCAGCGCCGCCAGCACCTCGGAATCGCCGGGGCGCAGCGCCAGGCAGCGCCAGAGCTGCGCCGCGGCATCGTCGGTGGAGCCCAGCTCCTCCTCGGCCGCGGCGGCGGCGCGCCTCCGCAGCGTGAACTCGTCCTCGGGACGCCCCTCCAGCAGGCGGGCCGCCTCCACCAGCACCGAGAAGAGCTCTCCCTGCGCCCCCACCTCGCGGGCCAGCGCCTCGCAGCGGCGGCGCGCCTCGGCGTGGTCGGGGCAGGCACGCAGCGCTTCCACCGCGTCGGAGAGGGCGCCGCGGGCGTCGCCCAGCCGCTCGGCCCGGATGGCCGAGGCGTCGAGCAGGTGGCGGGCCCGCTCGCTCGGCTCGGTGCCGGGCGGCAGCCGCAGCGCCACCAGCTTCAGCATGGCCACCTGCTTCAGGGGCTCGCCGCGGGCCGCGTGGAGCGGCGCCAGCACCCGGGCGATGCGCAGCGGATCGACCCCGCGGGCCAGCAGCCGCTCCAGCTGCGTCACGGCGCGCTGCTGCTGGGGGCCGGTGAGCCCGCCGGCGCCGAGCAGCGCCACCACCGCGCCGGCCGACTCGCCGGGCCGGCCCAGCGGATCGGCCAGCAGGGTGGCCCGCTCCAGCTCGAGCTCGGCCTTCTCCGCGGCGCCGGGCGTGACGCCGCCCAGGCGGGCCAGCACCTGGGCCCGCTCCTCGGCGGCGCGCTGGCCCGGCACCGCCTCCAGCGCGGCGTGGAGGCCCCACAGCAGGCTGGCGTCGTCGGGCGCGGCCACCAGCAGCTCGCGCCAGATGGAGGCGGCGCGCTCGGGCCGGGCCGAGCCCTGCAGCAGCCGCGCCAGCGCCGTGCCGGGCTGGCGCCGCGCCGGTCCCACCGCGGCGGCGTAGGCCGCCTCCAGCCGCGTCGCCTCGAGGGCATGCTGGCGCGCCTTCTCCTCGCAGGCGGCCTGGGCGGCGGCGGCCTCGCGATCCTCGTGATCGAGCTCGGCCACCTCGCGCCAGGCGGCGCCCGCCTCCTCGGACTGGCCCAGGTCGCGGTCGAGCACCTCGGCGGCGCGGCGCAGCAGGGCCTTCCTCCCCGCCGCGTCGTCGCGCAGCGACCGCGCCGCCGACTGGAGCGCCCGCACCAGCTCGCGCAGGAGACCGCCGCGCCGGGCCGCCTCCTCCAGGGCCGCCCGGGCCGGCCCGCGCCGCGGGTCGAGCGCCACCGCCCGGGCCAGGGTGCGGAAGGCGTCGCGCGGCCGGTCGAGCCGCTCCAGCTCCACGCCGGCCAGCCGCTCCAGGAGCCGCACCCGCTCGGCCGGGTCGGCCTCGGCGGCGAGCCGCACCGCCAGGACCTCGGCGAGGCGGGCCCACTCGCCGGCCTCGGCGAGGAGCGGCGCCAGGGCCGCCGCCGCCGGGGCGCAGGCCGGGTCGGCCCGCAGCGCCGCCTCCAGGTGGCGCCGCGCCCGCTCGGGATCGGCGAGGCGCGAGGCGGCGATCTCGGCGGCGCGCACCCGCAGCGGGGCGTGGCCGGGCTTCTCGGGCGTGGCCCCCAGGTGGCGCTCCAGCACCTCGAGCGCCCGCTCGAGCTGTCCGGCGTCGACGTGCCGCTCGAAGGCCTGCAGCGCCGCCGGCTCGCAGGCCGGGTCGAGCTCGAGCGCGGCGTCCAGCGCCTGGAGCGCCCCCGGCACGTCGGCCAGGCGCACCAGCTTGAGCTGCGCCTGCGCCAGCAGGATCTGCACCAGCGCGCCGCGGTCCCGCGTGGCGGAGGCGAGCCGCTCCAGCGCGGCGGCGTGGGCGCCGAAGTCCCGGCGCTCGGCCAGGATCTGCTCCAGCATGGGCAGGGCGGCGGGATGGCCCGGCAGGAGCGCCCAGGCCCGCTCCAGCCGCTCCACGGCGCGGGCCGCCCCCTCGGGATCGTAGACGGCGAAGAGCTGGGCGGCGCGCAGCAGCACCTCGGCCGCCTCGGCGCGGTCGGCCTCGGCCGCCTCGCCGTCGAGCCGCGCCGCCTCCTCGCGCCAGCGCCGTGGCAGGGCGGTGAGCCGCTCGCGGGCCTCGACGGCGCCGGCCACGCGCCGGTCGAGGGTCTGGGCCTCGATGAGCGCGTCCATGGCCACGTCGTGGAAGAGCGCCTCGTCGGAGAGGACGGCGCCCAGGCGGACGTAGGCGGCCGCCAGCGTGGACCGCTCGGCGCCGGCCTCGCGCGCGTCGTCGAGCAGCTTCTTGGCCTGGCCGAAGCGGCGCAGCGCCAGGCAGGCCTGGAGCGCCCGCTCGCGCGCCTCGCCCAGCGCCGGGTCGAGCCGGGCGGCCCGGGCGTACTGCAGCGCGGCCCGGTCGCGCCGGCCCATGCGCTCCTCGAAGAGCCGGCCCAGCCGCAGGGCGCGCCGCGCCGCCTCGGCGGGGTCGGCGGCGGCCTTGGCCGAGCGCTCCAGGATCTCGGCCAGCGCCCCCCAATCCTGGCGCTCCTCCGCCAGCGTGGCCAGGGCCGCCAGCGCGGCGTCGTGGCCGGGTGCGACGGAGAGGAGCGAGCGGTAGAGCGCCTCGGCGCGGCCGGGGTGGCCCAGCCTCAGGCGCGCCAGGTCGGCGGCCTTCTCCCAGAGCGGCGCGGCCTCGGCGGGCGGCTGCAGGCGTGCCCGCCCCTCGTAGAGGGCCACCAGCTCCTCGGCCCTCCCACCCTTCTCGTAGATCCCCTCCAGGGCGCGGAAGGCCACCGCGTCACCCGGGGCGGCCTCGAGGGTGTCCAGGTGCGCCCGGATCTGCTCGTCCATCACCTTCCTCTGTCAGAAGGTGTAGCGCACGATGGGGGAGAGGGAGACGCCCGGGGCGCCGGCCGACAGCGCGTACACCGCGTCGAGCTGGAGCCCCACCGAGAAGTGGCGCAGCTGCGTGAAGTACTCCATGCCCACGCCCCCCGCGATGACCACCTCGCTGTCGCCGAACAGGCCGGTGGGGTGCGTCAGGGCGTAGCCGCCGCGCGCGTGGGCGTAGAGGAAGAGCCGCTTCCACCCGTTGCGGTCGGACCGGTCCCAGAAGGCCACCCGCAGGTCCAGCCCGGCGGCCAGGAGATCGAAGGCGCCGTAGTCGACGCCGGCCCGCTGGCTCGTGCCCGTGGCGAAGGCCGCGAGGGCCACCCGCGACCCGATGTCGAATCCGGCGGTGAGGCCGACCAGCACGCCCGACGAGCGGCCGCCCTCGGCGCCGGCGTAGGGGAACTTGACGGCGTCCTGGGTGGGGGTCTTCAGCAGCATGAGGCCGCCGGCCTCCATGCCCATGAAGAAGCCGCGCTCCACGTCGTTGAACTTGGCGGCGCGCGGGTCGGTGAGCGCGCCGGGGGCGGCGTCCTGGGCCCGCGCCGCGCCGGAGGAGGCGAGGAGGAGTGCAGCGACGAGGCCGAGCCGGGTGGTGGCGGATGTCACGGGTCTCCCCTCCCCTACTCGGCGCCAGCGGCGCGGAGGATCCACGGGTAGGTGATGACGGCGATGCCGCCGCCCTTGGGCTTGGGGAACTGCCAGGTGACGATGCGGTCCATCATGCACTGGTGGACCTTGCCGTCGGCGAGGGTGGTGCCGTCGGTCACCACCGTGGCGTTGGAGGCGTTGCCGTCGGCGTCGATGGTCCAGCGGATCATCACCTTGCCGGTCAGCTTGGGGTTCACCGCCAGCTGCTCCTCGTAGCAGAAGCGGATCTGGGCGGCGTGCTCCTTGATGACCTGGCGGATGAGCTCCTTGTCGATGGAGCCGATGACG
>Ga0209682_10000632_pt1 | contig 12068 bp, 7 predicted proteins | sample DOMMetBare2Fresh_2_FD_187471 | JGI IMG/M metagenome (GOLD analysis project Ga0209682, IMG submission 187471) | Wetland sediment microbial communities from St. Louis River estuary, USA, under dissolved organic matter induced mercury methylation -... | ecosystem: Environmental > Aquatic >...
CCGGCCGTCCGGCTCGACGCCGAGACCGGCCAGGTGGCGCGCCAGGGCCCCCGCGCGGTGCTCCAGCTCCCTGTAGGTCAGCTCGCTCCCGTCGAACGAGACGGCGGTGGCGCCGGGTGTGCTCCCGGCCTGCCGGGCGATGAGCCCGTGCAGGGTGACGCCGGTCTCGACCTCCCGTCCGGTATCGTTCCACTCCGCCACCGCCTGGTGCCGTTCGCCGTCCAGGAGGAGCGGCAGGTCGCCGAGCGCCGGGGTGTCCTGGCCGTCCCGGACCTCCGCGAAAGCCGCGAGCAGGCGGGCCAGCCGCTCCAGCAGCCGGGCGGCGTGCGGCGTCTCGAACCGCGCCGCATCCCAGCGGATCGTGAGCAGCATCTCGTGCCCCGGGATGACGATCACGTTGAGCGGATAGTTGGTGAGATCGTGCGCCGCGTCCTCGGCGATCTCCAGATCGGCCACCGGCCGCGCCAGCTCCGCGGGGAGCGCCACGTTCTCGAAGACCAGGAGATGGTCGAACAGCGGCACGCCCGCCGGCAGATCGCTCCAGCGCTGCACGTCCACCAGCGGCGCGTGCTCGAAGCGGCGCATCTCCACCTGGCGCTCCTGAAGCGCGCGCAGCCAGTCCCAGAGCCGCGCGGCCGGCGGCACCGCGACCCGCACCGGCTGCGAGTTGATGAACAGGCCGAGCGTCGATTCGACCCCCGGCAGGTCCGCCGGGCGTCCCGCCACCGTGGTCCCGAACACCACGTCGCGGCGGCCGGTCTCCTGAGCGAGCAGGAGCGACCAGGCCCCCTGCACCAGCGTGTTCAGGGTGAGCCGGTGGCGCCGCGCCGCCTCGCGCAGCGCCGTGGTCGTGGCCGCCGGCACCGAGAGGTCGCGCCGCCGCGCCGCCCGCCAGGTCGAGCCGCCGGAAGTCCCCTCGGCGCCGGCCAGGAGGGTCGGCGTATCGAACCCCGCCAGGCACTTGCGCCAGAACGCCTCGGCCGTCCCCGCATCCTGCCGCTGCAACCAGCCGATGTAGTCGCGGAAGCTGCCGGCCGGGGCGAGCCGCGGCTCCTGCCCCTGGGAGAACGCCGCGTAGCCGGCGAACAGCTCGCGCAGGAGCTGCCCTTGCGACCAGCCGTCCACCAGCAGGTGGTGGATCGTCCAGACCATCTGGTGGACCCCCGGCTCCCGCTCGAAGAGAGACAGCCGCATCAGCGGCGCCTCGGTCAGATCGAACCCGCGCTCCCGCTCCGCCTCCAGGAAGCCGCGGAGACGCGCCTCCTGCTCGTCCGCCGCGATGCCCCGCCACGACTCGCGCCGCACCGGCAGGTCGACCCGCTTGTAGACCACCTGGAGGGGCTTCTCCAAACCCTCGAAGAAGAACGCCGTGCGCAGGATGCCGTGGCGCTGCAGGAGATGCCGCCAGGCGCGTTCGAAGGCAGGGAGGTGGAGACGGCCGGTCAGCCGCAGGCTCATCTGGATGACGTACACGCCCGAGCCCGGGGTCAGGAGGCTATGGAAGAGCATCGCCTGCTGCATGGGCGACAGCTCGTAGATCAGCTCGATGTCATTGGGATTCATGGTCAATCCGGATCAAGAAAAGAGGACGACAAAGAGCGGTGCTCAGATGTGCTTCACGAGCTGCTCATCTGCTTGTTCTCGTTGTGTGAGGGTTACATCGCCGAGAAAGCATAGCATGCCGTACGGCGGCGGCAGGGTGGCCTGGCGCGCGCTGCAATTTCCGGCAGGGTCCTCTCACTACCCTTCTGAACCCTCGAGGTGGACCACCACCTCACCTACAAGGAGAACGGACATGACGGACCTGCGGAACTACATCGGCAAGACGGCCAAGGTCGGCCAGAAGATCGACTTCTACTACGTCCTCGGGGGCGCGGGTGAGGGGAAGCTCACCGAAGTGAGCCCCTCCAAGGTCGGCATTGATGGACATGTCGAGATCAAGGGCATCGTCAGCGCTCCCGTCAAGGCCTCGATCGAGCTCACCGGCCCCAAGACCTGCACTGTCAAGGTGAACTCGGCGGAGGACACGCAAGCCACCTACAAGGAGGTCAGCCATCTGCAGGTGGAGTGCAAATTGTTCGGACAGAAGGTCCGCATCGACCTGTGGCAGGACGGCCTGTACTCCAACGTCCGCGTTTTCTGGGGCCTGCTGGTGGTGCACACCTGGGCCCATCCGCAGGCGGGCGAGCTGGTGGAAGGCGAGGACGTGTCGCTGGCCTTCAATCCGGCGCTCTGGCCCGCCCTCCCCGCGGGCGGCGCTCCAGCATCTCTCTAGCCGCCGCCGGCCCCCGGAGAGGCGCCTCGCCTTTCCGGGGGCGGTCCCCGCTCCCCGCCTTGACCCTCCGCCCCCGCTGACATAGCCTGACCCGACATGGCGCCTCCGGCCGGCGAAGGTCCTCGCTTCTGGGATCAGCTCCTCCAGCTCATCGAGGAGGGACGGGCCGTGCCCATCGTCGGCCCGGACCTGCTCGTCGCCGAGGTCGCGGGCCGGCCGGTGCAGCTCTACTCCTATCTGGCCGATCGCCTCGCCGAGTATCTGGAGGTCTCCGGGGATGACCTGCCCGCGGCCGGCGCGCTCCACGTGGTGGCCTGCCGCTTCCTGGAGCAGGGGGGGCAGATCGAGGACATCTACTCCAGCCTGAAGCAGGTCTTCCCCTCCCGTGAGGTGTTCCCGCTCCCGGCACCCCTCGTCCAGCTCGCCGAGATCCGGCCGTTCAAGCTGTTCATCTCGACGACGCCCGATCCGCTCCTCCAGCAGGCCCTCGACGCCGTGCGCTTCGGCGGCCAGCCGCGGACGCGGGTGTTCGCCTATGCGCCCAACGCGGTCGAGGATCTCGATCAGGAGGTCGACGAGATGGACCGGCCGGCCGTCTTCCAGCTCTTCGGCCGCCTCTCCGCCGTCCCCGAGTACGTGGTCACCGAGGAGGACACGCTGGAGCTCGTCCATGCCTTGCAGTCCGAAACCCGGCGCCCGCACCGGCTGTTCGACGAGCTCGACCGGCGCCAGCTCCTTCTCCTGGGCGGCGGCTTTCCGGATTGGCTGGCCCGCTTCTTCCTGCGCAGCTCGCGCCGCGAGCGCATGTGGCTGGTGCGCGGCCGGACCGACGTCGTGGCCGACGCCCGGATGCGCGACGATCCCGCCCTCGTCACCTTCCTCAAGCACTTCAGCTCGCGCACCCGGATCGTCTCGCTGGGCGCCGTGGACTTCGTCGGCGAGCTCTACCGCCGCTGGACCGAGCGGCATCCACCGCAGGCCCAGCCGGCCGCGGCCGCCGAGGCGCCGCCTCTCCGGCCGGGAGCGGGCAGCCCGCTGGAGATGATCCCCGGCGCCGTCTTCCTGAGCTACGCCAGCGAGGACCGCCCGATCGTCCTCGCCCTCAAGGAGGAGCTGGAGAGCGTCGGCGTCGACGTCTGGTTCGACCGCGACGCCCTCGAAGGGGGCGACGACTACGAGAAGAAGATCCGCCGCAACATCGAGAGCTGCTCGCTGTTCGTCCCCATCCTCACCCGCCACTCGGTGACCTCGAAGCGGCGCTTCTTCCGTCTGGAATGGGACTGGGCCGACCGCGTCGCCGTCCAGGCGCCGCCCAACCTGCGCTACATCATGCCGCTCGTCGTCGGCGACGTGGCGCCCAACGATCCCGCGATCCCCGACCGCTTCAGCCGCCTGCATTGGGAACGCCTCCAACCGGAAGGCCCCAACCCCGGCATCGTCGAGCTCCTGAAACGCGCCTTCCGCGAGTACCAGCGGGCCGTCTCCGAGGGATCCTGATGACCGGGCCTCTCCAGCGCCCGGCGGATACCGGCGCCGTCGATGCCGACAATCCCTGGCCCGGCCTGGCCTCGTTCCGGGAGGCGGACCACGACCTCTTCTACGGCCGGGAGACGGAGACGCAGGAGATCCTGCGCCTCGCGCTGCGCGAACGGCTGACCGTCCTCTTCGGGCTCTCCGGCCTCGGCAAGACGTCGCTCCTGCGCGCCGGCCTCTTCCCCACCCTGCGCCAGGAGAACGTCCTCCCCGTCTACATCCGGCTGGACTTCTCGCACGACAGCGGCCTCTCCCTGGCCGGCCAGGTCCGCGAGGCGATCCTCCGCGAGGCGGCCATCGCCGGCATCGAGGCGCCCGCCTGGTCCGCGGCGGAGACGCTCTGGGAATCGCTCCACCGCCAGGGTGCGGAGCTGTGGAGCCCGCGCAACCGGATCGTGACGCCGCTCCTCGTCTTCGACCAGTTCGAGGAGATCTTCACCCTGGGACGGGGGGATGCGGCGGAGGCCCGGGAGGCCGAGGCGTTCCTGGCCGAGCTGGCCGATCTCTGCGAAGGCTCGCCCCCCGCGGGCCTCCGCGCGCGGCTGGAGGAAGACCCCGCCGCCGCCCGCGAGTTCTCCTTCGCGCGGCACCCCTACAAGATCCTGCTCAGCCTGCGCGAGGACTTCCTCCCCGAGCTGGAGGGGCTCCGCGGGCGGATCCGCTCGATCGTCCACAACCGCTACCGCCTGCGCCGGATGAACGGCGAGAACGCCGTGCGCGTCGTCACCCAGGCGGGCGGCCACCTGGTCGAGGAGGACGTGCCGGCCCGGATCGTCCGCTTCGTCGCCGGCCGCGAGAGCGAGGACGAGAGCCCGCTCGCCGCGCTCGAGATCGAGCCCGCGCTCCTCTCGGTCGTCTGCCGCGAGCTCAACAACAAGCGGCGCGCGCAAGGCCTGCCCCGCATCACCGCCGGCCTGGTGCAGGGCAACCGCGACGAGATCCTCTCCGATCTCTATGAACGGAGCATCGAAGACCTGGGCCCGGGCGTCCGCTCCTTCGTCGAGGAACGGCTGCTCACCAAGTCCGGCTTCCGCGACTCCGTGGCCCTGGAGAACGCGATCGAGATGCCGGGGGTCACCCGTGAGGCGCTCGATACGCTGACCGACCGCCGGCTCCTGCGCATCGAGGAGCACGGCGGCATCCAGCGCCTGGAGCTGACGCACGACGTGCTGACCGGCGTCATCCGCAAGAGCCGCGACAGCCGGCGGGAGGGCGAGGCGCACGCGCGCGACGAGGCGGCGCGGCAGGAGGCCGAGCGCAAGCTGCGGCGCAGCCGGATCGCCCTGGGCTTCCTCGCCCTGGTCCTCCTCGGCGTCATCGCCCTCGCCGCCTGGGGCTTCGCGGCGCAGCGCAAGGCGAATCAGGCGCTGGCGCTGGCGGACGTCGGCAAGGCCTGGTTCCTCCGCAACGGCTTTCCCGCACAGTCCCTCGCCCACCTGGCCCATGCCTTGCGGATCGATCCGGACAACACCTCCGCCCAGAGCCTCTTGATCGATCTCCTCCTCGGCAAGAAGTGGCCCGTCCCGGACGGCGAGCTGCGGCTCACCGGCGTCGCGCTCGTCACCTTGAGCGACGACGGCCAGACCGCCGCCGCGGTCGCCGAGGAGGGGACGATCCACATCTGGGACTCCCGGACGCTCAAGGGGATCGGCATCATCGAGCAGGAGGAGGCCGTCGAGTCCCTCGACCTCGGCCCCGGCGGCCGGCGCGTGCTGGTCCTCTCGCCCGGCGCGGCGCGGCTCCGGGAGACCGCGACCGGCCGGCTGCTCTGGCGGTTCGAGATGGATGAGAGCTCCAGTGCGCATCTCAGCCCGGACGGCCGCTGGCTAGCCTGGTCGCGCGACGGGCGGACCCTGGGCCTTCGCGAGATCGACGCCGGCCGGGTGCGCGAGATCCCGCTCCCCGTCCCGCCCGCTCTCGGACCGTACGGCGGCTTCGCGAATTTCCAGTTCAGCCCCGACAGCCGGAGGATCCTCGCTTTCAACGGCCTGCAGATCCTCCTCTGGGACGTGGCGAGCGGCCGGAGCCTCCCGGTGCCGGGCGCCGAGACGATCCAGAGCGTCCGGTTCACCCCCGACGGCCTCCGTCTTCTGGTCGCCGGAGACGAGACGCTGCTCTGGGACCCTGCGACGGAGACCGGCCGGCGCATCGCCGGCCCGGCCACCCAGGCGTGGCTCAGCCCGGCGGGCGACCGGGTGGTCACCTACGACGCCACGGAGCAGCTCCAGATCGGGATGCCCGGCGATCCGTTCATCCCCTTGTCCACCGTGCCACTGCGCGATCTGCTCGACGCCCGGTTCAGCGCCGACGGCCGGCTCCTCCTGACCACCTCCGAGGAGGGGGTGAGGCTCTGGGAAACCACCACCGGCCTCCCGGTCAGCCAGGAGCTCTGCGATTGCCTGCACGGCCGCTTCCTCGCCGGAGAACGGAAGGTCGTCACCGGCGACGACTCCGGCGTCCTGCGGCTCTGGAGCCCCGATCCCACCGTCACCGGCACGGTGCTCGTCCGTTCCGCGGACGCGAGCCTGGCCCCCGTCTTCAGCGAGGACGGAAGCCGTCTCGCGATGCACACCGGCGGGGAGGTCCGCGTCTGGAACACCGAGACCGCCCACACCGTGGGAACGCCGATCCGGGGACTCGACGTCCTGTCCCCCGGCTCTCTCGGGCTGAGCGCCGATGGCCGCATCCTGCTCGAACGGCGCGGCGCCACCTTCCAGATGTGGGACACCGGCACCGGGAAGCCGGTCTGGCAGCCCCTCGCCATTCCCCCGGCCGACACGGCGACGGCGGAGGCGGCCGCCGCCAGCCACCTGAACGTCGCGCAAGCGCTCTTCGCCCTGCAGAGCGCAGACGATACGGTCCAGCTCCACGATCTCGCCACCGGCCGGCCGGCCGCCGCCATCCGGTCGGACGAGCGCATCGTCTCCTTCACCTTCACCCCGGCCGGCGACCGGCTCGTCACCATCGGCGCGGACGGCGGAGTCCGTCTCTGGAACGCCCGCACCGGCCAGGCGATCGGCGACGAGATCGCGCACGAGAGCACCGCCACCTCCTTCGACATCAGCCCGGACGGCACCCGGATGGCCACCGGGACCCGCCGGGGGCTGGTGCGGATCTGGGACCTGCGGACCGGCCGGCTGGTCACCGGCCTCGTCCGGCACCGCTATGCCGTGGACGCCGTCCACTTCCAGCTCGACGGCCGCCAATTGCTGGTGCGTGGCCACAACCTCCTGCGGCTCTGGGACGTCCGGACGGGACGCCCCGCCGGACCGGTGCTCCGCACCGACGGTCCCATCCTGCAAGCCGAGCTCGGACCTGGCGGGACGCGGCTCCTGGTGAGCTCGCAAGGCGATCCCATCCGCCTGCTCGACGCCCGCCTGAGCCTGCCGCTGATCCAGACGGCCCTGCCCTCCGAGCTCTCCACGACCGAGCACCTCAGCCCGAGCGGCCAGCTCCTCTGGGTCGCCACCCCCTCCGAGCTCCACGTCTTCGCCGTCCCGCTCTTTCCCGAGAAGGACCAGGACCTCCTCGTCCGCTGGGCCGAAGCCGTCGCCGGCTGGACCCTCGACGACGACGGCCGTCCGCTCGAGCTCGACGATCAGCTCACCCGCATCGACGCCCTGCGCCGCGAAACCGCCAAGGCCCCCCCCGGCCAGCTCGGCGCCGCCTCCCTCATCCGCTGGTTCCTCGCCGATCCGGCGACGCGCGCGGAGTCGCCGTTGTTCGCGGGGCGGACAGAGTAGAGCCCCCCCATCGGACAACAGACATCAGACGGATCCGTCCGATCGGACCGATCCGTCCGATCTATCCCGCGGCGGCGGTAGGCCCTACCGCCGGTCCGGATCCCTCCGGAAGAAGGGCGGTTCCTGAAAGAGCAGCTCGTCGGGGACCTCGCTCTCTCCCCAGAAGATCCCGGCCTCGTCTTCGGTGCAGATGCGCAGGATGCGGCGCAGCAGCCAGAGCTCGGCCGTGTGGATCAGGTCCGGATGTTTGGCCAGGAGCTCGGCGCGGGCTCTGCCGATCACCTCCCGGCGTTTGGGCAGGGGGACGCCGAAGACGTCGAACAACGGTCCCAGGACGGGGAGGATCTGACGGAGAGCCAGGGTGAGGGGATCGTCGGGAATCTGTGGTGGCAACATAAGAGTGCGAAGAGTGTACTTCGTGATTCCGGAGAGAGAAATCCGCCGGGCTCCCGCCCCGCCCGAACGCCGCTTCGCATAGGATGGCGGCGCATGAGTGACGACGTCCGGCCGTTCGAGGAGCCGTTCGCCCGCTTCCGCCAAGTGCTGGCCGAGGCCGAGGCGACCGGCATGGCCGATCCCAATGCCATGACCGTCGCATCCGTCGACGCCGCGGGCCAGCCCTCGGCACGGGTGGTGCTTCTGAAGTCGTTCGACGAGCGAGGCTTCGTCTTCTATACCAACCTGGAGAGCCGCAAGGGGACGGAGATCCTGGCGCACCCGCGGGTGAGCCTGAGCTTCTGGTGGCGCGAGCTCGGCAAGCAGGTGATCGTCCTGGGCACGGCCGGGCAGGTCCCGGACGCCGAGGCGGATGCCTACTTCGCCACCCGGCCCCGCACCAGCCAGCTCGGCGCCTGGGCGTCGCAGCAGAGCCAGCCGCTGCCGGGAGGACGCGGGCATCTCCTCGCCGAGGTCGCCCGGCTCGAGGCGCAGCACTTCCTCCGCCCGGTCCCCCGCCCGCCGCACTGGTCGGGCTTCCGCGTCGTCCCCCACTGGATCGAGCTCTGGGTCGCCGGGGCGTTCCGCCTCCACGACCGGACGGTCTACGAGAGGGTCGAAGGCGGCTGGCGGATGACGCAGCGCTATCCCTGACCGGCCCCCCCGCCTCCCGGGGCGGGCCTCCCCACCCGGCGAGCGGGTGCGTGGAGAGCGGTCTACGGCCTATGTTGGATCTGGAGGTCCCCCATGGACAACAAGAAGACTCCTCCCAAAGAGACCGCGCACGTCCACAAGTACGAAGCCGAGTGCGGCTCCTCGCACGCGGGCTGCATCAACACGATCAACGGCTCGTGCGACCGGGAGCCCGGGCACTCGGGCTCGCATCATTGCTCGAGCTGCAACATGTCGTTCTGAGCCCTGGTGAGGGGCCGGCGCGCACCGGCCCCCAGCGCTCGCATCACTTGGCGCGAAGATCCTCCTGCAGGTTGTCGACGTACGAGACGTCGAGGCGGACGAGACCCCAGGCATTCCGGAAGGCCAGGCCCGTCGTCAGACGCAGGTCCGTTGTGGTCTCCCGGCTGAAGGGTGAGTCGAACCGCGACGAGAGGAGCGCGAGGCCGGTCTCCCAGCGGAAGTCGCCGATCCGTTCGGTCCTGTCGAGTCCCCAGAGATCCATCGAATGGCCGAGACCGAGGCTGGCCGCCGCGTTCTCGATCTCTCCCTCGAAACTGCTGATCTCGGTCCTGTCCCAGGTGGCGGTGAGTCCCGTCGAGACTGATTGGCGCGGCGTCAAGGACCAGTGGCGGCGCCCCCCGGCGTCCAGGCCGTAGCTCTCCGACTCCTCCCGGTCGGCGAAATCGAGCCCCCGGAACGTCTGCTCGGACTCGCTGTAGCGTGCCGTGCCGGTCAACCGGCGGCCGGAGGCCGGGAACAGAGGATCGTCCGTCGTGTCGTACACCCAGCCGAGAGCCACGGAGCTCGACTCGTTTTCAAAGGAGAACGATCCGTCGCCATCCTTGGCCCGGGACCAGCTCACGTCGGCGCGGAGCGCGTGATTGCCCACGATCGGGACCCCCACGGAGAGCGTGCCCTGATAGGCATCTCCCTCGTCCTGGTCCAGGTTGGTGGCCAGCGTGAGGCTGGCGTAGCCGCCACGGCCGAAGAGGTTGTAGCGGGTGTAGCCCAACTGCGCCGTTTGGGCGCCGATGTCGTCGAAGCCCTGGACGCCGGCGGACACGAGCCCCTGCGAGCCCGCGAACCAGCGGCCACCGACGGACGCCGAGGCGCCCCATTCGATCCTGTCCTCGCCCGGGTCGTTGCGCGCGTCGCCGTCGTAGGCTCCCGCGATCTCGGCGGAGTAGAAGAAGGCACGGGTCGGCTCGACCGTGATCACCAACTGGTGGCTCCCCTCCGCGCTCCCCTTGCGCAGGGAGAGCTCGGCGTCGAGGACGAACGGCAGGCGCTTGACCCGGTAGACCGCCTCGCGGAGCTGTTGCTCCGAGTAGGTGCGCCCCGGCACCAGGAGCGACTCGGCCGCCACGATCTCGCGGGCGGCGTCCTGCCGGACCCCTTCGACCAGGACGGATTCGAGAAGAAACCGGGGAGGATCGGGAGCCTGCCCCACGGCAGGCACGGCCAGTCCCAGGAGGAGGAGGAGAAGTGGAAGGCGAGATGTCATGCGAAGCCCCTTTCGAAGGTCGTTGAATGCGCTTCCGCGCTGCGGACGGCTTCAGGGCAACGCAGGTGCCAGGCCCGGCCGGTTGAGAGCCTGTACCGTCAACTCCTTGATTTCAGAGGGCTCTGCGAAACGGATCGGCCGTGGAGGCGCATCAGGGAACGGCCCGGGGCGTATGGCAGACCGGACAGTGCGTGGGGAAAAACAGCCTGCCCAAAAAAACAGAACCCGGGGACGAGCGCCCCCGGGCCACAACCTCCATCCATCCTCTTCTCTTCTAGATCAGATCAGACAACCTGCAAATCAGACCACGCGATGCGTGATTCCCTCCACGGCAACCTGCAAGACTGCAAAACAACAAAGAACAACAGAGACCAACAAAGAAAACGTCCTTCCCTCCAACCAGCACATCAGTACTCCAAAGAACAGCGCAACGTTCAGACCGCACCGAGACCGGTGCCCCTCCAACATCAGACCTGCAAAAGAAAAGAACCCGGCAGCACCATCACCCCGCCCAACCACGAACAGAGAATAGCCGGACCGCTCTAAAAGGTCCTCAGAGACCGGGTCAAATCTCCTAAAAAAAACTCAACCGCCTGTGGGCAAAGAGGTTGGAGGCGATCCGAAGCCGGTGTGGCACCTGATTCACCGGCCTCGGCGGGCTTCCGCGGGGCTCCCGGAGGCTCCCGCTGGAAGCGATTTCAGAACTTTTCAGGGATTCTGGTCTCCGCCGGTGTAGTAGATGGTGAGAACCGCGCGGCGCTCGTCCCCCGTACCGAGGTTCTCGAAGGCGGCCGACACGGACGTCCCCGCCGCCGACTTGAGGAGGGCCGGGTCGGCCGGCCAGCGCCCTCCGCCGGGGCAGTCACGCCCGGCCAGGCAGTCGACACTGCCGCCCCGTTCCTGGATCTCGTAGCGATAGCCGGTGTAGCGGGAACCGGGCGGCAGGGAGAGGCGCAGCACCGCGCACCCCTCCGGCAGGCCGGCCGGATCGGCGGTCTGCCCCTGCAGATCGCGCGCGTTCGGACCACACCCCACGCCGGCCTCGACGACCTTCTCGATGGAGAGCGACGACTCGCCGGGCTTGCATTCGTAGCAGGTGCGCTCGGCGTAGGAGCGGTGCAGGACCGAGCCGCCGCCCGCCGCGGCCGGAGCCGGCGGCGCGGGCGGGACCGGGGCGGGCCGCTCGGGAGCGGGTTGCGCGGGAGCGGGTTGCGCGGGAGCGGGTTGCGCGGGGGCCTGAGGCGGAGCCGGCGGCACCGGAGCGGGCTCTGCCGGAGCAGGCCGCGGGGTCGCCGGCTCCACCTGCGGAGCCGGCACAGGGGCCGAGGGGACGGACGGCTCGGCGGCCGGCGGCGTCTCCGGCGGGCGCATCATCGGCGTGGCATGAGACATGGGAGCCGGCTGGGCCGGCGGCGCGGCGGCGGGAGGAGGCTCCGCGGGCCGGGGGGCCGGCGCCGGACGCTCGGCGATCTGCGGCGGCGGCGGGAGAGGCGCCGGGCCGGACGGCTTCGACCGGGCGATCTTGACCTTCATCATATGGACCGCGCCGGGGACGTTCTGCTGGAAGGTGGCGGTCAGCTCCGGCTTGTCGTCGCGCCGTACGTCCACCTCGGCCTGATAGGTCATGAAGCCTTCCCGGCTCACCGAGACGCGCCACATCCCCTCCGCGAGCCCGCCGACGACCACCCGGCCGCCGGAGTCGAGCGGCACCGGCGGCGGCCCGGCCGGCGGGTCGAGCGCGAGGTAGAGCAGCTCGACGCTGGCGCCCGCGACGGACGCCCCCTTCCCTTCCGCCCGGATCTCGAGCGCGGCGGGTCCCTGCCAGATCTGGGCATGAGCGAGGGAGACGGAGGTGAGAAGGATGAGAAGCGTGGCGGCGATCCGCACGGCACGATTCGAGGTC